>Ga0222664_1000468_pt1 | contig 23104 bp, 24 predicted proteins | sample AntAcemetagen604_FD_181147 | JGI IMG/M metagenome (GOLD analysis project Ga0222664, IMG submission 181147) | Saline water microbial communities from Ace Lake, Antarctica - #604 | ecosystem: Environmental > Aquatic > Non-marine Saline and Alkaline > Saline | place: Antarctica: Ace Lake...
GCCATCTCAAACAGTTCAGACGCGTGGCCACGCGATATGATAAACACATCCAAAACTATATGGGATTTGTACAAATCGCTGCTATCGCAATCTGGATCAAATGATTAATTCTTCACTACAACCTAGAGTTCTACTCGGTTTCGTCAATGTATACGCCGGTGGCAAAACGGGCGCGGTGAAAAGCATCAATGCGCTCAATCACGTCTGCCTCAGCATCGGCAACGATGAAGGCGATCAGTGTTTCAATCAGCGCCATAACCGAAACCATGGATGTGAAAAAGTGGGGTGTCTCTGTTGGCACCACGAAAATGTGATCAGCTTCAAACGCAATGGGTGCCGTCCGCGAATCAGAAATCGCGGCGATAATCGCACCGCGAGCCTTGGCGAGACGTGTCGCTTCGACCACGTCCCTGCGGAACGGGCTAAAGGTCATGGCCAGCAAAACATCACCGGGTTGAATGCGGGTCACATCATCCACTGGCAGACCACTATCGCGCGGGATCATTTCAACCGAATCAATCGCCATACGGGCGAGGTAAGAAAATTCAACCGCCGCAGCGCGGGCAACACCAACGCCCAAAACAAAGGTATGGCGTGCGGCAACAATCTGATCCGCCAAGGCCTTCAAAGCGTCGGCGTTATTTTCTTCAAACAATCGTTCCATATTGCGCAACGACCTAGTGGCCATATCGCCATACAATTGCGCTAGGCCATTCCCTTGACCCAGCGATTGCAACCATCGCGCCCGGTCCGGAAAGGTCTCAATGCCGTGGCGCAGAAAGTCTGAGAATGGCTGACGTAGTTGATTGTAACCCTCAAACCCCAACACCTGGGCAAGGCGCACCAGCGTGTTGGGGTTAACGTCGGCATGCTCGGCAATCTGGCGCATGGATCGAACGCCGATGTCATTGGGGTTGTTCAAAATATATGCTGCTGCTTTGCGTAGTTGCGGGGTTAGGTCGGGGTAGGCCGATTGTATCCCGCTGAGTATGGCTTCTTTGGTTTTCAGCGGTGGAGTCGTTGAGACGGGCATGGGGCAGAATCCAGGTTAATGTAACGTTTGTATAAATCATTATTGACTTTGGTGCAAATGTATCTTTTAGCTATTAGCAGAAAAAATCATCGTAAGGATTTCCGACATCATGCAAACGCATGCGCGCATCGTCATCGTTGGTGGCGGTATCATGGGTACCAGCCTTTTGTACCACTTGGCGAAAGAGGGCTGGACTGATTGTCTGTTGCTGGAAAAAGCAGAGCTGACATCGGGCGCCACGTGGCACGCTGCTGGGCAAATCACGCATTCTACGTCGAATTACGCGCTGGCCCGTATGACGCACTATGGCACGGACCTGTATAGTAAGATTGAGGCCGAGACCGAGCAAAGCGTGACCTTCCATCAATGCGGAAGTTTGCGTGTTGCCTATACCGACGATGAAGTCGATTGGCTGCATTACACCAAGTCTGTTGGTGAAGGTCTGGGTGATCCGATGGAAGTGATCGGCCCGGATGAGATTCGCAAACTTCAACCGTTCTACAACTTAGATCGTATTAAAGCCGCGCTTTGGACGCCTAATGACGGCCACGTGGACCCCGCAGGCGCTGCTTTTGCCCTGGCGAAGGGTGCTCGCCAAATGGGCGCTAATATTATCCGCCGCAATCGGGCAACGAATATTCGCCAGCTTGAATCAGGTGAATGGTTGGTCGAAACCGAACAGGGCGATGTGATTTGTGAACACGTTGTGAATGCGGGGGGGTACTATGCCCGCCAGATTGGCGAATGGGTTGGCTTGAAATTACCCATTACCAACGTGCTGCACCAATACGTGATTACCGATACGGTTCCCGAGTTGATGGACCGTGATGTCGAACTGCCGGTCATCCGCGATGACTATGAGGTCTCTGGATATGTGCGCCAGGAACAGAAAAGTATTCTGTTTGGCATTTATGAAAAGCGCGCCCCCGGCATCGTTTGGGAAGGCGGCACGCCGTGGGAATCAGAGAATGAGCTGTTCGAAGAAGACTACGACCAGATCATGCCATGGCTGCAAAATGCTCTCGACCGGATGCCGGTTGTTGAACAATTGGGCATCAAGCGCACGGTCCATGGGTCCATCCCGGCAACGCCTGACGGCAACATGTTGCTTGGCCCCACGGACGGTCTAAAAAACTTCTGGTGCGCCTGTGGCAGCCATGTTGGCATTTCCTGGGGGCCCGGTGCCGGTAAGTTCTTGGCGCAATGGATGGTTCATGGCACTGCTGAAATTAACATGCGGCAATTCGATCCGCGCCGTTACGGCCCGTATACAGAAATCGGCGATTACCGGGTCAAAAAGTGCCAAGAAGATTACATCCTGCGGCACGAAATTCCGTTTCCACATCGCGACCGACCTGAATCGCGCCCCGTGAAAACCAGCCCACTGTATGCGCGTCTGAATACCGCTGGTGCTGTGTATGAAGAACAGCACGGTTGGGAACGCCCGGTCTATTTCGCCCGCGATGGCGTCAGCCAAGAGCATCACTATGGCTTCCGCCGTCCTGGCTGGTACGCCGCCGTTGCCGCCGAAGCCAAAGCGGTTCGCGAACGTGCGGGCATTTGTGATTTAACGGCCTTCGCGAAGCTCGACGTGACCGGGTCAGACGCCTGGGCGTTCTTGGACCGGATGATGGCCAATGCAGTGCCGAAGAAAGACGGCAGCATCATGCTGAACTATGCGCTGAATGATAAAGGCACGATTGAGGCCGAGGTCAGCGTTGTACGCCTTGCGGCGGATCGGTTCTATCTGGTCTATGCCGGGTTCTTTGCCATCAAGATGCGCGACTGGTTTGGCCAAGCCGTGGAAACCGGCGAAGACATAACCATTACCAATGTCTCAGAAGACTATGGCGTGTTGGTTTTGTCTGGTCCGAAGTCTCGCGATATTCTGCGGGCCGTGACTCAGGCCCCGCTGGATAACGCCAACTTCCCTTGGCTAAAAGCGAAAGAGATTGATGTGGCCGGATCATTGGTCCGGGCGCTCCGCGTGTCTTATGTCGGTGAATTGGGTTGGGAATTGCACATCCCCATAGACGGTATGGCCCAAGTCTATGACGCCCTTTGGGCGGCAGGTCAGGCCCATGGCCTCGAAAACTTTGGCTCGTTCACCTTGAACGCCCTTCGTATGGAAAAGGGCTTCAAGGGCGCGTCAGAATTAACCACCGAAGTCACGCTTCCCGAAGCCGATATCATGCGGTTTTGTAAACTGGATAAAGGCGACTTCGTGGGCCGCGCCGCAACCATTGCCAGCCATGAGAAAGCCACTAAACCTTGGCTGTGTGTGTATCTAAAGTTTGATGCCACAGGTGATGCGGACCCGCTCGGCACCGAAGCCTTGCTGGTGGATGGCAAGCGGGTTGGGGCCGTCAGCAGTTGCGCCTACGCACCCTATGTCGACCAAGTTTTGGGGTTTGGCTACGTCGGGCCAGACCATGCAGCGCCCGGCACCATCTTGGACGTTCATGTCATGGGTGAAACGATCACCGCGACAGTACTGGCCGAACCGGTTTATGATCCAAACAGTGAGAAACCGCGCACGGACGGATAAAATGAACACTCCAGATGGACATTATGACAAAGCTATCCTGAAAAAGGTTTACGAGCCGACAACCAAAGCCGAACAAATGGACGGCTACGATCAATGGGCGCGGGATTACGATAAAGACCTCTGGAGTTATGGGTATCTATCTCCGGGCTTGGCTGCGGGCTTAATCGAACGCCACGGTGGCGCAGCGGCAGGGCCAGTTTTGGATGTCGGCTGCGGCACCGGTTTGGTTGGTGAGTATTTAAACATTTTGGGACACACGGCGGTGGATGGTCTCGATTTATCAACCGGCATGTTAGAGGCTGCTCGCGCCAAGGGCGTCTATCGGGCATTGATGCAGATGAAGATCGGCGAGCCATTGGACCTGCCGACGGATGGGTACGGCATTGTTGTCACGACCGGCACATTTACGGTCGGCCATGTCGGCCCCGAAGGATATGCCGAATTGTTCCGCATTGTCCGGCCCGGTGGCATCATCATCCATTCAAACCGCATGGATAAAGAACCAGAAACCGGCTTTCTCGCCCATCATGAAAAAGCCGAAGCAGAGGGCCGCTGGACCCGCATTGACGAAACCCCGCCGTTTGCCTGTATGCCGCTGGGCGAACCCGATGTGATTCACACGATCTTTGTGCATCGCATTAACTGATGTCGAACCAAGGATTTATCCGATGACCGCTAATGCTGCGCTAAACCAAGAGCAACCCGCCGATCATGCTACGCTGTATGAGATTGCCGAACGCTGCCTGCCCGGTGCAGGCTTAGGCGGTTATGCGCTGCCCGAAGACGTTCGGTTTATCATCCATCGCGGTGAAGGCTCGCGCCTGTTTGATGTCGAGGGCCATTCGTACATTGATTACTGCGGCGGTGCGGGTGCCACGATCATCGGCAATTCACACCCGGCAGTGGTTCAAGCGGCGATGGATGCGGTGCCAGATGGGCTGCACTTTTTCGGCACGTTGAATGATCGCGCCGTTGCATTATCTGAGGTGCTGGTCGATGCCATACCCTGCGCCGAGCAAATCATTTATGCGACCACCGGGTCTGAGGCGACGTTCTATGGCATGCGCATTGCCCGCGCGGCGACCGGCAAGAACAAGGTGTTGAAGTTCGAAGGGGCCTACCACGGCAACCACGATTATGCGGTGATCTCGGTGTTCCCAACCGCCGCAGCCAACTATCCGTACGGGTCGGCCAGCACCGGTGGGGTGCCAACAACCATCGCAGCAGACGCCATGTTGATCGCGCCGTATAATGATTTGGACACTACCCGCAAAATTGTCGAGGCGCATAAAAGCGATCTGGCGATGATCATCGTCGAGCCCATCCAACGCATGATTGTCTCTCAGCCAGGCTTTTTGCAGGGGCTGCGTGATTTGTGTGATGAACACGGCATCATCTTGATGTTTGACGAAGTCGTCACCGGTTTCCGTCTGGCTTACGGCGGCGCGCAAGAGCACTTCGGCGTAACGCCAGATATGGCCAGCTATGGCAAGATTGTTGGTGGCGGCGGACCGATCGCCTGCTTGGCGGGCAAACGCGACCTCCTCGATTTATCGAACCCAAAACACAAAGGCCAAGCTAATTACGCGTATATCAACGGCACGTTGCACGGCAATCCAGTAGCGGCGGCAACAGGGCTTGCCACGCTAGCGGAACTCCGCAAGCCCGGCACCTACGAAGGTTTGAATAAACTCGCGTCGGATACGTTATCAGCGTTTCAGGGCGTATTGGATAAGTACGGTATTCCAGCCATCGCAACCGGCGAAGGGTCTCTGTGGCAATTTTTGTTCATGGCAGCGCCGCCAAAGAACCACATGGATATGTTGGCCAGCGATCAAGCATCGGCGCGCGCCCTCGATACGGAATTATTGCGTCGTGGACTTTATATTCTACCCGGCGTCCGGCGGTTCTTTAACACGGCCCTGACAGACACTGACATTGAACAATCCCTGGCCGCGCTCGAAGACGCCTGTGCCGTCTTGACCGCAAAATCATAAGGAACCAAACACATGGATAAAGACCGTTTCGATAAAGGCTTGGGGCAACGGAAATCTGTGCTGGGGGATGCCTACGTGCAAGCCGCGTTAGACAACGCCAGCGATTTCAGCCGCGACTTTCAAGAACTGCTGACAGAATTTTGCTGGGGGGCGTGCTGGGGTGATGACACCATCGATAAGAAAACCCGATCGATGATGAATCTGACAATGATCGCCGCGCTCAATCGGATGCACGAATGGGAAACCCACTTTAAGGGTGCCATCACTAACGGTGTTTCCGAAGCTGAACTGAAAGCCGTGATCAACGTGATCGCGGTTTATTGCGGCGTGCCGGTCGGCGTCGAATGCCACCGCATCGCCAAAAAAGTCTTTGCGGAACAAAACGCATGACCGATATTCCCACAACCATGCGGGCTCAATGGCTGACCGGTCACGGTGGTTTGGATAAGCTTGAATACCACACAGACGTTCCTGTCCCGAAGCCGGGCGCGGGCGAGGTGCTTATTCGCGTGCGGGCGTGCGGCATGAACAACACCGATATCAACACCCGCACCGCGTGGTATTCCCGCAGCGTCACCGAAGGCACCACGGCAGAAGGCGGGGCCAAAGGTTTTGCTGGCATGGAGGACGGTGCGGGATCATGGGGCCGCGAAGGCATCGGCTTTCCACGTATCCAAGGGGCTGACGTGTCAGGTGAGGTCGTTGCTCTTGGTGAGGGTGCGCCATCAAACTTGATGGGCAAGCGGGTAATGATTGAAACGTGGTTCCGCGATTGGAACGATCCGACGGACCTCGATAAAGCGAAGTATTATGGGTCTGAAGTCGATGGCGGTTATGCCGATTATACAATTGCGCCGGTCACAAACGTTCACACCCACACCAGTGCCATGACCGATGTCGAGATCGCGACGTTTGCCACATCATATATCACGGCGGAAAACATGCTGGCCCGCGCTGATGTGAAAGCGGGCGATACGGTTCTCATACCCGGCGCGTCCGGCGGCGTCGGATCGGCGCTCATTCAGCTCTGTCATCGGCGCGGGGCAAAAACCATCGCGATGTCCGGTGCCTCCAAAAAAGACCAAGTCGCGGCGCTTAATCCCCTGGCGGTTTTGGACCGTGAGCCGGCTGACCTCAGCGCAGCCATTAAAGACGCGACCGGATTGGATAGCGTCAGTGTTGTCGCTGATGTGGTCGGCGGCAAAATGTTCGGCCCGTTCCTTGATGTCTTGGAACGCGGCGGACGATACACGTGCGCTGGGGCCATTGCCGGACCCATCGTCGAAATGGATTTGCGGACGTTCTATCTGAAAGACCTGACCTTCACAGGCGCAACGGTTATTCAGCCCGGATTGTTCGCAGACTTGGTTGGCTATATCGAACGCGGCGAGATTAAGCCCTTGATCGCTCAGACCTTTGCGTTGAAAGACCTCCGCACGGCTCAAGAAGCGTTCTTGGCGAAAAATCACATCGGTAACATTGTCATCGATCACAGCTTGGATTGACCCGAATGAAGATCATCCGCCTTTCGGTTTTCCAAAAAACCTGCCCGCTAACCAAGCCTTATTCGCTGTCGGGTGGGCGTCTCATTTTCAAAGAGCTTGATACGACGTTCGTGAAATTAGAAACCGATACGGGCATTGTCGGATGGGGTGAAGGCTGCCCGTGGGGACACACCTATCTACCCGCGCACGGTCCTGGTATTCGCGCCGGACTTGAAACCATGGCACCAGCGATCTTGGGGCTAGACCCGCGCCGTACCGATGAAGTAAACCGCGCCATGGATCTGGCCTTGCCCGGTCATTTGTACGCGAAATCGCCCGTCGATATGGCGTGTTGGGATGCGTTTGGGAAATCAACGGGCTTGCCGGTCGTGGACTTGTTGGGTGCACGATATGATGAACCCGTGCCGATAGCCTCATCCATTTCAACGGGCACACCGCAAGAAATGCTGGCCTTGATTGATGGCTATCGGGCAACCGGCTATCGCGTGCATTCGGCCAAGGTCGGTGCCGATGTCAAAATGGATATAGAGCGCATCCGATACTTGGCGACGAACGAAAAACCGGGCGAGTTGATCTTCTATGACGTGAACCGGGCCTGGACCGTTTCCGAAGCCATTCTGGTCATGAACGCTGTTTCTGATTTGCCCGTCGTGTTCGAACAACCGTGCGAGACGCTTGATCAATGCGCCAGCGTCGCCGCCCGCACCGGGCACCCGATCAGTATTGATGAACGGCTGGAAACCCTGACAGACCTGCATCGCATCATCGCCGATCGTTGTGGTGAGATCGTTAATATCAAACTGAACCGCGTTGGTGGCCTGACCCGCGCGCGCCGCCTGCGCGATGTGTGCCTGGCCCATGGCATTCGTATGCTGACCATGGACACAGGCGGCACGGTTCTAGCTGACACCGCCGTGCATCACTTTGCCCAATCGATTCCGGTTGATTACCGCATGGGCAGTTGGCTCTGCCAGGAAATGATCACCTTTGATCCGGCGCCGGGCCAAGGGTCCCGCAACATAAACGGCTGCGCCAGTGCGCCCTTGTTGCCGGGCCTCGGTGTTGATCTGGATGAGTTATTGTTGGGCGATCCGGTCGCCGTTTACGGTTAGTTTAATCGTCGAAGATGCTTGTCGTCCGAACAGGGCACGCCTATGTCCATGGGGCTCATAGATTGAAGGTGTGCCCATTATGATCCTCGCCAACGACAATACCGAACCGCAGCTCAATGTGTTTGGCGAGCCGATTGAGTCTTGCTCCTTAGACCCGGTAACGGGGTTTTATCGCGACGGCTGTTGCAATACGGGTCCGGCAGATGCCGGGTCACACACCGTGTGTGCCGTGATGACGGCGGAATTTCTAAGCTTCACCGCAGCCATGGGGAATGATCTTTCAACACCGATGCCTCAATTTGGCTTCCCCGGTTTGGAGCCGGGTGATCGCTGGTGTTTATGCGCGCCACGCTGGCAACAGGCGTTTGAAGCCGATGCGGCACCCCTTGTCGCCTTGCGGGCAACGCAACAAGGGGCGCTGGATCACTGCGCCATGGAAGACCTTAAAAAGCACGCCATCGATCTGTCGTGAAGACGGTTCTTATCACGGGCGCAAGTCGAGGCATTGGCCGCGCAACCGCGTTGTTAGCCGCGCAAAAACGGCAGACGAAGTCGCCGAAACCATTGTCTGGCTGATGTCAGACAATACATTGTATGTTTTCGGCGCTTTGTTGGACGTGTCTGCGGGCCGTTAAAGCGTTGGTTTTTCCAAAGCGTGGCGTTTCTCGTCAAAAGAGCTCAGCGCGGTCGGGCGTCGCGGCTTTTGCTCTGGGGGCATGGCAGCCTTTTTCGGCTGCTTCGCCAAACGGGCCAATCCAGCGGCAAGGTATGCGCGGTTCAGCGTTCGCCAGAGATACATGGGTTATGCTCCAACCAAATTAGATGGCAGGGTTGGGTACGATTGAGACTGCGGCTCATCGTTCAGCATTTTGGCAATATCAACGCCGCACTGCCCGCATTGTGGCTTGCAATCAAAGTGTGCGTGAACGTCCGACCATTTCTTGGCACCAGCCTTTTTTGCCTCTTTGACCTGGCGACAATTGATCCCGTTACAATTGCAGACGAACATACGCGAATTCCTTGTTGCAAGTGATTATCAGAGGCATTATCTATGCGAATGAGAATGATTGTCAATAATATTTTGAACGGAGTTTACACGTGCAAGGCAACCCAGACGTCCTGAAACACCTGAACACAATTTTGAAAAATGAATTGACGGCCATTAACCAATATTTTCTTCATGCGCGCATGTTGAAAGATTGGGGCTTTGAGAAATTAGCAGCCAAAGTTTATGAAGAATCCATTGGCGAAATGAAGCATGCGGATATGCTCATCGAGCGCATTTTAAGGATCGATGGCCTTCCGAATTTGCAGGACTTGGGCAAGCTGCGGATTGGTGAAAATGTTCCAGAGGTTTTCGAATCCGACATTGGTGTCGAATCGATGAACCAATCGTGCCTAAAAGAAGCCATTGCCGTTTGTGAAGGGGCGCGCGATTTTGTGTCGCGTGAGATTTTCGAAAAAATCTTAGAAGACACCGAAGAGCATATCGATTGGATCGAAACCCAACAAAACCTCATTACCCACGCGGGTCTGCAAAATTATCTGCAAGAACACATGTACGAAGACGGCTGACCTTAAACGAAGTGAGGCGCGGCCTGGATGAACCGGTCGCGCCTCGCATCACATGTATTTCTAAGTGGGCTACATGTTCGAATAATTTGGCCCACCGCCGCCTTCCGGCACGACCCAGTTGATGTTCTGGGTTGGGTCTTTGATGTCGCAGGTTTTGCAGTGGACACAGTTTTGGAAATTGATCTGTAGTTTCTTCCCTGCATCCGGGTTGGCTGCATCGGCATCCACATACTCATAAACACCCGCTGGGCAGAACCGCTGTTCTGGCCCATCGTATTTGGCCAGGTTGATATCAACGGGTACCGACTGGTCTTTCAACGTCAGGTGAGCCGGTTGGTTTTCTTCATGATTGGTGTTCGACAAAAAGACCGACGAGTTTTTATCAAACGTGATTGTCCCATCTGGTTTCGGGTATTCAATCTTGCGGCACTCTGCGGCGGGGCGCAGGGCTTCATGGTCTGCGTGGTGATGGAAGGTCCAGGGGGCCTTGCCGCGTAACAGGTACGTATCCAAGCCGGAATAAACCAACGCGGGCCAGAATCCCAAATGGAAGGCGGGGCGAATGTTGCGAACGGCGTGCAACTCTTCCCACACCCAAGAAGCTTTGACGGCCTCGGTATAGGCGGGCAGGCCTTTGGCCGGATCGGCGTCGGTGTTGATTGCATCAAGAACGGCATCTGCGGCCAGCATGCCGGTTTTCATAGCCGTGTGAGACCCTTTGATTTTTGGCACGTTGACGAAACCTGCTGAACACCCAATAAGCGCGCCGCCTGGGAACGTCAGGCCAGGAATAGACTGATAGCCGCCTTCGTTAATGGCCCGCGCGCCATAGGCAATGCGCCGCGCTCCTTCGAAGTAAGGGCGAATTTTTGGATGGGTTTTGAAACGCTGCATTTCATCATAAGGGCTGAGGTATGGGTTGGAATAATCCAGCCCGATAACAAAGCCAACGGACACCAAGTTGTCTTCCAAGTGATACAAGAACGAACCACCATAGGTGCTGCTATCCATGGGCCAGCCGGTGGTGTGGATGATCTTGCCGGGCTCGTGCTTGGCCGGATCAATCTCCCACATTTCTTTGATACCGATGCCATAGGTTTGCGGATCGGATGGACCTTTGCCCGATGGGTGCTGGCTGCGCAGATCGAAGTGCTCGATCAGGCCTTTTGAAAGGGAGCCACGACAGCCTTCGCCGAACAGTGTGTACTTGGCGTGCAGTTCCATACCGGGCGTATAGCCATCGGTTGGCTTGCCATCTTTACCAATGCCCATATCGCCGGTGGCGATGCCTTTGACCGTGCCGTCCTCGTGGTACAGCACTTCAGAAGCGGCAAAGCCTGAGTAAATCTCCGCGCCCAATTCCTCGGCTTGCTCGCCCAACCAGCGGCAGACGTTGCCGAGTGATACAATATAGTTGCCGTGATTGTTCATTTGCGGTGGCGTCGGCATCTTGATCGCGCTGTTCTGCGTCAGAAACAAAAAGTTGTCATCTTTTGCTGGGGTGTTCAGCGGTGCGCCTTTGTCGGCCCAGTCGGGGATCAACTCATTCAGCGCGCGCGGCTCGAACACGGCACCGGATAGAATATGAGCGCCCACCTCAGAGCCTTTTTCGACCACAACAACCGACAATTCTTTGCCAGCCTCTTGCGATTTTTGCATCAGGCGAATGGCCGCCGACAATCCAGCTGGTCCTGCGCCAACGATCAAAACGTCGACTTCCATTGATTCGCGTTCGACTGCTTCCATTTCCGAACTCATGGCCTTACTTCTCCCCACCTCAATATCGACACTTGAATGGTCATAACCTGTAAAGCTGTGATAGCATCCGCCGTATGGCTGAACCACCCGAAAACGAAGGTTTTTTTACACCTGACGACGCCCGCGCGGCGCTGCGTTGGTATTTGGAAGCCGGCGTCGATGAGGCGTTGGAAGATGAGCCGCAAAACCGGTTTGCGGAACCACCACCAAAGGCAGCCATTGCTGCGGCAGAGGCAGGCCTAAAATCGCCGTCGTCCGAGGCTTCAAACCAGAAAAAAACACGGCAACTCGCCAAACCACCGGAAGGGGTAGCAGCCGTCAGCGCCGCTGTTCATGCCGCGCGCTCTGCGAAAACTGTCGAGGCTTTGCGGGTGGCTTTAGAAGGATTTGACGGCTGCCCGCTGAAGCAAACAGCAACGAACCTGGTGTTTGGTGACGGCCCTGCGGATGCCCGTATTTTTATTATTGGTGAAGCGCCCGGTGCCGATGAAGACCGCCAGGGAAAGCCCTTTGTCGGCGTCAGTGGTCAGTTACTCGACAAAATGCTGGCCTCTATTGGTGTGGTGCGGGCGGACGTCTTTATCTCAAACACGATCTTCTGGAGACCGCCGGGCAACCGAACGCCAACAGCGGCAGAGACCGCTGTCTGCCAACCCTTTGTCGAACGCCTTGTTGAATTGGTGGACCCGGACATCATTGTCATGCTGGGAAAATCGGCTGCGGCATCGATGCTGGGTAAGACGGAAGCCATTGGCAAACTGCGCGGCAAGTGGATGGACTACAGCGCCGCCGGGCTGCCCAGGCCGATCCCCTCACTGGCGATGTATCGTCCGGCTTACCTGCTCCGCACGCCGAGTGCCAAACGCCATGCGTGGCGTGATTTGTTGATGATAAAGGATAAGCTTTTAAATGCCTAAGCCCCATCCCGTTCACAATGTCGCCGATGTTGAAATGCAAACTGGCGCGCCGCATCCGGTTCCCGCCGTGGATCGCTGCAAAGCCCGGCGCAAACAACGCCTTTCTGGTGGTTTTGGCGTGGATCAGTTCGGCGTTAACCGGGTCGAGCTAGACCCCGGGGTGTGGTCGACAGTTCGCCATTGGCACAGCCACGAAGATGAGTTCGTTATGGTGCTGGAAGGCGCGCTCACGCTGGTCACAGAAGCCGGAGAACAAACCCTGCGGGCTGGGGACTGCACCGGATTTAAGGCTGGGGTTGTTGATGGCCATCGATTAGAAAACCGGTCCCAGGCGGTGGCCGTCTACTTAGAGGTTGGTAGCAACCGACGGGATATTGATGAAGTAACGTATTCTGATGATGATTTGTTGGTGCGACTCGACGAAACGGGCCGCCAAGTGTTTGTCCGGCGCGACGGAACCTTCGTCGCCATCGCCGACTAGAGCTAAATTCATTCAAATTATCGCGCGATCTGGATGAGTTTGGACCTTAATAGGGGATAACCCTAGTTTCATCCACAGGCTGCCATAGATATTGGGTGTAAAGCAGCCCTTACATCTAAATGTTGAGAAATTTTCGTAACCGTGCTCTCATTGCCGATCCTAAAGCCTTACCTTATATATGGGCTTGAGAATTGCGTGTGAGGGAACCAATGACAGATCAGCCGGGGTGGCAGGTCCAATGGCCAGCCAATGTGCTCGCCTTCGTGTTTGTGCTGTGCGCTTGTGCAGTACTTGTTGTTGGGTCGGCTGCGCGCGCAGATGACTCTTTGCCGCGCGTCCTTAGCGATGCCGATGAGGATGTGTATCGGCAAATTTTCCAAGTGCAAAAATCTGGTGATTGGCGCACGGCAGACTTCCTCATGAAGCAAGTTGATGACCCCTTGTTGTTGGGGCATGTCATGGCGCAGCGCTTTTTGCACCCGACGGCCTACCGGTCCAAGTACGCAGAACTGAAAGATTGGCTGGCTGTTTACGGCGATCACCCAGACGCGCCTCGTCTTTACAAACTCGCCAACAAGCGGAAACCGGCAAATTGGAAAGCGCCGGCCCAGCCAACCTATGGCGTTGAACGCATCAGCACGGCCCAGCGGGCGGTATCGCCGAAAATTCCAACGCTGTCGCTGTCGAAAGCAGATCGTCAGCAGGCGCGATCCTTGGTGCGGTCTGTAACGCGTGCGTTGAATCGGGGGCACACCCTTTCGGCGAAGCGACACTTACAATCGGATAACGCCCGGACACTGCTCAGCGCGGCGCAGTTTGATGCGCTGGCGACACGGCTTGGCTTGGCTTACTTCTTTGATGGTCACGATGATTGGGCCATGGAATGGGCCGGGCGTGCCGCAGAGCGATCTGGTGATATGGTGCCAAAGGCGCACTGGGTTTCAGGTTTGGTGCATTGGCGCGGTGGTGACATCGCCGAGGCCACGCGTCATTTCGAAAATGTTGAGCGTTATGCTCGTCATGCACCGTGGCTGCATTCCGCCGGGGCTTTTTGGGCCGCGCGCGGAGCCTTACTGACGGGGCAGCCACAAAAAGTGTCTCGGCTTTTGACGGCTGCGGCCGAAGCCCCACGCACGTTTTATGGGTTGTTGGCCTCGCGGATTTTGGGCCAATCGTTCCCGTTTAATTGGGATGTACCAGGGATCACCGATCAAGATGGTCAGATGCTTGCGGCTGAACCGGCAGGCCGCCGGGCGCTGGCGCTGGGGCAAGTTGACCAAGTCGACCGGGCTGAAAAAGAACTGCTGGGCTTGCTTGATCCCAACGATCCAGATGGTTTGCGCACGGCAATCGGCATTGCCTCACTCAGCGGTATGGCGACCCTGGCGTTTAATCTGGACCGGCGCATTCACACCAAAGAAGCAACAGTTGACGTTGCCGCTTACCCCATTCCGCATTGGCGTCCGGCCACAGGATTCCGGGTTGACCCGGCCCTTGTCTACGCCTTGATGCGACAAGAAAGCCACTTTAAGCCCAATGCCAAAAGTCATCGGGGTGCCAGTGGCCTTTTGCAATTGATGCCCGCAACGGCCAGCTTTATTGCCCAAGATAGGCGGCTGCGCGGATCGAAACGGCACACCCTATTTGATCCAGAAACCAATTTAGAAATTGGCCAAACGTATATCGAGCACCTGCTGGAAGAATCCGAAATAAACGGTGATATGGTTCGCTTGGCGGCGGCGTGGAACGGTGGTCCGGGCAATGTTCGTAAATGGTCGCGCCGGGTAGGAGCCGATGACACGTTGATGTTTATGGAGAGCATTCCGTTGCGCGAAACCCGGGCTTTTGTTGAGCGGGTGTTGACCAATTATTGGATTTATCAGCATCGATTGGGACGCGAGAGCCCCTCGCTGGATGCGTTGGCTGCGGGCCGTGCGCCGCTTTATCAGCCGTACACCAGCCCAACGCAATTGGCAGAAGATGCTGTGAAGTCAGGCACGATTTTGCAGATCAGTGGTGGAACCGACAATGGCTCTTGATCCGAATCGCGCTTTTGTCCCCATCCGCATTGCGATCATGACGGTCTCTGATACCCGCACGCTTGAGGATGATAAATCGGGGCAGACGTTGGTCGACCGGCTTCAGGCTGCGGGCCATGTGCTGGCAGATCGGGCGATCATCACTGATGACGCGGTCGATATTGCCGCGAAGCTGTCAAACTGGATTGAAGACCCCACCGTTGATGCGATCATCACCACAGGCGGCACTGGCTTAACTGGCCGAGATGTCACCCCAGAAGCGTTTGATCGGGTTTGCGAAAAAGAGATCCCAGGCTTTGGCGAGCTGTTCCGGTGGATCAGCTTTCAGAAGATCAAAACCTCGACCGTTCAATCACGGGCCACGGCGGGCGTTGCCAATGGCACCTATCTGTTTGCCTTGCCCGGATCACCCGGGGCCTGCAAAGACGGCTGGGATGAGATTTTGGCTTTCCAGTTGGATTACCGTCACAAGCCCTGCAACTTTGTTGAATTGATGCCGCGCCTGAAAGAACATCTGAAGGCCAGCGGCTAAGACTCTACCAGGGCAGCCCAAGTAACCCTCTCTGGTTATGATCTCGCCCGTCGAACCAACAGCCCCACTGTCGCCAGCAACCAAGCCAGCAAGGCCCCAATGTTCAGCCACACCGCGATGTCATGTCGGGCGGGCCGTTCAAAGGGAAACGGCTTGTAGGCGGCAAAGGCCAATGCGGCATCTTCGGCTTCCATCAAGAACGACTCCCCAGGTTGGCAGTTGTTTTCGGTCGGGTACATGTAACAGGCCGGGTTCTTGATGTTCAGGCCGCCCCAGCCATCTTCTTCTAGAATGTCGCCGGTGAACGATTCACCCAGGGGGAAGTTTTCCAAGGTATAGCCAAACATCGGCTGATTGCAGAGCAGCTCAGATTCGCCGCGGGCAATCGCATTGTTGCGGTTCACGTCCGGGTTAAAACGACCGGCCCCACTGCTGACCGTCATGGTCAGGGTTGCAACAGCGGGCACGGGTGCGCCATCGGTAACGGCATCATAGGCCGCTTGTATCGGTGTTCCATCATAAGTTTGGCCTAAATAATGCGTGCGGTCTTCCAGCGCGGACCAAGCAATTACGGTGGCAATACCGAGGGTGGCCGCCATCGCACGGTTTCGCCCCGCGCCCCCTGCATCACCTAGGGCAGCATCCAGGGCAGCATCCAAGGCGGGCGCACATAGAATTGCCGCTAAGAACGTGTAAACAACGTACCACCGCACCAACGATGATGACTGGCCAATGATGGGAATACTTTTCAAGAGGGCATTCCAGGACTCGCCATAAATGTTCGTCGCGATCGGCAAAGCAATGACCAGGGCCAATGTTGCTGCGGCAATCAACCGCGCCCCAGATACGTGTGGGATTGGATGGCGGATGAACGCTCGGCCCAGGCCTGCAACCAGCACGATCAGGCCAACGGCGGAAATGCCATATTCCCACTCGTGACGGCCTAGGCTCCATTTACGGTTGGTCATCGCCTCTACGGCCCAGGCACCTGGCGGCGTTAAAAACACAGCCTGAAAGGGGGCGACTATCGCATCCCACAGCCCAACGAATCCGGGCAAGGGATAATCAGCCCGTGGAAACTGGCTCATGAACGCAAGGGCGGCTTGCAACCGCCCCGCACTCAGCAACCCGGCCACGACGGCGGCGAGTCCTAAGATGATGAGGGGCTGAATGGCCAGGCGGTTGTCGCGCAAACCCAGCATCGCCCAAAGCCCGATAATCACCAGCACGGCGGGAATCACCCCATGAATCATGCCCGCATGGAACATTACGGCGAAAGCGGCACCGACCAACAGCGTCCGTAACCAAAAGGCTGACTTGCTGGATAGCTGCGTTCCACCCAACACCAACCAAGCCACAACGGGCGTCAACATGATGGGGTGAAATGTTAAATGGCCAATCGCAGCGCGATAGATAAAGAAGCCGTTGAACAGTACCAGCGCCCCGGCCAGCAACGAAGCCGCAAGCGATGCGTTGAACGTATCGCGGGCCAATAAGGCCGTGCCGTAAAAGCCAATGGCCGCAAACAGCAAGACGGTCGCTTGCACGGCAAAGGATGGCCCGGCCAGCACGGTGAAAACTTGCGGCGCTGAATAAAAGGCGACGTTCAGATCGCCAAGGTAAGGAACGCCCGCACATTGGCCGGGCGAAAACCATGGTGCTTGAAACCATCCGTTTTGTTCAACCCAAAAATACCCGGCCAGCAAGTTCGGATAATGCAGATTGTAATCATGGCCCAGGTTAACCGGCGTGCTGGGAAAGAGCGATCCGTAGACCAACCAAAATGCGGCGAGAAGCCCCAGGCCAGAAATGAAGATAATGCGGTTGGGCGAAAGGGGCACGGCAATGATCCGGTTATGGTGAGATGGGCGGCTTAGGCCAGCACACCCGCTAGACGGTGTTTTTGCCGTGTCAGCGCCGCTGACACAACATCCATAAAGGCCCGAATGCGCGCTGTGCGGCGCAGGTCTTCGTGGGTCAGCACCCACAGCGCCCCTTCCATTTCTGAAATGGGGTCACTCACGCGGCGCAACCGGGGCTGCGCATCGCCGATAAAACAGGGCAGCGCCACCAACCCATACCCGGCCACGCCCGCCGTTTCCATGGCCGCAAAACTATTCGACCGCATAGCGGCGCGAACGGTTGGCAGATGGGTTCGCAGCCATTGGGCAACGCCGGTGTGGCCCAGCGAGTCGTCGGGAACAATCCATGGGTGGTCGGGCCACGTTTGCGGATCGGATGTGACCGCGTCAAAGGCGACGCTACCATAAACAGCGAAGGCCATCTCCGAGATTCGCCGTCCAACCAATGTCTCCGGTGGCTCGGCGCTGGGCCGGATAGCAACATCGGCTTGTCGTTTCGATAGGTTCAAAAAATCACTGGCGACCAGCAGATCAACCTCAATATCCGGATGCGTTTGGTGCAACGCTTCAAGCGCCGGTGCCAACAAATGCTGGGCGATTGTATCGGTTGTTGTGACAGCAATGGTGCCAGAGAGGCGCAAGTCTTCCCCCGCCAGTCGCCGGTCTAGCGCAGAAACATCGTCGGCAATTTTTCTGGCACGGTCAGCGAGTTCTGTGCCTGCGGCGGTGGGGGCGTAGCCGCTGGCCAGTCGGTCAAACAGGCGCACGCCTAACCGATCTTCAAAGGCGTTCAGTCGCCGATAGACCGTTGAATGGTTCACACCCAAGGCCCGCGCGGCGGGGGCCAAGCCGCCCGTATCGGCAATCACCAGCGCCAGGCGCAGATCGTCCCAATTCATATTTTGCATAAATGCAAAGATAACTTGCGAAATTTGCGAATTCCAGTGCGAAAATGAAAACGCTAGGTTTGGACCATCGATAAGGCGAACACACTTTCACACCAACATAGATTGAACGGAGACCAGAACCATGAACACCAACACACAAAACGGAACGGCTTACGGTGCGTTCATTCTGCGGGTTTCTCTGGGCGTTATGTTTATCGCCCACGCGTATCTGAAAATTGCAGTTTTCACCCCCGCCGGAACCGCCCAGTTCTTTGAATCCCTCGGTCTGCCCGGCGTCATGGCCTACGTCACCATCGCGGCTGAATTGATCGGCGGTTTGGCGTTGATCGCCGGGTTCCAAACCCGCATCGTCTCTGCTGCTCTCGTGCCGGTCCTGTTGGGCGCAACCTGGGCGCATTCCGGTAATGGCTGGTTGTTCACGGCAGAAGGTGGCGGCTGGGAATATCCGCTGTTTCTGACGACGGCGGCCATCGCCCAAGTGTTTCTCGGGGCCGGAGCCTTCGCTCTGAACAGCAAAATAGATGACCTCGTTACAGACCGCGTTTTCAGCAACCACCACGCCTAAACCTTTATCTCATCAGATCCCACAAAAGGGTCGTCACCTTATCAGGTGTCGGCCTTTTTTGCGCGTGGCGGGGGTAGGTCGGCGGCGGTATCCACGTCGTTTAACGAGTCCAACAGGGCATGGCTGAAACGGTTGGGTAGATTGCCAAGCGTGTCGGCCAGGGCAAAGTCGCTCGACCACCGCACCGGAGCAAACGGCGTTTGAACGCTTGGGCGACGTTTCAGCCCGACAAGCCAATAACCGCCATCGGGTGATGGGCCGAACACCGCATCATGGTTTCCCAACGCGCGGAACGCTGTTTGAAGATGGCTGGCGGTCAATCCGACAATATCGGTGCCGACAATCACGGCCGGGCCGGGCGGCAATTGGCGCATCGCCCGATCCATTCGATCCCCCAGATTTCCCGATCCTTGTGAGACAATCTGCGCGCCCGATATCCTGGCTAGGCGGCACATGAGCGGATCGACCACTGCCGAATCTGGGGCCACGGACAGCCAGACCGTCCATCGCCCCCGACCCTGCACGGTGCGCAGTGTCTGCATCAATGATTGCCGATAAAACGCCGTTGCCTGGGTTGGGCCGATATCGCGGGCAAGCCGTGTTTTCACCCGCCCCATGCGCGGTGCCTTGGCAAACAGCACAACGTGGCGGTGTTTTTGTAAGGCGGTCATCCGTATAGCCGTTTCAACCATAGGGGCGGGAAACCCAAGAAGTAGAGTGAAAGACACGTCACGTTGCGGGTGGATCGCCACCAATATCCATCGCGCTGAAATTTCCGCGCGGAGGTCATGGCATCAGCTTCCAGCGGCATCAACCCGCCAGGGCCAAGGCGGCGCACCAGGTCCACGTCCTCCATCAATGGGATCGGTTTATAGCCGCCGACCATATCGTAATGCGTGCGGCTGATTAGCAGTCCTTGATCCCCATAAGGCAGTCCCCATTTTTGGCATCGCCAGGCTATGCGATTCTCCCAGATACGCGCTTGGGGTGAGGCATCATTCAGGCGAAACCGAAAGTATCCGGCTCTAAGTTCTGGTTGGGCCATCAACATTTGAGCGGCCTCGGGCCAATTGGGGGACAGCGTGGTATCCGCATGAAGAAACAGCAGCCATTCGCCTTTTGCTGCTGTGGCCCCGGTTGCCAACTGCGATCCGCGTCCAGGTTCTGCGGTGACAATGTGCGCGCCAAAGTCTGTGGCGATCTGAAGAGTCGTATCCGTGCTGCCGCCATCGGCAATGATGCGCTCAATGGGGCCGGGCCAAACGGTGAGGCTGGATAAGGTCGACGCAAGACCATCGGCCGCGTTCAGGGTGGGAATGACAATAGAGAGCATGGTGGGCCGAACCGTATCACGGTGTCCCACCCGGGTCTTGAGCAAAAAAAGCCCGCCTCGGCAGCACTGTGTCGAGACGGGCGTTCAGGTTTCCGCAACATATTCTAAGGGCGATTAGGACATATTGCGGACCAGGGTGCGTTCAATCAGGCGGCCTGTGGCCTGAATAACCTTGTACGTGCCGCGCGCCAGGGCATCATCAACAACCTCGGGGTGTTGGGTGCGGTTGTTATTATCGTTCGCTGCCCGTGCGGCCTGGGCCAAATGCATGGCGGTCAAGAGTGAATAGCCTGCGTATACCATCAATTTTCTCCTCTATGGATTAGAATTATTGTCTTGTCTTCATCTCGTTCGTGACGGAACTATCCCTTTATTGCTGGTGTTCGACAAACGAGATTGCTTAGAGCTATAGATTAGGATTTATAAATCATGAAGCGTGATCTTCCGCCTTTAAACAGTTTACGCGCCTTTGAAGCGGCGGCTCGGCATCTCAGCTTTCAAAAGGCGGCAGATGAGATGAACGTGACCCCCGCTGCGGTCAGCCATCAGATTAAGGGGCTGGAAGATCGCTTGGGCGCGCCGTTGTTCCGCCGCATGACCCGAGCCCTCGCTCTGACCGAAGCGGGCAAAACCGCGTTGCCGTTGATCGCCGATGGTCTTGATTTTCTCGCCGATGGTTGGCGCCGCATGCGGATTGATGATGGCGCGGGCTTCTTGACCGTGTCTGTCTCGCCGACCATTGCCGCCAATTGGGTGGTGCCGCGCCTGCCAACGTTCACAGATCGCTATCCCGATGTGCGGGTCCGAATGGATACCACCCTTGGGTTGGCAGATTTTGATCGGGATGGCGTTGATATTGCGATTCGCTTTGGCCCCGGCGGTTATCCAGATTTAACATCTGAATGCTTAATTCGTGAAGAGATCATTGCTGTCTGTAACCCCAGTCTGACAGAAGGCGAGCATCCCCTTCGCGAGCCCGCAGATTTGCAGCATCACAACCTTTTGCATACCGATTGGGATTCAGCCGTTCCGCAGCCCGACTGGCGCATGTGGCTGACGACAGCGGGGGTCGATGATAAAGTCGACTGGCGGCGTGGTCCGGTCTTTAACGTCCATGCCGTCGCCTTGGCAGCGGCAATAGAGGGGCAGGGTGTCTCGCTCTCTAGCCGTTTTGTGGTCGAAGAACTGCTGAAGACAGGCCAGCTAGTCGCTCCGTTTGAGATCACGTTGCGGTCGTCTTTCGACTATTGGATTGTTTACCCGCCGCGTAATCTGGAACGAACCAAAGTGCGGGCGTTTCGCGATTGGTTGTTGGAAGAAGCAAAAACCACCGCAGGCGGGTTCGCGGCACTTTCGGACCTGACCGTGTTACGATAGTCTGTCATCAGCCAATCAATTCTATTGATCTTATGATGGAACCCAGCCGATGACCGTTCAGCCCAATTCGACTGCCGCCCGCGACATTGCCTATCACTTTCATCCCTATACCAACCCGCGCAAACATGAAGAGATTGGGCCGATGGTGGTGGCGCGCGGCGATGGCGTGCGCATCTATGATGAAGATGGTGGCGAGTATATCGAAGCCATGGCGGGGTTGTGGTCAACGGCGTTGGGCTGGGGCAATGATCGTTTGGCCGATGCGGCGTACAAGCAGCTAAAGACCCTGCCGTACTATCATGCGTTCGCGCACAAGGTGCCCGATGTCAGTGTCGATCTGGCTGAAAAGCTGGTTCAAAAGGCGCCGGACTCGGTCTCTAAGGTCATCTTCTCAAACTCTGGATCAGAGGCCAATGATACGGCGATCAAGCTGATTCAGTATTATTTCAATGCGATCAATCAGCCGGACAAAAAAAAGATCATCAGCCGCATCAATGGCTATCACGGTGTGACGCTGGCCTGTGCGGGCCTGACCGGTATGGAATACACCCAGCATGGCTTCGATGTACCGCTGCCGTTCATTCGTCACACGGGTTGCCCGCATCATTATCGCTTTGCTGAAGCCGGTGAAACCGAAGAACAATTTGCCGACCGCCTTGTGGCAGAGCTTGAGCAGATGATTTTGGATGAAGGCCCAGAGACAATCGCCGCCTTTGTGGCTGAACCTTTGCAAGGGGCTGGTGGCGTGATTGTGCCAACGGCAACCTATTGGGACAAAGTCGTTCCGATCTTAAAAAAGTACGATATTCTGTTGTGGGCCGATGAGGTCATCAATGGCTTTGGTCGGTTGGGCACTTATTGGGGATCTGACTTTTACGGCCTAAAGCCCGACATCCTCACCTGTGCCAAGGCGCTGAGTTCATCTTATGTGCCGATTTCCGCCACGCTGATGTCGGACAAAATTTACCAAGGCTGTGCCGACGCGGCGGATCGCTACGGCGTGTTTGGGCATGGCTATACCTATTCCGCCCACCCCGTGGCGTCTGCCGTCGCGCTGGAAACCCTTAAAATCTATGACGAGATCGACATTGCCGGGCGTGCCGCCGCCATGACGCCTGCGCTTCAAGACGGTCTTCGCTCGTTAGCGGGTAAGCCCTATGTCGGCGAAGTGCGCGGTGAAGGCCTGATCGCAGCCGTTGAATTGGTTGCCGATCCAGAAACCCATCGGCCTTTCAATCCGCTTGGCAAAGTCGGCGCTTACTGCTCGGCGCGGGCTCAGGCTCATGGCTTGATCACCCGACCGCTGAAAGATTCGATGGCGTTTTGTCCGCCCCTCATCATCAACGAAAATGAGATTGGCCAAATCGTCGAACGCTTTGGCAAAGCTTTGGACGAAACCATTTCGTGGATTGAGTCCGAAGGTCTCGCCGACGCCTAAGGGCATCTCTAAAAATACCCACTCCACTCATTGATCTGATAGAATCACGATATCACAACGTTGAGATTATGAGGACAAAATATGAGCCAGCTTGGATTTTTTGATGTTGCTAATCGCTATGCTG
>Ga0222664_1000469_pt1 | contig 23096 bp, 21 predicted proteins | sample AntAcemetagen604_FD_181147 | JGI IMG/M metagenome (GOLD analysis project Ga0222664, IMG submission 181147) | Saline water microbial communities from Ace Lake, Antarctica - #604 | ecosystem: Environmental > Aquatic > Non-marine Saline and Alkaline > Saline | place: Antarctica: Ace Lake...
ACAAAAAATATCGTGACCTACAGATCCAGGCGTCGCTCGATATGGGGCGACTGCTTCAGGGTGTACTCGTACGGTGGGACAAGATATATCTGTTACAGTACTCATTCGGTTTCCTTTCCGATTGGGCGTTTCGCTTTTGCAATCATATCTCGCTGTATTCCTGGAGCCGCGGCAACAAACTCTGCCCGTGCTGCGTCCCATATTGCGAGTGTTTCTTTAGTATGTATCGGACGAGAGTTTTCAGGAATAAACATCCCTGTCTGTATAAACGCATACACACAGGATTCTGGCTCTCCTGCCCGCAACATCGCAGCAGCTGTGAGGTTCTCGGGCTCGTCTGCCCAATATTGCAGAGGGGCCACCTTTGCTTTCGGTGGTGGCCGTTTTGCCCCAGAGGTTATCGCGTGGTGTGTCTCTATGCGGCCACGGCAGCACTTTTTGTACTTCTTGCCACTACCGCAAGGACACAAGTCATTTACACCTACCGGTTTCCGTTTTTGTAAAACAGCCCCTACCCCTGGAGCAGGAGCAGGGGCCGAGGAAGCAGGTACAGCAGCCGTCGCGAAAAAATTCATTAACTCTTTAGAAAAATTGGTTTTCATACTGCCTTTTCCAAAAAAATATACCGGCTACCTGCAACTCGCACATAGGGTAGCCATCCCCACAAAAAAGTGCAACATCAATGCGGCTCCCGCGGCTGCAATCGCACTGCTTCTGCGCATTTTAAACACAACCGCGCGGGGTCTGTGGGATCTGTAAGTACCGCACCCTGTCCGCATTTATTACATGCCGCGGTAACATACGTATGCGGGTGGGTAGCCGCCCTACACGCGTCATACCCGTAGGCGCACTGCCGACAAGCGTAAGTAAAAGAATTAGGGCACCGCTCATCATTACGTAATCGCAACTTCAGTACATTTTTACGATTCCAATTCTGCATCCCTGCCCCACAGTATATCTCATGAAACTCTGGGGACTCCCGTGATCTAGCTGCCTCCAAAAGCCCTAATAGTCGCAACCCCACCAAATCATAGGGACTGCGGTATGGGTATTTCCCCCACGGACGAGAAAACCCTAATTGGATAGCGATGGCCCTTGCCGCCCGTGGGCCCCACACACCTGTAATACGCATTGGGCAGGGTGTTCCCGCTAATATCAAAAATGTCATTTGATAAGCGACTTTATTCTTGCGGTCTCGACAAGTCGCCGCATCCAGTATTTGCACCGGGACCCACTCGTCTACACGCTGCATTGCCCACTTGGCTACGGGCTGGCCACTCTTTAACTGCGGAAGATTCCCCGCCAGTCGCCACGCCACCCGTCGGGATATTGTAGGATCCAAACAACGCCCAGATAAATACCGCACGCTTTCAAATACCACATCATAGCTGATATCCGCAGGCAGATACCGACGTAACGCTGTTGTCAAGTTATCTGGGTCCACAGGGTCCCCGCCTAACGGGACAAATACACGCGACATCAAACGATCCCGTTGGCGGAATATATCGTGTAACCGAAAACTAGGAATAACAGGCACAGTTACTTTAACCCAGGAGGGCCGCTAAATAATCCCTGTTTCTTCTTCACCCCAAATTTCGCCTTCTTTTTAGCCGCCTTCTTTTTAGCCGCCTTCTTTACGACCTTCTTCGCAGGCTTTTTCTTTGCGGCTTTCTTCACCGCCTTCTTTACGACCTTCTTCGCAGGCTTTTTCTTTGCGGCTTTCTTCACCGCCTTCTTTACTACGTTTTTCTTTACTACTTTCTTCTTTACTACTTTCTTCGCCATGTTTCCTCTCGATTCTGAATTCGTACGACCCGCATTTTTCACAAGCCGTTACTATGGTCCGTATAGCGTTACACCTATTACACAAGAAATGCATAATCAAGTACTTTCGATAGGTATTGTCGCTCCCGCTGGTTCTTCAACAACTGCCGAGGACGGCTGCTGTAATTCCGCCGGAAAAGACATTGGTTGTTTCGCCACCACAACTGACACCGCGGCCTCGTTAGCGGTGCTTATTTCAAATAACAACCCGCTCAGCTGTTGTAAAATCGTTTCCTGTGACGCCCGCAGAAATTCTGCCAAACGCATCACGTCCTGTGGAAACGGGACAGGGAGTGGGGCATCTGAGAAAGGGGTTACAAACTGTAACTGCAAATCAGCTATATGCTGGTCCAGGTCCCCCGCGGGCCCCTTTTCTAATAACGCCAAAAAAGTGTCCGTATAAGCGTATGCCGCCTCTAGCTGCCCCACCTCTTCCGTCAACGCTTCCAATACTGCTCGATAGTCTTCCAGCATCTCGCCTCCTATCCTCTAAGAATACCTACGCCCATATAAAATTGCAGACTCTCCTCACCGTTGTCTGTTACACAATTAACTGGCTCCCCAATTGAAAGGTGCAGCCGCTGCACCGTTTCCCCTAACATGTCGTGCATAGCCCGTACCCCTAATTGCGCGGCGTACCCTATCAGATCAGTAGGGCGATCTGGGGCTAAATAAGAAAACAATGGGATATGCACCAACTCCCCTTTTACAGTTATTCGCCAATCTATCTGCTGGTCCATATATAAAGGAGAAAACGCCACCTTCCACACATCCGCAGGAGCCTTCGTCACTTGATCATACAACTCTGCCGTTGCGGCCCCTACGTCTATTTTATGATATGTCAGTTGCATTTTGGTCCTATTCTTTTTTCAACGCCGCATTTTTAACTGCCGCAACCGGGGACACGCTACACCCGAGCGGCGCCCGGTCAAACCCCCGGCCCCGCCGGACAGCCTTACTCTCTTGCCCGGCCTCGTTTGCATTTATCCGCACCCCTTTTCGAAAATTTCGTAACCGATACTTTTGTTGAAAACACAACTCCCCCAACATAGTATCCCCACCTATGTGTTCCAGGGAGTCCCATGGGTAATCGTGCTTATAAAGAACCGCCGTACGAATATTCCACCACCCGCCTGTGATAAACTTTACGCGTTTCCGCGATCCTGGGTCATGCCCCATATACCATGGCTGTGACTTAACAAACTCTTTCTGTTGCCCTTGCCAGTCAATATTGTACACCGCCCCTAACATATCGACACCAACCATGGCATACTCTACTTCCTGCAGCCACTTATTTTCCAGATTATCTTCAATCCCGTACCCCGTGAGGTAGCTATCGTCATCCATCCACATCACATATTCTGTGTCAATCGGTTTTTCATAGAACATTTTTCGCATCATCGGGTACTTAAAAATATTGGTAGAAGATTCTGTAATATTTTCTTCTGGTACCCACGCATGTACCCAATCTCGGACAGTTGGCGACACGGCATTTAGTCCTACACGTAAATTAAGATCTGCTTCCGAAACCGTATTCGTAATCGATCGCAGGCACCTATCAGCTAGTGTAGGGTAATCACCGTAAAGTAATACACATATTGTAAATTTATTTCGCACAACTATCCGTCCTTGGATTAACGCGTAGTAGATAAATCGATCTCGCGACTCTGTCGCCCTGGAATTGCTTGTGCCTGGGCTGCTTCTTCCGCAATTGCCGCAGCCACTTCATCCGCTCGCTCCTGGATGGCTGTTTCAATATATTCCTTGGCTCGCTCGACCCTGCCTATGTTTTCTGTTGCAGCATCCGCAATCCTCGCCATAAGGCCGCCAATATCCTCAAGCTGCTCGACCATTTCAGGTTCCATCTTGTCTAGCGGTAATGACAATATATTACCAAAAACAGACTCCCCTGCTCCTGTCCAGACTTCGTTATTTTTACGCAGCCATTTTTCTGACTCCGTATTTACTTGCCGTATCTGTGCCCCTATCGTCTTGGGCATCTCATGTCGGCGACCATGGCCGCCTGTCCGCCCGGTACGCCGCTTGATTAAATCATGCAACGCCTTTGGATCGAGCATCTTCGCCACCGCTTCTTCAGCAAAACTCTGCCGCCTCGCCTCAGTGGGCAGGGTTAAAAGATATACTGCGTGGCCCCAGTTTAACTGGTAATTCGTTTCTCGGTTGTACAGCCCAATCAGGTATTCTAATTGCGCCACAGTGTATTTGCGAGAGAACTCTGTTGCCGCTCGCAACGTACGGGCATGCGTAGATAACGCACGCTCAATTAACGTTAACGCGGGGGTGCCGTCTTGACCGACATATTTGCCGGGGTCTTCTGATATCTCGTGGCATATCTCACCAAGATGGTGATAGAACCGAAGGTTCTGTGCCCGCATATCATTAACAGCTTCCTCGATACGGGTGAACTTCTGTCGCAATTGCGTGTTCATTTGCCCGATCGCATCAGCGCGGCCTTCCGTGACTAGCGACGCAGTTGTCTGCGATCGCGTTGCCCGCGTACGTAAAGATTGTCGTCCCATCAGGTACTCCTATAAGGTAAACTTATTAGTTAATATATTAAACGCCGCACACTCTAATTTTTCCCGCTGTCGTGTATCTACTTTCCTTGCCATTCCTAATAACGGCACATAAAGATCCAGTAACGTACGAGAAGCATCAGGTGTATTTATATAGCGGGAAATCTCAATATCCCCGCCCCCGTAACAGCGGCCAGCCCCTAAACCTAGCTCTACTACTTCATTTGCCAGCCTAGCGATTACGCCGCATCCACTCAAAGAAATAGCAATTTTTTTAATCCGGTCTGCGCGTGCTGTCTTAGACTGGCTCGCCGAAAAACCTAATGATCTGATTGCTAACCTACCTACGCCTTTCTGTAACGTTTCCACAGGCATTTCTATCTGACAAACATCCGAAAATGCCTGCATCAATCGCATCGGGAAGTCCCGCCCAGTATGCGTTACTCTCTTCCCGTATCTCCTATAATTCCCCAGGCACACACCTTTAGGGGTAAATACTGCATTAGTCCCCCGCACTGCGGTTCCGGTGGCTTCTCCGTTTGTAAAATAAAACCCATGATAAACACCCCACCGCTCTTTGGCTACTGCGGTTACAAATAATGGCTCAACTACCCGAAACCACACAGAAAATAAACGGCCCACCAAAGTCGCCGCGTACATCTCCGCGTGTAGACCTTGTTGCCGCAACGCCGTCGCAGCTTCTTGATACAACGCCCAGTTTTCCAGGTACTGATGCGTATGCCCCACTAACCCTTCTATTGTCTTCTCTTTTTCGTTCCTGATCAACCGATGCCGCTGAAACAACGGAAACCGCAGATCAACGATATCGTTCCAGAACTTGATCGCTGCCGCCGAATCCACCAACTGGTCCTTATCATCACTCACCGTTGCCGTCCCGGCCAGGTCCGGCAACAACTTACTCAGCCCAGGGGCCAACATCTGCGCAGCTTGATTAAACGCGGGTGCAGTAAAACGAAAACCCCCTTTTACTGTCTTACCATCCCGGTCCAATTGAAATTCCGACATATCTGCAGGACTGCGCAAAGAAGTGTTCTCATCCATATTGCGTAACGTCTCTACCATCGCGGCTTCATCACGCCCTGAAAATCGCTGTATCTTCGGCTGTATATAAATTGCCCGGCGTGTCTTCATTTCACTCAACATTGCTCTACCCACTCCACGCCCACTGTTTGCATGAAACTGTCTAAAGACTCCAGCACTAACACTGTCCCATCCTTTAAAGGAAACGTTGTGCGTGGCCAATGATCTTCCCGTCGCTCTTCCGCATCTTCAAATGTCATAGCAGATGCAGGCTGATTATGCAGCACCATTAAAAAAGCGGTCTTCGCATGAGGCAGGTTAAACACCAACGCTGCCCGCTCTACAGCTAAATCAAGCTGGAACAATGCAATTTGTGCTTCGTACTCCTTCGCCCATGGGAGTGATCTAAACCGTGTTTTCCCATAAATATCCCCCAGAGTCGCTCGATGTGTGTATGCCAGCTTCTGCCCCAGCAACCGCACAGGAAACCCAGGGTACTCGTCGTGAAACCACGTGAATCCCAATAGGTCATCACCGTAGGTGTCTTTTGCCTTACGTTTTGCAGCAGCGACTGCCAGCGGCGCCTCAGCGTACCGGATAACTTTTTTTACCACCCGCTCCTGCCACGCATTTTGCTGCTGCTCCGTTCTTTTTACTTTTGCAATATTTTCCCACTTGGAGAAATAGTCTTTTCGGCCATCATTCACTGTCGGGTACCTCCACATCGTTATCTTCTTCATCGCCAGGCCGAGGAGGCTCTTCCACAGATACCGGCTCTTCCCCTGTCACAATAGGCGGAGCAACATTAAGCGGGGGCGGCTCACCCAGCTCAGCGTATAAATCAGCCACTTCTTGTGCCGTCCCCTGCTCTGCCTGCTCCCGTGTAACCAAGTAATCCACCCCGGGTTGAAAAGCAACTCGCTGGGCGATGGATAGCGTGTGATAAATAGCGGGCATTAGATCCAGCCGTTGTTCCAGTAGCTCGCCTACCACACGATAAGGTTGCGGGTCTGCTTTTGGGATACCTAATACAGAAGAATACGCTTCCTTTCGTCCACGAGACGACGCCTGGATGCCTGTAATTTCTCTTAACCTGTTGTAAATAGATTTTTTCCCCGGTGCAGTGTCGAACGCCAAAATCATCTCAACAGTTGCAGTATTCCAGTCCCACACAGTTTGTTGCTTAACGTCTCCAGTCGCTTCGTCAAGGTGGTACCACCACAGTAACTCTGCAGTGATCGACTTCCGGCTGGGGCCTAGTGAATTTTTGCGTGCAGTCAACTTCAGCCGCAGCCCACTATAATCAAGCAAATCGATATCGTGTTTGCCGTAAGCTCTCTTCATCTCAATCTCATAAGTTTCCATAAATTTCACTGCTTTGCCGCCCGGGGTAGTTGTTGTAGGCAGCCCCTGCGCAGTTGTAGACGGTTTAAGGTGATTTGTGCCCACAATCGTGAAAGGGTAGTCTTTAATTTGTTTTGGCATCGTACGCATATACCGGGCAATTAAATTTGCTGCGATCGCAAATCCCCTGACAGCAAACCCTTCTTTCTCTACAGCGGCAATCTCCGCATTTGTGGCAGTAGCCATAATCGAGTCCACTCCCAAACACGTGGGAATCGTCCTGCCAGGCCCAGCAGGGTCATCCATCCACGCACGTGACGCTGCCATAAATGTGGTTAACGCCGCCTGCCACTCTTCTAGCGAAAACGTAGGCGCTGCCACGCACCTTTGCAAAAACGAAGGGTCCCAACGAAAAATAGACTTCCTTAACTCGGGGGAGTCTTTGTTTTCATTTTCTGCTAACGCCGCCCCGCCCCCATACACCATATGCCATCGCATGATCTCATAAAGAAACGCTGATTTCGCAGACCCTTCTTCCCCGGTAATTTGAAGTATTCGAGACAACGGGAAAACTGTGCTTTGAAATAGATACTTCAACGCAAGTGAGGGTAACGGCAACCCAACCAACTTGTTCTCGTCATCAGATCCAATAGACACCGAAGACCCTAGCTCTTCCTGTGCCCTATTTCGCATTGCCGCAAACATGTTATTTACAGCACCCTCGCGACTCTCTTCACTCCAGGTTGCGTTTGCGCTTCTCCGTCTCGCCATCGTGTTACCTCCTGTAAAATAATAAGCGGCCCGGCCGACGAATCAGCCGGACCAATCGTGATTACGCTATAAAAACGATGCTACGCCTGCGGAGGTGGTGCTGTTGCAGCCGCTTGTGCGGCCGCCAGCATCAGTGCCGCTCGTGATCCTGAGGCCACCGCTGCCGCCGCGTCGCCAGATATTTGCGGCGGTGGTGCAGGGGTCGCCGCAGGAAGCGGCACTGGGGCAGCCGCCGCAGGAGGCATTGCAAACGCTGTAGGTGCTTGCCCCATCGCATTAGGTGCCACCGCTGCGGGGGCTGCCACTTGTGGTGGTGCCATAGGCAACGATTCCACGGGTGGTGCCGCAGGAGGCATTGCAAACGCCGCAGGTGGTGCCTGTTGCACAGGTGGTGCCGCAGGAGGCATTGCAAACGCCGCAGGTGGTGCCGCAGGAGGCATTGCAAACGCCGCAGGTGGTGCCTGTTGCACCGGTGGTGCCTGTTGCACAGGTGGTGCCTGTTGCACAGGTGGAACCTGCTGTGCGGGTGGCATTGCAAACGCCGCAGGTGGGGCCTGTGGCATCCCGCCTAATCCAGGAGGCCCAGGCTGTGAAGCAGCCGCAGGATAATTAACAGGCTGGGCCGCTGGTGGCCAACTGCCGCCTACATTGGCTGGTGGCTCGATTACTGTTCTCGCCACTGCCCGATTACGGATTGTTTCTGGGATCCACTCCACATGATCCCGCCAAGCATACATGATTGCATCAGGCGGGAAACCAGGGGCAATCAACTCTGCCTGCTCTTCAACGGTAGGAAACCAAAGAATGTCATCCCACGCACGAACCTTTGACCGCACCAATGCTTCTATTTCTCGCATCCTTGCAGTCATGCCGTTAAAATCAGGCGAAAGAAACATACCCCAACCTTTCGCCTCGTTGGATTGTCCTCCGCCCCCGGGCCCGCCAACTCCCCCTGCCAACGCTGTTGTCCAATCACGCGGCTGCTGCGGGGCAACCTGCTGCAAACGTGGGTCACCGTCGGCAGCTTTATAAAGCGTTAAATACCGCCCAGTGTCCAGAGAGATTGGGTCGCCGTTTTTATACATGGCTTCCCAATCAACCTCGCTTATGGGTGGTGCTGTGGCCGTCATATTCGGCTCATTGAGCTCCTCCATCAATGTCCGCCCACACTGAGACGATAATTCCAACAACAACCCTTTTCCGTCCCCCAGCCCTTTAGGCGTCGTATACACCTCTCGTTTATGCTGCATGATGCAGCCTTGCATGAGGTATATCTGCGTAGGCGCCGGCAATTGTGCCCCGCGATTTGCGCCCCCCCGCAAAAGTGCCCCCCAGCCTGGCTGGTCCTGCCCACTATCCACCGCACGCGTAATCGCTTTATGCAACACGTACACAGGACTCTGCTGCGGGTCCGCCATATGCGCCGCCCCTGGATTATGCGTAATAAACGTCACTCCAGAATCACCAAACTTTCGCACCGCATCATACCGGCGGATAAAGTCACCAAAATCATTGTGATCTGTCGAAAGCCGATACGGGGATAAAGTACCATCCGCCTGTGGTACAGGAAAAGGTCGGAACACCGTACCGCCCTCACCCCAGGCCGGCGTCCAGTGGCTGAGCTGATTATTGCTCATAATAAACTTACCCGGAGAGGCCCCTGCTGTACTCTCCCCGTGCTGTGCAAACCGGTACCCACCGGCTTGAGATGTGCCATTTGTCGACATGCGTAACTCCTAAACTAAAAATTCAATACGGCCATTATCACGAAAACGCACCGCAAAACATATTGTAAAAAAATCAAAATAAAGTTGATAGGAATACCTTAGATAAGTTCCAAATCAATCCCTAATTCCGTCGCATCCTGCTCGCTAATTTTCTCCCCCCAGTTGATTTGCACGTCTGTATCAATACCGAAATGGTACGGCGAATCAACGGGCATAGGGGTATTGTCCAAATAACGTGGCCAGATCGGTACATTCTGCACCATGCACTCTGGTAACACCTCATTATGAAATACCCGCAACTCCGGTATCGGCACCTCGAACAATAGCGCGTCATGAATCTGGAGTAATATCTTATATCCGTATTCAGGATGCCATCGCTTACACTCATGAAAGTTATAAGTCGCCATCCACACAGCATCCGCCACCATATTCTGGATCGGGAAGTTCTGTGACTGCCGCTCTTGATCGCCAATAACACTTCTTTCACGCGTGGCGATAAACCTTCGAAATCGCCCAAATGATCCTGCCACCCAACGATCTTCCTGCGACCGTCTCCGACACTCTGCAAGAAACTCAGTCGTTCCGGGGTACCTCGTAAAATACCCGTCGATCATCTTCTGCGTATCCTCTATGCTGACCTCTACACCTTCTTCCTTACACTGTCTTGCAATCGCTTCAGCCGACCGTCCGTAAGGGATACCAAAATTCACATTCTTCGCCGCTATCCGCAACGGGCTCAACCCTGCCCCCACCAAGCCCTGCTTCGTTGGTTCGCAATCCAGTTGGAATGTATCTACCGCCGTATGCGAGTGGATATCATAATGATCTGGGTCTGACTCTGGTAACGTGTTTCGCCGCACGTGTTCGATCATCGTGCGGTCGCCAGATAACCACGCGATCCCTGCTAATTCTGCCCCCGTGTAATCCGCCTCTACGAGCACATGTCCAGGAGCTGCCCTAAAGATTGTCCGGATAGGCGCCTGATATAACGGGGTAGGAAAGATGTGCAAATAATCCCCCCAGGGTTCCTTCTCCCCCGTGGTCGCATTAGTTTTATACTTCCCTAAAATACGGGCGTAGTCACCCTCCCGCCGTTTTGAAATATTCTGGAGAGGTGGTCTCGCACTGGATCCACGTCCCGTTTCTTTGTTTTGTGAGATATGTGTGTGAACCCGCGAATCTGCCTGCGCACACGCTGCTAAGCCTTTATCATATACCAGGTGCCCATCGTCGTCTCTCAGCCAGGTCACCCCGTCCGCACTCACAGCAGGTGGGCGTAATGTCCCTTTCAACACCTGCGTAATAAACTTTAAATCACGCAACTGCATCGCTAACGGATGGGCATGTCCCAAAATCCCCAACACTTCTTTATCCGTACTGGGGGTATACAAGTTCTGCTCCCGTCGCGTCACAACATCCGCCCACAACTTCGACCGTTTCCCGGTCGTTTTCACAGGCTGCAAATTCAGCCGCATCGCATCCGGGGGCGCTATAGATATAACCTGCCGGGTATCTTTATCCCGCTTAGTGGAATAACTGTCCCCGAACAAGAAAGCCACACATTGAGGGGATGACTCAGGGTTAAAATCCGCCCAGTTAATTGCGGCCCGGAAACTCTCTAACAACTGCTGCTTCACTCCAATGAATAACGTGGTGAGCTGATCCACCCGCTCCCTGTCGAGCAGCATCCCGCTCATTTCCATTTCCAGCACACCCAGGCTAGCGCGGTGAGACCGCCAATACGGCTCCCAGCTGGGGTTTCCGTTCCAGTCACTGTCCAGCAAGCCCCCTTCCTGCAAATGACGAACAGCAATGCGCCTCGTTACGTCCGCGTCGTATTGTGCATAGTTGTCCCCCCACTCTGGCTCATCTGGGTTTGGGTGCAATATCCAGGCGGGTAGAAAACCATACCCCTCAAGATCCTCTTTCTTCATATCATGATCGATACAATAATCCGTGATATGCTTTTTCAGCCTTACATCATACACGGGGGCAGTTGTTAAACGTACGGTCATATCAGTCAAACGATAACTGGCGGTCTCATTCACCGCATGATACATCAACCCTGTGTCCCAGCCCCCCTTCGCACGCAATTCCTGCACCGTCTCTGCCGGGGCGTATTCCGCACGAATATCAATCCCCTCCGCAACCAACCAAGGCAAGTCAGCACGAAAGAAATGGCCCCCGGGACGCGGATGATAACCCGCTTCGGGATCATCCTGTAATAGCTCATTTAACGCTTCTACCGCATGCCCGATCGACGGCTTAAAGGCAGGTTCCCCGCCCTGATGCCGTAATACCACAGTAACGCCCTCTCCATGCTGCGTACTAAATTGAACAGTCCGCAAATACGCACCAGGGTTTCCAGGATGCTCCCCTTCCCATTCCCCGTCAACCGCAATAACCCGTCGCCAAGGATCTGGATCATTACGCACCTCATCCACAATCTTCTTCAGTTCACTGTATTTGTATATGTTGGGGTGATTGATGAATTTCTCCCGGCCCCCCACTTCTGCCCCGTTTGTGAGACTCATAAACAAACCAAGCTGCGATTTAAACTCTGGATACGTTTCTGGTGTGCGATACACGGCGGATGGATGCATTGCCGCCATCACCTTACTTGTGTGATACACCAGCGGCTCCCCAGGCCTGCTAACCGGTATCGTTAACTCTTGTACTCGGCCTACCATAGACTGCACACCGTATTGCGTGCCCAGTAGCCATTTAGATGCATCAGATCCCAGACACAGAATGTAATCAGGTCGCACTAACCGCAACGTTTGATGCAGCAGCATGTCACAATCTTTTTTATGTGACACCGGGACAGTATCCGACTGTTGGTCCAATACCGGCCAGCCCACCAAATTGTAGACATAATAAGAAAACCGCTCCGCGTCACTAACCCCCAGCTCGTTAAACGCGTCTAACAACACCTGGGATGGTGGGCCTACAAAATTCTTCTTTGCCGCTGCGTCTTCCTTACCGGGATTCTTTCCAATGATCATTACCTTAGCTGGTCGCGGGCCGCCCTGCATTCCTGTTAAATCCGCCCCATATAAATGCCCTGGAACAATGGCGGCCGTAACCATGCGGTCCTTCACCCGCACAGGGAGCGTAAAGTTCTCATCATACAAAGCGCGAGTATATAGATACTCCAAATTAGGCCCCCACTGCGACAATCGCTGCTCTCGCTTAGTGGCCCCCTCAAACACAGGCGGCTGGTCCCCCATACTCACCGCCGCGTCGATAAAATTCTGCCCTGGTGCGGGCATCCCCGGGGAGTTCAGCGGGTAAGTCGGAAAATCCGCTGCTACCTGCGCCACTGGGTCCCCTGTTCGAATCGTCTGTAAAACATCCCCACTGTAAACCATAAAACGCCTCACTACGCCTGCGGTAGATAGATACCAGCTTGTTGCGCGTAATTATATATTATATTCCAGATACCTGCCCTGTCGTAATCGCCACAGTCGTAACCGTCTGGCAATGTTACTACTACAACGGGCACCCTATTCGCCAAAAGTGTATTAGTGATCCGGCTAATCGCTACATGTTCCTCTGGGTCCAAAAGCAGCACCACTGGCTTACCTGCCCATGTGTTGATCACCAATTCTTCTTGAAATGTTGTTAATGATTTCCCCAACAATGCCACACTGGTGTCGCCTAATACATGGCAGTCTGTCACGCCCTCCGTTAACACCACAAATGGCTTATTTACCGCATTATCATAATTATACAACATCAACCGCTTCTTCATCCCAGGCATCCCGTAGTATTTAGGAATACCGTGCCAATCTGTCTCCCCCACGTGCCTTGCCTGCCAGCCCACCAACTCCCCCCGCATCTTAATTGGGAAAATTACACGGCCTGCCGCTGGACGATATTTTTGCTTCGCCTCTAAACAATAACTTACCTCATAATGGTCCAACGTACTTAAAGCATATCGCCTGGCATGCACCATATACTGCACTGCCGGGTGGTCCGGCATTGTTGCAGCCAATGCGCTAATTGCTATTACATTTCCGGGCATTTCCACTGGGGCTAATACAGTTGGCTCCCCCCACTCCGGATCCTGCACATGAAAGGGGGATACTCCCCGCTGCCCCACGTTACTAAACCCGTGGATCAACTCATCAAACTTCCGCCAATTCTCCACGTCTGACAAACAGTCTTCATTGTAACACGTCGCTAAAAACCGCATTGGTTTTCCATTTACGTCTGGTTGCCCATACATATGGCTGACCCACAAACGTTTTCGTGAATCATGGCAAAACGGGCAATTTACCCGGTAATATTCTCCGCCGCTGTCTACCCGCGTAGAGTATCCTGCTGCAGCTTGCACACTATGCGAATAAAAACGCTCCCCTTGTGCGGCCACCGTGACCCCGCCAGCGAGAGTAGTATTCAGCTTATTGTACAATCCCGCACACAACACACCCGTTCCAGGGGTCGTCGCATATAAGCCATCTGTCATAAATCCGTCCACTGACTACTGTCTGCTGGTGACATTCCTGCAGGCCCCTGCTGAGCCGTGCGATGGGATGTGTCAACAGCATGTACTTGTTGTTGATCAGCTGCCGTAATAAACTGCTGCCCCCCTTCCGCTAAAGAAAACTGTGATGTGACGTCCCGCATAACTGCGAACCGATCATCGATTCTTAACGTAGGCGGGGTTATCGACTCGTTTGGACGATATCGCACTTTAGAAAAATTAAGCCGTCTGCAACCTGTCGCAGGGTCTGCAACCCCAAGACACCCGCACACGGCCATATTCGTAGCAAAGTCTTTTGACTCTCCCGCTTCAGAGTGATGAATTAACTTAGATGGTTTAGCAGTGCCCGCCTCTCCCTTTACTTGATGCAGCACCCAGACAGTGCATCCAAATCGTTCCGCTATCTCTTTACGGCACCGGTCCCCAAAAGTCTTTAACAAATACCGATAACGTGAGGGGTCGTCCGTCCCGATAGCGGCCAGATACCGCTCACAAAGAATCCCCGCATAGTCAATAAATACTGAGCGGATCGGTTGGAGACACCGGGACAAGTTACTCACAATTTCATCAACATACCCATTACCCGCATCAGGGAATTCATCAGAGCCGGATAGGTCATGCAATTTAAAACACTGCGACAGCTGTGGAGAGTACAGCTGATATCTTTCCAATTCAGAAAGTTTTATTTCTTGCTCTACCTGCATCCGCAATTCATAACTAGCCAGATGCCCGGGCGTGGTTAACTGATCCCAGTTTTCCATCGTCTCCAGTTTTTCTCTGGGTATATTAAAGAACGCAGACCAAATACGCGGCCGTAATTTAATTGCTGCCTCTTCCGCAGATACAAATACAGAAACACCGGGAGGCTCCCCGCTTAACTGTGCCTCTGCCCAACATTGCTTCGCTGCAGCTACCGCCATATGGATAGCCAATGTTGTTTTCCCGCCACCAGTGGGGCCAATCAGCCCGTTACAGTCACCGTCTCGCTGCCCCTGTAATATGTTGTCGATAAATGTGACGCCCGTTTTACGGAACACACTTGATTGTATTAACGGAGACCCTATCGCTGGCGCGACATCCACCTCCGGGACCCTATTGAACGTGCTCAGTTTAGCCTGTTGCTGGTTGATTACATCCAAGAACCCCGATAAATTTTCCGGGACCCCGTCGTTCACTGAAGGATTCAACAATGTACGCAACGGAGAAACCACCGTGCGCTCCTGCGCAAACTTACGTAACAATTCACGCGCATAGTTCGTGTTTGTTGCATTCATTTCTACGCCGGTAGGGGCGCATATCTGCCAGATAAGTCCCTGTGCATCCTGGCGAAAAATGGTGTGCAACTGCGAGTCAGTGAAAACTGTTTCCTGGCTCTGGTTCAGTAACTGCTCCGCAGTTTGAGAAAGCGTGTGATATGTTATCCCGCTATACTGATCCTGGCTAATACACATAGCCTCGTAAACCAGCCGCAACGGTGCCTCACGCGCTGTGAAGTGATAAGGCTGCACTAAGTTGCGCGCCTCGTCAAATAGTTGCTTGTCATACGCAAAACAAACCAACATCCACTCGATGGCTGTTGGTTCTATGTAGGCATGCGTTGCTGTAGGCCGCTGCGCCCAAAGCGCAGGGTCTTGTGCCCTGAGTTCACCACCTGACATCCTGACTGATTCCTTTCTTGTACTACCGCGGGAGTTACCGCGGTACTAATCTATGACGAAGCAATGTAGCTTCTTCCTGCAAGTCCGCAGGAACGCAAGTTGGCAGTAAGCGGTCATAAGCGTCTTTCTGAAACAAATACTGTAACAATGCTCCTTCTTTGAAGGCTGTCGCTATTGGCAACAATTCAGTTACTGCAGCACAATAGCAAATTAACGGAGAAACTGCTCCGTCGCCTTCCCGCAGAACATAGTTCAACGCTTTTGCACTATCCCAGTTTAAATTTACTATAAATGGTAAAGTGCGTATCTGCAACTGATTAATATCAGAGTCAATCTGTTGCCTTAATCTTTCCTCATAGCGATAGCGATATTCCTCCCAACGACTAATTGCCGCTTCGGTATGCAGTTGATTTGGCCGCGGAGGGGAAGAACGATTTATAGCAGAAAATTGCGCGCTGATAAACAGCAAAGGATCTGCATCAACAGAAATTATTGCTTTTGCAATTTTAGGCCACACAGGTTTACTGCTGGTGCCCCACGGATTATTCGCTGAAGATGTCCCGTCCCATTTACCTAAATTTTCTCGCCCATAGTGTGCATTTCCTGTGACTTGCTGCATTAACACGCAATATATTGTACGCACCTTCTGCGCCATCTGCTCGAGGACTTGGACATGCTGCCCTACCTCAGCTTCCTGCGGACTCTCGAAAATGAGTTCGCGTGCATTACGCATTTCTAATTCGCCCCCTTGTCTCAGGCCAATCTTGCGACCATTTTAACTCAGCGTAGTTTCTCCGCCGGGATGCGGACTTTCTTTTGAACCCTTCGTCAAAGCAGTCGTAACCGTCAATAACCTCTCCAGATTTTTTCCCTGTAGTAGGGGAAATACGACTAACCCTAGCCGGTCCCTGCGCGTCTAAGATAGGTGACTCCCTCGCGTCTAATCGATACAGCACTTGCAACTGTTCAAAGTCTACCCCAGTAGCCCATACGTCCGTTGCGATAACCCGTTTTAACGTCCCCTCGCTAAACTGTTCCCGCATCTCATCTCGTACTGCGGGTGTGGTTGGGGCAAAGTTGTCCGGTAAAAAATGATTTTGTTTATACCACTCCATTTTCTCCGGCAACATCGATCCATAACACAAAGAAAACTCAGGTAAAAACTGCCACAGCATTATCGCATGATCTACAGTTGCTACCAAGACCAAAATCTGCGTATCTGGATCTTGATAGTTATTTCTTATATCATTGGCAAATATACTGTTACGATCCTGGTTCCGCCATATCCCTGCCTTCATCTTATACACACCAGACTTTCCTTTTGCCGGGTTATGTACCAGGTTAATAGGCAGCCACCGCACATGTATCGGAACTACCAACCCTAACGCTGCTGCTGCTTCATAGGATAGGTAAAATATCTGTCTTCCAAAGAACAACTCTAACTGCGCATGCGCCCCGTCCATCCGCCCAGCGGGCGTACCGGTAAAACCAAAATTACGGCTATACCGCCACCCCGTTGCCAACGCCTGCGAAAAAGTATCTGTCATCAGCATATGCGCTTCATCACACAACAAAAAATCCGCTTCCCCTGTTGTATGATGCATTGAGCCTGCTGTGTAGATAGTGACACGGTCCCCATGAAAACGCTCACCTCCTCCTACCATCCCAACATTGGGAAGACTTCTGGAAAGCTGCCGTACCAACCGTTTCGCGACGTCTTTGGGTTTTACTACGATATCCACCTTCGCTTTAGGGTATAAATGGCAGATCGCTTCAAACAGAAATGTTTTTCCAAATCCCATGGTAGCGTTAATCAACCCACACTGGTTCTGCGAAACGTACTGCAAACACTCCTCTTGCTTATCACGAAAAGTGATGTGTTGCCGCACATTATCCCAGTCAGGCTCATACACCCCTTCCTCTTTAGCGGGGCTGATATCCACATACCGCGGTGTAATCCCGTGGGCCATTAACGCTTCTACAATTGTAGTTAAAAACCCAAACCCTGCGACAAGCCGCCCCTCTTCCACCCCGTACAAATGGCGCAGCTCCACTTCCATATTTGCCACCTGCCCATCAGGTGAGTATCTTTGATGCCCCCGCAATAACTTTTTGTGTTCGTATGATAATAACGGATGCAAAAATCCAATAATCCGTGGATCTATCGGATTGCGCCCGTCAGCGCTCAAATCAATTAATGATCCAAACCTCCGGATGACAACACTATCCACTACTTACTCCTCAATGCCGCCCCCGCACAGCTTTCATCACGGAGACGACTTCAAATGTTCCATAAGTCTCTGTATCACTTTTAAAGGGAGATATCCCTTTATAGGTGCCGACAATCTCCAACAATTGAATAAACTCGTCAATCGTCAACCCGTCCGGAAGCACTGCGTTTACGCCGATTATTGTGTTGGGCCGGAAAGCCTCGTGCAACGCGTATCGTGCTCGCTTCCCTTCTTTAGCCGGGGTAACCGTACGCCGCCACTCAGATAATTTCCCGTCGACCACTTGGTCCCATGCTACTTTTGTAGCCGTGTTGTGATGCCGGTTTACAACCTTCGCGGCGTACTGCAAATTTTCCCGCCACCATGAGGCCAAAAACATCACATCCCTGTTTGCATTACGAGGCATCCCATAGATCACCCCGCGACTATCCCCCAACTTTCTTCTCGCAAACCCCAGGCATTCCCGTGTAAACCGCAAACGCATAGTAACTTCCTGCATGGTTACATCCCTGTTTCCATTAAGTCTACAAACTAGCTACCGAAACTTAAAGCGTGCCCCGTAATAACGAGTGCTCCTGATACCCTAATAATTCTGCTGGTTTGAAAAGTTGGTCTGGTATAAACAGCTCCACCTTCTGTGGGCTATTCACTAACAATTGTGTATGCCAAGTCCGGGATAAATAAGCAATAAAATCCCCCGCACCCTGCAACTCTGCTGCTCGCTTACTCTTCGCGTTTACCTGTCGTCGCCACAAAAAATCCCCCGGCCTGTCTGTCCCCTGCGGGGCTATCCCCCCGCCCTTCCACGCCTGCTTCACTAATTGGAACCGCCGCCCTTTGACTGTGTTCGCGTTTGCTTTACCACAGTACTGCGGGGATATTCCCATAAAGTTCTTCAATGCAGACACCCTGTAAGGATGCGCGAGATTAATAAACCACCGCGGGTCCAGAATCTCCGCTACTACCCTGGCTGCCGCAGGAGCATACAACGTATCAATAAACGCCAAGTCATGATAAGCGGGGTGTTGTTTAAAAAGCACATCCACAGTTGCAGTGTATACGTCGCTACGCTGCAGCTCCGCTGCCAAACAGTATGCAAAGTACTCCGCTAATGTAACTGCATGCCAGCCCCCTAATGACGAAGGCCACGTACACTGCCGCATCCGGAAAATCGCCACCTCCGGACACTGCCGCTCCGCCGCCTGACATAGCCGCGGAGTAGCCAGCTCTATCGTAATGTCATCTCGTGACACCGCTGCATTAAACAGCCAAACTATTAAATCCGCATTTTCCTTTAAGCCAAGTAGCCGAAACCTGTATTGCTCACGTTCCGGTAACGCCTCAAAAATATTATAAAAATTATCAGTACACTGCGACGGCACAGACATACCGTCTGCAAGCCACACCATTCCGGCAGCGTCACACTGCAATTTTATCGCCTCATCTTGCATCAGTTTCATAATTGAATCACCGAATCAAACATAGGTGCCAGATCACGTTCATGTGTAACAATAATACATTGTAGCCCTCTTGCCGAGGACAATTCTCTTAACTGCTCCAATACAGGCTCAAAAGATCGGATATGTTCCGCATCTAAATAAGCTGTGGGTTCATCTAAATGAATGGCGCCTACGCTACCTGCGTAGAGTAAATTCAACGATAGCCGCCACGCTAGCGCCACAATAACCTTCTGCCCACCTGACAAGCGGGTCACCGGCTGTACCACCCCGTCAGAGAAATGGGCGTCAAAAGAAAGCCCGTCTGACGCAGTTAAATAATACTTCGCTTGAAATGTGCAAAGCTGTGTATTAATGGCACATGCCAATCTTTCCAGATTACGCTGGGCTACAAAACGTGGAGACGCATCTTTATGCACTGTACCGCGCACCTCTATAAGAAAGTCTCTCCAGCTTCGCATAATCGCCGACTGCTTCTCTGTCGTGTCTGCGTCTGCCAACCTTGCGTCTATTTGCCGAACGGTCTCTGACGCTGCCGCTAAATCAGTCTCCCAATGCCGTCGATTTGCCGCCGTGGTGTCCCAACCATGGATGTTAACGTCAGCTTGCGACACCTGTGCTGCTGTGTAGGTGGCTACGCCCGCCATCCTTACATCGATATCCTGAATGCTTTGTTGCGTTGTCTCTAACCGCCCATCCAGGTTTGACACATTTGCCGCCAACTGTTGTACTTGTGCCCGTCCCACAGCCACCGCATCGCGTCGTTCTTTATCGGTGTCTATCAATACCTGCAACGCCCGCGGATCTTCCACTTCTTCCGACTGCTCTGGTATCGCTTCCAGATGTACCTGTAATTGTGCTATCTGCGACTGCTGTAACGCCCTTGCATTATCGTAGTCCACCTGTCGCCTATCGAAAGCCAGGCTTGCTTGTGCCGCCTGCTGTATCCTCTGAATCTCCCGCTGCAACACAGGTAGCCGCAAATTCGCTGCCGCAATCGCATCCTGCAGCGTAGTTGTAGATGTGCCGCACGTAGGGCAATTTGCCGCTCCGTCCTTAAAAGACCCTACTAATGTGCGGGCCTGCCGCTCTTCCGCCTGCAGCGACAACATTCCTGTCTCAGTACCCTCAGGAATATACTCCGTCGGTAATACAGGAGCGGATAAGTTATTTAACGCATCCTGTGCGTCATTTAAAGATTTTGCCGCTGCTTGTCTTGCAGTGCGCTGCTGCTGTCGTTGCGCTAACATGCCGATTGCCACTCTTGCCGCAGCTACATCAGCTTCCCCCTCGCCTAATTGCTCCGTCAACACAGCCAACGATTGCTCTACCGACACCAGGTCTGCTTTGTCTGCCGCAATCTGCGTTTCAAAATTTCCTACAGCAACAGCATACCCATCCCGTTGCGTCTGCAACTGCGTCCGGGCCTGCGACGCTGTTATCACTTCGACATTTGCGTCTCTATTTTCCTGAATCTCCGGGAACCCCGGTAATAACTGTAATTGTGCATCCAGCGTTGTTTGTGTAGTTACGGCCACTGCTCTTTCTATTTGCAGCTGATCCCGATCCACACTTACACTAGGTATTTCAATATTATTAATCTTCCCGCCTAAGAATTTATACAGTACAGCCGCCGGGGCAGTATTAAATAATCGCTGAAACTGCTCCGCTCGCTTTGCGTCGGTCTCGTCAATAAATCCGTAAATGTCCTTCTGCCGTCCCACAACAACATTATTAAACACAGCCGTCGTGATACCCAACAATTGCTCAATCCGGGCCGTAACATCCCGGTCACCTTCAAGAATCTCTCCCGTACTCAATACCAACGTAGCAGTAGGCCGAGTAGGTCGAATATTTCGTCGCACCGTAGCTGTCACGCTTCCATGAGAAAATACTAACTCCACGTAAGAAACGTCACTATCGCCTGCTAGCCAGTACGCATTATCTGCCTTTGTCCCGACGTTGGGATTCTCACCTGTTATCGCAAAGTTGACCGCCCCTAAAAAATTTGACTTCCCTGTCCCATTCGCCCCGATCACAGCGATTAACCCGTCGCCGAACTCCTCTTTTTTATATTTATGGTTACAAAAATTAACCAACTCTATTGATTCACAACGCACTTAATCCCCTTTCAAATATCAATTTCACGCATTGATGGGCTATCCATTGGCTCGTATGTCATGTTCTTTCTTGCCCACTCCATGTAATGCTGGCACAACGCATCTTTAGGGGGGCGGGCAAACAGCCCTTTCCGTTCCCAGCCTGTCGCCGCCAACACCTTTACAGGCACAGGGGGCATGTCGTCGAGATACCCCCGCATTCCAGAATAATCCACCGCGAAACTATGAGGGGCCCCGGAGCATCGACGCCATATATCTATAACCGTGGACGGCGTGTCCACCGCACAGTTACTACAAACGAGCATATACCCGGGCGGCGTCTGCCGTCTGCTGATGCCGCCCCCGCACTTCTGGCACACAAGAAAAAGAAACGGTGCTCTTACCCCACATAATTCCAGCATCCCAACAACTCCCGGCACAACAGATATAATCGACGCCTCCATAGCCTGGCACCACGGAAACATAGAAGCGGTTTCCTCTGCCAACACTAAAGGATGCATGTCCAGCCCAACAGTGCATATCCCGCGGCCTATGCCGTTTTCCAAATCTACTAAAAAATATACAGCACAGTATTCGCTCCTGTCCCAAATCAGCCGATCGCCATAAGCTGCTTCGGCATAATCTGCTAACTCCTCTCGCCCTTCTACCTCCGGTACGGCCGCCGCAATCTTTGTCCCTAAATAGGACTCCTTTCGGCGTACCGCCTCCATCAATTGCACAACCAACGGCGCCCCTTTCGCAGACCCTGTACTTGAGACATGGTACATTAACTCTGCCCCGCGTACATACAGCGGCGGGCCTGCTATACGTACGCACGCACCTTCAATACACTGGGCTACCTGCTCCAACAACTCTTCCCTGCCGCCTTCTCCAAGATGCGGAAATAAAATACCTATTGCACTCTGTTCTACAATAGTTTTAAGCCCCTTCGCCGCCCCCACCGCATACAGCATTTGTTGCAATAATGCATGTTCCATGGCTACCCTCTTACATACTTCTTTTCAAAAATTGCTTTCACAAAAAGTAGATGCTCTTTTGCAAAAATAATCTCCCAATAATCTGGTATAACTGCTTCAAGTACGGACGGGACAACTACAGCACCCGCCGGCTTCTCCTGCACAGGTCGCACCATAAACTGTATGCCGTGATGCACTAACTGCGTCACCATAAAACGGACTAACAACCCATCAGTATAAACAAGAGCCACCATACTTGCATCATCCGCTGGTTTCTGCGTGTCGGCTGTCGTACTCTTGTCGGTATTCATTTTCAATTTCGCCTAATGTCTTTTCCTGGTCATGTGATTGTAGTAAACGTATGGCCGTGGCAGCTACCGCAGGGCTGCCCGCTTTCAGCTCTTCTATCGCAGTAACAAGCCCGTCGAACGCAGTCCCGGAATCCTGCATATCCACAACCTCGGTCACACCTACTCGCTGGGGCCGCTCGAATAGATAGTACTGTTCTCCAGCCGCAGCGACTAACCGAACATACGCGTCAGGAATATCATCTCTATACTTCACAAGCAAAATCGGTTTTTGGTACTGTTGCGGCAACTCCTCACAGTCTATTGGGGGTGTCGCCATCCTGGTAATTAACGCATCCAGCTCTGCCGGTGTATTAATTTTACCTGCATTAATAAACGGCCGCGTCTTTAACTTCTCCCAGGTAACCGAAAGATCTGAATGCAGCACACCAAAAACTTTTTCCGGAGATTCTGCTAAACTCTGCATAGAAGTGGATCCCGGAGAATACGCAGTAATTGGCTCCCCATTAGCCGCCTTCTCTCCCACAGACAATGTGACATGATAATCCCCAGTAAGCAGCACACAGCCGGCCGGCATCTGCGACATAGTGGCGTTATGCTTTCCCATCGTCTGGATCTCTGCCCACGCCTGGT
>Ga0222664_1000470_pt1 | contig 23080 bp, 24 predicted proteins | sample AntAcemetagen604_FD_181147 | JGI IMG/M metagenome (GOLD analysis project Ga0222664, IMG submission 181147) | Saline water microbial communities from Ace Lake, Antarctica - #604 | ecosystem: Environmental > Aquatic > Non-marine Saline and Alkaline > Saline | place: Antarctica: Ace Lake...
AAGTGCTGGGTCAATTGCAGGGGCATTTTTGTGTGCCGGTTTTACACCACACGAAACCCTAGAAATGCTTAAAGATAAAGGTGTTTTTAATTTTTCTAAAGTTCATTTTCCCATTAGCGGGTTACTAAGTTTAGATGGATTAGAAAAGGAAATTGACAACACAATCAAGTATAAAAATATTGAAGACCTTCCTACGCCTTTTGTTGTTGCTGTTACTAATTTAAATGAAGGTGTTATTGAATATAAAAAACATGGCCCATTAGGCAAAACAGTTTTAAGCTCCTCTAGTATTCCCGTTTTGTTTAAACCTGTTGAAATGGATGGAAAGCAGTATGTTGATGGTGGCGTAATTGATAATTTACCTATTGACCCAATTATAGAAGACTGCGAAACCATTATTGGCTTTAGTATTATGCCAATTTCGAAAATTAAAAAGTTTGATAACCTGATTCAGATTGCGCAAAGAATGTTTCAAATAAGTATTAGTAAACAAGCCGAAAAGAACAAAAAGAGGTGTGATTACGTTTTTGAACCAAAGGGTTTACGAAAGTTCGATATTTTAGATGGTTCTAAGGCTGATCAGCTTTTTGAAATTGGCTACAATGAAGCCAAAAAAGCAGAAATAAAAATTTAGGTGTTACTTTTCTTCAGTCTCATCATCAGAAAGTAAATCATCTATTTCGTGTCTAATTTCAGAGTCTGCTTCATCAAATTCTACTTCTGGGTCTTCGTGAATTAAAGCTTCTTGTCTGGTTCTTTTTTTATCGTCAATTAAGCCGTAAGTCATTATTATTGAAGACAGTATAATTACATACAATAATATTCCTGAATCAAAAGCTTCTTGCTGAAAAGCTTGTGGAATACTAAAAAACAACAATATTGTTATTAAACCTCTCGGGGCAATTAAGGTAAGCGTTTTTACCTTTTTACCAACAACAGCCTTTAAGCTAATAAACCTCGACATAAAAATAAACCCTAGTATCAACAAGCTGATAATAAATACATTTAGGTTAATTAATGAGCCCAAACTAATTGTCATCCCAAATATTAAGAAGAAAAAAGTGCGAACTACAAATGCTGTTTCAAGAGTTATTAATTTAAAATTTAATAGGTTGTCTTTTATAGCATCGTCTTTAATATATTTTTCTAAAAATCCTTTAAAAAACAATTTGTGGTTGTTTAGAATTAAGCCAAATACCAAAATAATTAATAACGATGAAAGGTGCATAAGCTTGGCTAAATCATACAGCAATATCAATACAGATATTAGTAAAAAAAGCTTGGTTTTGGTTTTGATTTGCTGAAAAAGTAAAATCAACAAATAGCTGGCAATAAAAGAAACCAAAATGGTTACCCCAACATTAATGGTTACCGTAGCAAAAAAGTTGGTTTCGCTAGTGGCTTCCATATCTCCTAAAAGAAAGTAAAAAGCCATAATTCCTAAAATGTCCGAAAAGGTGCTTTCATACACCATAAACTCATGTTTAAAGTTATCGAGACTTGATACACTTGGTATAACGATAGCAGAAGAAATTATGGAAAGTGGAATTGAGTATAATAATGCAATTTGATAATCGGTTTCTAAAAAAGCATTGATAAGCAAGCTAATAAAAAACATACTTCCTGCCAAACCCACAAAAGCAACCACAAACGATTTCCATATTACTGGCCACTTTTCTTTTTTTAGTTCTAAATCTAGTGCCGCTTCAAGCACAATCATAATAAGCCCTACAATTCCTAAAATCTCTAAAATTGGGAAAAGATTAAGTGTCTTTACAGCAAAAAAAGTAAAGGCTTGTTGTATTAAAATACCAGTAACAATAAGCAGTAAAACCGATGGAATATTGGTTTTTTTAGAGATAATATTGTACAAATAAGATACAATAATGGCCATTGAAAAGCCTATAACAATGTAGTATGGATTTACTTCTCCCACAAGTTCTTTATTTTTTTGGTAAGATAATTATTCTGTCAACAAATCTTCTGTTTGTTGCACCACCAAAATTGGAACTTCTTTAATGATTTGACCTGCAACTTCGGTAAAGTGATTACTAATGATTTCTCTAATATCGTTGGTTTGCGATGAAAAGGTAGTTGAAGCTACACCAGAATAAACCTCTTGGCTTGATTTATTGAAAATAGTATAATGAACATTAATTATTCTAGGGTAATCATCGTTTGAGTACTGAGTCCAATCTACTCCTGGTGCATGCAATAAATCCAATTGATTGATAAAAAGAAATAGCCCAGCCATATACTTTTCGGTACAGTACTCAAGTACGTTATCGTTAACTATTGTGCGGGCCATAAATTGATTTTTGGTACTTGGAGTATTCATTAATTGCCCCGCCTCCATTCTTGCTCCTTCTATTTCTGGCTCGGAAGGTTCTTTAATTTTTGCAACCAATTTGTTGTAGGTTTTTACAACTTTTTTTTCGTTTTCATCTTCAACTGGAGGCAATTCTCTGAATTGATACCCCATTGATTTGTACACATAATACAAATCTTTATTAAGGTCGGGGTCATCGGCATGAAACCGAATTACATCATATTGGTCTTTGGCTGCTAAATACAGTGCATTGTCTAAACCCAACCTATAAAACCCTCTTAATTCCTGAAAGTTTAGACCATTTGCAGGTCCTACTTCTTTATCAATTTCGCTTCGATAGAGTTTTGGCTCAAACGGAAAAATTAATAGGCGTGAATTTATATCAGGGTAAAAAAGCGTGTCTCTTCTTTGGTCTACTTCCTGCTCGCCCATAGTATTATCCTGTGCTAATGCAGAAAATCCAATAAAAATAAAGATAGAAAAGGCCCAAAACTTCATACATCAAAACTAAAAGCAAATTAAGGTTTGAAAAGTATGCCTTTAGAAACTTATCAATACTAAAAGGTGAAGAACCTTAAGGTTTCAGGTTAAAAATATCTTGTAAAATGGGAGTTAAACCACTAAAGAAAAACTCAACGGCAATAACCATTACAATTAAGCCCATCAAACGCATCATTATTTTATTTCCAGTATCTCCTAAAAATTTCATAATAATCGTTGAGCTTCTTAATACCAAAAATGTAGTAAGTAAAACCACGAAAATTGAAACTACTAAAATTGCTTTAAGCGTCCAATTATTGGCATCTTGCATTAAAACAATGGAGTTTGTTATGGCTCCTGGACCACAAATCATGGGTATTGCCAATGGGGTTATTGAAATATCTGTTACGTATTCTCTAACAGCTTCTTTATCAATTTTTACACTTGTTAGCCGCGCTTGTAACATATCTTGGCCCATCAAAAAGAAAATAAAACCGCCAACAATTCTAAAACTGTTTACAGAAATACCAAAAAACTGAAATAGAATTTCTCCTGAAAAGGCAAACGCAATTAAAGTAAAATAAGCAACCAAAACAGCTTTTACAGCGGTTGTATTGCGTTGCTTCGTATTTAAATTACCTGTCATCGTCATAAAAACAGGCATAATGCTTAAGGGATTTATCAACGTAAAAAACGAGGTAATACACAATAAGAAAAAACCAAGATATTCTTGCAATGCTTAAAATTTTTGCAAAAATACAGAATTTAAATGTCTAGAAATTAAGAGATTAATTGCTCTATTACAGTTGGATAAATAGCGTGCTCGAGCTTGTGAATTTTATTGGCCAAACCTAGCGTTGATTCAAGAGGCTCAATTACAAAGCTCTCTTGGTAAATAATATTCCCTTCATCGTAATTTTCGTTAACGTAATGAATGGTAATGCCCGTTTCTCGCTCTTTATTTTTTAAAACCGCTTCGTGTACTTTAGCTCCATACATGCCTTTACCACCATAATCGGGTAAAAGCGCTGGGTGAATATTTATTATTTTTTTAGGAAAAGCCTTAACAAGAATTTCGGGGATTAACCATAAAAAGCCAGCAAGCACAATTAAATCTACTCTGTAGGCCGTCATTAACATTTGCAAAAACTCCTCAGATGAGTAGGTTGCTTTTTTATTGGATACAAAAACAGGAATTTTAAAACTCCCCGCTCTCTCTATTACTTTAGCTTTTGGGTTATTGCAAACAATAAGAACAACGTTGGCTTTTTTTGAGCCTTCAAAGCGCTTTATTATTTGTTCGGCATTTGTGCCTGAGCCCGAAGCAAAAATGGCAATGTTCTTCATTTTTGTAATTTGCGTTAAAAATAATCTATTAAAGGTATTCTATGGATAAAAATCAAAATTTCGTAACCTATCAACCTTTGGAATTTGATGAGGCAGAGGCTTTAAAAAGATCGCAAGAGTTTTTTGAGTTTATGAATAAAAGAAGGTCTTTAAGGGAGTTTTCTGATACACCCGTATCAAAAGAAATTATTGAAAATATAATTAAAACAGCATCTACTGCCCCAAGTGGAGCCCACAAACAACCTTGGACGTTTTGTGCTGTTAGCAACCTTGCATTAAAACAAAAAATTAGAGCTGCTGCAGAACAAGAAGAGTTTGAAAACTATAATGGCAGAATGAGCGACGGATGGCTAAAAGACCTAGAAAAGTTTGATACCAACCACATAAAACCATTTTTAGAAATTGCCCCTTGGCTTATTGTTGTTTTTAAGCAATCATATGGCATAAAAAACGAAGAAAAGGACCTTCATTATTATGTAAACGAAAGCGTTGGTTTGGCTTGCGGAATGCTTTTAACAGCAATACATAATGCCGGTTTGGTTGCCTTAACACACACGCCAAGTCCATTAAATTTTTTAACTGATATTTTAAATAGACCCAAAAACGAAAAACCGTTTCTTTTAATTCCTGTTGGCTATCCCACAAAAGATGCTAAAGTGCCTGAGTTAACAAGAAAGCCACTTAATGAAATTACAGAGTGGTTTACCTAAAGCACAATTAGCTTTTGTGTTTTTAAGCCATTCTCACTTTTTAGCAAATAAACACCCCGCTTAAGGGTTAGGTTTACACTTTTATTTCCTAAAACAGACTCAACCAATTTACCTTCCAAATTAAAAATTTGAAAATTATTGTTTTGCAAATCTTCATTTAGAATTGAAAAACTTCCATTATTGGGATTGGGAACTATTGTGAAAGCTGTTTTTTGAAAAACCTCATTTACAGAGCCAGGTGGAATAACAATTGGTTTTTCCCATAAAACTAGCCCTGAAGGATCTGACAAACAACCATAATTATTTTCTACAATTACATAATAGTAGTTGGTAGAATCAGGTACAAAAAATTGCTTTGTACTAGGTTGCAAAATATCATCCATATCATACCAATAGTATTTGTAAGAAGTAGGAGAAAATAAAGTGTCGTTAGTGTTTGTTACAGTTGGTTTAACGGGTGTAGGAAAAACTTCAATTGAATCGATGGCATTGTTAGAGCAACCTGTTACTGGTTCAGTAAAAACATATTGTATGTTATGAAAACCTGCTCCCACATTCGGGTTAAAGCTCTTACCAGAAACTCCGTTTCCGCTAAACGAACCACCTATTGGGCTTTCACCTTTTAAGGTAATTGCTCCAAAGCTTTCGCATAAAGTTGTATCTGGAATGTTTAAAGTAACATTTGGTAAGGCATAAATAATTATTGCGGTAGAATCAGCTCCTGAGCAGCCATTTGTATCTAAAACAACATATTTTAGTTTATGCAATCCAGTTCCTAACAATGCTGGATCTGCTTGTGTTGCTAAATTTCCTTTTAAATAATAATCTCCTCCTGCAGGTGTGCCACTATTTAAATTAATTGGTGCATCGTTAATACATTTATTACCAAAGCTTGGTAAATTTACTGAGGGTACTGGTTTTACTGTTAAATATTGCACCGTATCGGCTTTGCAGCCATTAACATCGGTAATAGAGTAGGTAATCGGAAATTTGCCATCACCCGATACATTAACCACAAACAAGGTTCCTGCTACATAAGGACTTCCATAAGATCCCCCAGAAGGCGTTCCTCCACTTAAGTTATAAGTATTTGCCGATTCGCAAATTGAAGTAAAAGGTGCCAAACCAATGTTTGGTAAAGGGTTAACGTTTAGCGTAAAGGTATTGGTAGTATCGGCACAAGAAGTGCCTAAAGCATACGCCAACTGATAAACGCCGTTGGATTTTGCTCCTAATCGGTTTGTGGTTTTATTTGAAATAGGAGAACCATTTAGCAGCCACGTATAAGTTAAACCCGATGAGCCATGGCTTAATACAATAGAGTCTCCTTGACAAATAGAAGACGAGGGTGTTGCATAAATAGAAGCCGAGCCGCCAAATCCTATAATATATTCTGAACTAGAAACTGTTTGTTTTTGATAATAAGGCCCTCCTAAAATTGCATTAGAGTTTGACCAAGTTAAATCAGCATTTGAGGTTCTTTCGTACCAATTAAAAATACAAGTATTGGTGTTTTGATATTTTGAATTTTCGGTAACCTTGTACTTAATGTTTCCTGTTGGATTGTTTCCCCCCAAAAAGAAAACTCCGTAATGTCTTGATGTGTCTGCTTGTGCAACTCCAGTTGGAAAACTAGCAGGTACAGCAGGCAATCCATTTACTCTATAAACGTAAACAGCATCTGGGGTTCCTGTTACACCGTTTACCCAAAAAGTATCTTGGTCTGCTTGGGTTAAGGTTACGTTAAAAGGTGCCGAATAATCATGAGCTAAAGCACTTCCAATTGGAACTTCTGAGTTTTGCCATTGCGGGCTAGAAATTAATGTGCCATTGTAATTATTTGGTGAAGCATCTACGGTTGTTGCTCCTGTACCCTCATTCAATGGGTAATAAGCTTCAAGGTTTGCATAATTTGGATGAGATGGTGTTATTTCTTTACACATCCAATCTCTAATAGTTGCTTGTGATAACGCTGCCTTCCAAATACTTACCTCATCAAGTTTTCCGTTTAAGGTTCTTCCAGGATTATAGTTTTGCCCCAAAGAAAAAGGCGCTGTATTTGAAATAGCACCTGTTTGCGTTTTTGTTGCATCAAGAATTCCGTTAATGTATAATTTCATTGTTGCGCCATCATAAACTCCAGCTATATGATACCATTCTCCTGCATTTAAAACCCTTGTACCATTAAGTTTTGATGGTGTACCGTTGGTACTAACCACAAATTGTGCTTTATCTTTATCTAACGGTAATCCGTCTCCTAACCTAATTAAGGTTGGGTTACCTGCTTCGGCTCCCCAAAGTGATGTTATTTGAGCAGCAGGACTTGCTGTATTTAAATTAAATTGTGTAACCTTTACCCAGCCCATCATGGTTAAAGCGGTTCCGTTTAAGTTAACCGAGCCACAATTTACATAGGAACTTGAGCCGTTAAAATTCAACATTTTCTCAGAGCCTTGGCCAAAAGAAAAAGTTGTGACTGATAAAAAGGTGAGTAAAAAAAATAAATTTTTCATTTTTGGTTGGTATTGGATAGTTTCAATTAAGCTAGTTTTTGGTGCAAGTAAACCCACTATTTGTAAAGCTTAATAATGCTTGGTCAAAGGTGGTTTTATTTTCATAATCAGAATAACAAATAACATCTCCATTGGTACCGTTTGTGCATGAGTAACAAATATCCGTCACAGTAATTACTGTGTTGGTATTGTCTGATTTTTTCATGTTATCTGATTGAACTTGCAAATCAACAGAAAATGTACCTGCTTCGCTCCAAGTAAAGCCAATATTTTCTTGTCCGAAGTATTGATTAATTGCACTTCCATTTATTTTATCCTCCAATGTCCATTGATAAAAAACGGCTTCTTCTGAGCAAGAGCTTAAGGTTACTGCTTCAAAAACTTCTAAAGTGGTAGATGGTGAAACCTCTATGCAAGCTGTTGGTTGTTTTGTGCAACCAAATACTAATAAAGAAAAAGTAATGCCTAATAAGAGGTCGTAGTTCTTCATGTTTTTTTATTTTTAATCTAAATTAAGCAATTATGGAAGATGGACTAATAAAAAATACTGGGAAACCTCTTAATTTTTGGAAAGACGTTTTAAAAAATAGTGGTTTTACAAAGCATGGCGAAATGCTAAAATTCTTAAAAACAGAACACAACTTTACCCATGGTTTTGCAAACTTTGTTGTCTTAATGTATAGAGAAACAAGTGCTGTTTCATTTTCAGAGGGTGACTTAATTTCTGCTCAATACCAAGGCAAAGAAAACCTCAAAGCAATTTATGATGCTTTGGATAAAAAAATAAAATCTTTTGGAGGTGATGTAAATGTTATTCCTAAAAAAGCTACTGTAAGCTACAAAGTAAAAAGACAGTTTGCTTTAATACAACCTTCAACAAAAACAAGAATAGATTTAGGTTTAAAGTTCACAAACAGACCTATTGGTGGCAGATTAGAATCATCAGGTCCTTTTGGTACCATGTGCACCCATCGGGTAATCTTAAATAACATCAATCAGGTTGATGATGAATTAATGCAACTTATACAAGATGCATATTTAGAAGCAAAGTAACCATACATTTTAGGTAATATACCCTAGTCAATTTAGGTTTTAGACCCTATAGCAACCGCGGATTAAGTTATATAATTTTATCATCTAAAACCTAAACCATGAAATCAAAGCCATTTTCAATTCGAGTTGCCTTATTTATTATTTCATTATGCTTTTTTAATGTTACCATAAAAGCACAAAACTCATCTGCCAAAGTTGTACACGATGACCCGTCACTTGGGCTTACTGTAAACCTTACTCCTTTTTATTTTGATTTTAATGCTGCAAAACCAAGCGCTCAAACCACATCAATGGGAATTGGTGGAGATATTGGTTTAGATATAAAAAAGAATTTTCGTGTTACTGCAAAATATCTACATGCTTCTATATTAGATAATATGGGAAGTCAAGTTGATGGAAGTTTATTGAGCTCTGATGTTTTAGGAGGTTCATTGCAAAAAGAAGATTTCGTGCGTTTTAGAACCATGGAGCTTGGTGGATATTTTTTTATTATTAATAAAATAAAAAAAGAAAATATTCAAGTAATAAAATCTTCCATTTCCACATATGGACCATCCTATGGAAAAACAACCTCTGTAACTACCGAAACTGAATATTACAATCAAGATGCATTAACAAGAAGGTCTTTTGCGGCAAGAGGCGGCTTGTATAGTTACAAACACAATATTAGTATTCTTGAGCATGGAAATGTATTTATTGAACCCGCAAGAACAGCAAATGGTGTAATTGCCTCTGACGGAACTGCTCTTGGGTACATTGCGCCTACAGGTTCGGGTTTAAACGTTAATGCATACCCCGTGTTATCTGTAAATGGCGTTTATGCTGGTTTGGCTTTTGTAAAAATGAGAAACATTAAAGTTCTTTACAATAACGACTACCACAGATACAACAAAACCTTAACTGAGTTTTATTTTGATATTTTCATGGGTAGCCCAAAAATTAGCGATGTTGAAATTGCAGGAACGGTTTACACCCTTCAAGGTGGCTTAGCACAAGGGTTTGAGACAAAGAGTTCTGGCTGGAGAATGGGAATAAGAAATTATGGCGGGCACAGAGGACTTGGTTTTAATTATTTTGCTGAAATGGGAAGCCGACCAGGGTTAAGTGAGGGTAACTTTTTTATGACCATGGGGTTTGGTTTCAGTATAAGTTCTTATATAAAAGCATTGGCGCCAAACTTTGAAGCATCTAAAAAAGCAGACTAGAAATTGGGAAAATAAGGGCTTTTAAAAATGGAGGTTAAACACAAATAAGAACAACAAACTAAACGAGCACATCAAAAAGCAAAAGTTACTTCTGATCTAAGGTTGGTTTCAGATGCATCACCCATTTTCAGTAGATTAATTTCATATAAAGGCTTCAATGTGTGATGCTCAATGAAAAAGTTTTTTGGCTGGATTTCAAAAATTTGCAAAAATTAAATCTATCATTAATTTAATTGATTCTTCTCACTAAAAACCTCCATATAATTGATAAGATTTGATAAAATTTATCAATTATGAAATCATTCCTAACCATATTTCTATCGGTATTTACTCTCGTTCTATTTGCACAACCAATTTCTGAGTTTTCAACCTTAGTTCCATCTGATGGAGAAGATATGGATCTTTTTGGAGAAGAGATTGCTTTATCAGGTGACTATGCCTTTATAACTGCTAAAGGAGATCGGACCAAAGGGTCAGTTTACGTTTTTAAGTTTGAAAGCGAAACATGGACTAAGGTTCAAAAGTTTTCTCCAGATGCCAACGATAATGGCGCAGGATATGGAAATGCTGTTTCAATTACAGAAGATTATGCCATTGTTGGATTTGCTGGGGATGATGAATTTGCTAACAACTCAGGATCGGCTATTGTGTATAAAAACAACAATGGAACTTGGGAGTTTGACCAAAAATTATTGCCCGATACAGGAGTATATAATGATCGGTTTGGGTATTCGGTTGATGTTTTTGGAAATTATGCCTTAGTTGGAGTTCCTTACGAATCTGGAAATGGTAATTTTGGAGCAGCTTATATTTACCTTAAGACTTCAAACGGATGGGAGTTACAACAACGAATAATTGCAAGTTCCTCCTCTTTTGCAGACTATTTTGGGTTGTCGGTAGCCATTACTGAAGATTACGCTTTTATTGGTGCTCCATCGGTAGATCACGTAGCAACAAACTCAGGCATTGTTTATGTTTTTAAAAGAACAAACAACACCTGGACTGAAGTTGCAATCCTTTCTCCTTCAGATGCAGGCATAGGATACAATTTTGGTTTTGATATTGATGTATCAGGTCAGTCACTAGCTATCTCTGCTGCAGATGCTGGGGTAACAGGCGCATATTATGGTTTTGTTTATTTATATGAATTGCAAAACGGGAATTGGGTAGAAACACAAAAATTAGAAGCCTCTGACAAGGAAGATGGCGACGAATTTGGAGCTAGCGTTTCGCTCTCGTGCCATTATTTATTGGTTGGAGCTCGCTACAACGAAGAAGGCGGTTTTAACAACGGAGCTGCTTATTTTTTTAAAAAAGTAGATAACAACTGGACTCAAACCTCAAAAACTATTGGTTCTCAGGGTGGTGGACTCATGGGAATGGCCACTGCAATTTCCTGCGATAAAGCTTTGGTAGGGGTTTCTCACAATGCCGTTAATGGATCCTCCTCAGGTTTGGTATATAGTTACATAGATTCTTCTAGTACAAGTGTAACTGAGCTAAAACACTCAAACTTCACCCTTTTTCCTAATCCTGCTGATGATATGGTCACCATAACTATTGAGGAAACCGGCACGCATACCTTTCTAATCTACAACGCAACAGGCCAAGTGGTGCATGCAGGACAATTAAATAACAAAATCAATCGAATAAATTTAGATGGACTATCTCAGGGATTTTATCATTTTACGATCAAAAAGCCTTCTTCAATAATTATTTCAACCGTATTGATTAAGCAATAAAAAATTTACTAAAATCTATTTCGATATTTTTTTGGGTAGAGCAAACATTAGCGATTTTTAACATTGCTAGAACAGTTTATAACCTTCAAGATGGATTAGTGCATGGCTTACCATCAAGGTTTAAAGCCACTATAAAAACAGACGAAACCATAGATTAAAATTATTATAATTTGAAAAACAACTACTTTAGGTTTTTAATTTTATTAAATACCTATGAAAAATATCGTTTTTCTTTTTTTACTGGTTGAACTAAATTCATTTTCTCAACCTCAAAAAGCAAACAGTAATATTTGGGTAAGAGATGGTTACAAAATTGAAGTGGTTGAAAATACCATTTCAACGCCTCGTTTTATGCAAATGGATGATGCTGGAATGCTCTACATTTCGCTTCCCGGTGAAGGAGAAATAAAAGCATGTAAAGACAAAAACAAAGACGGCTTTTTTGAAACGATAACAACTTTTACCAGAAACCACACGCGTGTTCATGGTATGCATTACGCTGCTGGTTGGCTTTGGTTTGCTAAGGATGGGGCAATATTAAAGGCTAGAGATACCAATGGAGATGGCATTGCCGATGAGGAAGTTGAAGTAATAAAAAAAGGAGAAATTCCGAGTGGTGGCGGGCATTGGTGGCGACCAATTTTAATTCACAACAACCGCATTTATACAGCCATTGGCTGTAGCGGAAACATAACCGAAGAGGTAGAATCTGAAAGATTGAAGATTTGGAGTTTTGCTCTTGATGGAACTGACAAACAGCTTTTTTGCGATGGTTTAAGAAATACCGAAAAGCTAGTAACTAGACCTGGCACCAATGAAATTTGGGGAATGGATCATGGAAGCGACTGGTTTGGTAGAAAAATAGAAGAGAAATACGATAAAGGCCAACCCATAACCGATTGGAATCCTTCTGGAGAAATGAATTATTATGAAAAAGGAAAGTTTTATGGGCACCCATATATTGTAGGTAATAAAATTCCAAGGTATGAATACATGTACAAAAGCGACATCATAGACTGGGCAAATAAAACACAACCTCCAGCTTGGTCAACCGGGGCGCATTGGGCACCTAACGCCATGACGTTTTACAATGGCAACCAATTTCCAAAGGAATTAAAAGGAGATGCTTTTGTGGCATTTCACGGTTCGTGGAATAGAAGTGAAAAAGGTGGTTACCAAGTAGCGCGTGTTCTTTTTGAAGATGGAAAACCTTATGGTCAGTTGCCTTACGTAAAGTTTTTAGCCACTAATGGGGATGTAATAGGAAGGCCTGTGGATATTTTAGTTGAGCCTTCGGGCTCCATTTTAATATCAGATGATTATGGAGATAAAATATACAGATTAATATACGTTGGAAAGTAAAAAGAGGTTTATTCGGTTTCTTAAAGTCCTTTTGTATTGTGGACTTTTTGGCTGGGCTTTATTTCTTGGCAGATACCACTCACTCTATGGGTTAGGGGTTTTTCTTGTTTTAGTGTTTTTTGGTGTAAGCATTATTTTAGGTGGTATTTCAATGTTTGTTTTTAAAACCAATAAGGCAAACAAGGGATTGAATTTAACCCTCAATATTGGTGTTGTTTTATTTACACTTTTTGTTGGATTTTATTATTACGATAATTACAAGCCTACCGTAAAAATTATTGCCCCAACCAGCCTTGAAGGGTGCGTTTATATATTTCAATCTGATGAAAAAATTGAGGAAGTAATAATCGACTCAAACGGCATTGGATACATCGAATTTGGTAAAGAAGCTGTTTACGATTTTTATATTGGCGACAAGAAAATAAATGATGTTCTTAAAACAGGCGGGTACAACAACGCTATGATTTTTAATAAAGATACCTCAGCATCAACCTCTTTTGCTGTGCAGTGCTATAACCTAAATAAAGAGGGGGCTTATCCAAAAGAATATCCCTATGTTCAACCAAGTTGCTTAGAGTGGGATGAATTTATTTGGATGGTTGAGCAAGGTTGGGTAGATTCGAACAGGGTTAAAATTTATCGCCGACAATTTGAGCCCATTGAGTTATTGCAAAGAAAAAGGGCAAAAGAATTTCGCGTTTATTGGCCTACCAACCTTCAAACGGGCGAGGTTGGAGCATTGCGAGAAAAACCTTTGAATGAAAAAATATACAAGTACTTTAAAGGTAAATATGATACTGTTTCAAGTAAACTTCCAATAAAGGGAAGCGGTTTCAATCAAAGCTTTGGTAAGGGAATAAATTACACAGAATTGCAAGTGGGAGATACTGCCTTATTCATTAAAATTAGGCTTCCAAAAACAAATTTAAGTTATACCAAAAAGGCTTTTGCTCAATTTTTTAAGATCCCTGAATATCAATTTAATTACGATAGTTCTATGTATTTATCGCCTCAAGCAAGCGCTCTCAATTTAAAAGCTATTAAGTTCAACGTAGAAGCTATTAAAGACTCCGTATACGTTGAAATACACCAGCCTTGGTTGTAATAAATTATTAATCAAATCGTTATAAAACAAAAACTATGAAAAGGTTCTTAATATTAATTGTTGTTTTAATATCGATTAGTGGCTGCAAAAAAGCAGAAAAAACAGACTATTTAATTTTCGGTAAGTTTTATGGTTTTTGTGTTTCAGATTGTATCACACTTTATAAGGTAACCAACAAAAACCTTTACCTAGAAAAACCATCAGATTACTTAGAAAATGAAATCTATAAAGGCAATTTTTCAAATAAAATCAATAACAAACTTAGTATCGCAAAACCTTTGTTAGATATGGTTCCTACAAAATTATTAGATGAAGAGTTGTTTATAGGTTGCCCCGATTGCGCAGACCAAGGTGGGTATTTTATTCAATACGAAAAAGACGGTGAAGAATACTATTTTAAGATAGATACCTTTAAAGATAATGTACCCGATTACCTGCACGACTTTTTAAATGAGGTAGATGCTGTAATGGCTGATTTAGAATAAATTAAAGCTCCTTAATTTCCCTAAAAAACCCTTTTATTCAGTTGGTTTAAAAAATTACACTTATTTCGTTTTAATGAAACGTTATAGATTTTGGGGTTTTGCTTTCTTAATATTTATGTGTTTGGCTTTTTCGTGGGCTTTTCAACATAAAAACGAAACCATTTTAGTTTCTAAAACAGAAATAAAATTAGAATCGTCAAAAGTTTGGGCTACTATTTCTGAGAATAATCAGCTCTCATCAAAATATGAATATTTAAAAAACCTGACGTTTTTCAAAATAACCTACAAAAGCGACAATAGGCTCATAAATGGATTATTAATTGAGCCAAATTTAGATGGGGTTTTTCCTGCAATAATATTTAACAGAGGAGGTAACCGAGACTTTGCTCCTTTAACCATACAAACCCTAATAAACTATACGGGCAAAGTTGCTGCATCTGGCTTTGTTGTTATTGCAAGTAATTACAGAGCTGATGAAGAGTTTGGCGGCCAAGACATAAATGATGTTTTAAATCTTTTTGATGTGTTGGAAGAAACACCAAAAGCCAAAGCCAATTGTGTGGGAATGTTTGGTTGGTCGAGGGGCGGAATAATGACCTATTTGGCTTTAGCTAAAACAAACAAAATAAAAACGGCAGTGGTTGGTAATGGGCCTTCAGATTTATTAGAAGTTGCTAATACAAGGCCTGTTTTAGAAACGCGTGTTTTGGCTGAGTGTATTCCAAATTATTGGGAAAATAAAGAAGAAAAGCTCAAAAAAAGGTCGGCAATTTATTGGCCCGAAAAGCTCTCTAAAAATAGTAGCTTGTTAATTTTAAGTGGCCTAAACGACAATAGACAAAACCCTTTACAAGCCAAAAAAATGGCACAAAAGCTTGATAGTCTCAATTACAACTTTAAAATAATGGAAGTGGAAACCGACCATTTTTTTTCAGACCAAAAGCCACTTTTAGAACAAACGCTTGTAGATTGGTTTGCCAAAAACTTATCGAATTGTAATTAGAGTTGCCGTATTAAGGTTTCCTTGTACTTTGGAAATTTTGGCAAATCTTTATGGCCTGCCCCTTCCAAAATAATAAACTCTTTTTCGGGGTTTTGAAAAAGCTCAAATAATTTTTTGCCCTGCTCAATAGGTATAGTATTGTCTTCGGTGCCATGAAACACTACAACTGGACATTTTACATTTTCGGCAAACTGAAAAGAAGGAAAAGTATAGTTCGATATTTTTTTGTGTGGTAAAAAAGGAAACCTTTGTTTTAAGGCATCAACCAAACTGTAAAAAGGCGCTTCTAAAACTAATAATTCTGTTTCGTTTTTTGAAGCCAAATATGTAGCAAACGTGCAGCCCAAAGACCTTCCAAAAAGTATAATTTGTGTGTCTTTTGTTTTAGTGGTTACCAACTCATAAAAGGTTTCTGCATCGCTATAAAATGCTTCTTCCGATATTTTTCCGTTGCTTTTTCCAAAGGTTTCGTAATCCATCAACCATACATCATAACCATATTCACAAAGCATGGAGGCTTCTTTTCCCCAACGAACCAAATTATCTGCATTGCCATGAAAGTAAATGATGTTGCCTTTTGGGTTTTCTACTTTAAAGTGCAAGAAATTGATTTTGAATTTCTCTGTGTTTTCAAAAAATCCCTCTTCAAATGGTCTTTCAAAATCAAATTGAAAGTCGTTTTCTAATTTTTCGGGTAAAAAGAAAAACTTATCCTGTAAAAGGTAATACCCTCCTACTATTACCAAATAGAAAACGCCAATAATGAGAAGTATTTTTTTAAATTTAACCATCAATTTTTTGCGTGGTTCACTTTATGGCTTGTAGAAGCAAGGTCAATTTCTTTTGGTTTTTTTGTAATGATATCGTTTAATATTTGGTGGTATGATTGAAAATTATTGAGGTTTTTATGTCCGCCATCAATAATGGGCCATAACCTTGTAATATCAGGTTTAACCTTTGATAATTTAACGCTGCTTTTAAAGGGAATCAACTTATCGTTGGTACCATGAATAATATGCACGGGGCAATCGACATATTTTAACCATTTGTAGGTTGGCATGGGATATTTTAAAATTACCGAAAGTGGCATAAAAGGCATATATCTTTTGGTAACATTTACCAAGCTGTAATAAGGAGCATCTAAAATTAGCATGCGGGGTTGGTTGGTTGATGCAAGCTTTGTAGCAAAGCCCGAACCTAATGAGCGGCCATATAAAATGATGTATTTCTCTTCAATGCGTTCTTTTATTTTGTTGTAAACAAATTGTAAATCGTGCTTTATTGCATTTTCCGTTCGGCGACCTGTGCTTTTACCAAACCCTCTGTAATCTACCATAATTACATCGTAGTTTAACCTTGTAAAATCTACAGCAAACTTGCCCCAGCCTTTTATACTTTTTGAGTTGCCTTTTAAATAAAGAACTGCACCTTTTGGGTTTTCTACCTTAAAGTGAAGTCCATTTATGGTTGCTCCATCTTTTGTTTTCAGGTTGTATTCTTCTACGGTTTGGTCTTCGTAATTAAACTGAAAATCTTCGGCAAGTTTCTCAGGTTTAAAAAGAAAAAAGTCTTGCAAGTAATACAGTAGTATGCTCACAACCACATAAATTATAAGTAAAATTATTACAATGTTTACCCAAATTGGCATTCAACTAAAGTAATAAATATCGGTGTTAAGCAATTTAAATATTTCTATGGGTTGTAAAACCATGTGTGGGTTTAGGTGTGTGCTTAACAATAAAAACGTTATTTTCGAGTAAATCAATGGTACTTTTAATGTAACAGGTGCGGTTTTTTACCAGTTGCAATTAATTAAGAAAAATGATAATAATCTACAATAAGAAAATAAATTCCGAAATAATTATTGATGACTCCGTTGATTGGGTTCAATTCACGCCAAGAAATTATGAGGAAAACCCATATGTAATAATAGAATTAAAAGGCTTAAACCTTTTTCAGCACTCACAAAAATGTAAAGATTGCAAGAACTTCATTAACGCTTTTGGTAAAGAAACAATCGATTGGTATATTTCATTTTCAGACAAAGTATTTCGACTAGTCACTTCCAATACTGGTAAAAAAAAACATAGTAAAAATGAAATTAAAACCATAATCTCAGATTTTGAGAATGGCACCAAAATAACAATAGCTTTTCATCATTTACCTGCCGATAAGTCTGAACTTGAGTTATTATTATCAAAAGAAGTTAAACAAGAAAACTATGAAAAAGCCTGTGTAATAAGAGACTTAATAAATCAAAACTAATGGGGAAGAAACTTACAGTTTACATGATTGATGGAACCGCTTACGGCCCTCGTTTAAGCGAAATTGGAAATTGGGTTGGAAAAGCAATTTATTGCCCAAGAGCTTCGGTCAATAAAATTATGAATCGCCCAGAATTTGATAATCCAGGAATTTACTGTTTAAAAGGAGACCCAACTGATGATGCATTCGATGAAAAAATCTATATCGGTGAAGCGGAAAATATTAAGGCACGATTAAAGCAGCATCTAAGTGACCCCAATAAAGATTTCAAGGAACTTATATTCTTTGTAAGTAAGGATGAATTATTGACTAAAACCCAAATAAGGTACTTAGAATCAAGGCTTGTCCAAATTGCCTTAGAGGCAAAAACAGCCCAAATAGACAATGGCAATTCACCAGGCTTACCAACTCTTCATGAAGCCGACATTTCCGATATGGAATATTTCTTGGAACAAATAAAATTAATTCTCCCAGTTATGGGCTTTAACTTTTTGATTTCCTCGACTGTTTCTACTAATAGTAATTTGGAATCAAACACTAAAGATGAAATACATGAGACTTACTATATAAAAACGAAAACGTTTAAAGCTTCAATGACTGAGACTGATCAAGGATATATTGTAGCGAAAGGGAGTGAAGCAAAAAAAGACTTATCGCCATCATGCACTGAGACTTATCGAAACATGCGAAGGAAGCTAATTGAAACAAAAATTTTGATTGAACATGGGGATATACTAATTTTTGCTGATGATGCAGTTTTTAATAGCCCGAGTGCAGCTTCAAATATGATTTTGGGGAGAAACTCCAATGGTTTTTCAGAATGGGTAAATAAAGACGGCCTAACATTTAAAGAAGTACAAGAAAAAATAAATAACTAACACCAACAAGGCGCATACTGGATACCCTTCTGGATCTCCCCCATACGAAACCGAGGTTTTACAATAATTAATAAAAATGAACAGTAATCAAAAAAATCCTTTCCTCAATTCAGAGTTGACTAATATTTTGGTTGTATCCGATATGGTGAAATCGAAAAGGTTCTACAGCGAAATATTGGGCGCCACTATATTTCGTGAATATGGTGGAGATTCTATTGTGTTGGAATTCCTTAAAAGTTGGATTTTATTGGTAACACCAGGAGGACCAACAAAAGACAAACCCAACACGAGGTTTATACCGCCCAAAGAACCTGATTCCGTTAGTCATTCATTTACAATTAGGGTAAATAATTGTAGAGAATCATATGAAATTTTGAAAAACAAAGGAGCTAAATTTATTACGCCTCCTGTGGATAATGGACCTGAAACCAGATGTTTTTTTAGAGATCCTGATGGCCACCTTTTTGAAATAAGTGAGTATAGGATATCTTGATGGTTTTGCTATGAAACATCAAGCTAAGATAAGAAACCTATAAAGTTTTATAAATTTAGAATAAGTAAATTGAGTATGGATAAAAGGCGAATAATGGATGGTTATGAAATCCAACATTTGAGATTCAAGACCAATGGAGTCTCGACAAAAGAATAAATGCTCTTGGAGTGAAAAAATGCCATAGAAATTATAGGGTAAATAGGTTTTTATCACATTCCCAATGGTTTACCAACTCTGAATTAAGAAATAGAATGGCAGAAACTAAACTGAGTCAACAAAGGTTTGCATATGGAACTCCTCCAATCTTTAACACTAAAATAGTAAGAAATCGTTGGCAAGATTTAGATTTCAAAGACATTAAATACTCTTGTGACTTAAGGCTAGAGCTGCCTGGAATCAATTAACAAGAATATTTGTTGACTATGGAATATCTAAAGAAGACAACCTTTTATAAATTGGAATTGGATAAGCATTTTAGAAGGAAAAGAATAAGGCAAGCGCCTAACTATTTGTATATTGCCTAGCACTCTGCAGGCTGCTTTTACAAAACACTGAGGACGTAAACACAACTAAAATAAAAGCTCATGAAAGTCAACCGTTTACAAATAGTAATTTATACCGTAGTTTTAGCTACACTAGTTTCATGTAAAAAAGATAAATTAGTTGGAGATCTCGACTTATTTAAGGGAAGGTATACTTGGGAATATTCGGTTCAAAAAGAATATTGGTATAGCTTATCAACTATAACAATTCCTGCGGCAAATTCCAATTACACTGCAGAAATTGAATTCAATTCGAAAGGCAAAATAATATTTTATATAGATGGTCAACAAATTCACAAAACAGGATATTCTATAGAGCAGCAAGAAACAACCAACAATGGAAACACGATTTCGTTGAAACTTAACCCAAGAATAGAAGATTCCAAAGAAATAGATTTAAATAATTTCATCGATATTACTATTACTAATGATACTTTGACTGTAGATGATTTTCCTGGAGAGAGTTATGATGAGAATCTTGGCGGGATACATTATTTTTTACGAAATTAAATTTTGAAGAGCGCCATAGTAAATATGAATTATATGTTTAACACTGCATACAACCAATTGCCTAAATGAAAGAAATCGTGGCTTAGCCTGATCATTATTTACTCTAAAACAAAAAATATGGCTCTTAAAATAAGACCAGTGACCACAGATTTAAAAGACGATTATTTATTTCTCTTTAATAAAATGATTCACAAAGAAAATCCGGAATGGCCAAAATGTTACTGTAGCGCTTATCATTACCTTGGAGATGTTGAAACAAGTTGCATAATTTAAAAACTTTGTTGATTATTCCTTAAATTTAACTAATTATGTCTTTAATGAAGAATGAATTTGTTTTAGGAACAGAAAAGAATAATCAAACAATAATAGTTAGTGAAAAATCTAATACTCATCTGTTACAGCGATGCCAAGATCATTGGTACCATAAAAAAGATAACAAATATTTAGCAAGTAAAAAGCATAGTATATTTTCAATTAAAAATATATTAAACAGAATAAATCCTCCAAAATATCTATTTATCCACATACCAAAAACTGGTGGAACTAGTTTCAAATTCAATGTTATTTATAATCCTAATCTGAAAAAGGAAATTGCAATCTATCATAATATATCATATCCTCCTAGCGATTTTAGACTACTAAATATTTTTAAGGAAAAGAGAAAAATGTTTACTTTATTGAGGGAACCAACAGAAACTGCAATATCTGCATATTTCCATTTCAACCATTTAGTAAAAATGAAAAATACTGTTTTTTTTGAACGGGTTAGCAACATGCAAACTAAGTTTTTACTAGGGTATGATATTTTTTCTGACTACAAAATTAAAACCAGCGATTTCAATAATTTAATAATAATGATTGAGGAAAAAAAATTGATTGTTGGGATTCAGAAAAGAGAAAAGATGAAAGACATTTACAATTTGTTAGAATTACAAATTGATGAAGTAGATCATTATATTTTAAATAAAAATACAGGAATAGCCAATAAACAAAAAGAGATATCTAAGAGCTTAAGGACATATATTAAAAAAATTAACGAGCATGATTACAGGTTATTTGAGTATATTTTGAATTCATAATTAACAATCGTTTTAATCTTTCGATTGAAAAACAACCTCCTCAAGCGTTTTTCTTGATCGAGGCTCAACCTCTCTAGATTTAAATGGCTCTTCTAAAGTTTCTGGTTTGTCTAAATAACCCAAAACCATAAAACAAACAGGTTCTACATCATCCGGAAGATTAAAGGTTTCAATCGTTTTATCCATATCAAAACCCCCCATCATGTGTCCGTAAATATCATAATGTGCTGCTTGCAATAAAAGCTGTGAATTGGCCGCACCAACATCGTGTAAGGCGTGCCTATTTGGTCTGTTTTTGTGAGCAAAATTCTTTTTTGCCAAGCTCAAAATAATTACAGCTGCGTTTTTTGCCCAAGGTTGATTTCCTGGCAACAAACAACTCCAAAATTTATTAAAAGCTTTGGTGTCGGCCTTTATCGCAAAATGATACAACCAAGGTTGCTCATTCATGCTTGAGGCAGCCCAAGTTGCGGCTTCGAAAACAGTTTTAAGCTTTTCTTTTTCGATTGTTTTGTTTGAAAATGCTCTTGCACTCCACCTTTTTGCTAACAAAGGGTGAATGTTTGAAGGAACATTTTGAGTTTTTATTGATGTGGTATCCATTTTTATAGTTGCATTGGTACTTCCATTAATAGTAATTCTGTCCCTTGTTTGGTAGCAAAAGAAAAGGCTTCTGTTTCCCAAACCCCAAAACCATCTTTTTTCTCTAATTCTTGGCCGTTTACATTTACAGAGCCTTCCAAAACGAAAATATAAAGTCCGTTTCCTGGTTTATTTATTTTATAATCTAATGACTTATTTTCTGTTAAAGTTGCTCTATTAAACCAAGCATCTTGGTGAATCCAAACACCTTCATCTTCAGCATTTGGAGATAAAACTTGTTGCCATTTGTTTATTCTATCTTTTGGGTTAAAGTTAATTTGGTCGTAGCGCGGTTGTACATTTTTTTTATTTGGGAAAACCCAAATTTGAAGAAAGTTTACTTCTTTTTCTTTGTTTTTATTATACTCTGAGTGATAAACACCCTTGCCAGCACTCATTACTTGAACATCGTTTTCTTTAATTACCGATGTATTTCCTATATCGTCTTTGTGTTCTAAATCTCCACTTAATGGAATTGAAATAATTTCCATATTGTCATGAGGGTGTTTTCCAAAACCCATTCCGCCCGCAACAATATCATCGTTTAAAACGCGCAACACACCAAAATTCATTCTTTCGGGATTATAATAATTAGCAAAACTGAACGAATGTTTTGAATTTAACCATCCATGATTTGCATTACCCCTGCTGTTGGCTTTATGTAAAATTGATTTCATAGTTTTTATTTCTTCATTCGGTAGATGATTGTGTCCTATTATTTCTTTATTTTTTGGTTTGGCTTTAACTATTTTTCCTACACCAATTGCAGCGGTTGTTATTGCAGCTGCTTTCAAAAAATCTTTTCTGCTAAACTTTTTCATTTCAAAAGACATTAATTGTTGTATAAACAACTTTTGTTACAACAAACATATAAAATAATTTATTACTCTGAAATTATGGACTGTGAAAAATGTTTAAAAAGGATAAATAATCGGAATTAGTATTGAGGCTAAAATCCAGAAAAGTAAGTTTAAACCTGTACCTACTTTGGTAAAATCTAAAAACCTGTATTGCCCCGCGCCATAAACCATTGTGTTGGTTTGATAGCCTACAGGAGTCATAAAACTTGCGGATGCCGCCATAGTAATTGCCATTAAAAAAGGAATAGGACTTACATCTAGAGTATAAGCAGTGGCAATAGCAATTGGCGCCATTAAAGCTGCAGTAGCGTTGTTACTCATTAACTCAGTTAATATTGAAGTTAATAAATACATTCCTGATAAAACGGCAATTGGTCCGTAAGCTCCTAAGGTACCTATTAACTGATCTGCCAAGTTTTGGTCTAACCCAGAGTTTTGCATTGCGGTGCCTAAACTTAAGGCACCTGCTAAAAGGAA
>Ga0222664_1000472_pt1 | contig 23046 bp, 52 predicted proteins | sample AntAcemetagen604_FD_181147 | JGI IMG/M metagenome (GOLD analysis project Ga0222664, IMG submission 181147) | Saline water microbial communities from Ace Lake, Antarctica - #604 | ecosystem: Environmental > Aquatic > Non-marine Saline and Alkaline > Saline | place: Antarctica: Ace Lake...
AGGTAAGATCGCCATTGCTTCGCTTCGCTATTCGCAAAGCTTTGTTAGTTAGCTTTGATTTGGTAGGTATTTTTGAATAGGTTATAACCACATACCACACCACCACTACAAAAAAACCTTTCCATTTAGAACTAATATTTTTAGCATTCAATACTAAAGCTATTGGCAATTGCTAATATAATTGGCATTCTAGTTTAGCTAGAGTTTATACCTATATATAGTGTGAAGGTTTATATTAAATTAATCTATCTCATTATCAGTCAGTTAGAATATATATCTATATTTATTTGTCATTTGTTTTGTCAGTGTCAAAAAGTGTCGTACTATTGTAGTGTTGAAACGAACTAACAACATCCTTATAAATACTAAATAAACAAATACAATTATGAAAACAGGAGCGCAAACGGCAGATGATTTTGCTAAAGAGTTATACACCATAGGACTCAAGCAAAAGAATTACAATTTTGATATATGCTATGATATACATAATATCGTAAGCAAGAAAAACAAGCGATACAATACAGATGTAAAGGAGAAAAACACTTGGCATCTATTTGTAAGCGAAATGAATACGCACTCCTTCTTTGAGAAGGACGTAGAAAGCATAGAAGAGAACATAAAAATGTATAGCACAGAAGCTGATGAGCATTATAAAATAGTATTCACTTTTAATTGTAATTACTTTGACCACAAAAAGTTTGCAATAGTAACAAAAATTAAATAAACAAATACAATTATGAAAACAAATATATTTTTTAAACGAACTAATAACACTAATAACCAAAAATGAAAAAATATATTTATTTAAGTAGCCCTAATTTGATAAACTCTAGCTTAATAAAAAAGCAAATAGAAAACCATATAAAAAATGGACTTAAGACGTATCAAATCAAATTAATAATGCAATTCACTACCTCTACTGAGATTGAGCAAAAAATAGTTAATACCTTTCGGGTTTTAAAAAATAAAGCTTCATTTGCATTAAATAGCAGCTTAAACAATTAAAAAGTAAAGCCATGAATACATACACAAAATACTGCCCGAATGTTTTCGTTGCTAAATGCGACGCAGAACAAGAAAAAGGTGATACAATTACACTGACAACAAAGTACGGTCAAGAGCATGAGAGCGAAGTTCATAATTTCTTAGGCAAAACAAATGATAATTGCTTTCTTTACTCTATTACTCGATCGGATGGCTTTAATAGTCAAGAGCGCGCAAAACAGAAAGCAGAGCGTATAACGGGCTATGCTGTTAACGCTGAGAAGCGAAGCAATGAAGCCTACGAAACTAGAGCGACGAAGCATGAAAGAGATTTCATGTCACTTGGAGAACCTATAAAAGTAGGTCATCACAGCGAAAAAAGACATCGTAAGCTTTTTGAAAAGTACGATAATAAGATGCGTAAAAGCATAGAGGAGGGGGATAAAGCGAAAGCCTATCTATCGCGCGCTGAATATTGGGACGCTAAATCAAAAGATATTAATCTATCAATGCCTGAAAGCTTAGAGTATTATGAGTTTAGATTGCATGAGGCTAAGCGTCAGCATCAACTATACAAAGATAAGCCTGAGTTAAGGAGGCATAGCTACTCACTTACTTATGCTAACAAAGCAGTAAAGGAAAGTACGAGAAATGTAGAGCTTGCAGTAAAACTATGGGGTGAGCAGTCTGATATAGACCAAATATTTCTTGAGAAGAAAGAAGCAGCGGAAACAGCAAATAACAAGAGTAAAAAGAAAACTGATTTAGTGGCTAAATACGGCGGTTTCTTTGCCTTCAATACTGAGCAATTTAAAGAGGGTTACGACAGAGTTAAAGCGGCGGGACATCTTGAGGAAGGAGAGAAGGTTAGGGCTATAAGACACGGTTTATACCTTCCTTCTAAAAATGTAGATTCTTTTTTAAACGGACTATAAAACAAAACACCATGAAGAAACACGCAGCAACACTAGCAAGAGAATATGACTTTGAATCAGCGGGGGACTATTATAATTATATAGTAGAATCACTGAGAAACGGAAACAGGCAGCAGGTAAGAGATTTATTTAAAGCCATGAAAACCGATGATAAGCATGATTTTCTAATTAATCATTTAGACCCAAGTGAGGGCATACAAAAATCAGTACTTAATATTTGCATAACCGAAATGACATGAGAGCAATAAAAGTAACGTACTCAAACGGGGACACAATATCCACAAGTATGGCAAAAAGCTTAACCGATGATGAAATGTTAAACTATTTCTCGATAGGTAAGTGGTTTAATTTAGGCAGCGTAGGTGACAATATGCAGCAGGTAACTAATAGACAAATTTTAAGATGATGAAAGGATTAACGGCGGAGATATGAGCAGAGAAATTTAACCCAACAACAAGTGCGGAGAGTTAAAGACTCGCATTAAGGCTCGCGGCCTTAGCACTTACTAAATTAAAACAAATAAGAAATGATTACACAAGACAGTTTAAAGTTTTGCTTTGAAGACCTCACGGCAAAAGAATGTAAAGACATAGCTTACGGAGATGGTGACTATTTATTGTTTGAGTTACATAGCACGAATGCGGGAAGATACTCGACAGTTCAGCGTATGCACTACGATGAAACAATAGCAGAAAAGGCAGGTGCAAGCGGTCAACTCTTCCTAGATATGGATGACTTCTTAAGACTATATGACGAGGTAAGCGCGAACAACAAAGAGTTTAAACACTTGAGATAATTATGAAGGTAATAAAGCAATCCTACATTGACGGATACAGAGTCACGATATATAAACTAGACAATATATTAGACACTAATAATTATTCAGAAGAATTTAAAAAAGTAAAGCCATGAGAATAAAAGTAACACGCTGCAATCACGTAACAGCTACCGAGAAGAAGCATTTAATAGCCTTCTTAGAAAGCGGGTTAACTCAGGCAAGGGTGAATACCAAACGATATACAATACTTTCAGGTAGGCCACTTAAAAAGGGTTATGAGTATAATGTAAGAATAGAAACACCCTACACCTCAGAAATGACAGGTAAAAAAGAATTAACTAAGCAAGATATAATTTTAGAGAAACACAACTAAACTTGAAAAAACAAACACAATTATGAGTAAACTAATTAAATCTTCAGAACAAACAGAACGAATAAACTTAATACCTGTACATATAAATAAATGCAGGTGTGAAAATTATTTTTGGCACTGGTCAAGTGACCACAAGGATTGGATAAGAACTGAAAAAATTTCAGAAGAACTAAAAAAAGCGTATAAAAATCCAATGCTTAAAAGTAGCTATAAGTAGCCTTGTTGTTAACAACAATATAAGCACACCCTTACACATATACTAGCAAAAAAAAACAGGATAAACTTAATAAAGAAATGAAAGCACAGGATTTAAGAATTGGAAATTATGTTACTTTAGATGAGGAAGATGCGGGTAATGCCGTGTTGACATTGGTTGGAATTTACTTAAATGACGCTATCTGGGTTGAGTGGACTTGGGAGGATGGCTCTAATGATAATACAGATTGTGATTTAGAAACTATTAAAGGAATGCCAATAACCGAAAAATGGCTTTCTAAATTTGGTTTCAAAAAGGACAATAACGGTAATTATTGGATTGACTTACAAACAAATTATATAGAGCTTATGCTATCTGGTGATTACTGGTATCCTGTATATGCTCAAGTTCCTGAGATGAGCCACGAAGAAGAGCAAAGAGTAAGTACTAATAGAATTGAGTTCGTCCACGAGTTGCAAAATTTATTTTTTGCGTTTACTGGAACTGAACTTGAATTGAAGCAGCAGGTGCACCTGAATTTAACAAAACATGAATAAATACACGATGAAAATAGAATACCAATCAGGCAACGAAGTAATCACAATAAGCGCGTTACAAGACACTAAGCCATACAAGCTAAGTTATCTAGGTTATCCGCTTAAAGAGGCTCTTAGAAGCTTCGCGAATAGCTACAACGATGAGTTTAATACTAACCGATTTAAAAGATTTACAGCATGAAATATTCAGAACACTCAGCCGATATTAAAACCGAAATATTAGAAATTATTGAAGCCTTTAGTCTCGGTACATACGAGGGTTTACTTTCGTTTGAGCCATCTAGTAAAGTAGAGGGCTATGTATTTACTCAATTCCAGACTGACTTAGGTAGATACAATCACTATTTTAAAATTAAAGATTAAAACAAAAATCATGCAACTAAATTTAATTTGCTCTAAAGATGAGCTAAGACCAATAATGAACTACGTTCACGTGACTACAGAAACAATGGTAGCAACCAACGCCCACGTAATAGGCGTAATCCCTACCGAAGAACTATTTGACGAGGACTTCATATCGGATATACCTAAAGATGGTATTTTAATTCACAGGGAAGACTTTAAAATAATCGCAGCAAGCGGTTTAGGTTATACCGAATGGAAAAGCGAAGGGGTTATTAAAGTTAACCACGCTAAAAAACGTGCGGTTCTAATTGAGACAAGTACTCAAGATAAAATCAGTAAGTATCCTAATTGGCAAGCAGTAGTGCCAACAAGAGAAACAAGGGTAGCAGAATTAAACGCAATCGGTGTTAACGCGCAATTGCTCTTTGAATTACAGAAAGCTTTAGGTCATACCGAGGGTTTAAAAATGCAATTCTCAGGCCAAAGTAAAGCTATCTATTGCAGTAGCGTGAAAGACTCTGACAGTGGTGCTTATGGTTTAATAATGCCAATATCAATAGACTAATGACCGACTTATTTATGAACCCTGATTCGCAAATTGCGGATTTGGTTAACGATATGGCTAACGACCTCGATGACATGGCTTCTTACGTTACTTGTGAGAAGTACCTAGAAAAGTTTAATCAATTAGGTTATACTTTTGACTATGGCTTAGACGCTGAACCATTTAATTTGCGTAAACTTGTAAGCGCAAAAGTAATATTCAAGAAACAAAATTGCTCAATTAGATTATGAAAACTAAAGAATCAGTTTGCCCTGAATGTAATTCAGTTGACGTGAAAATAGCAATACATACTGACTACAAAGAGTGCAATGAATGTTTCCACTTTTGGGAAACCAAAGAAAAGCCAGTGATTTTATTAATTAATAAAAATTAGAAACCATGAAACGAGACTTCTTAATAATAACTATCCTAGCCTATGCCGCTTTAATATCCGCTATTGCAGTGGAGGATAGCGTGCAGATATTATTCTTCGCTTGCTTATGTATAGCGACTACGATTAAGTACAACCTACTAAGTGTAGATAGTGAACAAGACAAAAAACCGTTTAAAAAATAACGGGAAAGTATAAAAATTGAATCGTTTAAGTACGCAAAAACTTAGAGTAAAGAATTTAATTTAAAACAATAAATAAAATGAATAATATAGAACAATTTTTTAAAGACAGCTTAGACAATAAAATGGCTTATGTTTCATCTTGTGGCCTAATTTTAGAAGGAACAATTGAACAAAAATGCAAACTAGAATTTATTCAATATAGTGGGCTTCATTGTTCTGTGAAACTTGGATATAATAGGTTGGAAATAGTAAAAAAAGTTGAGCAAATTTTAATACAAAACAAAGAACAGTTTGACATCACTTATGATAAAAGAGATGAAATAATAAATGCTATTGTTCCACAACTAAAAGAAATGTTTGTTCAAGTTGGAAAAATTTCTAATTATGGTGTTGAAAATATATCTTCTGTTTATGATAAAGAAAATGTAAGAGATGTTAAAATAAAATACACAAATGGTTCAATTACACTTATTCGATGTATCGAAGACGTAAAGTAGTGCTTGTGTATATTGACTAGGCTAAGGTTAGTGGCCGTTAATTACTAATCATAAAATTATAACAAGACCTACTGAGGCTATTAACTTTAGCCATTGTTAGGCACTTTACGGATATGAAAAATAAGACAAAAATATTCTTTGACACTGAGTTTACAGGACTTCACCAAAAAACAACATTAATTAGTATTGGATTAATTTCTGAATGTGGTAAAACATTTTACGCAGAATTTAATGATTTTGATAAAACGCAATTAGATGATTGGTTAAAAGAAAATGTAATTGCAAATCTAAAATTTAAAGAACCGAAAAAAGGCGAAGATGAGTATTATGTAGCAACACGCTCAAAAGACAATAAAACACCTAATGATTTGTATAAATCTTTCTCGATAGAATTAAGAGACGAAACAAGCGTAATAAAACACCAATTACTACAATGGTTTGAACAATTTACAGAAGTCGTTTTGTGGAGCGATTGTTTGGCTTATGACTGGGTATTGTTTAATGAAATATTTGGACACGCTTTTAATATTCCTAAAAATGTTTATTACATACCAATGGACTTATGCACTCTGTTGGAAATAAAAGGAATTGACCCTGATATTTCAAGAGAAAAATTAGCATGTATTGAGAATATGAAAATGCCAAATGGATTATACCCTGAAAAAGAAACCGATATACCAAAACACAACGCTTTATGGGATGCTATTATAATACGAGAATGTTATAAAAACGCACAATTGTAGTATTGTGGCTAACGTTGATTGTATGAAATGTAGCCCATACACAGACCAACGGATTAATAACTAAACTTAATTAGGCTATTTTTTATACACATTGTTAGCGTTCGTTTTTGAGCGTTGGCAGTAAAAATCACAATATAATGGCAATAGAAATTAAATACTACAATGTAGTTGAAAACGGAGAAACAAGGCATTTAAAGACCAAAGTGTCTTCAACCGTAATGGATTTTATGGTACAAGAATATAAAAAGTTCCATTCATCATTAAAAAACAAAGATGATTACTCGTTTCAGAAATATTTAGTAATGCACGGGATAGAGTGTATTTATGATGGAACTTTTGGTTATGTAAATGTAGATGAAGCGTTGGCAAATGAACGCTAACGTTTGGGGTATGGCTAGTTGCGGATTAAATAAACACAAAATTATGATAAGCGAAAAAGAATATAAAGAAGCAAAAAAGGTAGTAGATAATTACAATAAACAGCAATTAAATATACCCCTTGTTATGCTTAGTTTAAGCGATTTAAAACAAAAGTATAATAAATGCTATGACGAAATGATACGTTGTAAAAAGGGCAAAATGATGGTATGGTACTACGCTGAAAAAAAGAAGCTAACCGAATTACGAACCGAATTAGATAAGCGTAAAACAAATTAAGCCTAACGTTTTGTATATGGTTAGTTGGCTTTTCGCCAATTAATTATATACGGTGTTATGTACTGTATGGTGACTTGATAGAACGAAACTTAAACCAAAACACAGAAGTAGTATTTATTTTGTGCGGTGGCAAACATTAATTTGAAAAATTAAAAAGAAATTATGAATAAAAATATAGAATTAGATAAATTTTATACACCTAAAGAAACTGCAAAGAAATGTATTGATTTGTTTTGGAATACCTTTTTTGAAGTAACCGAAATAATTGAACCAAGTGCAGGAAACGGAGCATTTAGTTTACAGATACCAAACTGCATTGCATACGATTTAAAACCCGAACACGAAAGTATAATTGAGCAGGATTTCTTAAAATTAGATTTGCCTTATAAACAAGGTAGAGCGTTCATTGGAAACCCACCTTTTGGTGATAGAAATAACCTTGCTAGAAGTTTTTATAAACACGCTTGTAAAATGGGTGATATGATAGGTTTTATTTTACCTATAAGCCAATTTGATAACACTGATAGTTTATATTTATTTGACTTGGTAAAAAGTGTTGATTTAGGTGTTTTAGAATATAGTGGAATGAAAGTGCATTGTTGCTTTAATTTGTACCATAGGCCTAAAATTGGAACGTTGAATAAGAAGCCTAAATTAAGTAGCGACTTATTTACAATACACAGGGACGACCAACAAGGTTATGAAGAAATAGATTTTGACCTTTGTATATTTAGACGTGGTGCAAGTAGTGGAAAAGAGAAGTTTAAAGACCTACATACACAGACTTACAAGATAGTAGTTGAAGATAAAAATAATGTTGGTTTTGTTAGAGATTCTATTTTAAACTTTGATTGGCAGAATTACAAAAACCACCAATCTGCTCCAAGTTTAAGTAAAAATGATATTTACAGACTTTTTAAAAGCGATGGAAGAAAAAAATAAATACGGTATGATTGGCACTAACTTTCAATCGAAGAACGAAACTTAGCCATATTGTACATAACAACTGAATAAGCACACCCTTCCGCTTATCCTGACTTATTAGAGAGATATGTGTAACTAAAAAACATAAAAAATGGACATAGAAGAAATTGCAACCCAAATCAAAAGCCACGTAAGCTTAACCTTTGAACCTGAAATAGACGAGAGTTTTGTAACCGAGAAGTTCTGCCACGATAACGAGTTTATCTATGTAGATAGAACGTACATCGTATCATACAAGACCACACAAGAACTCTTTGAGGATGAAGCGAAAGATAAAGTAAATAGTTAACAAATGAATATTATACCCAACGACAAGTCAGCTAAGATAGATAAAGCACAATTAGAGCAGGTTCAACAAAAAGAACACGAGTACGCCTTAATTGCTCAATACATTAGAACTAGAGGTTTAACAATGTACGCATATAGCACGATGTCATCTGAGATAGTTGAGGTTAGCATATCTTACAAAGACACGGTACACCTTAAGCCAACCTCTAGCGGTTTAATAGCTGATGTGGCTGCTACTGAATTGTGTGAAGTTGACTCTAGGGATATTCATTTTGAAGCCTTAAATCTTAAAACGGCTTTATTAAGAGTTAAAAAATACAAGTCAGGTAAAATCAAAGAGTTGTGTAATTTAAGAAAACCAAATAGAGAAGGACTTAACTTTTAACATTTTTCACACACTGTTAATAACATTCATCCTTAACAATCACTTAACAATCACTTAACATTAGAACTTTACATTTACAATGTCAAAATCAAAACATTATGAGGATTTACAAACACTTTACCAACGAGTTTACCGCAGTACAATCACCAAGCGGTAACTACATATTAAAAACGGGAATGCTTGAAACGGGAATCGCTGAAGTACCCGCAGCAATGATTGAACGCTCCTGCGATTGGAGTGAAGAGAAATCGAAAGACAATGGTGGTATGTCTGAAGAAGTACGTCAAATGGTAGATCAAATATTTAAAACATAACATGAAGAATTTAATTAAAGCAGTATTATCAGTAATGGAAGACTGCGTAGGACTTGAGAAGTCAATGACCGTAGGCAGTGGGAGTTTCTCTTACAAAGGGGTATCTGATAAAGATGTTAAACTTAAAGTAGGTGGTTCAATGAGAAAGCATGGCTTAATTATCTTACCCACCAAGATAACGCCTGTTCACAACATAGATAGTTGGGATGAGACAAATCAATACGGAACAAAACGTAAGCAATCTGTTTTTACGGAAGTGATAACCGAGTACAAGCTAATGCACTCAAGCGGTGAGGTAGTTGATGTAGCGGGTTACGGACACGGTGTAGACCCTCAAGATAAAGCAGCAGGTAAAGCAACAACCTACGCTTTAAAGTACGTTCTATTGTATAGCTTTATGGTTGCCACAGGACACATTGATGACGCAGATACTACGCATAGCGATGAAATTGATACCCCTAAAAAACCAATGCCTAAAGTTGCAGCAGCTAAATCCGCTATCCCTAAGACAGAGGAAGAAAAAGAAGAACTATTCAAGGGTTTAATCGTGAAAGAGAAAGGTATGACGGACGTTGTTAAAGGTGTGATTAAACGATCCACTTGGGATGCTGCTAAGATGTTTAAACTGATTCAAGACTCAGGTAATAAAACAATAACTAAAGAACAAGTCGATGCAGCAAACGTTTGATATAGCGTATAGCATATTGTTTATATCCACCTTCGTATTTGTGGGTGGATATATTCTCTTCAAGCTATACTATTGGTGTTACAAAAACAAAATTAAAAGATATGAAAGAAGAAATTAAAAAACACGAAAGTTACGGTATGGTTAGTATCTGTAAATTCTCAAGCAATGGTTCTCAGTTCTTCGGTTCTGATTTGTCTCAAAACGGAGGGGTTTCAATAACTATAAGTAAGGCAGATTCAGTTCGGTCATTAAGTCACGACAGGTATCATTCAGGCGAAGATTTAATTAGAGTTGAATTATCTGCTAATCAATTCGTAGACGCAATAACTAGCGGGATGAACACTCAAGGCGTTCCTTGTACTATAAAGCGATACGGAAACGAAAAGATAGAGCAAATTGACCACATCGAAGACAAGAGAGAGGCTTTTTCTAATGAAATGATAGACACTCACCGTCAGTACGACAAAAGAATTGATGATATTCTAAAATTATTAGAAGGTAATATTGGGAAAAGAAAGTCTGATGAAATAAGGCACGAACTAATTATCCTCAAAAGTCACGTATCAAGTAACACTAATTTTGTTATGAAATCGTTTAATGAAGCAATGGATAAAACTGTAACCGAAGCGAAGCATAGCATTTCAAATTACATTGACAGTAAAGTTCACACACTAGGTATTGAAGCGATGCGGGAGCAATTGAAAATATCAATAGATAACAAATGAGCAACAAAATAGACTACGTGATGAACTCACAAAACATTAAGCGTGACGACTTCATAACGAATAAGCAAAGAGGTATGGCTGAGGCTTATATCAAGTGCACCTACATTAAGAAAGAACTAATAGCTTTCTTTGATACGGAAGAGAAAACAAAGGAAGGGGCTAGACAAATTGGTAAGTCCTTCAGGAATAAAGATAGCCTACACAAACTTATTACTGATAAGGTAGATAAGCTAACTAATAGTAACCGAACCACTAGGGCGTATGACTTTATCTACAACGATATGGAGTACGCTAGGGCGTTAAAGGAAATATTATAATTATGGAAGAAAACTATGAACACCTAATTAATGTTTTAAAAGAAAGCGTCAAAAGAAAAACACTATTCGTATTGTTAAAGTAAAAAAGAAATGTAACTGCAAATGAACACTAAGTATCCAAAAAAGATTAAGCAAATAATGACAGAAGCACCAATGGCTTACAGTATGGTTATGTTAAGTGATTATAAAAATGACAAAGTTGGAGCAGACGAATTGTTTAGACGTTGGCAACGAGATAAAGAAAATATCAAATACAATCAGAATAAACAAAACTAAATATTATAATTATGAGTGCAGAACAATTTGTAAAAGAAATTAAAGAAAAAGAAAACAATAACGGAGCAAGCCCACTATGTTATGATAGATTAATTTATTTAATGGAAGCTTATAAAGAAAGTGAGTTGAATAAATTACAACACCACCGAGCAACAACAGTAGGGCTTTGGGCTACGGATAGACTAGATTTAATTAAAGACCCTGAAAATATAATGTTTAAAATAACCGATTGGTAAATGAACACGATACTACTTTACGATGCAGATGGTTCTATCTTCCAATCGTGCCTCGATAAAAAAGAAAACACAGAAGATAATCTAGGGTTTATTTACAACCTAGACGACGCGCTACTAAAGTTTGAAAACAAAATCATGTTCACTATCAACCTTTTGGAAAAAGATTATGACTTTCAAATTCTTCATACCGTCTTGTTCTTAGAGGGGCAAGGTAACTTTAGAAAGGCTTTCAATGAAAGCTACAAGGCTAATAGAAAAGAACAAGATAGACCACCTTTACTTAACACGTTGAGGGATGAGATACTAACGCGGTATAGTAACGATGAGTTCTCTACTTTCAAATCAATCAACGTAGAAACCGATGATAGTTTAGCGGCTACGTTTATGAAGTACCACCTAAATGATTACGGTATTCAGTTAATAGTTGTGTCTCCTGATAAGGACTTAAAGACCGTTCCGTGCTTGTTATTTGATAATTACTACACTCGCAATGAGTTAACAAGCATCACTGAACTAGAAGCTAAACGAAACCTTTACACGCAGATGTTAGTCGGTGATGCTGCGGATAACATAAAGGGTATTAAAAGAATGGGTAAGGTAGGTGCTGAGAAGCTACTAAAGAACGCCTCTAGTGAGTTCGCTATGAAGCGGATGGTATATGCTAAATACCAAAATCAGTTCAAGAGAAGGGCTAAGGAAGAGTATTTAAAAGCATGGTTTAGCTTACAGTTAAATACTAAGGTTTATACACCTGAGTTAGATGCAATAATGTTTAACGCAATTAATTAGAATGAAAAAATTAAGCACATTATTTAAAAAAGACCCAAATAATTTAGGTCGAGTAATTGACGAAATAAACCCTGAAAATGAATGGGCTTTGAAATTTGGAATACCTACAAGGAAATTTGACGGCACAAGTTGTGCTATTATTAAAAGTGAACTTTACAAAAGATTTGATTTAAAAAAAGGTAGAACTTTACCACCGAACGCAATACCTTGCCAAGAAGCCGATGCAATTACAGGACATCATCCTCACTGGATTAAATGCGATAGAAATGACAACTCTAATAAATGGCACTTTGTTGCTTTTGATGAATTAGAAACAAAAGAAGATGGAACTTATGAATTATGTGGTAATAAAGTGCAAGGAAACCCTGAAAGTATAGAAGGACACCAATTAATTAAACACGGAATTGAAAAACTTAATTTAATAACCTTTGACTTTGATAGATTAAAACACTTTTTGGAAGTTAAGGATATTGAAGGAATTGTTTTTCATCATTTAACGGATGGCAGAATGTGTAAGATTAGAAAATCTGATTTTGGAATACGTAGGTAGTATTAATGCTAATGACAAGAATATGAGTAGTAGGGAATGTCACACGCAATCCGTGGAAGTTGACGAACAAGTAACGCTCTTGGGAGGTATCCAAGTTCATTTGCAGCCCGCCCTATTACTTATATTTATTGTTATGTGCTTTTTTAATTGCATCATAACGCTTAGTATATGGTTTTGTAAGCCATAGCAGAAATTTACAAATTGAAAACAAATATTAATAGGCTTATAAACTATATACAGTGTTAACCATCTTTTAAAACAACTTAGATATGATTATTTTAATAGCAATAGTGTGGTACTTAATAGGGTGCGTTGGTGGAGGTTATTTAGCCTACAAAGTTTACCCTGAGATTACAATAAAAGACGCTGTATTTTTACTTACAATAGGTGGAATAGGTGGATTAATAACCTTTTGCATTGGGCTTACTTATTTAGACTGGGGCAACAAGAAGTTGTTTTAATTGCAGCTAACGTTTTGTATAAGGTGTGTTGCTACCTTGAATTAAGCAACAAAATTAGTAAATATAAACAAGCCTTTAAGTAGGTAATAAATTAACAAATACGCACAAGCAATACACTTTATACGGTGTTATATACTTTGCGGATTTTAACTCTAAAACTTTATTAAAATGACAAATTTAAAAGTAGTAAAAATCGAGAATGACGAACTAGTGTTTAATGACGGAACTAGGTTATTATCAAATCACGACCAAGATTGTTGTGAGCACCATTATTTGGACTTTGCAGATTTAGATGTAACCGACTTTGATGAATTAGAATTTGACTTAACAAGCGATGACTTCTTTAATAGAGTTGAAGATTATGGAATTGAATTAAAGCCAATAAATGGGCACGTAGTAAGAGTACCTGGATATGGTTCAAATAATGGTTATTACGGCTCTAATATTGATTTGATAATAGCCGATGCAAAAGGAAATACAATTAAGTCTTTTGATGTATCTGAATGCCAATTATGGAACGATTAATAGCATTGTATATAACAACTGGATAAGCACACTAGTACACATATACTTCTTGCTTCCCCTAACCTTGATGCTGAAAGAAAAAATATGTTAGGTATAAAAGCAATGTGTTATAGAAAATTCATAACCGAACTTAGAGAATCAAAATGAAAGAAGACATAGATAATTTTAGACACGCCATAAAGCTGATGGCTTCCCTTCAACTCTCCATTGAGATGACGACAGACGCTAGGTCAAGACCCTACGTGAAGAAAGCTTTAAAGAATAAGCTTAGACTAGCAGAAGACCAATTAGAAAGAGACATCGAACCTTTCGTTAATAAGCTTTATGAAACCGATGAAGACGTATTTCAGAACATACAAAACGCGATAGAGAATTTGATAGACTACGTGATAAGCAAAACCATAGAAGAAACGGTTAACCGATCAATAGAGGTTACTAATCAAAAACAACATGACTAACGAACTTAAAATACTAAATACAATATTTGATTTTGTGTGCCAAGAAGCAAATCTCAAGCCACATCAAATAAGATCAAGGGCTCGCAAAAGACCCATAGTAATAGCAAGGTTTAACTTCTACTACCTATGTAGAGCCTACAATCCTATACTGACATTAACGGGGATAGGGGCGTTTCTAATGTATGACCACGCAACAGTGATTAATGGGATTAATAGAATAGAAAGTCTTATGTCAGTAGATAGGAAGTTTAAAGAGCAAATGGGATACCTATGCGCTAAATACTTATCCGAAGTACACCCCTCAATCCTACAAAAGATTTCAGTTAAAACGTACTACAACGATATACAATCGTACAAGCTAGAAACCAATAGAGTTACAGAGCAAGCGAATAAGATGTACTACGAGTCTATGCTAATGCTTAACAATGTACTTGATAATATTAACCAAGACAATAATATGGAGGGGTATCGTAAAGCTAGAGTAAACAATCAGGCGGCCTCCTTTAAAAATAAAATGAAACTTCTTAAGATGGGGTTGCCAGTGTAATAATTTTTGTTTAAATTTGTTTAACTTAATTATAATTAGAAATGTTTAAATTCACAGGTGTTATCACCGAATCACAAGACCCAAAGCAGGGCGAATCAACTAAAGGAGCTTGGGCTGCTAGAGAGTTTCTTGTTACAGAATCTCATCCTGAGAACCCTCAGTATCCGCAGACAGGTAAGTTTAACTTATTCAAAAGCGGTGACTATGCAGAGTACGCTCTATCCAAGTTCCCTAAATTAGGAACGGAAGTAGACATTGAGTTTACAATGAATGCGAAAGCGTTTACTAGCAAGGCAGGTAAACCAGTTACCATTCAAGAGTTGCGTGTTTTTAAGTTAGCCCCAACTAACTCAGGTCAATCACCACAAGCGCAGCCTCAACAAGCCAATGACGACTCGGATGCTTTACCTTGGTGATAATCAATAAGATATAGTTTGTGTTTGTTTTAAGTGGTTGGTGTGTAAAAGCACTGACCGCTTTTTTAAACACTACGATTTTTACAATGAATAATCAATAGACAAATTACAATGAACGAATTAGCAAAACAAATCCACGAGAACAATAAAGCCAAGGGGTTTTACGATGGGGAGAAAAACATAGGCGAGATGCTTGCGCTGATACACTCGGAAGTCAGCGAGGCGTTAGAGGCTGACCGAAAAGATAGGCACTGCGATGTTGATATTAAAGACATGGTACATATCGTAGATGATGACTTCTTTGAATCAGTGTTTAAAACTGAGGTTAAAGATACGTTCCAAGATGAGATTTCCGACACAATAATAAGATGCTTAGATATGGCTGCGTTCTTAGAAATAGATATTGAGTCGCATATAAAAGCTAAGGTTAGGTATAATAAGATGCGCCCTAACAAACACGGAAAGAATTACTAAACAAATAACAATTATGACTAGATTAAAAAACACATTGTACTTACTGAGAATCTCTTTTATCATATCCGCAACTGGAATGATAGGAGGTTTTGTTTCTAAATTAGTATTAGGATTATTCAACCTAACGCTATGGAGTTGGCTAGATTGGACACTGTCTACGATGGATAGATGGGGGTTCTTAGTGGCTATTGCTTACTTAGTTTACGCGCTGTACGTTTTTTTGGACACGGTGTCTATTAGCTACGAAGCAGATGTGGAGAGTGAACAAGAAGACAACAACGAACTTTAAAAATAAATTAACATGACGAAAGTAATTGACTGCTCAGGAATGGGCGAAGAAGTAAAGACGGAATTGAAACCGATTAAGATAACACATTTTATATTGGGTTCTAATGGTGGGTGGGACAACGGGCAACCTTCTGAATATACCAATCGTAAAGGTGTGCTTAAGTTTATTGGTAATTGCGAAGCTGATGGAGATCTGTTTTCCTTTCACCATGAGGGAATAATAATTTTATGCAAAGGTCACTTTAACGACGGAGTTGTATGATAAAAAAAATAGACCATAGAAAGCTTTACACGCAATCTGAGTACGCTAAGAAATCAGGGCTAAGTAAGCAGATGGTACATTACAACTTGTATCACAATAAGCTTACTAGAGTCGAGATACACGGTGCGGTATTAGTTTTAGAGAAATAACAACAAATTACAATTATGAATCAAGAAGACGTTAAACCTGAAGACCACGGATTAGAAGTAGGTAAAGCAAATGAGTTAACAAGTGGGTTATCGGTTGCTAAGGCTGAACGAGAACTACTTATAGAAGAGTTTCAAACCGTATCTATATTAGAAGTTACGAAAGAAAACTTACCCGTATTTAAAGAACTTCGTTTAAAAATCGTCAAAAATAGAACGCAAGGAATAAACAAGTGGCACAAAGCTAATAAAGAGTTTTTTCTAACGGGAGGTAAATTCGTTGACGCAATAAAGAATAAAGAAAACGGGATTAACGAAGCAATGGAAAACAAGTTAATGGATGCTGAAAAGTATTTTGAAAACTTAGAAAAAGAGAAATTGATTGCGCTTCAGTTTGAGCGTGAAGTTATCTTGTTTCAATATGTAGAGAATGCAGGGGAAAGAAATTTATCAGGCATGGAAGACAAAGTTTGGCAAGCTTATTTAGCTTCGGAGAAAAAAGAATACGAAAACAAGGTGGCAGCGGAAAAACAAGCGGAGATTGATAGATTAGCCGTGATAGAAGCTGATAAAAAAGATCGTCTACGGATTGAAGCAGAGAATGAGCAACTAAGAAAAGAAGCGGTTGAGCGCGAAAAAGTAGCAAAGATTGAACTTGACAAGCGTAAGAAGCTAGAGGCTCAAGTAGAAGCTTCAGCAAAAGCAGAACGAGAAGCCTTAGCTAAAGAGGAAGCACGTATTCAATCAGAACTAAGTAAGGGTGATGAAGCCAAGCTTACTGATTTTACGGACAAACTTGTTAAGTTGAAAAGTGAGTATTCTTTTGAAAGCGAGGTACACAAAAGAAAATACAGCGATGCTTGTAAGTTGATTGACAAGATTATCAATTACATTAAATAACAATAACAAAAGCCAACCTGCTTAACTGCGGGTTGGTTATTTAAACCAAGTATTATGAGTAAAGAAAGATTTAATGAAACCTAAGCGAAACAATTAAGATATGATTAGACAATCCATCACAGAAGGAGCTACAATGCACTTTAGTCTGCAAAATGCAGTCGTAACCGTTAGGGTAGGCGATACACACGCTACCTTTGACTTATCAAAAAAGATAGACCATAGAGATTTGATATTTTTTGGTAAAGGCGGGGACGTGCATTGTAGGCGGTTATTTAGAAAACTATTTAAAAAACTCTAATCATAATTACAAATAAACTTTACATTATGGAAATAGGACAAATAATGAATACAAAAGAATTAGCATTAACAATATGCGAAATGTTTCAAAGAGACTACCCTAAAAGACCAATGTGGCAAACTATGTTGGAAATCGAAGACTTAATAAATAAGCAGAGACCAAGTAAGGTAGTGACCTTAACTTATAAAACAACATGAGTGGATTTACAATAATAAAACACAACACGGTAGAGATAGAACACATTTCATGCGCGAGTGTAATTAAAATAACATTTACGCACCAAGAAGAAAAAACTCAAGGGGGTGAAATGGAAGATGTTGTAACAGAGGTATGGTTTGACTATACCGAGTTTAGTGATTTAAAAAAAGCTGTTAATCTTACGGATGACTGGCTGTAATAACCTATTTAATTTCAATAACCCGCAATCGTATTGAATTAATGATTAAGTTTGACAAATGGAAACACGACATGAAATACCCCTAATTGTAAGAAGGCTACTTGAAAGGCTAAGTAATTGTATTTAAACTAAACACAGCATTTGGTTAACTTAGCACTAGCTTAATTCAACCTAATGAACCAGTCTACCATAGTCAAGAAAATGTTGTATCTTTGTAAAAGTTAAAAGAATGAAAAAAATAGAAAAAAATATTGATGGGACTAGATTAATGACAGTTCCTAATTACGCTAAAAGTGTAGGAGTGCCTAAGCAATCCATATACTATAAGGTAAAAGCTGAAACAATAGACTACGTTGTAATTGATGGAGTAACATTCATCACCAAGTAGTTTTCTTGGCTTTGAACTTTTGACCAAAGTAAAAAGTAACTAATAAATAATAAGAAATATGGGAGCAACAAGGTTTTACAGAACAATAGAAAAAGATTACTACATAGCCTACGAGTCTGATGTTAAAGGAAAAGGAGGTATCTCTTATGAGTTAGGAGGTATTGCTTATGAGTTTTATACTCACGATGTAGTTGAAGATTTTAGTAATAACTTATGTGCCGAGTATTCATTTGACCCCATCAAGGGGTGTGATGATTTAATGGAAATCAGTATTCATGAATATATGAAAGCATTGAGTATTGTGTTAAAAAATAGATACTAATGAGTAGAAATCAGTTTACTTTCTACAAAAGTTTTGATGATACATTCGATTTTTTAAATGATGAACAAACACTTTCTTACTTAAAGGTTCTTAGAGATGTTCAGTTTTTAAGGGTAAGGGTTCAAGACGTGGTATTTAATGACCCAATGCTAAATGGTATATGGAGGTCTACTAAGCATACATTTGAAACATCAATAAAAGGGTATTTAGATAGTCAGTTAAGTGAGAAAGTTAAGATTCCTTTCTTTGGTTGTTATAGTGGTTACAATGGAAAGTTCACCCCATTTGACTCCCCATTAGACACCCCCTTGGAGGGGGGTCGTGAGCAAGTTAAAGGTAAAGGTAAAGAGCAAAGTAAAGAACAAGTTAAAGAACAAGTTAAAGTAGAACATGAAATACCTAGTGAAACAGAAGTTAAATATTTTGCTGTTGAGTACTCCAAGAAACACATAAAGGACAAACAGCAATGTATAGACCTAGCTTTAAGAGGATGGAGCAATTACAGAAGTAACGATTGGAAAGACGTTAATGGGAAAGCAGTTAAGAATTGGAAGACTAAATTATCTAACAGCTATTTATCTTTAGACAAACTTAAAGACTCAGTAAGCGACTCACAATTACTACACGATAACTCTTTAACATGGCTCATACAAGGCAATAGAAAATTTGAAGATATGCCGTTCTGCTTAATGGCATACAACAGCGATGGGGCTAAGGCATTAGAAAAAGAACATTTAGGAAACGTACTAAAACACAAAGGACTATTATGAAGGTAACAATATTCAAGGATTTCTCAGACACAAAGAAACCTAAACACATAGAGTTTGGCACTGTAATAAAGCAGCTATCCTCACCTAAGCAAGAGTTTATAGATTTAATTAAGTCTATACGCTCCGAGGGTGACGATAATAAGCGTAGAGCATTAAAAGCTAAACTGCCTTGTATTTTGTTTTCAGGTGAGTTTTCTGAAAGGAATGATAGGTCATTGATACAACATTCAGGGTTAGCGGTTATAGACTTTGACCACGTGGATAGTGTGGTGAATCTAAAAGATAAGTTAAAGCTAATTAATTATATCGCTGCTGCCTTCGTCTCTCCTAGTGGTGATGGTATTAAAGCTATTGCATCTATACCTCGCTCAATAGATTTTCACAGAGAAAACTATGATGCTATGATAGAGGACTTAGAAGGTAGATTGAATATACCTAAAAATAAATTTGATAAGACTAGCAAGAATGAGTCAAGAATTTGTTACGCTAGTTACGACCCTGATACTTATTACAACAGCAACCCTAAATGCTTTATCAAACCCAACAAGAAGAAAGATGTAATTCATATTGACTACAATAAGATTAACATAGCAGTTAACATGATTAGGTTAGCTCACGAAGGAGAGAAGCATTCGACACTTTTAAGAGCAGCAAAGCTTATGGGTGGGTACATTGCATCAGGAATGATTGAAGAGTCCTTCGCTGTCCAAGTCTTAACGACTGAGATAGGTAACAGAAATATTGATAGTGAGTCGGGAGCTAAAAAGACAATACAAGACGGTATTCTTTACGGTAAAACAATGCCTATATACGAAACCGAGGATATTGAAACAAGTGCTTCCGTAGCTGTATTAAAAGTGAAACTACAAAGTCCAAGTAGAAGGTATGAGTTTCTTACAGATAACAGCGAGGATAGAGCTGATATGATGAGATACCGAACGGGTGGGTTTAAAATGGGATTACCCGCAGGACATAATGAGTTGTCTAAGTATTTTAGGTTTAAAGAAGGAGAATTTAATGTTGTACTTGGTCACGCTAATGTTGGTAAATCATTCTTTATGTGGTGGCTCATGGTTCTATCTGCTAGGCTACATGGTTGGAGATGGATTGTGTACTCATCCGAAAATAAAGTAAGACAGATTAAGAAAAAGCTTATAGAGTTTTACACGCAGCAGACTATATTTGACATGAAAGATGATGCTTACCAATACGGATTAGAATGGTTAGACGATATGTTTTACTTCATTCGCATTGACAAGGATTACTCTGCTGTTGAATTAATAGACTTCGCAAAGGTTTTGGTAGAGGAAAAAGAGTTTAAAGGATTCTTAATAGACCCCTACAATAGTCTATCAATAGATAAAGACCTTTGGAAAGATGTAAGCAGCAATAGGCACGAATATGACTACGCAATTTCATCTTTGTTTGTCTCGTTTTGTGATAAAAATAATCTTTCAATATACCTTAATGCTCATGCAATATCTCAAGCTTTAAGAAACAAGCATCCTAGGTCTAGGAAAGATGAAATCCCTCATAAATATGAGAGTCATCCTATGCCTCCTGAATCAGCAGACATAGAGGGTGGTGGTAAGTTTGTAAATAGGGTTACAGGTTTCTTTATGGTAATACACAGATATATTTATCACGACACAGACTGGGATATAACGAGAGTTGAAATTAAGAAATGCAAGGACATTGAATCAGGTGGAATGCAGACTAGGTATGAAAAACCAGTTGAGTTTACACTGAAAGGGAATATGACTTATTTCGCAGAGAAATTTGACAATAGGAATCCTATACCTTACGAGCAGCCTACTTCAGATGTAAACCAAACTGAAATCTCTTTGCCAGTATCAAAAGAAAACGTAGATTTACCGTTCGGTGCTGAGGAAGAAGAGTTTAACCCTTTTGATTAAATAGATATGAATAAACTTTACATCGTAAGATACTCAGGGGGAGATCACGATGACTTCCGCGAGACAGATGTGTTTGTAACCGATAAAAAAGCAACTGCCACAAGGTATGTGACTAAGTTTAACAAGCTACTTAAAAAGTGGAAAGAACACTATAAGCAATATGAATCGCGTGGGTCATGGAACTCTTGGATAAAAGACGAGTATCTTAGATATTTTGATAGATGGCATAGCCTTGGGTAGATGGGTGAATGTTATTACAACGAAATAGAAAAACGATAAAAACAAGATTATGAGTAAGCAAATAGATGATAAAACAGCAGGAACTAAAGCTGTTTTATATACATTGTTAGGTGATGTTTGGCAAACTTCTGATAGACCTTTTAAAGACTACCCTCAAGGAACAAAAGCACAAGCTGGTGGTGGTGGGCATTGGATAAAGAATGAACGTGGTTGGAAATGGTGCAATAGCCATTGTTCCTTTCCTACTCCAGGTGGGGATTGGAACGGAATGGTGTCTTTGCCAAATTGCACCTAACGAATAGTATAAAAAATCGTTTTAATGTTTTTTATACAGTGTTACCTACTGGTGCGACTTTAAACGCCTAAACTTAATTAACAGAACTGAACCTTTTTATTTTCTTTTTTGAGCGTTGGCAAAATTAATTTGATAAAATTAAAACTTATGGAACAAATACCTTTTAACGAAAACAGAAACGAGGACTGTTTAGAAACTATGGCAAATATGCCTAATAATTACATTGATTTAACAGTTACTTCGCCACCTTATGACAATATGAGAAAATATAAAGGCTATTCTTTTGAATTTGAAGCAATAGCAAAAGAACTTTATAGAGTAACTGAAAATGGTGGTGTTGTGGTTTGGATTGTAGGTGATGCAACCTTAAAAGGAAGCGAAACAGGTACATCATTTAAACAAGCATTGTACTTTATGGAATGTGGATTTAGGCTTTATGACACTATGTTTTATGAAAAAGCAAGTAGAATACCAACCGAAGGAAGATACTATAATACAGTTGAGTATATGTTTGTGTTTAGTAAAGGGAAGCCAAAAACTTTAAATTTTATATGCGACCATAAAAACAAAACGAAAGGGCAAAGACGAATGAAAGACCTTTGTATTAATAAAGGTGAAAACATAAAAAAAGAAGGTGAATATATTGTTACAGGTGAATATAGTCGAAGAAGTAATGTTTGGCGATATGGTACTGGAAGACCAAAAGACCTAACTAAAATACTAAAACAAAAAGGATTAAAACATCCTGCAATAGCACCTGAAAAATTAGCAAACGATCATATTATAAGCTGGAGTAATGAAGAAGATTTAGTTTATGACCCTTTTATGGGAAGCGGAACAACTGCCAAAATGAGTATTTTAAATAACCGTAATTGGATTGGAAGCGAAATATCAAATGAATATTGTGATATTATTGAAGAACGAGTAAAAAAAGCGTTGGAAGAAAAAAGAAAAGAAAAAGAGATTGAAGCACCGACTTTGTTTAATGAACAGAATTAAGCACTTGTGGGTAACGTTAATAATATGATTTTGTGGCTTTTCGCCATAAATTATATTTAGTGTTAGTTGGCGAATCGAAATGTTAAAAAACTTAAACGAGATGAAAATAGAAACGAAAGAAATTTATAAATGCGAACACTGCAATAAACTTTACCAATTGAAAAACTGGTGCTTGTTACACGAAAAAAGTTGTAATAAAAACCCTGA
>Ga0222664_1000473_pt1 | contig 23026 bp, 11 predicted proteins | sample AntAcemetagen604_FD_181147 | JGI IMG/M metagenome (GOLD analysis project Ga0222664, IMG submission 181147) | Saline water microbial communities from Ace Lake, Antarctica - #604 | ecosystem: Environmental > Aquatic > Non-marine Saline and Alkaline > Saline | place: Antarctica: Ace Lake...
TGAATGTAGCTTAACTCAGCACCTATCCATGTTGTTATAAAAGCTAAAGCTGCCACAGGAGCAGCAGTAGAATCTACCAAATAAGCTAATTTTTCTCTAGAAATTTTTAATTTATCGGTTAAAGGTCTCATGGTGTTTCCTACAACTAGGGTGTTTGCATAATCATCAAAAAATATGGCTAATCCTAAAAACCATGTAGTTAACATGCCACCTTTTGCAGTTTGGGCCCGTTTTGCAAATAAATTCACAACCCCTTGCATGCCACCATTTTTAGATATTATGGCTACCATACCCCCAATAATCATGGTGAAAAGTATAATAGCACCGTGTCCCCAATCGGTTAAACTATTAATAATATAGGTATCTAAAACGCTTAAAAATCCTTTTCCAATTCCAACAAAACCTTCAGTATACCAGCCAATAGTTGCTGCACCTGCAAAAACGCCAAAAACCAAAGCAATAATTACCTCTTTAAATATCAATGCCATAAGGATTGCCAAAAGAGGAGGTAAAATAGAAAGCCAAAGTGGTATTACGTTTATATTGGAAACAAACTTTTTATCTAAGTATAAAATTTCTATTTGCTGTTGACCAGATTCCTCAAATAAATAATCAATGGTGGTTTTTCCATCTTGAAAGTAAGTTTCGTATGACTCACCATCGATGTAAATTAAACCAATACCATCATGAACAAAAGGATCTATTAAGGTTAATTCGCCTTCAACACCACTAAAAAAATAAGTTGATTTTTCGAGACTAATTTCTGGTAAGTCAGAGGCCTTTAATCCAAAGGCGGTAAAAAGGAAAATAATTAAACTTAAAAACCTCAATCTACAGTTAATTTAAAACCAACACCGTGCACATTTTGAATTTGGATTTTAGGGTCTTCCTTTAGGTATTTTCTAAGTTTGGTTATAAATACATCCATGCTTCTGCCTAAAAAGTAATCGTCTTTTCCCCACACTATATTTAATGCTATTTCGCGCTCTAATACTTGGTTTTTGTGAATACAAAGCAATCTTAATAAATCTGCTTCCAATCTGGTTAAAACTTTCGAAAAATTATCACAAGTTAATTCTAAATTTTTATAGTTGAAAGTGTATTTACCTATTTCAAATATTTCTTTTTTATTGGGTTGTTGGTATATGTTTTTTGTTTGGGTTCTCTTTAAAATAGCTTGCATTCGAGCTTGTAACTCTTCAATGGCAAATGGTTTTGTTAAATAATCATCTCCACCTGCTTTAAACCCTTCAATTTTATCATCTATTTGAGATTTTGCTGTAAGAAATAAAATTGGCACTTCTCTATTGATAATTCTTATTTCTTTAGCCAACGAAAAACCGTCTCTTTTGGGTAACATTACATCTAGTAAACAGATATCATATTTTTCCTGAAAAAAGGTAGTGAATGCGTCATTTCCATCTTTACACCATTTTACCTTATAGCCCAATTCAATTAAGTTGTCTTTTACTACAAAACCTAAAGAAGGGTCATCTTCAACTAAAAGTACTTTTATTTCATCCATTTTATAAGGGTAAAATTAATCTAATTAGGGTACCTTTTTCAGGCTTGCTTTCTACTTCAATTTTTACTAAATGATGGTCTAATATTACTTTAACATAGTGTAAACCAATTCCAAAACCTTTCACATCATGAACATTTCCTTTGGGAACTCTATAGAATTTCTCAAAAATTTGACTAATCGATTTCGAGTCAATGCCAATGCCATTATCCTTTATTTCAACAATTAAATTATTTTCTTTATTGAAGGAGTTTACCTCAATTTTGGGTTCCTCGGGAGAGTACTTATTGGCGTTATCTAAAATATTTACAAAAACGTTCGCAATATGTACTTCATCTCCTCTAAAAATGAAATTTTCTGCCTTTAAATTAGAATGAATTTTACCTCCTTTTTCTTCAACACTTAAGGACATGATTTTTATACTTTCCTCAATAATTTTATGAATGTTTAAAGGATCAATTTTAAAATCAACCTTGTCTGTTTCAAGACTTGCAATTTGCAATACCTTTTCTACTTGCATTTGCAACCGATTATTTTCTTTTTCTATAATTTCTGCGTAGTTTCTAAGTCTTTCGGGGGTTTTTGAAATATCAGGATTTAACAGCACTTTCGAGGACAATGCAATAGTAGAAATAGGTGTTTTTAGCTCATGTGTCATATTATTGATAAAGTCAGTTTTTACCTCAGATAACCTTTTTTGTTTTAAAATGATGGTTATGGTATAGGCAAAGAACAAACTAATTACCAATAATAAAATAGAAGAAAAAATCCAAAAATCCATCTGAACTAGGGTTTTTGAAAGTTTATCTTCAAAATAAACACTAAAATAATGGGCATCATCGGCCCAATTCATTTGAGGGGTTACACTTTCAAATTGATTAATATCATCTGATAATAAAATTGAATTTGAAAAAACAACCGAATCTGTAAAGCAATCATAAAGTGAGTACTCGAAGTTGATATTTATTTCTGCATTTCTAAATTCATTTGCTAAGAGTGTTTCTAAATAATATGGCTGAATACTTTCTCTTATTTTAACTCTAAAAAGGTTAGGAGTAACCTGTTCAACAGGGTCATAAAGTTCGGTTGAGTCATTATTGGCAATTAAAATTTGTTGGGCAACACGTTTTAAGGCTTGGGTAATATCATAATCAATTTGCTCTTCTTGCAACTGATATGCTTTTTTTACCCACATTATTTGGGTAGTAACCAGGCCAATAAGCAAAATTATAGCTAAAGAAATTATTACTCTTATGGTTTGCCTATTCATGTGCTCGAAAATAGTTTTTAATGTAGGTTTACCCCTTATTGACTTAACAAAAGATTAACACAAAAATTTAATTAGTTTAGCCAACCTCAAAAAATAAAATCAATGTACAAAAAGATTATAGTAATTGCCCTTGTAATATTACCAATTTTAGGTTTTTCAAAAGAAGGAATGTGGTTGCCTTTTTTAGTTGAACAACTTGCAATTGACGACATGCGATCGATGGGTTTCAAGTTAACGGCACAAGATATTTACGACGTTAATAATTCTAGTTTAAAAGATGCAGTCGTTCATTTTGGAGGCGGTTGCACAGGAGAAATGATTTCGGGAGAAGGATTATTGCTAACCAACCACCATTGTGGTTACGGTCAAATACAATATCATTCTACAGTTGAAAATGATTATTTAACTAACGGGTTTTGGGCTATGAGTAAGGAGGAAGAGCTTCCAAATCAAGGCTTAACAGCAACTTTTATAGTAAGCATGGCTGATGTAACCGACTTAATATTTGAAAATACAAGTGATTTAGAAGGTGAGGAACTATCTAAAAAAATTAAAGAAAATATAGAAAATGTAGGTAAAAAAGTTACTGAGGATACCAATTACGATTATGTGATTAAACCATTTTATAATGGAAACCACTATTATATGTTTATTACCGAAACTTTTAAAGATGTTCGGTTGGTTGGCGCTCCACCTTCATCAATAGGTAAGTTTGGCTTTGATACCGATAATTGGGTTTGGCCGAGACACACAGGAGATTTTTCGATGTTTAGAGTTTATGCTGATAAGGATAATAAACCGGCTGAATATTCTAAAGATAACGTTCCATACAAGCCAAAATATTTCTTCCCTATTTCATTAAACGAGGTAAAAGAGGGCGATTTTACATTGTTGTACGGTTTTCCAGGTAGAACGCAAGAATACCTGACCTCAAATGCAGTAGATTTTACCCTAAATAAAGCAAACCCTGCCAAAATTGCAATGCGCGATGAAAGTTTAGCAATAATTAATAAGGCAATGGCCGAAAGCGATAAGGTTAGAATTCAGTATGCTGCAAAACAATCTAGAATTAGTAATTCTCATAAAAAATGGATTGGAGAATCAAGAGGATTAAAAAAGTTAGATGCAATTGAAACCAAAAGAAAGTTTGAAGAAAAATTTTCAGAAACTATTGCTGCCTCAGCAGAATCTCAAAAACAGTATGGAAACCTACTGAGCCTGTATCAAAAGCTATATGATGAAAACAATAAATATGTTTTAGGCAGAGAACTCTTTATAGAGTTATACTATTACGGTCCCGAAGTATTTCGACTTGCCAACGATTTTAATAAATATGTTTCTTCATTTTTAAATGATGATTTAGCAGAGGAAGAAAAGTTAAAGGCTTCAGAGGTTTTAAAACCTAAAATTACAAGCTTTTTTAAAGATTATAATGCAGAGGTTGATCAAAAGCTTTTTGCATCCCTAACTAAATTATACGCTCAATTAATTGATGAAAGTCTTTTGCCAGAGTATAAAACTTTAGTGGAAAATAAATATAAGGGAGACTATGATTTATTTGCAGCTAAAACTTTTCAAAAGTCATTTTTTGATAATAGAGTAGACCTATCTGATTTTGTTTTTAATCCATCAAAAGCAAAAGCTAAAAAGATAAGTAAAGATCCAATTTATGTTTTGGTAAACCAGCTATTAGAACAGTATAGAGGGCAATTAGCTCCTAATTATAATGCATTTAGCGATAATTTAGATAAATTAGAAAAAGACTATTTAAAAGCAATGATGGAGTTAATGCCAGATGAAAAAAGGTATTATCCTGATGCAAACAGCACATTAAGAATTGCTTATGGTAAAGTTGAAGGATATGAGCCTAAAGATGGGGCTTACTATCACTTTTACACAACTTTAGATGGAGTTGCAGAGAAATATATTCCTGGAGATAGAGAGTATGACGTTCCTGAAAAATTAATGGAATTATATTTTGCTAAAGATTTTGGACAATACGGATATGGTGACAAAATGCCTGTTTGTTTCATTGCTTCAAATCACTCTACAGGAGGAAATTCGGGTTCTCCAGTGCTTGATGCCAATGGAAATTTAAAAGGTTTAAACTTTGATAGATGTTGGGAGGGAACCATGAGTGATATTATGTTTGACCCTGATAGGTGTCGAAATATTATGGTTGATTTAAATTACGTTTTATTCATTGTAGATAAATTTGCCGGAGCTAAACATTTAATTGAGGAAATGAAATTGGTAAAATCGAATTAAAATTTATTCTTGCTTATTTATAAGGCTCTGATTTTCAGTTAAATTTGTGTCTATTCAAAAATCCTATATGAAAAATATAATTTCCTTTCTTTTACTATTGGTTTCAACCTTTTTTGTTAATGAAACTTATGCGCAATATTGTTTAGGTGGGCCTTCAAGCACAGCCGATACTGATATTAACGGGGTTGTTTTGCAAGGAGCAGATAGAAGTATTAATAATAATTCAGGTTGTCCTGCTCAAATAGGTACAATTGATTATACTAATAATGTTGCTGATTTAGTTTTAAGCACTCAATATAGTGTTACAGTTCAATTTAGTTCATGTGGTGGATTTTATAATGCTGCAGCCGAAGTTTGGATTGATTGGAATAACAATCAACTTTTTGATGCTGCAGAATCTATAGGTACTTGGTCTGGTTTACCGCCTAGCTCACAAACTTTTAATTTCACGGTGCCTGCAAATGCTGTTTTGGGTACAACAAGAATGAGAGTTCAATTGCAAGAAGGAGGTTTTAATCCTTTAAATTCATGTGCTAACTTTACTTGGGGTGCGGTTGAAGATTATGGTATAGAAGTTTTAGCAACTCCTCCACCTTGCCCATCTCCTAAAAATTTGGCTTTGGTAACGGCAGATACAGTTTCAGCTCAAATAAGCTGGACTTCAGGAGGTTCTTCTGCATGGGTATTACAGTATGGCCCCGCAGGATTTCAAATAGGTAATGGAACAATCCTAAATAATGTAACAACATCACCTTTTACTTTAACAGGATTACAATCAGGATTAACCTATGATTTTTACGTTAAAGATACCTGTGCCTCTATAAGTAGTAGCTCATTTTTCTCTGGCCCTTTAAGGGTTACAATTCCAATTGCTGCTCCACATTATGAAGGTTTTGATTCTGTTATAGCACCATCACTGCCTTTTGCATGGACTCAAAATATTTTTGGCATTTTTACTTTCTCATTGCCAAGCGCAACAACAAGTATTGGAAATTTTTTCAATGAGCCTGCGCCATTAACATCACCAAATCATGCCCGTTTTGATGTAGTTTCAGGGTTTAATACTTTATCTAACGATACAGTTATTCTTATAACTCCTCCAATTTATGACTTAAATAGTGGTTTAAACAGAGTTAGATTTTCAGCAACTTCAATAGGCGGACAAAACATGGTTGTTGGCACAATGACAGACCCAACCAACAAAAGTACTTTTAGAACATTAGCAACAGTAGGTCCTTTATTGCCTTCTTACCAAGAATATAAAGTAAATGTTACTAATTACACAGGAGGTGTGGCACATTTAGCATTTAAATACTATGCCAGTTTAACGTCTTCTGATGATGGATTTATGGATGAGGTTTTTTGGGAGCCAATTCCAATTCACGAAATTGGATTAACTCAATTTGATTCTCCAAATAATCCTATCACACTTGGCAATCAATCGGTTGGAGTAACAATTAAGAATTTTGGCACAGATACCCTTTCAAATGCCCAAATTGGTTGGGAAGTAAATGGTATTTCTCAAACACCATTCACTTTAAATTTGGCGGGCGCAAACCAATTAGCGGTTGACCAAAGCGCTTCAAATATTGTATTGGGAAGTTTCAATTTTGCAAATTCTATAAATATTGTAAAAAGCTGGACTTCAAGTCCGAATGGTTTTGTTGACGAAAACCAAAATAATGATACCATCTTAGGCGTTTTTTGTACTGGTTTAAATGGTACATATACCGCAGGTGCTCAAGGAAATGATTTCCCAACAGCAGATTTAGTTTTTGAAGCTTTAAATAGCTGCGGATTAAAAGGAAATACTAAAATTATTTTTAGTCCAGGAACTTACCAACTTAGCGAATCAATAAATCAAGTACAAGGATTAAATGGACAGTTTTCGTTAACACTTGAAGGAACATCGGCAGCCAATACAATATTTACCTCCTCAGGGCAAGGTTCTGTAACATCTACTTTATTAATTGATAGCGTAGAAAACGTCATTATCAAAAAAATGACAATTCAAAGCGGCGCTAGCAATCTTGGTAGGGGAGTGATGATTAGAAATCAATGTAAAAATATTACCATTGATAGTTGCGAGTTTTTAGCAACAAATCCATTACAAACAACTGCATTACAAGTTGTTGGTGTTTTTATGGGTCCTGATATGTTTTCAAATTTTTTAGAAGGAAACCCTGGAAATAACATTACAGTATCCAATAGTAATTTTGATGGATTTGAACAAGCTGTTCAGGTTGAAGCCTCTCCATTATCACCTTCTACTAATATTAATATCATTGGAAATAAGGTAATTAATGGACTAGACGGAGCCATTAGGTTAGGTAATATCGACTCGCTAAATGTAACTGGAAATAACGTGTCAAATATGGGACTTCCATTTTCTGATGCCTACTTTTTTGAAAATATTCAGAATTTCAAAATCAATCAGAATGAAATTTATGTAGGTGGAGACGCATTATTTTTAAATAGGGCCAATGATACCTCTGGAACTTTAGGAGAAATAATAAACAACATTCTTAGTGGCGATTTTGCTGGAATAGATTTGAGGAACTCTCAAACTTCTCAAATCTTCCACAATTCTGTTTTTGGCAGCCCTGCAATTAATCTTGATGCAGCGCAAGGAGCAGATTGTAGAAATAATATTTTCATATCTGATCAAGGCTTGTCTTTTAATGGTTTTAATGCCTCCTTTGTTAATTTAGATTATAATATCTACAAAACAAATGGACCAAACATTGCATCTAATAATGGTGGGGCTTTGGTTGATTTTGCTGCTTTTCAAGCCGCTTTACCCATTTATAATGTAAACTCTTTAAATGGAGATCCATTGTTTAATTCTGTTGCCGATTTTAGAATTACATATGGTTTGTTAGCAAATGATGTTGGCGATAACTCAGTAACAGTTTCTGTTGATGTTGACGGTGATATTAGGCCTGCTTTAGGCTCAACAACAAAAGATATTGGAGCAGATGAATTTACACCACCACAATATGATTTAGGTTTAAATGCTTTGATGAGTCAGCGAGGGTTTTGTTTTAGTGATACTGACTCAGTAAAATTTCAAGTTATTAATTATGGATTAAATAATTTGAATTTTAATACAGATTCGTTTTCTATCCATTGGAGTATTTCAGGACCAAATAATCAATCTGGAGTTGCATTGTTTAATAACGACAGTTTAGCCTCAGGTGATACGGCAGTATTTACATTGCCGAATACAGTTGATTTTAGCGATTACGGAACTTACTTTTTAACAGCTTATTTAACAGCAATATTCGATTCTACAAATATTAATGATACCCTAACCGAATTAGAAATAAATGTTGCTACTTTAATTTCAGCTTCAGGCGATACAATATTTACTTTACCAGGTGGAATTGCCAATATAAAGGCTTTTTCACCCATTTTAAATAATGTATTAATTTCAGAAATCGTTCAGTTTAGCACAGGTACAGGTCAAACCAATCCTTATCCGGCTTTTATGCCAAATTCAGATTTTGATGTTGCTGAATTAGCAAATGTAGGAACTACACCTGCAGATTTCAGTGGCTACTCTTTTGAGGTTTATAGCACCACAGGCTTGTCATTTAGTTATGTAATTCCCAATAATGTAATTATTCAACCACAAGATGTTTTGCTTTTAGGTTTTGCAAGTTTTGGTAACCAACCAGCCAATAATTTATATTGGATGAATGGTTTAAATACATCTTCATCAGTTCAAAATGGTTATATTCTTAAAAACCCAAGTGGAGATGTAATTGACGTTGTTGCTACCAATAGTTTTATTTTTCCAGCTACTGCAAACCTTTTACCTACTGATTGGCAAGGTAATATTACAAACTCAGGAGGTTTTGCCGGAGTTTTTAGAACAGGCACTGATAACAATAATGCTTCCGATTGGAGTAATCCTAGCATTTCAAATACAATGACAATCGGAACCTTTAATCCAAGTTTAGATACAGTTCCTTCTGCAGCTTTAAATTGGTATTTGGATACAACTTTAGTTGATACCGTTCCTGCAATAACAGTTGGTCCATTTAATCAAAATGGGACTTATAATTATGTTGCATCAATTCAATCTATTTGTGGAATTGTATATGATACAGTTACTGTAGAGGTAAATATTCCTTTACCCGATTCAGGATTGGTTGAGGTGGTAGTAGATTCAATTGGAATTATAGAAAATAATTTATGCGATGCCAATGAAGCTACAGTAAAAATGTATTTAAACAATACTGGGACTGATACCGTATTTTTCATACCGGCTACCTTTTCTTTAAATGGACTTGCTCCAATTACAGAGGTAATTGTAGATACACTATATCCTAATTTATCAACTGAAATTACATTTAATACTAAAGCTACTTTAGTTTCAAATGGAATTCAAACTTTAAAAGCTTGGGTTATTATTCCTGGAGATACTATTGCTTTAAATGATTCAAATGTATTTGCCTTTAACAATAGAAACTTACCATTAACACCAATAACTTCTGCAGATTCAAATTACTGTCCTGGTACACAAGTTCAAAATATTTTTGCATCTGGCTCAGGAGGAAATTTAAATTGGTATAATTCGTCAAATCTTGATTCTGCTTCGTTTATTCAATCGGGAGATACCCTAATACCCTCAACAACCGCAGGTGCATCTTCTTATTTTGTTACAGAAACTGATAGTTTTGGCTGTATTAGTTTACCAGATATGGTAATTGTTGGATTATTTGGATATCCGAATGCAAATGCAGGCGGAAATACTTATATATGTGATGGAAGTTCAAAAACAATAATTGCAAGTGGCGGAGTAAGTTATGTTTGGAGTAATGGTAGCCAAACTGCTTCAAATAATATAGCACCAAATATTCCAACTAATTATAGTGTTACCGTAACAGATATTAATGGCTGTGTTGCAGCGGATACCATTTTGGTAACCATAGATACGTTGCCAAATGTTAACCTTCAAGGTATTCCGAGTTTTTGTGCGAATGATGGTTTGTATTCCTTAACAGAAGGTTTTCCTTCCAATGGAGTATATTCAGGTCAAAATGTTTCTAATGGAAACTTCTTTCCTTCAAATGCTGGATTTGGTTCTGATTCAATTTTTTACAGGTTTACAAATAATAGAGGCTGCTCAAATTCAGATTTCCAAGTTGTAAATATTGATTCTATTCCGAATGTAACATTCGCTTCATTACCGAATACTTGTGCAAATGGCGCTCCTTTCTCTTTAACAGGAGGTTTACCTGCAGGAGGTTTTTATTCTGGACCCGGAGTCACAAGCGGAATTTTTAACCCAACCCAAGCAGGGGGTGCTGGCAACAAACTAATTTCTTATAATTTTACTGATGGTAATGGATGTACAAATACAGTAATTAATTCACTTACTACATTAGCGCCCCCAACAGTTACTTTAGGTGCATTTCCTGCAATTTGCGAAGATTACTTTCCTTTTCAATTAGTAGGAGGAAAGCCTGTTGGTGGAGCGTATTCAGGCAATGGTATTGTAAACGATACATTATATCCTAGCAATGCAGGAACAGGAAATATACCAATTCAATATGAGTTTACTGCTACAAATGGTTGTTTTGCAAAAGCCACAAGAAACATAACAATAGATGCAAAACCAGCACAACCACAAATATTTCAATATGGTAATGATTCTCTATTGGCAGATGTTTCAGCTCCTTTGTACCAATGGTATTATGATGGTCAAGTTTATCCGGAAGTTTCCAAAGTTATTTATGCTCAATTAAGCGGAATGTATCAAGTTGAGGCAATTAATGGTACTTGCAGTTCACAAAGAGCAAATGAATTTTATTTTGAAGTTTTAGCCATAGGTGAGTTTTATAATAATGGAGAAATTGAAGTATTTCCAAACCCTACGAATGGGAATTTATTTATTCAAAACAATACTTCAAACACTATTATTTCAGTTGATGTATTAAATATTAATGGTCAAGTTGTTTTTCAAAATCAAAAAACAAATCATAATATCCAAACTATTGATTTAAACGATTTCCCACCTGGAATTTACTTTATCAAATTGATAAATTCTTCCCAAAAAGTATATCACTATAGAGTGATTAAAAATTAAAATAGAAGCCCTTCAATTTTTTGAAGGGCTTTTTGTTTATTAAATCATTTTTTCAGAGAAGTAATTTTTGGTATTTTTAGATTTTTAAAGAAATACCTATGAAAAAAATACTTTCTCTTTTAATATTTTCTTTTTCTGTTTTGTTGTTGCAAGCTCAGTTTTATAGTCAAACTACGGCCTTGGCAACTTACTCATTACCCTCAGGAGGAGCTTTTGGGCCAGTAAGTTTAACGGGAACACCACCACAACCTGCAGGGCCTGGTACTTTAACATTTTATTATAGAGGTGATTTGGATTCTCCTACAGGAGGTGAGTTTTTTGAGGTAATTGATGAAAATAATAATGTTATTGGCCAAAGTTTATCAACAAGCCAATGCGGTACCTTTTTCGATTCAACAAGCTTTACAGTTACTGCAACCGATTTAGCTGCATGGGCAGCAAACGGCCAAATAACATTTTCATTTAACGCAGGAACAGGAGTAAATGGAGGAACCTTGTGCCCGCTGCCAAGTGGTGCTTCTGTTAAATTATCTTACCAATACCAAACAGGAGGTAACTTTTGTTCAGGACCATTTGGTTTAAATGTTACTACCATTGATACTTCAAGTGTAACTTTTGGTTGGACCTCAGGAGGTTCACCAATAGCAAATATTCAATATGGGCAACCTGGTTTTAATTTAGGAAATGGAACAATAATTCCTAACGTAACTTCCAACCCTTACACTATAAATGGTTTAAATAAGGGTACAACCTATGATATTTATGTTCAAGACTCTTGTATTTCTACCAATAATGCTTCTTTTTGGTCAGGTCCTTTGAGGGTTACAATTCCAATTGCGGCAACTTATTATCAAGGTTTTGATAGTGTTACTGCTCCCAATTTACCTTTTGGATGGAGACAACTTACTCACAATGTTTCTTCTACCTCAATTCCAAGCGCAATAACATCTATCGGAAATTTATTTAATGAGCCGGTACCTCAAACGCAACCAAACATGGGAAGGTTCGATATTATTTTTGGAACAAGCACTATTAATAATGATACTGTATTTTTAATTAGTCCTCCAGTTTACGATTTGGCATCAGGAAAAAATAGAATTAGGTTTTCAGCAACTTCTCCTGCAGCACAGTTTATGCAAGTTGGAATTATTACAGACCCAACTGATAAAGGAACTTTTATTGCTTTAGATACTATTGGTCCATTAACTTCCAATTGGGAGGAATTTTCGGTAAATGTTGCAACCTATAACGGTCCAATAGCAAGATTGGCTATAATGTATTACGGTACTTTAAATTCTTCTGACGGATTTGTTGATGATATTTATTGGGAGCCAATTCCTGAACATGAAATTGGAGTAACAAGATTCGATTCTCCAAATAATCCAATTACGCTGGGAAATCAAAGTGTAGCTGTTTCCATTGAAAATTTTGGAACTGATTCACTTTCCACGGCCGTTATAGGTTGGGATGTAAATGGAATTTCTCAAACACCTTTTAATCTTGGTCTCACAGGAAACAATAGGTTAGCTGTAAATCAAACAGCAAGTAATTTAGTTTTGGGGAATTTCAATTTTTCGAATTCTTTAAATGTTGTTAGAAGCTGGACTTCTAGCCCAAATGGATTTCCAGATGAAATACCCGCAAATGATACAACATCGGGTATTTTTTGTACAGGATTATCAGGAACTTATACAGCAGGAGCCGTTGGAGATGACTTTCCAAAACTATCTTATGTTTTTGAAGCATTAAATAGTTGTGGACTTGTTGGTCCAACTAAAATTTTAATTTCTCCGGGAAATTATAGCGTAAACCAAGAAATTTCAAATATTAATGGGTTAGGAGGAACTAATTCATTGACTTTTATTGGAGATTCAGCATCTAATGTTTTATTTACAACAGCAGGTAATTCTTTAAATGCAGCTACTATTTTACTGGACAACGTTAATAATGTTCATTTTAAGAAAATCACAATTCAAAATGAAGCTACCAATCTTGGTCGTTGTATTCAAATTAGAAATCAATGCGATAATATTTCAATAGACAGTTGTATTTTGGTTGCTACTAATCCTTTACTAACTGCAGGATTGCAGGTTGTAGGAGTATTTATGGGACCCAGTATGACAAGTAACTTTACAGAAGGAGACCCAGGAAAAAACATAACAATTTCAAATTGTGAATTTTTCAACTTGGAACAAGCTGTTCAGGTTGAAGCTAGCTTTTTAACTCCTGCAAAAAACATTAGCGTTTTAAATAATGTAATAATCTCAGGACTAGATGGTGCAATAAGAATAGATAATGTCGATTCAACCTATATTATTGGAAATAAAATCGAGCAAATGGGATTAACTACGTCTGATGGTATTTCGGTCGAAGATTTGCGAACTTTTTGGATAAACCAAAACGAAATTTATTTAGGTGGAGATGGAATAGTATTATTTAGGGCGAATGACACTTCAGGGATAGTAGGAGAAATTAATAATAATATTATTTCAGGTAGTTTTTCAGGGATTAATTTACAGAATTCAACATCCTCTCAAGTTTTACACAATTCAATAGAGGCAAATCCTGCTACAAACTTTAACAATGCACAATCAGTAGATTTTAGAAATAATATTTTAACGGCAGATCAAGGTTTAACTTTTCAGGCTTTAAACTCCTCGTTTTCAAATTTCGATTATAACATTTACAAAACCAATGGGCCTAATATTGCTTCGAATAATGGTGGAACAATTACAGATTTCCCGGCATTTCAAGCAGCATTGCCGCTCTACAATATTAACTCTTTAAGTGGAGATCCCTTATTTCTTTCTCCTATTGATTTTAGAATAGTTTATGGCCAATTGGCCAATAATGCCGGCGATAGTACTGTTAATGTTTTGGTAGATATTGATAATGAAGTGAGGCCGTCAATTGGCTCTAATAGGCCTGATATTGGAGCTGATGAATATACTCCACCTGCCTTTGATTTGGGTTTAAACAGGTTACTAAGTCAAAAAGGATTTTGCTTTAGCGATTCTGATAGTGTAAGTTTTGAAATTACAAATTACGGCTTAAATAATTTAGATTTTTCTGTAGATTCATTTTTGCTTGTTTGGGACATAAGTGGTCCTAAAAATCAATCAGGTTCTCAGGTTATAAATATTGATTCACTTCATGTTGGAGATACAACTGAAATACTTTTAAATACAACAGTTGATTTTTCAGATTATGGAACTTATTTACTTACAGCCTATTTAGTTTCAACTTGGGATTCAACAAATATTAATGATTCAATTATTGAAAGACCAATTAATGTTCCAACATTAATAGATGCAACGGGAGATACAACAATAAATTTTCCTGGAGGTTTTGTAAATCTTACTGCTAGCTCACCAGTTTTAAATAATGTTTTAATCTCTGAAATAGTTCAATTTAGCACGGGGCAGGGGCAAACAAGTCCATATCCAACTTATTTACCAACTACCGACTTTGATTTGGCAGAAATTGCCAATGTAGGAACTTCAACTGCAGATATGAGTAATTATACTTTCGAAATGTATAATACAACGGGGCTTTTAAGCTCTTTTACTTTACCAAACAATGTAAACATTGCTCCTTATGATGTTTTGCTTTTAGGGTTTGGTTCTTTTGCAAACCAACCAGCTAATAATTTATATTGGATGAATGGAACAAATACTTCTTCAAATGTTCAAAACGGATATGTTTTAAAAAATGCAACAGGAGCTATTGTTGATGTTGTAGCAACAAATGGTTTTACATTTCCTTTGGGCTCGGGTGTAACTGCAAATGACTGGTCAGGAAACTTACCTTCATCAAGCGGTTTGGCAGGAGTTTACAGAACTGGCACAGACAATGACGTTGCAACAGATTGGATTTTACCCTCAGTTTCAGACCCAATGACGGTTGGGATATTTAATCCCAATTTAGATTCTGTTCCTTCAGCTTCTTTAAATTGGTTTTTAGATACTACTTTGGTTGATACAGTTGCAAATATTACAATTGGGCCACTTAATACTAATGGAATTTATAATTATGTTGCTAGTATTCAGTCGCAATGCGGAATTGTATATGACACTGTTGTGGTTGAAGTTAACATACCATATCCTGACACTGGACTTGTAGATGTAGTAGTAGATTCTGTTGGGATATCTGATGATTTATTGTGTAATGCTGCTGCAACCAATGTAAAAATATATTTAACAAATATTGGAACCGATACGGTTTACTTTATTCCAGCTGGTTATTCATTAAATAACGGACCAAGTGTAAATGAATTAATAATTGATACACTTTACCCAAATACCTTAAATGAAATAACTTTCAATACACCTTTAAATTTTACTACAACAGGACCTCAGGTATTAAAAGCTTGGGTTGTGGTTTTAGGTGATACCATTTTGTTGAACGACACGAATTCTGCTAATTTTAACAATAGAGCTTTACCTGCCAAGCCTGTAGCTTCCCCAAATACTAATTATTGTCCAGGTAGCCAAGTTCAAAATATTTTTGCCAATGGTACAGGTGGAAATCTTAATTGGTACTCTTCTCCTGTTGCAGATTCTTCAAGTTTTATTTCATCGGGAGACACTTTGGTGCCTTTATCAAGTTCAGGCGCATCTAGTTATTTTGTTTTTGAAACTGATAGTTTTGGTTGTACAAGTATTCCAGATACAGTAGTAGTTGGAATTTTTGGCTTTCCAAATGCATTTGCAGGGCCAAACACTTCAGTTTGCATTGGAAACTCAAAAACTTTAGTTGCGAGTGGAGGAACTTCCTATGTATGGAGTAATGGAACCCAAACTGCAATTAATGTTGTTTCGCCTTTGGTGCCTACAACTTATAGTGTTACAGTAACTGATGTTAATGGTTGCGTTGCAGCTGATACGCTTGATGTTGCAATTGACACCCTTCCAAATGTTTCGTTAAATTCTTTTAATAACCTATGTTTAAATGACCCTGCTTTAAATTTAACAGGAGGAATTCCTTCGGGAGGATTTTATTCTGGTTCAGCAGTTAATATTGGACAATTTTTACCCTCAACAGCAGGAATAGGTCCAGATACAATTGTATATACTTATACAGGTACAAATGGTTGTTCAAATACTGCTAAACAGGTAATTTTTGTAGATACATTGCCCAATGTAACTTTTGGTAATTTACCTTCAGTTTGTGCAAATGCGACTCCGTTTTCATTAACAGGTGGATCGCCTATTGGAGGTTTTTATTCTGGCTCGGGCGTAACGAGTGGTATTTTTGACCCTAGCCAAGCGGGTGGGGCAGGAAATAAGTTTTTAAGTTATACTTATACTGATGGGAATGGTTGTAGTAACACTGTAACATCTATTCAATCTACTTTAGCATTACCAACAGTCACGCTTAGCGCTTTTCCTGCTATTTGTGAAGATTACTTTCCTTTTGAATTAAATGGAGGAAAACCAATAGGAGGAAGTTATTCAGGCACAGGTGTGGTTAACGATACTTTATATCCGGGAGTTGCAGGTGCAGGAAATACTCAAATTCAATATCAATTTACCAATACAAATGGTTGCGCTGCTAAATCGAATAGAGTTATTTCTATTGATGCAAAACCTGTTAAACCAAAGGTTTTAATTTACGGTTCAGATTCGCTTTTGGCTGATGTTCAAGCTCCACTTTACCAATGGTATTTCGAAGGGCAAACTTACCCTGAGGTAACTAGAATTATTTATGCTCAACTTTCAGGCTTTTATCAAGTTGAAGCAATTAATGGTACATGCACTTCGGATAGGGCAGATGAATATTATTTTGAAGTACTAGCCATTGGTGAATCAATAAATAATAAAAATTTAAAGGTTTATCCAAATCCATCAAATGGGTTAGTTGTAATTGAGAATATTGGAAACTTAAAACTTGAAGAAATAAAAGTATTTACCTCAAGTGGAAAATTATTGAAAACAGAAGTATTCTCAAATGCTTTTAATATTCATCAAATTGATTTAACACAATACCAATCTGGAATTTATTTTATAAGTCTTACTGATGAAAATAACAATTTGACCAGGTATCGAATTGTAAAATATTAATTTTTAAATGCCCCTTTTTGGGGCATTTTTTTTGAAATTAAAATGAGAGCAATTGGAACTGCAATATTTGATGAACGCTCAACAAACTCCATAATATGCTCCCCTGAAATTGGCCTAATCAAGGCGGTTAAAAATGCCCAAATTAAGGCATAGTAAAAAACATACTTAAAAGGTTTGAATACTGCTAGAAGTGCAACCATTAAATCAACAACGCCTATTACTTGCATCAATATTAAACTGATATCCACGCTAAACCCAACAGTGGTTAAATAATTTATCCAGCTAGGTTTTTGAGTAAATGCAAAAAAGCCATGTCCAATAAATGTGCCTGCTAAGGCAAATCGCAGAATTATAAAGAGTTTGTTATTTAGAGCCAAACTATTAAATTTTAGAATTGGCAAATGTTCAAAATTAATTTCAGTAAATAAAAGTATTTTTTTATTTGGCAGATAATAATGGCAATATGGCATAAAAATTTATTGGTATAAAATTTCCTCATTAGGCAATCGACTACAATAACAATTATGAAAACTAAGGTTTTACAACTCAGGGAAGAAGATTTAAAAGCAGCTCAAATGCATGAAGATGTAAATGATGTTTTTAATAAAGAAGGCGATAAGCTTTTTAATTTTATTAGAAGCAGGGTTCCTACAAATGAAGACGCCGAAGATATCTTTCAAGAAGTATTTTACCAACTAACTGATGCTTATGTTGTTGCTAAAGAAATTAGAAACGGTGGAGCATGGGTATTTAGGGTTGCTCGAAATAAAATTATTGACTTTTTTAGAAAACATAAAACCCTAAGGTTAGATGATATGACCTATTCTGGAAATGAGGATGGAGATATGCTTTCTTTAACAGATATTCTTCCCTCATCTGATAAAGGACCTGAACATCAACTTTTGAGAAATATGGTTACTGATGTAATTGAAGAAACATTGGCTGAATTACCAGCTAGCCAAAGAGAAGTCTTTGAAATGCACGAATTGGAGGGAATTAGCTTTAAGGAAATGGCAGAAATTACAGGTGAAAATGAAAATACCCTAATAACACGAAAAAGGTATGCAATTTTAAAATTGAGAGAAAATTTGCAAAGTATTTATAACGAAATGTTTAACGATTAATATTTTGGTTTTATGATTGGTTATTGGGTCAAAAAAATATTAGGTTTTATTGTTTTAGGTACAAGTGCTATTTTGGTAATTACCTATTTATTCATGCTATTGTGGAATATGCTTATTCCTGATTTGTTTAACGGACCAATATTAAATTTCTATCAGGCTTTGGGATTAATGGTATTGGCAAAAATGCTTTTTGGTTTTGGGAGTGTTGGAAAACAATATGATTGGAAAAATAAAGAATCAATTACTCATTTTTCAACCAAAAAAGAAGAGTGGAAACAAAAATTAGAAAGTAAAATGGCTCACATGAGCAATGAGGATAAAGAAAAATTTAAAAATTCAATGAAGGGCTGGTGTTATGGAAAAAACACCGAAAATGAGAAATTTGATAACCCAGAAAATCAAACTACCAACAAGGAAACTCTATAGACTTCCAAGTTTATTAAAATTTATTTAGACACTTTTAATTGTTGGTTGTTTCTTATTACCAACATTCTTAATTAATGTGTTATTTCCCCCAAATATTGCTTTACTAATTAAGAATTATTGCTTCATGGTTTTCATACCTATATACCAATAATATTCCATTTTTTCTTCTTTAAGTAATTTTCTACTTACTTTTTTGTAATCTATAAGTATCTGATATTAAGCTATTTGATTTTAAGGTTGAATAGTTTTTGATATTTGCTATAGGGGTGGTTTTTGTTTGAATTGTCATATAATCAAATGAACAATAATAGAACCAAACCAAAAATCATGAAACCAAAATTTATTTTTTTATTGCTGATTTTATTTTTTAATCAAGCAATCGCATCAAACGAAAATATTACACAAAACATTAGAGGAAAAGTTTTTGATGCAGATACAAGACAACCAATAATCGGAGCAAATATTATTTTGATAAATTCAAATCCTTTTATTGGAACAACAACAGATTTAGATGGTAATTTTATTTTAAAGGATGTTCCAATTGGAAGAGCTTCTATTCAAATTTCGTTTTTGGGTTTTGAGCCTAAACTACTTTCTAATTTGGTAGTAAATTCAGCTAAGGAAGTAGTTTTAGATATTAAGTTAACTGAAAGCGTAACGACTTTAAAAACTGTAGAAATATCGGATACAAAAAATAAAGGTGAGGTTAGAAACGAAATGGCAACCGTAAGTGCCAAAACTTTTTCTGTTGATGAAACAGGGCGTTATGCAGGAAGCTTTAATGATCCATCAAGAATGGTTTCAGGGTTTGCAGGAGTTACAGGTGACCCAGAAGGAAATAATGATATTTCTGTTCGAGGAAACTCACCAAGAGGAATTTTGTGGCGATTGGAAGGAATGGAAATTCCAAATCCAAATCATTTTGGTGCTGAAGGGGGAAGTGGAGGTCCAATTTCAATTTTAAATGCCGATTTATTGGACAATTCAGATTTTTATACAGGTGCATTTTCTGCTGAATTTGGAAATGCTTTATCTGGGGTTTTTGATGTTAGTTTAAGAAAAGGAAACAATCAAAAAAGAGAGTTTGCTGCTGGCATCAGTGCTTTAGGGCTAGATGCAACTGCAGAAGGACCTTTAAACCCTGCAAAAGGCTCTTCATATTTATTAAATTACAGGTACTCTTCTTTAGACCTTTTAAGTAATTTAGGAATTATTGATTTTGGAGGAATTCCAAAATATCAAGATGGAGCCTACAAGTTTTTTTATCCCACTAAAAAAGCAGGAACTTTTTCTATTTATGGAATTGGAGGCTACAATGGAATTTCTCAAGAATATAAAGACTCTTTAGAAGAAAACGTTGTTGAAAAAGAAAATTATAATTCAGCTATGTTCGCTCAAGGTGTAAATCATTTTATGCCAATTACCAAAAACGCTTATTTAAAAACTTCAGTAAATATTTCAGGTACAATACAAATGGCTGAAGGAAGCATAATGGATGAAAATAATGAGTGGAAAACTGATTATAAAGACGATTTTAGATCAGTAAATTACAGAGGGGCAACCCAATTAAATTGGAAATTAAATTCAAAAAACAAAATAAAATCAGGCATAATATATTCTAAAATTGGTTACGATTATTTTGGAAATTACATACTAGAAGAAGAAGGAGAGTTAGAAGAAGTACTAAATAGAAATGGTAATTCCAATACATTCCAATCATATGCTCAATGGAAACTAAGACCAACAGAAAATCTAGATGTTAATTTGGGTTTTCATCATTATTATTTTGCCTTAAACCAAAACCAAACTTTTGAGCCTAGATTAGGTGTGAAATGGGGTTTTGCACCAAAACACTTTTTAAATTTTGGAGCCGGTTTGCATAGTAAAATGGAGCCAATATCTACCTACATTGCTAATTACAAAAGAGGTAGCAACAACCTAATATCCCCTAATAAGAATTTAGATTTAATGAAAGCTGCACATTTAGTTTTAGGTCATGAGTTTTATCCTTCTCCGTTATGGCAATTAAAGTCTGAAGTTTATTATCAATATATTTATGATATTCCACAAGGAAAAGGCGAGTTTGATGAGTTTTTTACTGTGAATCAGAATGAGTGGTTTGCTGATTTTCCTCTAGAAAATAATGGTATTGGCAGAAATTATGGGATAGAGTTTTCTGCTGAACGTTTTTTTGGAGATGGATGGTTTGCCTTAACAACATTAAGTTTATATCAAAGTGAGTATAAAAATGAGCTGGGCAAATGGAGAAATACTCGTTTTAATAGCCAATATACTTCTAACTTTATAGGAGGAAAGGAATTTAAAGTTGGCGCTAAAATGGGCAAATCTAATACCTTAGGTTTTAGTGGAAAATTAGGTTACATAGGAGGCAGATGGTATACACCTGTTAATCTAGTTGAATCTAGAGAAGAAGGTTTTACAGTATTGGATATGGATAATTATTTTGGTAAAAAAGCCGATCCTATTTTCTTTATTAATACCGCAGTTTATTATAAAATAAATAAAGAGAAAATTACTCAAGAAATTAAACTAGATATTCAAAACACAACCAATAATCTAACTCCAGTTAGAGAATATTATGATGCAGCAACAAATAAAATTGAGTATACAACCCAGTTAGGAATTCTTCCTAATATTAGCTATAGAATTTACTTTTAAGATCAAAACTTAATTTTTAAAATTACCAAAGCCACTTCGGAAATAACGAAGTGGCTTTTTTTCTATAAATTTTATTAATTTTCCTAAAAATTATGTAATGAGAACAATGCAACAATGGTTTGATGAATATGGAGAAAGTCATAAAAATAAAATCAATAAGGCATTCCATTGGGTTTGTGTTCCAGTAATATTTTTTACCATAATTGGTTTATTATCAACCATTCCATTGCCATTTATTGGATACAATGGCAACAATTCTACTTATTTGCATATTGGAAGTTTACTGGTTGCTCTTGGTTTAATTTTTTACGCTCGGATATCAATACCAATGTTTATTGGCATGGCGGTATTCTCATATTTTGTGCTATTTATTAACAAAAGAGTAGGGCAGAGTATTGAATTTAATTATGCATATTTTAATTTAATACTTTTTGCTTTGGCTTGGATAGGCCAATTTATTGGGCATAAAATTGAAGGCAAAAAGCCATCCTTTTTAAAAGATTTACAGTTTTTATTAATTGGCCCGGCTTGGTTAATGGGTTTTATCTATAGAAAGCTAGGACTAAAATATTAATCACGCAAAATATTACTTATATTTAACCGTTTAAATTTTAAAATTTAAATATGAAATATTCAATAGCCTTTTCTTTTTTAATGCTTTTAAGTTCCAGTCTATTTTCGCAAGAATCAAAAAAAATAATAGAGCTAGGTTTTACCACAAGAAATTTAACTGATTATGGAATTACTTTTAGAAGAGGAACCAATAATTCTTTGTGGCGTTTTAATGCAATTTCATCAAATGGGCAAATTCTTATAAATGATAATATTAACAACAATCAAAATACAAAAAACAGAGATTTTGGAGCTGGTTTTCAAGTTGGAAAGGAACGAAGAACAAATATTTCAAACAGATTTGAATTGAGGCATGGCGCTGATGTTGGCTTTAATTATAACACTTCAAAGTATAAAACTTATAATAATAACAACCTACTTAATTTAGATAGGTCAAACACAAATTATTCTCCTAAAATTAACGCTGTTTTAGGTTTTAATTTCATTTTTAATAGTTTTCTTCTTGGAGCAGAAATTCAACCTAATATTAGATATAGTTTTAGAACATCAAAAAACTATAACAGCTTTTCAAAAACATATACAACCGATAAAAGCAATTTTTTAAGTTATGGAATTTCAACAAGTGATATAAGAATTTCGTTTGTTTATAAATTCGAAAAAGAAAATAAGAAAAAATAAAGCTGTTGTTTATCAGCTTCTTATCCTGTGAATAAAAAACAAATTAGTTTGATTTTTTTGTCCATTTCAACCTTAAGCTAGCATTCTCATTTTCGGCAGGTACCAAGACAAGGGTATCATCTTTAAAGCTATATTTCCTCGTAACAGTTACCCCAAAATCTTTAGGATTACTGTGAGATATTCTAGTATGATGAATTAAGTTTTTTGCAGTATCAATGGTGTAATTTGCCATATAATAATACGAATTTGTAAGATGTTTTAAAGCAGTATCAGGAATAGTGGAAGTAAAATTTTCAAACTGAGGTTTAAAGTTCTGATACCCTTTTT
>Ga0222664_1000474_pt1 | contig 22998 bp, 23 predicted proteins | sample AntAcemetagen604_FD_181147 | JGI IMG/M metagenome (GOLD analysis project Ga0222664, IMG submission 181147) | Saline water microbial communities from Ace Lake, Antarctica - #604 | ecosystem: Environmental > Aquatic > Non-marine Saline and Alkaline > Saline | place: Antarctica: Ace Lake...
GAAAGCCCCGGCATATCGACAAAAATCTCTATAAGGAACGGAATATCGTTGAACGCTTCTTTGGCCATCTCAAACAGTTCAGACGCGTGGCCACGCGATATGATAAACACATCCAAAACTATATGGGGTTTGTACAAATCGCAGCTATCGCAATCTGGATCAAATGATTAATTATTCACTACAACCTAGGTTGATCTAATTTATGCAAAGCCGGGCATTCTTCGAGGCGTCCATAATCTTGAACAAGATTTAGTGTTCACCGACGCAACAATTCTTGACGTTCATTTTACAAACCTGTACGCGTTCATTTCATGAACGATGCTGGTAACCCTCGCCCGAAAGAACCCATAGACCTATGGATAATGATGCGCGAATAACGTTGGGTTTATTGAATGCGGTCGATGAGACCGAATCCCTGACTCAGCGCACTATTGCCAGCGATCTGGACATCGCCTTGGGATTGACAAATACCTACCTAAAGCGATGCGTAAAAAAAGGTTTCGTTAAAGTTCAACAAGTTCCTAGAAATCGATATGTCTATTTCCTGACCCCGCGAGGCTTTGCCGAAAAAAGCCGCTTAACAGCCGAATACCTGGGCCAATCCTTCAATTTATTTCGCCAAGCTCGCCAGCAGTACGCGGCTGTGTTTGAAGCATGCCGAGACCGAGGATGGACGAAAATTGCATTATGGGGTAGTGGGGACCTCGCAGAAATCGCTGTACTTTATGGTTTTGTCGATGGCGTTACTGTTGCGGCGATTATTGATCCGGCTCACCAATCAGATGAACCAAAAGGGGTTCCCGTTGTCTTAGATGTTGGGGCGTGCTGCCCAATTGATGGCGTTGTCATCACCTGTCTCAATGACCCCCAGGGCGCATTTGAAGCGGCTTGTTCTGCCATTGGGCCTGACCGTGTTTTGGCACCAAAGCTACTCCATGTAAGTGAAATCAAGCGTCAACGGAAGCGCGGGGCAACGTCATGAACCGATGGTACGCTGCTCACACCCACTCCCAGTCCGAAGAAACAGCTGTTAGCCATTTGTCACGGCAAGGCTTTGATGTCTTTTTACCGCGTTACCGGCGGCGCGTATCGCACGCCCGCAAAGTGACATGGAAGCGTGCTGCCTTATTTCCGCGCTATTTGTTCGTGAACATTGATTTAGACGCCGAGCGCTGGCGCGCCATAAATTCAACGATTGGCGTTCAACACCTTGTGCTTCAAGGCGAGGCCCCCGCCCCAGTTGCAGTGGGCGTTATTGAAACCATTCAGGCCCATGAAAATACGGACGGTATTGTCGATTTTTCGCGTGACTTGAACCCAGGGGATCGGGTTTTGATAACGGAAGGGCCGTTTATTGACCAGATTGGCGTTTTGGAACGGCTTTCTGACAAAGACAAAGTGGTCGTTTTACTGAGTTTACTTGGACGCGACACCATGGTTGGCATGTCAGGAACGGCAGTCCAGCCGGCGGCTTAAAGAGCGCATTCGAAAGCCAGACCGCCCATTTGGCGGGGTAAATATGAAAAAGGCCATTCGGGTGAACCTTGTTTCACCCGAATGGCGGTAGCGTGGGGGGACAATGATCAAAAATACTTCTTCACCATTGTTAGAGTCATCGAGCCGTCGAGTCCTAGTGATCGGTGGCGGCGGATACGTTGGAAGTGCGATTACGCCGCAGTTTCTGGATGCTGGGTATACTGTTCGATGCCTCGATTCGTTTATTTATAATCATGAGCTTGCCGTTGCCGGATTGTTGGGGCAGCCGGGATTTGAAATGGTGCGCGGCGATTTCTGCGATAGTGCTGTCGTCATGGCAGCGCTTGAGGGTGCCGATGATGTCGTTCTATTGGGTGGATTGGTTGGCGACCCCATTACCAAGACCTACCCGGAGGCATCTCAAAGGATCAACACGATCGGCTATCAAACAATTTTTAATTGCCTTGATCAGGTGACCATTGATCGCGTTGTATTTATCTCGACCTGCTCAAACTATGGCCTTATTCCTGAAGATAAAATTGCAGACGAAGCTTGGCCTTTAAGCCCTCTATCCCTTTATGCAGAGGCAAAAGTTTTGATTGAGCGGCATCTTCTTGAGTCCACCGCCACCTTAAATTATACACCCACGATCCTACGGTTTGCAACGGCGTTCGGGCTTTCGCCTCGGATGCGCTTTGATTTAACGATCAGTCAATTCACACGAGAGTTGGAAATTGGGCAAAAATTAGTTGTTTTTGATGCTGATACTTGGCGTCCCTATTGTCACGTTCAAGACTTTGCGAGACTACTGTTGACAGTTTTGGCTGCACCAAAGACGGAAGTGAGAGGTGAAGTTTTCAATGCGGGCGGTGATGCTAACAATTTTACGAAAAGAATGTTGATCGATTTGATCCTGTCACACGTCAGGCAGGACAATGTAACGTACCAGCAGAACGGTTCCGATCCGCGGAATTATCGTGTAAGCTTTAAAAAGGTTCGTGACATTCTAAATTTTGAGCCTACCTACCACGTGAACGATGGGATAATTGAGTTATTAGATGCAATGAATAACGGCTTTTTTAGAGACGTTTCCATCGAAGATAGTTTTTACGGCAACTGGAAGATTGAAGAAATTTAATGGCTGCAAAACACACCAGAGCTGAACCTGCACCGATCAAGCCAATGCCTGAAGCTTCCATTCAGAGCCTTGTGACACTGATCCGACCTCCGGTCCTTGTTGCACGTTGGGCGCACACAACTCCGACATGCCCTCCTATTGGCTTAGCATACATTGCAGGTGCCATCGAAGCGACGGGTGCGACAGTCGTGGTGGTTGATGCTGTTGGCGAAGCAACCGATCAATTCATGCCGACCGATGATGAGCGCTTCTTGTCCCACGGCATGTCCATTGCACAGATTGTCGATGCTGTCCCCGTGGACACGGACATGATTGGCGTGTCTTGCATGTTTTCGCATGAATGGCCCCTGGTCCGCTCATTGGTAGAGCAGATCAAGCTGGCCCGGCCAAATGCCATTATTATTGCTGGTGGCGAGCATGTTACGGCCATGCCGGATTTCACGCTTGAACAATGTGCTGCAATTGATGTCGGCGTGATCGGCGAGGGCGAAGATACGATTGCAGACTTGGTACGGGCCATTTCTAATAAGAATAATCTCTCAGACGTAAGCGGTATCGTTTACCGCAATGCAGACGGCGTGCCTGTGGTTATGCCCGCACGACCACGAATGCGTGCTGTTGATGATATTCAACCACCAAGCTGGCCCCTATTTCCGCTAGAAACTTATTTGGAAAATGGTTATGGGTTTGGCGTCAATCGAGGCCGTAGCATGCCGGTTATTGCGACGCGCGGCTGCCCTTATCAGTGTACATTCTGTTCGAATCCTGCGATGTGGGGAACGCGCTGGGTGGCGCGCGACGTCGAGGTCTTCTTTGCAGAAATGATGTCGTATCTCGAAACCTATAAGGTGACCAACTTCGACTTTTATGATCTAACGGCCATTGTAAAGAAGAAATGGATCGTCGAATTTTGCAATCTACTGATTGACCATGAATGCAATTTCACCTGGCAGTTGCCTAGCGGAACCCGATCTGAGGCCATCGACGAAGAAGTGACGGCACTTCTGTACAAGTCTGGCTGTCGAAATATGAGTTATGCGCCCGAAAGCGGGTCGCCCGAGGTTTTAGAACGTATCAAGAAGAAGATTGATCTTGATAAAATGTTGGTGTCCATGCGCGGTGCTGTAAAACAAGGCATCAATTGTAAAGCCAACATCATGATTGGTTTCCCAGGCGAAACCCATAGCGATGTTTGGAAAACGATGCGTTTTATTGTATCGATGGCGCGCATCGGCCTACATGACATGTCCGTTTCACCCTTCTCGCCGTATCCTGGCTCTGAATTGTTTGATGACATGCGCCGTGCGGGGCGCATTCCCGATTTGTCTGATGACTATTTTTATTCGCTTGCATCTTATACAGACTTAACATCTACCGTGTCATGCTCAGAACACATCAGCAATCGCGCGCTCGGTTTCTATCGCATCTTTGGCATGCTGTTGTTTTATGCCTCCTTATATATCATTCGCCCTTGGCGTCTCTTTCGAACGATCCGTAATGTTTTTGGCTCAGAACAAGAATCCAGACTCGAAATGTCGCTTCGAGACCTTCTTATCCGTTTGAAAAAAGGTGGAAGCAAATCTGCTCCAGTAGAGGTAAAGTAGATTTGACAATGCCCCAAACATTTTGCGTGACACCCCAATGACGTCAGATGCCCGCAGTGAGATACAGGCGTTGGCGCGCACGTTTTTTGCGGAACGAGAGCAACCTTCATTTACGCCCGGCGTCGATTATGTTCCGGTCTCTGGTAAGGTTTTAGACGCAGAAGATCTTGTTAGTCTTATTGATGCATCGCTTGATCTTTGGCTTACCTCGGGACGATTTTCACAACAATTTGAACGTCGTTTAGCCAAAACCTTTGGTGTAAAATTTGCTCGGGCAACAGTTTCTGGATCCGCCGCCAATTTATTGGCATTTTCATCGTTGACGTCACAAACATTAGAACGCCCGATCATGCCGGAAAGCGAAGTTCTAACGGTTGCATCTGGTTTTCCAACAACTGTCTCCCCAATCATTCAGAACCGTTGCGTACCAGTCTTCGTCGATATGGATTTAGAAACCGCAAATGTTGATGTTGATCGGTTGGCTGACGCAGTAACAGACAAAACACGCGCCATTATGCTGGCACATACTTTGGGCAACCCGTTCAATTTGGACGCGGTGATGGAGATTGCTCAACGCCATAATCTTTATGTCATAGAAGATGACTGTGATGCATTTGGCGCAACGTACAAAGGCCAAAGGACCGGCACGTTTGGCGATTTAGCAACGCTCAGTTTCTATCCTGCGCACCATATTACGACGGGCGAGGGCGGTGCCGTTATGTGCAACAATAAAGAAATTAACCGTGCCGTTGAATCTTTCCGTGATTGGGGCCGCGATTGCTGGTGCAAGCCGGGCAAAGACAACACCTGCAACAAGCGTTTTGAGTGGACACTGGGGGACATGCCGCCCGGTTATGACCACAAATATATTTATACTCACGTTGGTTATAATATGAAAATGACCGACATGCAGGCGGCAATAGGTTGTTCACAATTGGATAAACTTGACGGTTTCATAGTCGCTCGCCGCGAAAATTTCGCACGGCTTAAGAAAGGGCTTCAAGATGCCGGGATGGAAGATTTTTTTCATCTACCGCAGGCAACACCGGGCTCTGATCCAAGCTGGTTTGGTTTTTTGATAATCATAAGAGATGGCGTTGATCTGTCGCGAAACAGCTTGGTACGCCATCTTGAAGAAAAGCTAATCGGAACTCGGCTCTTGTTTGCTGGTAACTTAGTTCGCCAGCCAGGGTTCCGTGACGTTGAACATCGTGTGGTTGGCAATCTAACACAAACAGACAAAATTATGACGGATGCATTTTGGCTGGGTGTTTGGCCCGGCCTTGGTGAGTATCATATTGATTATGTTGTTGACACTTTATCCACTGCAGTCAGGGATATGGTGGCATGAAGTGTGTGATTTTAGCTGGCGGCTTCGGTAGCCGCCTAAGCGAAGAGACCGATCTTAAGCCTAAGCCAATGGTTGAAATCGGCGGCCGCCCCATACTATGGCATATCATGAAACTATATAGCCATTACGGTATCAATGACTTCATTATCTGCCTTGGGTACAAGGGCTACGTTATTAAGGAATACTTCGCAAACTATTTTCTACACACGGCAGACGTCACGCTAGATTTACAAAAGAATTCCATTGATGTTCACCAAAGTGCGGCTGAGCCGTGGCGAGTTTCGCTGATCGATACAGGTAATGAAGCAATGACCGGCGGACGGCTGCGACGGGTTAAGTCGTACATTGGTGATGAGACATTTTGTCTGACATATGGTGATGGAGTCAGTGACGTAAACATCTCAGCGTTGATTAAAAAACATCGCGCGGGCAATAAACTGGCAACAGTTACCGCAATTCGTCCACCAGGCCGGTTTGGTACGTTGATTGTCAACGGCGACAACGTCGATGGGTTTTCAGAAAAGCCGATAGACGGTGACGGATGGATAAACGGTGGTTTCTTTGTCCTAGAACCAAGCGCTATTGATTACGTTGGTGATGACTCAATGCCATGGGAACAAGAACCCCTTAGCCGACTAAGTGCGGACGGTCAGCTACAAGCCTATCAGCACCATGGGTTTTGGAAGTGCATGGACACCTTACGGGATCGTGTTGATTTAGAGGCCATGTGGCAATCCGGTACCGTAAAATGGAAAGTCTGGTAAACCCACTGTTGTGTCCATGATCCCAGATCCATCATTCTGGAACGGTCGTCGCGTATTCGTGACAGGACACACTGGCTTTAAAGGTGGCTGGTTGCTGTTTTGGTTGCGTCATATGGGCGCTACAATCACTGGCTATTCCTTGGAGCCAGATACCGACCCAAGTCTGTTTAATGTCGCGAATCTTGCGGATAACTGTACGCACATCATCAATGACATTCGTGACTCAAGCGCGCTAAAAACGGCGATAACCCAATGCTCACCAGAGATTGTTTTCCATTTAGCAGCCCAGCCTTTGGTCCGCGATTCGTACCGTATTCCGATAGAAACGTTTGAGACCAATGTTATGGGAACTGCGCATCTTCTAGAGGCATGTCGCAGCTTAGATAGTGCGCGCGCTGTTATCGTAACGACGACTGATAAATGTTATGAAAACAATGAAACTGGCGAAGCGTTTGTTGAAAACAACAAGCTGGGGGGGCACGATCCATACAGCGCAAGTAAAGCAGGAACAGAACTAGTTGCCAACGCCTACAACCAATCATTCCTGATGAACCGACAGCCCGCCTGCCCCGTTGCGACAGTGCGCGCCGGTAATGTCATCGGTGGTGGAGACTGGGCTCGTGATCGATTAATTCCAGATACAGTACGCGCGTTCTCGCGGGGCGAAAAAGTACGCGTGCGTATGCCCGAAGCGGTCCGACCTTGGCAACATGTGACAGATCCATTGCGCGGTTACATCTGTTTGGCGGAACGTATTTATAAAAAAGCGAACCAATATTGCGGGGCTTGGAATTTTGGACCTGACGCAGCGATTACCCATTCCGTACGACAGGTTCTGGATTGGGCACAAGAGGCTTGGCCCGGCTCAGCTGAGTGGTACGCCGATGCTGATCCGAATCAACTGCATGAGGCGAATACACTGCGCCTAGATTCATCAAAATCAGCAGAGAAACTTGGCTGGCATGCCACGCATAATGCTGAAACAGCAATTCGCATGACCATGGATTGGTACGCCACGTATTATAACGGTGCCTCGTCCAAGCAGTTGCGAGACATGATGGCACAACAACTTTCTAACGTTGGCGCTAATTAAGATGATATCCGTCGTTACCGGTGCAACGGGCTACATCGGTCACAATCTAACAAAGCGCCTCTTAGCCAAGGGAGAAACTGTCATTGCGATTGTTCGTAACGCATCGAATGTCGACAAATTGACCACACTTTCAGGGGCTCTTTCACTGTGCCCAGAGCACGAAATTGATGCGACCTTAGATTTTGTGCGCGACGCCCCTTTTACCGTTTTTCATTTAGCGGGCCAGTTTTCTGGTAACAATTACGCATATCAAACTGCGGTTGATGACAATCTAATGCCCGGCGTTCGGTTGCTCGATGCCCTGACCGAAAGACGACCGGCATGTTTTGTAAATGCCGGGAGTTATTGGCAATTCTCTTCTGACGGTGCCGTTCAACCGAACTCTGAATACGCCGCAGCAAAACAAGCCTTTCAAGAGATTTTGGCCTTTTTTGCGTACCAGCATCGTGTTCCCGCTCCAACAACGGTATTGTTTGATGTTTACGGACCAGAAGATAGGCGAGGAAAGTTAATAGAAACCCTTACTACATGGGATTCAGAAACCATCATAGACATGACGAATGGTGAACAATTACTGGATTTAATCCATATTGATGACGTCGTCGATGCATTACTGGCCGCGGCCCAAATCAAAGAACCAGGTCACTGCCAGTATTTTGCTGGAAGTAATCAACGACGATCTCTTCGCAGCGTTGTCACAATGATAGAGGAACTTCGTGGCATAACGCTGCCCATCCGATGGGGTGCCAGACCATATCCTGATTGGCAGATTTTTGACCCTTGCCCCGCAGCCCCGCCCCCCTTTGGATGGCAGGCAAAAATAACTCTAAAAGCGGGCCTCAGCCATATCATCGAAGGTCAAGTCGAACAGCACCAGGGCTTACTGACATGACAAAAACAGACCTGCCACTCATCAGCATCGTTATTCCTGTTTTTAACGAGGCAGAGAATATTGATCTGTTCCTTGAACGACTTGATACGGTTATGCAGAAACTGCGCTCACGATTTACCTTCGAGCTTCTCTTCACGGACAACCACAGCACGGATGCGACATTTGCTACACTCATCGACCGCGCGACACGCGATGATCGTATTCATGTTATTCGGTTTTCGAGGAATTTTGGATACCAAAAATCAATTCTGACCGGCTACCTCAATGCTCGGGGACAGGCTGCCATCCAACTCGACGTTGATTTACAAGACCCACCTGAACTAATTGTTGATTTTTTGGACAAATGGGAAGATGGTTTTGATGTGGTTTACGGCATTCGCCGCCGCCGCGAGAATGAGTTTTTTCTCTCGTTTGTTAGGCGTATTTTTTATGCCCTAATCACCGCTTTATCTGAGCATGACCTACCCCGCGATGCTGGTGACTTTCAGCTTGTTGACCGCCGCGTTCTCAATGTCTTGAGGCGCATTCGCGATCAAAATCCCTATTTGCGCGGCACCATCGCGGCCATGGGTTTCAATCGAGTTGGCATTGAGTATGACCGCAAGGCCAGGATCTGCGGCAGCACTAAGTTCTCAATGTCTGGCTATTTCAGAATTGCCATTGATGGTATTGTGAGCCAGTCAGTTATCCCATTACGATTGGCAACCTACTCTGGTATTGCGGTTGCTTTTACCATGATGGTCGCAATTGCTATTCTCATCATTGGTAGTTTTTTGTTTGGCACAGCGTGGCCGCGCGGTTTTGCAACGACGACGTTGCTCATTTTATTAGGCATCAGCCTAAACGCGATGTTTTTGGGCATCATTGGTGAGTACATAGCACGGATATATCATCAGACTGTTTTGGGGCCGCTGACTATCACGGAGGCCACATTTCCTAGCAATATGCCGTTGCGCGATGGAAATTGTGATGCTCGTGATAAAGGTCGATTAGAAGAACCATCATAACAATTAGCCCACATTCTGGTATGCTATGACCTTTTCTTTCTTTGCTATTTTACAAATCATCCAAATCCTCAGCGCCATTATTGGCGGGACGTTGTTCGCCATTTTCAAATGTCTACCTACGAGTAGACGTGGCGTTGTCGCCTTTGGTTTTTTCTGGGTTCTTATTTGCACAGCAGAATTTTGGATCTTAGGTCCGTGGTCTTTTATAACCATGAGCAACGAGCTGGATTATGCGCCTCCTTTTTATACCTACCTTAAGAGTTGGCATGATGGGGGCTCATATACTCACGCTTGGGCCGGTGGGGGCGACATTTATAGTATGATGGCGACTGGTGCGCAGTACCTCTCGATTGAACGAGAACTAGTTGGATTTATGCCGTTCTGGATGGCCAATGCTGTGCACAAGATCTTCGTCGCTGGTATTGGCTTCTTTGGCTGCTATCGGTCTTCTCGTGCTCTGAATGCGGATCGTTCTCTTGCGACGGCCTTAGCAGCGTTTTGTGTTTTGGCATTTGATTTCGTCGTCGACACCACGTGGTTTACTGGGGTTGGTTACGCAATTATTCCGCTTGCCGTTTATATCATTGTGTTTCGTATCGGTCGGCCTCACTATTGGTTGGGGGTGTCTATAATTGCGTTTTCTCACGCTTCTAGCAGCGAGCCCGTTCATAGCATTCCTGTCTTAATGACCGTGTTGAGTATCGCTGCTCTATTTTTTGCCACCAGAAAACTGCCTACAATTTTAGCTGCCATATTGATCATGATGCTCTTTGTCCTCTTCAATTGGCACGAGGTCTTATTTGGCCTGAATCGTTTCTCTGCGGAAACCAATCGTAGCTCTGTTGGCCTGAGTGGTTGGGGCTCTCTGGCGGTAGAATGGGAGACCTTTCTTTTTGTGACCGGGCGATACGGATTCTTGCCGATACTGATCATGGCGCTTCTCCTTCCTCTTAGACTGCGCGCGTTCGAAGCAACGTTGCGGATTGGTGCCGTCATCACATCTCTGCTTGTTGGCCCCATTCTCCTTTTTATGCCTTGGTCAGCATTCGGATTGGGCTTTATCGACGCCGTGAACTTTCGATATGTTTATAGCGCGGCGCCGTTCGTTTGCTTGCTGGTGTTGGCGACAACGGTTCCCAAGCTTCTCAACATAAAACACTTCGCGATGATATTAATCGTCGCAACAACAGCCGGGAATTTTGCTTGGTACAAAGCGTATCATGCTGCTGTCTGGCTATCAGAAGGGGGCGTTGCCAACTTTAACGATGAGCGCATACCTGTATCACCCAATGATGCTCTCGCAAGTGGCGTGCGGGTTGTCTCCGTACCCTACCGATGGTCAGCGAACCACGCGCCGGCCATGGGTTTCAACGCGTTGGATGGCTTTCCCAATTTGTTGTCATTGAGGCTTAAGACCTATTGGGAGAAAGGCGTTATGGACCCCGAGCGCCGCCGCGAGAACAAGCCACTTTCACCTGGAAATTCGAATTTTCTACAACCCGTCGGTATCGATTTTGATTGCTGTCCATCATTCGATTTATCGTCGATCATCGACATTCCACTGCTAGGTGTTGCCAACGTCGGATTAGTTTTGAGCGCTGTTCCATTGACAGGCAGTGGCATTCGGCAAATTGCTGGTCCGGTCGGACCGACTGCCGTTCCAAACAAGAGCGGTCCCTTATTGGATCGAATTTTTGGCCTTATTGTGTTAAATTTTTTCCCGCCAGAATTGCGTGTTTATCAAGTCTCTCAATATTTACCAAGCGTCTATGTCGCCCATCGTATAGAGACGTATAAAGATGATTTTCCAACCAAAGATCTACTAGATTCTATTGCTCAAAACGGTATTAACGCGACAGCCTTAGTATCGGAAACCGCCAACGTGCACTTGCATGCAGAACCATCGCTTCGATTGGCCGACGTCAAACGCACCGCTGATGGATACATCGTGAATGTCGAGGCACCTGATGGCGGCGTCATCATCTTCAATAAAGTAGCGTCGCAGTTTTGGCAGGCGGTGATTGACGGTACAGTGACAGAAACAGTTCCGGTTAACATGATCCATACAGCGGTTCAGATACCGCCGCACGCGCGCAACATCACCTTGCGTTTTCATCGGCCATTATTGCGTGAGCGCCTCTTTTCAAAGCACGCTGCTGAGCTAGAAGCTAATATTCCAAATGGTTGAAACATCAAGAGCGTTAGCGCCAACAACAAAAGTGTTCGTTGAGACGATTGTTAATAGTGTTTGTACCGTTGTTAATGCACCTGCAGTGCTACATGAACCAACTTTTGATGCCAACTGCTGGGCCCCAGTAAAAGATTGCCTGGATAGCGGGTGGGTATCATCGGTAGGTTCGTACGTTGATGGATTTGAACAGAGATTGTCTGCCTTCACGGGCGTTCCGCAAGCTATTGCCGTCGTGAATGGAACAGCTGCGTTGCACCTAGCCTATCGTATTGTTGGCGTTAAAGCGGGCGACGAAGTGATCGTCCCTAGCTTAACCTTTGTCGCCACGGCAAATGCCGTTGCCTATTTGGGTGCTATTCCGCATTTCGTCGACTGTGAGCCATCGAGTATCGGAATTGATGCCAATGCCATGAGACAATATCTTTCTGATATCTCCGAGATCCGACAGGGGCGGTTATTCAACTGCGTGACAGGACGCCGAATTGCCGCAGTGGTAGTCACTCACGTGTTTGGGCACTCTCCTGATTTGAACGCGATTCTGAGCGTATGTAACGAATTTAACCTGCCACTCATTGAGGATGCTGCTGGTGCTATCGGATCCTTTTACAAGGGTCAACATGCTGGAACGGTCGGACATGTCGGTGTTCTTAGCTTCAATGGCAACAAAGTTATTACGACAGGCGGCGGCGGCGCATTATTAACGCGTGATCCACATCTTGCCGCAAGAGCCAAGCACCTCAGTACGACAGCCAAGATCCCTCACAAGTGGGAGTATTGCCACGACGAAATTGGGTATAACTATCGCCTGCCCAATCTGAATGCGGCTTTGGGATGTGCTCAACTCGACACACTTGATGACCTTTTGCTCCGCAAACGATCGTTGGCGAACGCCTATGTAGCGGCTTTCACCAACATTGAAGGCGTCGGCGTGTTAACAGAACCTTCTGATAGTCAATCGAACTACTGGCTGAATGCACTTGTCCTGGCACCACAAAAAGCAACGGAACGAGATGCGGTTCTTGCCGGCCTGAACGACGCGGGGGTAATGAGTCGTCCGATTTGGCATCCATTAAACGCGCTCCCTGTGTTTTCTCATTGCCCATCAATGCAAACACCTGTTGCAAAAGACTTGTACAATCGTGTGATCAACGTTCCTTCGAGCCCGTCTTTGGCAAAACTGTGCCCCTAACTCTTTGTATTGCAACGGGTAGCCGTGCGGACTTTGGGTTGCTGTGCCCACTGATCAAGGCAATGCAGACTGATGCATTCTTTGTGCCATATGTCCTCGTGACCGGCTCTCATCTGAACGCGTCGCACGGCGAAACCTGGAAAGAGATTACCGCCGCCGGCATATCTATTGATGCGCAGGTTCCAATGCCAATGATTGACGATACGTCCGTGTCGGTTGCTACTGCAATGGGGCAGGCAATTCCCGCTCTAGCACAGACGCTTTCTGATGCTAATTTAGATGGCATCGTGATTTTGGGTGATCGCTTCGAAGCTTTGTCTGTCGCGACAGTTGCCATGCTGCTTAACATTCCAATCGTTCATCTTCATGGGGGAGAACTAACTGCAGGCGCGTTTGATGATTCGATTAGGCACGCAATAACGAAAATGGCGTATTTGCATTTAGTCTCCGCAGAGCCGTACCGTCGACGCATCATTCAAATGGGTGAGAGCCCAAATCGCGTCATGACTGTCGGGGCCACGGCTATTGATAATATTGCAACCCAAGAACCGATGAGTTTGGACGCTTTTAATTCATCGGCGGGAACAGCACTCACGATGGACTTTCTTTTGGTGACCTATCACTCTGAAACCTTAGCTGATGACTTGGGCATTAGCGGTGCCCGTGCCCTAGCTAGCGTTCTATCGGAGGCAGATCAGAGCATTCTGGTCACCGGGTCAAATGCAGACACTGGCGGGCGGGCAATCTCTGCCTTATTCAAAGATTTGGCTGACGCTCATTTTCGAAGAATTTTTTTTGTCGACTCATTGGGCATGAAGCGATACCTGGCAGCGGTTCGCCTGTGCGCCGCCTTGGTTGGCAATTCAAGCAGCGGCATTATTGAAGCCCCGCTTTTGGGAGCACCCACCGTCAATATCGGCGATCGTCAAAAAGGTCGCCTACGAGCCCCAAGTGTGATCGATTGCGCCCCCGATGTCGCCTCAATTTCCACGGCGATAACCAAAGCCGTCTCACCCGTTTTTCGCAAAATTTGCGAAGCGAAGGATTCCCCATTTGGGAAACCCGGTGCGACGGCCCGTATCATTAACGCTCTAAAGAACCACGCGTTACCCAAATCTCCACAAAAACAGTTTTTTGATGTCTCTTACTCAGAAAAATTCGATGCCTGAAGATGGCTCACAACCCGTTTACATCATTGCCGAGGCCGGCGTTAATCATTGCGGTTCAATTGACCGTGCGCTGGAAATGATCTCTGTTGCGGCAGAAGCAAAGGCTGACGCAATCAAGTTTCAGATGTTTGTTCCAGATGAAGTTATTTCAACGAAAGCGCCGAAAGCAGCGTATCAATCGCGATACACCGACCCGACAGAATCGCAAGTCGATATGGTTCGCGGATTGTATCTTGATTTTCCGACACACCTATCCTTGAAAAACGCCTGCGACGCCGCTGACATTGACTATATTGCGTCACCTTTTGATCGGCCCAGCTTGCAGTTCCTCGCGGAAGATATTGCGTCACCACTCATAAAAATTCCATCCGGTGAAATTACCAATGCGCCTCTTTTATGGCTTGCGGGGCGCTACAACGTTCGTCTCATCGTTTCGACTGGCATGTGTACGATTGATGATATTTACGAAGGCTTAGGATACATCGCCTGTGGTGCCGTTTTCTCAGACCAGCCGCCAACAAGATCGCTCGCCATACAAGCCTATCATTCAGAATTAGGGCAGGCGTGGGTACGACAGAATGTAACGGTCTTACAATGCACCACGGAATATCCTGTGCCACCAGAAGACTTGAACCTTCGTGCGATTCAAACTTTGCAAGACGCTCTCAATCTACCGATTGGTTTTTCAGACCATTCGCTAGGCATCGCAGCGTCAATTGCTGCGGTCGGACTAGGGGCCACCATCATAGAAAAACATTTTACGCTGGATCGCAATCTGCCTGGTCCCGATCACACCGCATCCTTGATGCCATCTGAGATGACCGCCATGATAGATAGCATTCGGATGGTCGAGCAAGCGATGGGCGACGGCATTAAGCGTGTGCAAGTCAGTGAGCAAAAGAACGTCGACATTGCACGGAAAAGCTTGGTTGCATCGATGGCTGTTAAGGTTGGTGATGTTTTCTCTGAGAAAAATTTGACCGTCAAACGCCCCGGCGGAGGTGTGTCTGCCTCGTATTATTGGGATGCATTGGGGCAAGTCGCGACGCGCGACTATGCTTATAACGACCTTATTTCTGAAACGTTTGAGTAAGACAAATGGTAAACTTTCTGTTGGCACTGCACCTTTGGTAAAAACCAAAGTCTTTTGTGGTGCTTTCTGATTATGACCCACATTCATCTCGAACGCGTTGAAACGTCTTTTCCTATTCTCTATATGTTGTCGGCGCTCATCCATTTGATTCGCAACGCTCTATTGGCTTGAAATCACCATAAAATCAGGATGTAATCACTTGATCATAGATCAACCCATGTTTCCTCGCCATCAAGACATTGATCTATCACAGTTTGATGCTGACGTCCCGTCGCCAATCGCCCGATATGGGCTGCCGCAAAAGGTTCAATTTTGCCATCGTTGCGTCATCTCAAATCAACGCCCGGGCGCTGCAAGTAGCGAATTTTCTTTGTCCGCCGATTCAGCAAAACAGGCAATTCATTTTGACGGTCACGGCATTTGTGATGCCTGCCGTGTTTGGGAAGATAAGCACAATAATATTGATTGGGATGAACGCGAACGCGAGTTGCGCGACCTCTGTGATCGACATCGTCGCACCGATGGAAGATATGACTGCATCGTACCGGGCTCCGGCGGCAAGGACAGTTTCGTGCAGGCTCATGTTCTCAAGTACAAGTATGACATGCACCCACTCACCATTACGTGGACACCGCAAATTTATACCGATTGGGGGTGGCGGAACTTTCAATCGTGGATTCATGCGGGATTTGATAATCATCTCATTACACCAAGCGGTCGAACAAACCGTCTGCTAACCCGCCTCGCGACGGAATCGATGCTGCACCCTTTTCAACCTTTTGTCTTTGGGCAAAAAACGTTGCCGGCGCGGTTTAGTATCGATCATGATATTCCGTTGATTTTTCATGGCGATCATGCTGCTGAATATGGGACACCCAAAAAGGGAGCAGAAGATTCCACAATTAAGGTTGAGCATTATGTTGCGCCATCAAAGTTGAATGACTTGTTGATTGGAGGTGTTACTTATCAGCAGCTCTTGACGGATTTTGACCTCAATGCGAACGACTTGAGCATCTACATTCCGCCGAACTTGGATGAAGCACAATCCAAGAATATTGAGTTTCATCATCTCGCCTATTTTCTAAAATGGCACCCGCAAGCCAACTATTATTATGCCGTTGAGCATGGTGGATTTGAGCCAAGCAGAGAACGTATTCCCGGAACTTACCAAAAATATTCCGGCATTGATGACAAGGTCGATGACTTCAATTTTTATTGTTACTTCATCAAGTTTGGCATTGGTCGGGCAACGCATGATGCCGCGTCAGAGATACGGGCACGGGATATTGACCGCGAAGAAGGCGTATCTTTGGTTCGACGGTATGATGGAGAGTTTCCGAACCGCTTCATGGATGATTTTTTCCAATACATTAGTTTGCCAGAGAAAGAATTTCCAATTGCATCCGCAGCCTTCGAACAGCCGGTCATGGATCGAGCATACTTTGATAATCTGTGTGATCGCTTTCGGTCACCGCATATTTGGAAGCGCCAAAACGATGCGTGGACATTGCGTAATACGGTCTACGCGGATCAAGGGCAAGGTTAGCCTCTATTGCGTCCCATCCGCCTGATCGCTCGCCTAGATATAAAGGCGCCAAAATTGATCAAGACGATTAATCTTGAGGGTGTTCGCGTGGTCGGCGATCCACAAGAATTTGCCGCCCGTTACTATGCTGATGGCATCGACGAGATACTCTATCTTGATGCCGTTGCCAGCCTGTATGGCCGCAATCATCTGGTGGACCTCATTACTTATACTGCCGCCAACGTCTTCGTGCCTATTACTGTAGGCGGCGGTGTGCGATCCGTTGATGACGTTCGGTCCTTGTTAGCATCGGGCGCTGATAAAGTCGCCATCAATACGGCGGCGACAGAACGCCCGCAGTTGATCAACGAGGTTGCCGCCCGATTTGGCAGTCAATGTATGGTCTTACAGTTGGACGCAAAACGGCGAGGCAATAGTTGGGAGGTTTACCGCGATGGTGGACGTGAGCATACGGACTTAGACGCCTGCGAATGGGCTATTCGCGCACAAGAGCTCGGTGCTGGTGAAATATTGTTGACGTCGATTGACAACGAAGGAAAACAAAACGGCTTTGATGTTGATCTCGTCCGCGCAATTACGGATATCGTGACCATTCCTGTTATTGTCTCTGGAGGCATGGGCACCACCAAACACATGATCGATGTTGTTGCCAGGGGTAATGCAGACGCCGTTGCGATGGCACATGTTCTTCATTACGAAACCTTAAGTTTGTCATTGATACGACAAGATGCTCTTGATGCGGGCCTCACCGTTCGAACACCTGAGGGTTCCACATGACCAAGGTAACGATCGTCGATTACGGCAGTGGAAACGTTGCCAGTGTGGCCAGCGCCTTCCGTTCTGTAGGTGCCGATGTTGCGTTGACATCTACCGTTGATGAAATTCGAACGGCACAAAGGTTAGTTTTGCCTGGCGTCGGTGCTTTCTCGGAATGCCGCCGACTCTTGGAAGAGCGCGATATGTTTGGAGTCATCAAAACGTTCATCAAAAGTGACCGGCCGTTTCTCGGAATTTGCGTCGGCATGCAATTGTTGTTTGATGGCAGCGATGAATTTGGCAGCACGGCTGGATGGGGCATAATTGCAGGTCGCGCCTCACACATTCCGACAATCAACGTAGAAGGCAAAACCTTAAAGGCACCACACATCGGTTGGAGTCCAATTAAAATATCCTCCGCCCCGAACGAGCCGTTGTTTGACGGTGTTTGTGATGGTGCACATGTCTACTTCGTTCATTCGTTTGCCGGTGTACCAACAACACAAGATACATCAATTGGTTGGACCACATATGGTGGTCACGCTATTTGCGCCGCCGTAAGAAGCGGCAACGCTTACGGATTACAGTTCCATCCCGAAAAAAGTGGGCCCATTGGTCTTCGTATGGTTTCAAACTTTGCGACTCAGCCCGTTCGTTGATCGTTCCAGTGGCTCACTCACCCAGCGCTCCGTTAATCGCGCCGCAGATTGAACGCCCTGTGATGGACAATGTGAAACCGGCTATGCGTGTCGCCATTGTTTCCCACCCAAGGCACGTTGATGTCTGTTTGGCCGAATGGACCAATGATATGATGATTGGCAACAAACCATACATCTTGGCGACTGAATGGCGTGCGTATGAATACGCCAAAGGTCTCGGCTTCGATGCCACGGTCTTATCATTTTTCGGAGAATTTATGTCGCCTCCGTCGCAGACAATTAATAGTCTATACAATCTTGCTTGCGATTGGGTTTATCACGACCGCAAGGACGTAACACTATATCGCAATGTTTCCGTCGGTCATCTGGTCGGTACCCAACTGGCCATTGCTCGTCATGAATTAGCTGGGTATTTTGACGCTCTCAACGTTGCTATTGCCAAACTGGCTCCAAAATCTATTGAATTGTTTGATCTTTCGTCAGCGTTTCATTTTTTAGGTCCAGCCACCAAGCGCGCACTTGTGCAACATTTTGTCGACGTATCCCAATGTCAGCTATATAATCGGCTTGATGTTCCAGATCCAGACGATGCCGCATTCAATCTTCTCGATGTTCACCGTCAATCTGCCGACCCTAATCAAAAAAACGGTCGAACCATACTAAGGTCAACGTACGCCCATCTGGTCGAGCTCTTGACCAGGGCGCGACATCTGTTTTTTCGACGGCGTCCTCGCGTTTTGTTTTATATTAGCCAGTTGTCAACCCTGGAAATGTTGACTGTATTAGAGACAAGTAGTGCAATAACCCCCGTTTTCTTGGCTGAGACTTTACCCAAATCTTGGACTTTCTTGCGGTCGGCAATAATCCAGGGTGTTTTGTTGTCTGCCTCTCAAACCTCCGACAAAATTCATGCGTCTCGTGACGCCAGAATTCTAGCGGATCGTATCCGACAATTGCCGAAACCGCAGGATCCTTTGGACGCTGTTTTTCGCATCCATATTGAAGAATATCTGGGCATCAATGAAACGGACGCGCCGCGACTGGTTAATTTGGTTGATATGATTGATCGGGTCGATGCGTTGTTTGGCCGTCACAAAATCGAGGGTGTTGTTTTGGGCGATGTCAGCAATTCTATGTGCCGCTGCCTTTGCATGCTGGCTAAGGCACGAGGCCTAAAAACCTTTGAAACCCTAAACGGTATGTTCGTCGCAAAAATTGCTGACCCCACACGGCAGGGTGACATAGTCCGGGATGGAATGCTTGATTGGTTCCTGGCATTTGGAGAAGCGTCGAGAGATTGGTTTATGTCACTTGGCGGTCCTGCACGCGTCATCGTGACCGGATATCCTGCCTTAGATACGCGCCGCGCTTTGGGCGATCAACGGTGGGCAAAGAGACCTTCCAGCGGTACCATTCCAGAGAAACTGGTCATTCTGCCGCCTTATGCATGGATATCAGATCCAGGTACGGATCGTGCCGATACGATCACAGCCGTTCTTTCATTGGTAACTGGTGCATTGGCTGTAGGCGTTAAATCTGTTCGATTGAAGCTGCACCCTGCCATCGAAAATCCTCGTTTTTTTGAACAAACGTTCAAGCGACATGGCCTATCGTGTGACGTCTATGCTAGCGGTAGCATAGACGCTCACCTTGAATGGGCTGATGCCGTCGTCGGCCCGGTTACAACTAGCGTTTTTCTGGAAGCTCTGGCCTCAGGCGTGCCATATTATGTATACCACCCTAAGCGAAGCGCCATTCCATTAGACGATCTGCATCCCTGTTGCGTCGTCCAGTCAGGCAAGGATCTCATGAACATTTTTGAAGAGGGGACTGAGCCGGACAGAGAGGCTATTCTGAATCGCTTTGCAGCTTGGCAACGCCACCCCTCTGCCTCAAAGGCGGTGTGGCTTGCGTTGAACAATGCGTTTGACAGGTCACAATCTTCACAAAAAGAGCCGGTAACATGAACAAATCCACTGCGCTTCTACCTATTGTTAAAGAAACAACATACTTGACGGACGCTCTCAATGTCATCGGGTCTGACAGTGGGCAAATTGCTTTGGTTGTCAGCGATGAAGGCGTCTTGCGCGGCACGATCACAGATGGTGACGTGCGGCGACACCTGTTACTGGGCGCAACACTAGGATCAAGCGTCACCGCCGTCATGAATAATGAACCCCATGCTCTAAGAGAAGATGCGGACGTTGCCTCTATACGTGCCTTAATACGGCGACAATCTATACACCAAGTTCCATTGGTCGATGACCAAAATAGAGCTGTTGGTTAGCTGTTTGATCCCACGGTTTGATGGTGTGATCCTTTCGTTGGAATGGAAGGAAGCAATATGGGACAAGTTCGTCACGGGAGCGCCACGACCACGCACGCTGTCCGAGCAGCAATACAGCGATCGCAAGCTTCGATCGCGGCGCTGAGCAAGGAACTCGGAATTAACCCAAAGACTGTTGCCAAGTGGCGAAAGCGCGGGACCGTTGAGGATCGTAAAACGGGGCCGAAAGAACCTCGCTCAACCGTTCTCAGTGAAGCCGAGGAGGCAATGATCGTCGCGTTCCGGCGACATACCCTTCTGCCTCTGGACGATTGTCTCTATGCTCTCCAGCCATCGATCCCGCACCTGACGCGGTCGGCGCTGCATCGATGCCTTCAGCGGCATGGCATATCGCGTTTGCCAGACATGGATAGTGACAAGCCAAAACGTCAGAAGTTCAAGCGCTACCCTATCGGCTTCTTCCACATAGATATCGCCGAGGTCCAGACTGTCGAGGGCAAGCTCTATCTCTTCGTAGGCATTGACCGGACCAGCAAATACACTGTCACTCAGCTCGTCGAAAATGCCAATCGCAAGACTGCGTGGGAGTTCCTTGAACACCTCCTTGAGGCCGTTCCTTACCGCATCCACACGGTCCTGACGGACAATGGCATCCAGTTCGCTGAGCAGCCGCGCAACCGCGACAGCATCACTTTCCGAAAAATGCGCTTCGATTTGATCTGCGAGGCAAACGGGATCGAGCATCGCCTGACCAAACCGAACCACCCTTGGACCAATGGTCAGGTCGAGCGCATGAACCGCACGATCAAGGAGGCCACCGTCAAACGGTATCACTACGACAATCATGATCAACTGCGCACCCACCTCGCAGACTTCATGGCAGCCTACAATTTTGCCCGTAGACTGAAGACGCTTAACGGTCTCACGCCTTACGAATACATCTGCAAGATCTGGACTTCAGAGCCAGAACGATTCATCCTAAACCCGATCCACCAGATGCCGGGACTGAACACCTAGTTTGATTTCATGATGAAATGAAAGTCAGTGCGACCATGAGTATTCTCGATTACGAAGTGCAGATTCCGTATGGCGTGGTCCGTCTGGAGGATGGCTTGATTCAATCGATTGTCGAAAAGCCTTTATTCACACAATTCGTAAATGCGGGTATCTATGTTCTTGAACCTGATGCAATTGCGCTGGTTCGATCAGGCGGTGTTCAGGACATGCCAGAAATTTTTAACATATTGATCAGAAATGGCCATCGCACGGCAGGTTTTCCAGTTCGCGGGTATTGGCGTGATGTCGGTCGAATAAGTGATCTAGACGACGCCAACCGAGATAGTGTTCCAAAACCTTGAACAGCAACGATAAATCACTTGTGGGCCACAGCGTTCTGGCCATCATTCCGGCCCGAGGAGGGTCGAAACGCATACCCGGGAAGAATTTGAAAACCGTTGGCGGCCAGCCTCTAATAGCGTGGACAATCCGAGCAGCCTTGGCTGCTAAATGTGTTGATCGGGTGATTTTATCGACTGATGACAGTGCCATTATGGCCATCGCCCAAAGTTTTGGTTGCGACGTACCGTTCATTCGACCTAAACATTTATCGACCGATCAGGCTTCATCCGTTGATGTTGTTCTTCATGCGCTTTCGACGTTAGACCAAGGCTTTGATATTGGTGTCCTCTTACAGCCGACATCTCCACTGCGAACCGCTGAAGACATCGACGGCTGCGTTAAGCAGTTGATAAAAGCGAACGCCAATACGTGTGTGGCGGTCAGCCCAGTCGCGCATAGGCCAGAATGGCATGGCTTTATCGCGAACGATGGGTGCTTTGATCCTTTTCGGGTTTCTAGGTCTGTTTCCAAGGCAGCATCCGATGAGGATGTTTACATGCTCAATGGCGCCGGGTTCGTTTTTCGTACGCAAAGCTTCATCAAAAATGAAGTCTTTGTTGACGGTGCGACGCAGACTTACATCATGCCGGAAGAGCGATCATTAGACATCGATACCTCATTTCAACTTCATATCGCTGATGTGATTCTGACCCCTGATATTCACCGTGATCCGTCACCCAAATAATCTTAAAGCTCTGTAGAATGACATTCATCCACGACCTTCTCTCCTTGATGGATGAGCACACAAAACGACGCTCATTCATTTTGCTTTTCTTGATTGCTATCGGTTCGGTTCTGGAGTCGATTAGCATCGCTCTGTTCATCCCCATTATTATGATAGTAGTTGAGCCAGAACGATCATCCTCAATTCCGGGCCTCTCAGATTTATTTGATTCCTTTGGTCTCATGGACTCGGAATCTCATCTTTTTTTTGGGCATAACAGCACTCGTTGTCCATGTTAGGAAAAATATCTTCTTGGATTGCATCATGTGAGAACGTGCTGTTATTCCTGCTGAGGCCTGCATCAGCATGTCGACCCGCTTATTCAGCCGTTACATCAAACGCCCGTATTTGGCCCACTTGCTGCAGAACTCTTCTGAAATTCAGCGCAACATGTCGGTATCATTGGCCGTCTTAGCCGAGCTTAGTTTACACAGCCTACTCATTCTCATCATGGAAAGTGCGTTGATTTTTGCAGTGGTTGTTTTACTGTTTATACTGGACGCACTGTCAACTGTAATGGCTTGCCTAGAGCGGCTTCAGCATAATGTGAATCGAATTTAGAGGATTCCCAAACCGCGCGGCCCATGATTCTGTATACCGAACTGATTCGGGAGGCAGATATGGGGTTTTATTACGGTTTGGATCTTCGACGCCGTGTTGT
>Ga0222664_1000475_pt1 | contig 22987 bp, 22 predicted proteins | sample AntAcemetagen604_FD_181147 | JGI IMG/M metagenome (GOLD analysis project Ga0222664, IMG submission 181147) | Saline water microbial communities from Ace Lake, Antarctica - #604 | ecosystem: Environmental > Aquatic > Non-marine Saline and Alkaline > Saline | place: Antarctica: Ace Lake...
TAAACTTAGTTTTTCTTTAAGAACCCTAAAAGCAAACCTTCCCTTTAAAATACCATAACCAATACTTCCTAATGAAATTGTAAAAAAAGCAGCTCCTGCATAGGTTAAAAACTTCATTCTTGAAATTGGTTCTCCAGGTAATTCCTTTTTAGAAATTTCATAAAATAAAAAGTTACCTCCTTTTCTTAACAAATGAAAGATATCATCTGCCAAATGAAAAACTGAAAAAACCAATTTTGAAAGCACCATCATCATAATAATTGAATTGATGACGAATGACCAACTGCTATTTAATGGATTTATCATTACATCTAACTTAAGAAAAATGGCAGCCATAGCAAGCAAAAACAAGCCACTTATTATCCAATAAGTATAATGGATTATGGATCTGGTTTGCTCTGTAGAAATATCTTTTGTTAAAAGCTTTAAGCCTTTAAATGAATATAAGTCTACTAAAATCATTAAACCTAAAATGACCAGAAGAATAATAAAATACCTTTCTCTCAATTTGATTGATTTTGCATTAATAATTGATTGATATCTTGAAGACGATTTTCGGCATCAAAACTTTCAACTAAAACATAATAAATCCCTGCTTGTGCTAAAATTTCTTTTTTTCTAGCAAATTCAAAATATGCATCAGTATGCTGGTGCGAATCTTCAATAAAGTCTACCGCTAATTTGATTTCAGGAAAAAAGAAAGCAATTTCAGATTCTAATACCACGCAAGTAGTTTTCATTTGGAATTTGGCTTTTTTAGCCAAAGCTTGAAGAGCAAGAGAAAATTCTGCAGTAATCATTAAAAAATAGCGACTAATTCAACTTCATAAATTAAAGTTTGAAAAGGTTTTACACTGCCATTTGTAGAGCCTCTCTCACCAAAAGCAAACTGAGATGGAATAATAAATGTGGCAATTCCTCCCTTTTTTAATTCCCTAATTCCAATATTAAATCCCATTAATAATTGATCTGGGTCACCTAACCTAACTTCTAATGGTTTGTTTAAGAAATAGGTATCGTCTAAATGTGTTCCGTCTAAAAAACCTGCTTTGTAATGAATTAAAACACTATTTCCCCCAGTTGGTTTTTCACCTTTTCCTTCCTTGTGAGGAATGACATAAATTCCGTTATGATAATATTCTTCACTGATATTTTGCTCATCCAAAAATTTCTTTAAAGCAATCTGCTCATTCATTTCATCATCTTCCTTCCATGCCTTTTTATTCCTTATTTCTTCCATTTCTAAAGGAGAATAAAGTCTTGTAAGTTTTAGCTCACCTTTAATTTCTTCAAATTCCTTGGGAATAAATTTTACAAATGCGTAAGGTTCTAGCAAAAGGTTTTCTGCTTTAATTATTAAAGAAACGCTGTCTCCTTCATGCATCATGGCCAAAGCCTCTTGAATTGACCCTTTGGTGGTGTTATTAAATTTAAAAAGCTTTACTCCGCCTGTTGCAGAACTTGTATTGGTGAAAATAACAGAATCGTTTGGGGTGCTTAAAACCAATGAGTAATGCAAATAATCTCCTAAATCAGGGTTCCTTTCTCCATCACCAATATAATTTAAGCGGTAATGTAATCCTGAGTCGGTAATTGAAAAACCATCATATTTGGAATAATTGCAACCTAAGAAAGCCAAAATAAAAGCAAAAAACCAAAAGGTTGACTTTTTCATTTTATGCCCAATATTTCAATATCGTAAATTATTGTTGCGTTTGCAGGTATTTTATTTTGATCTCCTGTTAAGCCATGTGCCAAATGCGATGGTAAAATAAAAGTTGCTTTTGCTCCTTGATTCAAAAATAAAATGCCTTCATGTAAACCACTTTCAACGTTATCCATTCCTATCAAAAATTCTTGAGGCCCAACCTCGTCTGATGAATAACAAATTGTGCCATCAAGCAGAGAAACCTTAAAATTTACATGGGCAACCTCTCCATCTTTTGCTTTTGGACCATTGCCTTTTTTGGTAATCATATACCTTAAACCAGTTCCGGTTTTATCCATTTTCCAGCCTCTTCTAGCAATAAATGCATCAATTCTTTCGCTTTCTACTTCTATTCTAGATTGATTGGCCTTTATTAATTCTTCATTAATATTTGTGGAGGAATTTTTATTCGATTTTCCAGACTGCTGACTACAAGCGGTTAAACCAGAAAATAGAATTAATAAAGAAAAAAGTAGATTTATTTTATTGTTTCTGAGACGGAATACCATATTGATGCACAATTTCAATTATTGGAGAAAGTGAAATACCACCAGGATTTAAGCCAGGTTCTCCTTCAGGAATATTTAGCCCTAACTCATCAAAATAATTATCCCAAGCAGAAAAAATTTCATTGTTCTCTGGATCTTTAAAAGTCATTGGATTGGTTGAGAAAACTGGTTGGCCTTGAGCATCTAAAAAGCATTCATAAACCAATTCACTGCAATAAAATTTATTGTTGTTTAAAACAAATCCATCGTCGTAAGTTTTACCCAAATGACTTTTAGCTAAGGTTAGGCTTTTCGAAATATCTAAACCTAGCGATGCTGCATTTGAAGCTTTCAATCTTCCAACGATAACTTTTGGGTTGCCAAATTCATCTTTGGTTCTATTTAAGAAATCAGTTAATGGAGTTACAACAACTCCACTTCCTCCTGCTTCTAGCACATTCCAAACACCATTTTCGTTATTTAAAATTCCAACATGAGAAAAACTGTAATTGTTATAACCAGTTGTAACCTTTTCAATGGCATCGCAAAACGGCCCGCAATCTAAATCTTGAAACAATAAATCTCCTGCTTTTGGTGTATAGTTTTGGGCTGAAATGTTAAATCCCAAAAGAATCAAACAAATAGTTAAACGTGTTTTCATACTTCAAATGGTTTTAAAAGCATTGATTTTGAATCGAATAAAGCTTGTTCAAATTCTTCAATTGTTTCTTTGAATGGTTTTAAACTTCTTCCTCCTGCAGCATTAAAATGGCCACCTCCCCCAAAATTATTATTGGAGAACTCATGAACATTAAATGTGCCTTTTGATCTAAAAGAGAATTTTACTTTGTCTTCATCTTCTGTGATAAAGGTAGAAAAAATCATTCCTTTCACTGAAAGACCATAATTTACAAATCCTTCTGTATCGCCTTTTTTTATCTTAAAGTTTTCTTTGTCTTCAAGTGTAAGCCAAAAGTAAACAGCGTTAAACTCGGGAAAAACTTTCATTCTATTGTTAAGAATATGTCCCAATAACTTTAAGCGTGTTATTGAATTTTGGTCATAAATTCTATTGTATATTTTATCAACTTCCACTCCCTTTTCCATCAACTCACCAACGGCTTGATGTGTTTTTGCAGAAGTAGAATTAAACCTAAAGTTTCCTGTATCGGTCATGATACCTGAATAAAGTGATTCTGCACCCAATTGAGTTTGTAAATCAGAATAATCTAAGTCTTTTAAAAAATCCCAAATTAACTCTGAGGTAGAAGAAGCTGATGTATCAGAAATGGTGAAATCTGGAAAATCATCAGGGTCTCTATGGTGGTCAATTAAAACTTTTGTAGCATTTGCATTAAGCACCTCATTGCCAAAAACATCTCCAATTCTAGAAAGCTTGTTGTAATCTAAGGAAAAAATAATCTCAGCATTTAAAATTAACCTGTTGGCTTTTTCTGAGTGCCAATCATAGGCGACTATTTGCTTTTCAGTATCCATCCATTTTAAAAAATCAGGATAAATATCAGGAACTATTATTTCAACCTTATGTCCTAGTTTTTTTAATACTTCGGCTAATCCAACTGATGAGCCTATGGCATCTGCATCAGGCGAAATATGCGTAGTTATTACAATATTTTTAGGTTGTTGAAGAGATTTTTTTAATTCAGATAAATTCAAACTTGTTATTTTTAACAAAAGTAGGCAAACAAAACAGCTTATTTAATTATTAGAAGCCTTGTAGAATATTATTTTTGCAGAAATTATATACACAAATGACAGGTACAAGAACATTTACCATGATTAAACCCGAAGCGGTTGAAAAAGGTTTAATAGGAGCAATTTTAAGCATGATTGAAAAAGGTGGCTTTAGAATAGTTGCCATGAAAAAAACTCAATTAAGTAAAGCAGAAGCAGGAAAATTTTATGAAGTTCATGCTGAAAGACCATTTTATGGTGAATTGGTTGACTATATGAGCAGTGGCCCAATAGTAGCAGCTATTTTAGAAAAAGATAATGCTGTTTTAGATTTTAGAACCTTAATAGGCTCTACTGACCCAACAGAAGCTGCAGAAGGTACAATTAGAAAAGCTCATGCTGAGTCTAAAGCAAAAAATGCAGTGCATGGTTCAGACTCTGATGAAAATGCAGAAATTGAAGGAAATTACTTTTTTTCGGGTAGAGAAAAATTTTAATACACTTAAAAGTAAATTAATAAAACCTATAATTGTAACTTAGTACTACTTTATGACGGAAATTTTTGAAAAAGTATTGATAATTGATGATGATCCTATCCATAATATGGTTAGTTCAAAATTGATTGAAAAGGCTAAGTTTTCAAATAAAACAGATAAGGTTTTGAGTGGAAAATTGGCACTAGAATATTTAGAAAGAAATGCTGCAGAAAATGCACTTCCTAAAATAATATTTTTAGATATTAATATGCCTTTGATGAATGGCTGGGAGTTTTTAAGCTATTTTTCAAAATTAATGGGAGATAAATCAAAAGATATTCCCGTTTTAATGCTTACTTCTTCAATATCTCCTGATGACATAGAGAAATCTAAAAACCACCCGTTGGTTTTTGAATTTGTTACAAAACCACTTTCAATAGATAAACTAAACGACCTTAGGAAAAGATTAATATCAAATTAAAAAAAAGCCTTGCAGCTGCAAGGCTTTTTTTTTGCTTTAATCAATTTCTCATCTAGAGCCACTTTTAAATTTCCCAATTGCATTTGAGGTAAAATCTGATAATACTAATTTTCCGCTCATTTCTGCTCGTTTTTCTAATAACGTATCCCAATGCTCAGTACCTTCCCAAAAATTACTTTTTAGTAGTTGCATTGCTTCAGGGTTGCTTTTTGATAGTTTATTTGCCAAAGTGGTTATAGCAATATCCATTTCTGAAATAGATTGAAATACTTCTGAATACAATCCTTTTTCTCTTGCCCATGCAGCAGATTGCCAAGTTGTAGCATCTATTGCCATTTGACTCATTGCTGAATTTCCTACTTTTCTTGCAACAGCAGGCCCTACCACAAATGGACCAATACCTATTGCTAATTCAGATAGCTTAACTGAAGATGCTTCTGTTGCAAAGCAATAATCTACTGCTGAGGCCATTCCTACTCCACCTCCGACTGCTTTTCCTTGTACCCTTCCAATAATTAGTTTAGGACATTTTCTTGCTGCATTAATAACACGTGCAAATCCCATAAAAAATTCTTTTCCTGTTGGATAATCTTCTAAACTTAATAATTCATCAAAAGATGCCCCTGCACAAAATGCTTTTTCACCTTCGCTTTTTAACACAATTACTTTGATAGAATTGTTGTTTCCTGCTTGTGAAATAGTTTCTGCCAATTGTTTTAATACCTTACCTGGTAGCGAATTACTTTTTGGATGAAAAAAAGTAATTGTACCAATTCCATCAGCCTCCTCTAGTTTTACCCAACCTTGATCTATAATATTTTCACTCATTTCAAATATTTTGATTTTTCATTTTAACCATCGTTAATATAGTAGCCACTGCAACAGTTTCATCTGTTTCATCATAAACTTCAACATAAAACTTTACAATTCCTTTGGCAATATCATTTTCATCTTTCTTCTCCTGCCCTATTTTTTCTTTTACCGTTAACTTAACCCCAATTGTAGTGCCTGCATAAACTGGTTTTGTAAATCTGCATTCTTCCAAACCATAATTTAGTAAAACAGGTCCTTTTTTGGCATCAACAAACAATCCTGCTGCAGCAGATAATATAAAATATCCGTGAGCAACTCTTTTATCAAATGTTGTTCCCTCTAAGGATGTAATATCAGTGTGAGCGTAAAAATGATCCCAACTTACATTGGCAAAGGTTGAAATATCAGAATCTTCGATTGTTCTTTTGTGGGTATAAACAGTCTCACCTATTTTTAAATCTTCAAAATATTGACGAAATAAATGTTCTTTAGCTTCTGGTCTTGCGCCACTTGGTTGGTAAAGTTGTGTTATTTCGGTTAAAGTTGTTGGGCTGCCTTGAATTGCTGTACGTTGCATGTAATGTAAAACGCCGCGTTTTCCGCCCATTTCCTCTCCTCCACCTGCTCGGCCGGGTCCACCATGTACTAAACTTGGTAATGGAGAACCATGACCTGTACTTTCTTTAGCGCAATCTTTATTTAAAATTAAAATTCTACCATGACTCGTTGCAGCATTTAAGGTAAATTCCCTTGCTACTTTATTATCTTGGGTTGTAATAGAGCAAACCAAAGAGCCTTTGCCCATTTTAGAAAGCTTTATGGCTTCATTTAAGTCTTTATAGGGCATTATGGTAGAAACTGGCCCAAAGGCTTCTACGTTGTGTACATCGGTTTTATTAAAAGGATTATTATTTAAGAAAACAACTGGCGACATAAATGCACCAACTTTTGAATCTGCTCCTTCTAAAACAACCTCATGAGGATTTCCATAAATAATTTCTTGAGATTGAGCTAATTGGGAAACTTTTTCTTGAACTTCGGTTCTTTGTGCCAAATCGGCTAAAGCCCCCATTCTTACATTTTCTAACTCAGGATTTCCGATTACAGTTTTTGCCAATCGTGCTTTTAGAGCTTTTTGAACTTCTTCAATTAGGTTTTCGTGAACCATAACCCTTCTAATAGCAGTACATTTTTGCCCTGCTTTAACGGTAATTTCTCTAGCGACTTCTTTTATGAATAAATCAAACTCCTCATGTTTTGGTGTAACATCAGGACCTAGAATTGCAGCGTTTAAACTATCGGCTTCCATGTTAAAAGGAACTGATTCTTCAATTAATCTTGGATGAGATTTCAACTTTCTGCCTGTCCAAGCTGAGCCAGTAAAAGTTACCACATCACTTGATTCTACAGTATCAAGAATACCATTTGCAGAACCGCAAATTAATTGCAAAGCTCCTTCAGGTAAAATCTTAGAATCAATAATATCCCGAACCATACATTCTGTTAAATAAGAAGTATTTGTGGCAGGCTTTACCAGTGCAGGAACTCCTGCCAAAAGGTTTACAGCAACTTTTTCTAACATTCCCCAAATAGGAAAATTATAGGCATTTATATGAATTGCAATTCCTTCTTTAGGAACACAAATATGGTGGCCTGTAAAAGTTCCTCCTTTCGATAATCCAATCGGGTCACCTTCAACATAGTAAGGTAAATCTTGAAATTGCCTTCTCAAACTTGCATTGGCAAATAAATTACCAATCCCGCCTTCAATATCAATCCATGAATCTACTTTGGTAGCGCCAGATTGATAAGATAAAGCATAATATTTTTTTAAATTTTTTCTTAAGAAAAAGGCCAATGCTTTTAACATTCGTCCTCTTTCATAAAAAGTCATATTTCTTAATTTAGGGTTGCCAACTTCACGGCCGTATTGAAGAATTTTCTCAAAATCTAATCCAGCTGTGGTAGCCAATGCTATTGGATTACCATTTACAGCATTGGTTAAAAGTTTACCTTCTCCATCTCCTTCAATCCAATTTCCTAAAACGTAATTTCCTAATTTTTTCATTATTGTTGATTTTGTTCAGGATAAACATCTTTTATTCCTGTGTTCCAAAACATAAAGCTCCAAATATCGGCTTGTTCCTCAATTATTTTAGATGTCGGTTTACCTGCACCATGTCCTGCTTTTTTCTCAATTCTGATAATTGTTGGGTTATCTCCTTGTTGAACAGCTTGTAATTGAGCCGCAAACTTAAAAGAATGGGCAGGTACAACTCTATCGTCATGATCTGCAGTTGAAATCATTGTAGCAGGGTAATTCGAAGGTTTTAAATTGTGTATTGGCGAATAAGCATATAAGAAATCAAATTGGGTTTTAGATGAATCTGAGCATCCATATTCAGGAATCCAACCCCAACCAACAGTAAACTTGTGGTATCTCAACATATCCATAACTCCAACGGCAGGAAATGCAACTGCAAACTTTTCTGGAGCCTGAGTCATACAAGCCCCAACTAGCAATCCTCCATTTGAGCCACCTCTAATGGCTAATTTTTGATTTGAAGTGTAACCTTCTTTCACCAAATAATCGGCAGCAGCTAAAAAGTCATCGAATACATTTTGCTTTTTCTCTAACATGCCTGCTTTGTGCCAATCTTCTCCAAATTCGCCACCACCTCTGAGGTTGGCTAAAGCATAAACGCCTCCATTTTCTAATAAAATAATATTGGCAGTGCTAAAAGATGGCGTTAAACTAATATTAAATCCACCATAACCGTACAACAAAGTTGGGTTCGTACCATCTAACTTAATTCCCTTTTTGTGTACCAAAAACATTGGAACTTCAGTACCATCCTTGCTTTTGTAAAACACTTGTTTCGAAACAAAATCATCTGGATTAAACTTTAATTCAGGTTTAAAAAACAGTTTTGATTCGCCACTTTCAATATCATATTTAAATATTGAGGTTGGATAATTAAATGAAGTATAGTAATAATATAACTCTTCATCTTCTACCCTGCCGCCAAAGCCTCCCGCTGTGCCAACTCCAGGGAATTCAACTTCCCTTATTAACTCACCCGTGTAAATCATTTGGTAAACCTTAGTTGAGGCTTTTTCTAAATATGATGCAAATAAATTACCGCCTGCAGTTCCTACTCCTTCCAATAAGTTTTCTTTCTGCGGAATTACATCAACCCAATTTTCTTTAGCAGGTTTGGTCAAATCAATTTTTACCAATCTGTAGTTTGGCGCATCAATATCAGTTAAAACATAGAAAAAACCATCTTTATGATCAACGATGTTACTCTTGTTTTCGAAGCCTGTAAAGAGTTTTACAAATTCTCCATCAAATCCCTTTTCAATATTTTTATAATAACACTCATAACCATCTGTTCCTGAAGCTCTGTATAATACAAAGTATTTTTTGTCTTCGGTTGTACCGCCATAATGGTACATATTTGGACTGTTTTTATCTTCAAATATTAACTTATCATTTGCTTGGTCATCGCCTAATTTGTGATAATAAACAGCGTGAAATGTATTTTCTGCAGAAAACTCAGTTCCTTCTTTCGGCGCAGGATAACGACTGTAGAAAAACCCATCGTTTAACCAAGAAGCTCCTGAAAACTTAACCCATTTCAACTCATCTTCTAAATCTGTATTGGTTGCAATTTCTCTAATTTTTATTTTTTGCCAATCACTGCCCGCTTCATTAACGCCATAAGCAACATACTTTTTATCTTGTGAGTTACCCATTAAATTTACAGATACAGTTCCATCTTCCGAAAGCGTGTTTGGGTCGATAAAAACCATATCGTCTCCTTCTTCGCCTAGTTTGTAGTAATAAACAGATTGGTTTTGTAATCCATCATTTTTAGAATAAATAAAATAGTCGCCTACCTTACGTGGTGCACCAACTTTAGCGTAATTATAAATTTCTTCGTACCTGTTTTTTATTTTTTCTTTGTAAGGAATGGTAGCTAAATAGTTGTTTGTTACCTCTATTTGAGCATCAACCCAAGCTTCAGTTTGTTTCGATGTATCTTCTTCTAACCACCTATAAGGATCAGGAACATCTGTTCCAAAATAATTATCTACAACATCAACTTTGGTGGATATTGGATAAGTCAATTTTTTTTCCATTGGTTCTTCTTTGGGTTGGCAAGAAATTAATGCCATACTAGAAACTAAAAAAAGGGTAAATTTTTTCATGCGTATTAAATAAATTAACTGCTAAAATAAGTTATATCTTTTGAGAATTTGCAAAAAGAACACATGAGTTATTTTAAAAAGGCTTTACCAATTTACTATTTTAATTACTTCGGAATTATACTGGTTTGCAACCTTTAAAAAGTAAGTTCCTTTAGCCGAATTTAAGGTAATTCTACAATTCAATTGACCTGATTTAATTAATTCAAAATCAACAACTTGAAATAAGTTATTGTAAAGGGTGATATTTTGTATTTCGTTTGTAGATTTTATATTAAAAGTACCATTGCTTGGGTTTGGGAAAACTTGAATACCATGGTTTTGCGACTGCTTTTCAACGGATAAAATGGAAGCCCAAGAAAGATTAATGCTAGCATTTTGAGTATTTAAATCTGTAGTTTGAAACGTTAAATCTGTTGAAGCCAAAACTTGAGAAGTAGGTTCAATTTCAATTTCAAGTACAAACGATTCTGATGGATTAATAATTATTTCGTTATTAACCGGAAGGTTAATTATTTGATGATTACCTGCTGAGAATTGGAAATTTGAAATTGTAATTGGGGTATTTCCAAAATTTGTAATTGCCTTTTGGAGCATCTTTTTCCCTGTACTTGCCTCTACCTCATTTATAAATATTGGTGATTGGTCAATCAACAATTCATAATTAGTAGGTTCTGTGGAAATTCCAGAAAGTTTTGAAATTCTATAAATAAATTGAGGATAATCTACAAACGGATTTCTATTTTTTTGAACGTTTTCAATAGCATCGTTTCGATCTCGAGATTTTTGAGTTGGTAAGTTTTCTAAGTGCCATTGACGTAAAGTTTGTTCTTGTGGAGCAAAAAAGTTGGTAAAATCTTGGTGCCTAACAACAAAGTAAATCATGGCTCTGGCGGCATCTCCTTTATGCTCTTGTCTTGGTTCAAAAACACTATTAAGGTATTTTGAGCCGCCTACACTCCAACTTGGGTTACCTTGTATATTGCCAAAAGGATGGTTACTTCTAACACTATTGGCACTTGCATCGCAAGGAAATAAATGATGAATATCGCCTTGCATAGGTTGACTGCTGTTAAATTTAGATTGTGGAAAAGTATGCTCACAATTAATATTGTTTGAATTGGCACCTGCCCTTGTATTAAATGTTGCCTTTCTGCCTGTATATACACACTCTACGTCTCCTCCTACATTATCTATAGAAGCGTACATATTGTCTCTTGCGGTATTGTATGATAAACTGTAATATGGATTTGAAAGCCTGGCTTTTAAAGCCGTTTTTAAAGCATCTTCCGCTTTGTTTTGAGTTGAGGCATAATATGAATTTGAAAATTCACCTTGAGCTTGTAATTTAATTACCATTGATTCTCCATTTGAAAATAAAATGAGTGGGTCTTGTTTGAAGGTAATATTTTGTTGAGGCTGAAAAAAGAAGGTTAAAGCCAAAGAATCATTGCTGTTAACTGTTCTTCCATTTTTGAACTTAACGCTAAACGGATTGTGGTTGTAAACTTCTGGTAAGTAAACAGAATCTATAGTAACATCATTTGTGGTTTGGTTTAAAATAAAAATATCGGCACTATCTCTTTCAAGCTCTGTTGTAGTTTGAAAAACTAAAGAATCTTGATTGGCTACAAAACTTTGGCAATGTGCGGAAAGCGTTACCAACAAAGCGATTGATGCAAAAAATATTTTCATTTTGCAAATGTACAAGAAGCATAATATGTAATTTTCAAACTCTTTAATTAAAGATTAACAAATTATGCCCGAAACTTTAAAAAGCCTTTATGATGAACCTTTTATGGATAGATTGGCTAATAGTTTAATTGCCATAAACATTGAAATTGATAAAGAAAATTTCATTTCTTCAATCTTTTTTTCGGATTGGCAATACCTTGAATTAAAAGATAGAATGAAACATATTTCTTTTGTTGTTAACCAACATTTATTTTCAAGCTATTACAAAAAAGTCAATCAATTAATTCAATTAACTGATGAATTATCAAATTCAAAATCGAATAGTGATGGTTTCTTATGTGGTTTTATTCCTCAAATTATTGAAAGTAATGGCCTAAATTATTTTGATGAATCTGCTAAGGCATTTGAGAAAATAACACCATTTACAACTTGCGAGTTTGCAGTGAGACCATTTATTGAAAAGTATAAGGAGAAAATGTTTGGGGTTATACAAAATTGGTCTAATAGCCCGAATCATCATGTTAGAAGACTTGCTTCAGAGGGTTGCAGGCCGTTATTGCCATGGGGAAATGTATTACAGGGTTTAAAAAAAGACCCTACTCCAATTTTTCCAATTCTTGAAAACTTAAAAAACGATTCATCAGAATATGTGAGAAGAAGCGTTGCCAATAATTTGAACGACATTTCAAAAAGCCAACCCAACTTGGTTATTAATTTATTGACCAAATGGAAGAATGAACCTGAAGAAACCCAAAGCTTGTTGAAACATGCTTGCAGAACTCTGCTAAAAAGTGGAAACCAAGAGGTATTAGGATATTTTGGTTGGTTTTATGATAAAAATTTAGAAGTAGAAAATCTGGAAATTAACAGAGAAACAACTATTGACAACCCATTGTATTTTTCTTTTACTTTAATCAATAAAGATTTAAAGGAGCGAAAAATAAGAATAGAATATTCTATTTACTTTTTGAAACAAAATGGCAAACACAACCAAAAAGTATTTCAAGTTTCAAATGCAAACATGTCGCCAAATTCAAATAAAAAATACATTAGAATATTTTCATTTAAACCCATTTCAACAAGAACATATCACAAGGGAAAACACTTTTTTAGTTTGATTATTAATGGCAGAGAATTAGAAAAAAAGCCGTTTGAGTTTAATTAAAACCTAAAGCTTTACTTTCAATTAATAGCAGTAGTTTTTCATGGTTCTATTTAGTTATCTGTTGTTATAATTCGATTAAATGAAAGTTTTTCCAATTTAAAACCTGAGTTTCTTCTAGCCAAAGAAATTCACTTTTGCCGTCGTAAAGAACATAGTTCTTTGTGATTCCTGAGTACTTCTTGAATTTAGTTAGATTCTTTATGAAATCTTTTTTAAATGTTTGTGAAGATTTTATTTCAATCGGTATTGTTTCTGAGCCTTTTTCAATAATCAGATCAATTTCTACCCCATTGTTTTCTCTCCAAAAAGAAAATTCGGCCTGAATTCCATGATTATAGTTCTGCTTTAACAACTCCATCACAACTTGATTTTCCACCAACGATTCTCTAAAATGTGAATACTGCAATTCTTCATCAGTTTTAATATTTAATAAAGTGCAGGCTAAACCAGAGTCAATAAAATAAAGCTTAGGCGTTTTTGTAATTCGTTTGTTAAAACTGTTAAAATAAGGTGGAAGCAGATAAATGATAAAACTTTGCTGTAAAATTGATAGCCAAGCATTGGTTGTTTTTTGATCTATTCCGCATTCATTACTAATTGCGGTAACATTTAGAAGCTGCCCAACCCTACCGGCACAAATTTTCAAAAATTTAGTAAATAAGTTGCTATTTGAAATATTTAAAATTTGTCGTACATCACGTTCTACGAATGTCCTTATATAGTTAGCATACCAAATATTTTCATCTCTTTTTTTATGGTAAATTTCAGGGTAACTACCTTTTTTAATAAAATAATTTAGGCTGATTTTTGAGTTGTTGAATTTTGAATATTCGCCAAAACTGAAAGGTAATAAATCTAAATACCCTATTCGACCTGCTAGTGATTGACTAATCTTTTCTTGAAGTAAAAAATTGTTGCTTCCTGTTAAAATAAAAAGTCCATCTTCATCACTATTATCTAATATTTCTTGTAGATAATTAAAGATAGGTGTTACCCTTTGAACTTCATCTAAAATTGCTCCTTTTGGGTAATTTGCTAAAAAACCTCTTGGGTCTGATGTGGCGAATAATAAAGTATCAGGATTCTCTAATGAAACATACGGCTTATCTTTAAACAGTGCTTTAACCAATGTCGATTTCCCAGATTGCCTCGGCCCCACAACTGCAACTGCCCTAAATTGACTTGCTAATTTTAATAAATAATGCTCAGCTTCTCGTTTTATCATTTATACAAATAAATGAATCAATTGGAGGATTTGTATAAAAAAATTATGTATAACTCATCCTAGAGAAAAGGCTAAGTTCGATTAAAATAGCATGATTCATCCTAAAACCTGATTAATAAGACTAACAGAAAAGATGGTCAACAAAAACCACCCAATAAAACCTTGTACAATGGTTACGTACCGAGCTGCACCGTGAGTTGGAATGTCACCGAAACCTAGAGTTGTAAAAGCGTTTAGGCTTAGTGTTAATGCGTTTAGAATATGTATAAAAGCGCTGTACAATAAAAGTAAAAAAGCAGTCCCTCGGCTCCGCTCGGAAACCGATTTTTGGCTTTTACTTTTTAATGTTGTTTTCCAATTTTTAAGGAGCTCACTTCTATTGGTAACATCCCAATCTGAAGGAAAAAACAAATAGAAAATGGCAAACAACAAAATAACCCACATGCTTTTTACAACAGCTTTTGCTGGGTTGGTGCCGTAGTCTGTAAAGTAGTTTAGAAACTGGTTGAGTTTCCATCTAAAGTAGTTTTCGAAGTTTGCGTTATTACAACATTCTTTAATTCATAGCCATGTTTTGGCTCTCCTTTTACAATTTGGAACTTTGTCTCTTCCTTGTAAACACTTTCCAAAAAATCAACAATATCAACAGTATCGGTATAAACTGGCTCAGTCTCCTGCCCTCTCCCAACGAAGCAGCTAAAAACAAAAAGTATAAGTAGTAGTTTTCTCATTTTAGAACGGTTTGGAACTAAAATACTTTAATTAAAACGATTAAGTTTAAATTAAAATCTAAATCCCACTTCAAACCCTACCCAACTTTGCAGGCTTGCATCTGGGTCTTGGCTGGGTTTTCTTGAAAAATCAAATGGCGCAATTTCAAAGGTGGCTTCGGCCAAGTTATTGGCAGAAGGTTCTCTTACCAACACATTAAAAGTTGGACTAAAGAACAAATCAAGTCCTTTGTTTACTTCTATTCCCAAAGAAACTGAGGCTCTATTAAGCAGGTTAATGCCGTTGTAAAATTTCCCATTTTGCGAAAGTTGAATGGATATGGCACTTGCTGAAAGCTGAACTTTTTTTGTTCCAAAAATCATACTTCCAAATCCATAACCAACTCCCCAATCTTTTTTACCTTGATTTGTTTCAAGCGCTCCATAAAATATATTGTGAAAACCGTATGAACCTGTTTTAAAAGCCAAAGAAGCCATGCCCATTTCATTGTAAGCCAACTCGAATTTATGCAATCCGTTTTTTACAATATTTATTACGCCGATGGTTAATCCGTTTATAGAATCGGCATAATTTATTATTCCTATTTGCATGCCGTTTACCTTCATGCCTATGTTTAAAAATGGAGCAAATTGAATTCCGTTTACATCACCACTAACATTAGAAAAACCTGCGGCTTGAATGCCGTTAAACTTACCTGCATGAACATTTAAAAAACCTGCGGCTTGAATGCCATAAAACCTGCGCGAAGACGTATTTAAAAACCCTGCGGCTTGAATACCCATAAAAGAACCAGCTGTAGTGTTGTGAAAACCACTAAGTTGAATGCCTTTGAAATCTCTTGAAGTAATGTTAGAAAAACCTGCCGCTTGAATTCCAATGGTTTCTCCCCTAGAAATATTTAAAAAGCCTGAAAACTGGCCTCCATAAACATGTTTACCTGCAGTATTAGAAAAGCCTGAAAAATGAAATCCATTAAGTTGTTGGTGAGAATAATTAAAAAATCCACCAAACTGAACACCATCGGTTTTACCGCCGTTTAAGTTTCCAAATCCGGCAAACTGCAACCCTTTAACATCTTTTCTAACAATATTTAGGAAGCTAGCAAACTCCACACCTTCTGTGCCGTAACTATATCCTGAAAAGGCATTGAAAGAGATATTATTAATTGCCCAACCTGAATTCAACTTATGATTGTTTAAAGGCGGAACCAAACCAAATTGAAAAGGAGCATAAAAAGGAGTTTTATTATTCAAGGTTTCAACCGAAGAAGAGTCACTTTTTAAAGTTTCGGTGTTATTGGGTTCATTTTCAATTAAATCGTTACTTACAAAAGCTTTTACCAAAAAGTTTTTCTCAATTGATGCTGTGGGTTGGTAGAGCGGTTCATATTTAATGTGCGGCAAAAAAGAATAATACTCAGGTATTGGCATCAGGCTCAAATTCAATTGAATTGCAGTTGCTTGAATTTTTACCTTTTTTTCATCAAAATCTTTATGAAAAATATATACTTCAAATGAATCTAAATAGCTACCAAAACTAAATTGGTATTCGCCATTTTCGTTTGTAATAGTTGAAGTATTTTCTTGCTTAATGCTAAGTCTTACTTGTTCAACGCCCTTTGCTGTTCTATAATTTTTAATAGTGCCGGTTAAATTTACATTGATGGGTTGTTTTTGATAAAAAACAAAGCCAGTTTGGAGTTGCCTGATGCCAATTGAAGGATCGGAAATGATTTTTTTGAAGATAATTGCTGGTTCTTGCTTTTTAAAATTACAATAAATCTTAGGGTGATTGCTAAAAATTGAAGGGTTGAAAGAATAGGCAAATCCTGTTTGGTTGCCAATTTGCTGAATTGCCTGCTCAATAGATATTCCTTCCGCTTGAAAACTAATTTTCTTTACTTCTTGAGCCTTTAGAGAATTAATTGAAAAGATAAATAGAATTGCAAATAAACCTTTAACAGCCCACGCCATCCAATCGATAGACTTTTCCATCTTTTTCAATTTGGAGGTTTAGGGTTAAACTTAATGTTTGCATTATTTGGTCAATAGATTGGTTATCAAACCGGGCAGTTAATGCGCATTGTTGAATTTCAGATTTTTTAAATGAAATTTTCACTTCATACACTTCCTCTATTTTTTTAATAACCTCATCTAAATTGACTTTATCAAATTGGAGAATTTTAGTTTTCCAAGCTATAAAGTTTTGGTCGTTGTTAATTTCTTTAATGAGCTTCCTTTCTGTGCTGTTAAAAATTCCTTTTTCGCCGGCTTTTAAAACAACAGATTCGGTTTTTTCCTTTTTATCTTCTCCTTTGTTATTTCCTTTTAATTCTACACTTCCCTCCTGCACTGTTACTTCAACTTTTTCGTTTCCAGTTTGGTCAACAAAAAATTCAGTTCCCAATACTGTAACTTGAGAGGTATTTCCATCAATAACAAATGGCAGTTTTTCGTTTCTTTCTACATCAAAAAACGCATCACCCTTAAGACTCACTTTTCTATTATTTTGGTTAAAGTTTTCTTTATAAGTTATAGATGCATTTGGCTTTAAGGTAACAATTGAACCATCAGGTAACTTTACTTCTTTTGAGGTTTGCTCGGCCAAAATTGTGATGGAGTTTGTAGAAAAAATAAGGTTATCGAACAATGAAACTGTAATAATAATTCCTATAAAAACAGCTGCTGCCAAATACAGGTTTTTGTAATTGCTTTTGGGTTTATTTATATCAATTACAGGAGTTTGATCTTCTTTGGTTTTTTCTATTCGAGCTGAAACTTTTTGCCATGCTGCATCAGCATCAAAACTTTGCTCATTATTTTTGATTTGGGTTAATTCAAAAAGCTTTTTGGTTTTGTTAAACCCCATAAGATTTTTATCAGAAAGGCTTTTCCATTGCTCCACAGCAGTTTTCTCTTCTAGAGTAATATCACCCTGAAAGTATTGCCACAAAAGCACTTCATCGATATGATTAAAATCTTTAGACACTTGTATTTACTATTAAGACAACTAAAAAGCTATTTACCCCCATGTTAAAAAAACTTTTTTACAATTAAAATAAATAAGATGGTTAAAAACTCAGCCAATTCAACTCTTAAAACCTTTAAAGCCTTGCCCATTTGGTTTTCAACAGTTTTTACAGAGATATTTAAATATTCTGCAATTTCTTGGTATTTCATTCCTTTAAACCGAGACAATTCAAAAACTTCGCGGCATTTTGCGGGTAACTTTTTTATCGCCAATTCAATGTTTTCAGAAACTTCTGTTTGTAAAATTTCTTCCGTAGGCTCTCCAAAATGCTTTTCCTCAGCTACATGAGCTTGCCTAACTTTAATATGTTTTAGGTAGTTTAAACAAGCATTTCTCACTGCCGAATAGATGTAACTCTTAATTGAAGTTTCAATGGAAATTTCATCTCTTTTTTCCCAAAACTTTACAAAAGTTTCTTGCACTAGCTCCTCTGCTTCATCTCTATCGCCAATAAAACCTAATGCAAAGCCGCAAAGTGGCCCATAGAGCATTTTAAAGAATTGCTCAAATGCCTTCTCGTTGCCATCTTTTATTTGGGAATAAATAAGTTGGAGGTTGGTTTGCAAGATTTTGGTTTGGGCTGTAAAAGTATATGAAAACAAGGGTATGGAAAAACCACTTATCAAACTTATTTTTGTAACATGATTGGAGATGACATACAAAAAGCAATTGGATTTTTAAAAGAAGGCAATGTTGTTGCGCTTCCAACCGAAACAGTTTATGGTTTAGCTGCAAACGCCTTAAATGCAGAGGCTATTGCAAAAGTGTATTCAGTAAAAAACAGACCTTCTTTGAATCCATTAATTGTGCATGTTTCTAATTTTGAGGAGGCAAAAAAATATGTTACCAATTTTCCTGATGATGCAGAAAAATTAGCTGAAGCCTTTTGGCCTGGTCCACTTACTTTGTTACTTCCAAAAAATGAATTGATTCAAGACATAGTAACTGCAGGAAGTAATTTGGTTGCTTTGAGAGTACCAAACCACCCAAAAACATTAGAAGTATTAAACCAATTAGATTTTCCTTTAGTTGCTCCAAGTGCAAATCCTTATCAATTTATTAGTCCAACAGAAGCTGCTCATGTAGAAGACCAATTGGGTGATAAAATACCTTATATTTTAGATGGAGGTCCGTGTAAATTTGGTATTGAAAGTTCTATTGTTGGCTTTAAAGATGGTGAACCATTAATATTTAGACTTGGTTCTTTGTCGGTTGAGAAAATTTCTAAAGCAATCAATAAAACCGTTCGGTTAAATACTTCTGATGGCAACGCAGTAGCACCTGGAATGCAGAAACTTCATTATGCTCCAAGTAAAAAGTTTTTCTTGGGGAATTTAATCCAGTTAACCACCATTTTTAAAAGTAAAAAATTAGGTGTTTTGAGTTTTAGCAAACCCATTAAAGGAAACAACATTGTTTTAAACAAAGTGCTTTCCCCTAAGGAAAATATTGCCGAAGCGGGTTCAAACTTATTTGCTTATTTGCGTGAATTAGAAAAAGCTGATGTAGATGCAATTGTTTCAGAAAGAGTTCCATCCAATGGAATTGGAAACGCCATTAATGATAGACTTGAGAGGGCTGCTGGAAATTAATCCATAATCTCAATAATATTGGCTTTTATTTTTTCAGCCAATTCATCAGTAGGTAAGTCATTTTCATCTTTTCCAAAAGGGTCTTCAATTTCCTCTGCCAAAAGTTCAATACTCAACAAAATATAAAGCAACAATACCACAATTCCTATGGTGTAATATCCAAATAAATCAACAAAAGCAAAGGGTAATGTTATCATAAAAACGAAAATGAATTTCTTCATGAACATCACATAAGAATAAGGAATTGGTGTGTTTTTAATTCTTTCACAAATCCCAGTTACATCAGTTAAAGCAACAATTTCATTATCTAAAACTCGATATTGCTCAGCATCAATAATATTTTCTTTTTTAAGCTTATTTACCTCCTTTATGATTCCAAATGCAATGGCATTGGGCACATGTTTTATTTCTTTTAAATTGAGGTGAGAAAATTCTTTAGAAAACTCCTTGTTCGGTAAATTATCTCTTAAATGTTCTTTTAAAGCAAAAGGGTAAGCAACTAAAAGATTTTTTATTATTTGGTAAGACGATGCATCTGGAGAAATAATTACGCTAATTTTTAAGGCTAAATTCCTACTATTATTAACCAAAGCTCCCCATGCTTTTCTGCCTTCCCACCACCTATCGTAAGCACCGTTTGTTCTAAAAACTAAAAAGAAACCTAATACAATACCTAAAATGCTATGAACCGCAGTTGTGCTAACAAATTGAATATTCAGAAACTCAAAGCAATAGACAACTGCTGCGGTATAAATAGAAATTAGCATCATAGCAGGAAACAATTGTTTGATAATTGCCCTGCTATATGAATGAAAAATAAGCGAAAACCAACTTTTGGGGTTGTAATTTACCATGCCCGAAAGCTACAATTTTCAAATATTTTTTTAATTTATTTAGATGCTTTTTTTCTATCGTGTTCTTTCAAGAATATTTTTCTCAATCTAATTGACATTGGAGTAACCTCAACATATTCATCTCCTTGAATGTATTCTAATGCTTCTTCTAAAGTAAACTTTCTTGGTGGGGCAAGCTTTACTTTATCATCTGCACCTGATGAACGCATGTTGCTCATCTTTTTGGTTTTGGTTACGTTTACATTCAAATCAGAACCTCTTGTATGCTCACCAATAACTTGGCCTTCATAAATATCTTCGTTTGAATCTACAAAGAAATAACCTCTATCTTGTAAGTTATTTAAACTGTAAGGAATTGATTTTCCTTTCTCTAAAGAAATTAAAGACCCATTTATTCTTCCTGGAATATCACCTTTGTAAGGTTGGAACTCTAAGAATCTGTGTGTCATAATTGCTTCACCTGCCGTTGCAGTAAGCAAATAATTTCTCAAACCAATAATTCCCCTTGATGGAATTATGAATTTTAAAACCAATCTGTCACCTTTTGGATCCATGCTAAGCATTTCACCTTTTCTCATGGTAACAGCCTCAATGGCTTTACCAGAAACATTTTCAGGTAAATCAATTGTTAATTCCTCAACAGGCTCATGTTTTTTACCTTCAATTTCCTTTATAATAACTTGTGGTTGACCAATTTGAAGTTCATAACCTTCTCTTCTCATGGTTTCAATTAAAACTGCCAAGTGTAAAACGCCTCTACCATAAACTTTAAAAGACTCAGAAGTATCTCCTGGTGTAACTCTTAAAGCAAGGTTTTTTTCTAACTCTTTATCCAATCTATCTCTTACGTGCCGAGAAGTAACAAATTTTCCTTCCTTTCCAAAAAATGGAGAATCGTTGATGGTAAATAGCATACTCATGGTAGGCTCATCAATTTTTATTGATCTTAAGGCAATTGGGTTTTCTTCATCAGAAACGGTATCGCCGATTTCAAAATTTTCTAAACCTACAATGGCACAAATATCACCAGCTTGAACTTGGTCAACTTTTCTTTTTTCAAAACCTTCAAAAACAAATAAATCTTTAATTCTTGTTTTTTGAATTTCACCATCTCTTTTTACCAAAGCAATTCTTTGGTTGGATTTTAATTCGCCTCTTTGTAATCTTCCAATTGCAATTCTACCAACAAAAGATGAGTAATCTAAAGAAGTAATAAGCATTTGAAGTGTTCCTTCTTCAACCTCAGGAGCAGGAATTTCAGCAATAACCTTTTCCATCAAATAATTGATATTGTCGGTTGGGTTAGCATGATCTGGACCCATCCAACCATTTTTGGCTGAACCAAAAACCACAGGAAAATCTAATTGGTCTTCTGTTGCATCTAAATTATACATCAATTCGAAAACAGACTCAACAGTTTCATCAGGCGTACAGTTTTCTTTATCAACTTTATTCACAACTACAATTGGTTTTAAACCCAATTCAATTGCTTTTTGTAAAACAAATCTAGTTTGAGGCATTGGGCCTTCAAAAGCATCTACTAAAAGTAAAACACCATCAGCCATATTTAAAACACGCTCAACCTCACCACCAAAATCGGCGTGGCCCGGAGTATCAATAATGTTAATTTTATGGTCTTTATAAATTACAGAAACGTTTTTTGAAACGATGGTAATTCCCCTTTCACGCTCTAAATCGTTGCTATCCATAATAAGTTCACCTGGTCTTTCGTGCTCTTTAAATAAATTGCCTACGTGAAGCATTTTATCTACTAAGGTTGTTTTGCCGTGGTCAACGTGAGCTATAATAGCTATGTTTCTGATTTTCATTTGATGCCTTTTAAAAATGGCTGCAAAAGTAGATAACTACATGCTTCAAATAACAATGAAAAAAATATTTAAACTTTAGTAAACAATATGGTTGTTTTTTGCTTGTTTTGACAAATCCTAAAATTTAAAAATGAAAAAATTACTAATTATTTTACCTGCAATTATGCTATTGTGGAGTTGCGGAAGTTCTACTTCAAACACACAAGTAGAAACAACAATAGAAAAGCCGGAAGATGTTGCTGAGGTTGCCCCTTCCAATGCTTCTGAATTAATAACTGAAGAGATTAGTTATGAGGCAGATGGAGTTACGATGAAAGGTTTTATTGCTTATAAAGAGGGTGAAAAGAAACCCGGTGTTTTGGTTGTACATGAATGGTGGGGACACAATGAACATGCTAGAAACAAAGCTAAAGCACTTGCCGAGTTAGGTTATGTTGCTATTGCCGTTGATATGTATGGAGATGGTAAACAAGCTGCTCACCCAAATGATGCAGGGAAATTTGCCGGAATGGTTATGAAAAATATAGATGGCGCAAAAGCTAGGTTTGAATCGGCTTTGGTTGAATTAAAGAAAAACCCAAATGTAGATTCAGAAAAAATTGGAGCAATAGGTTTTTGTTTTGGTGGAAGTGTTGTTATGACAATGGCCAATATGGGAATGGACTTAGATGCAGTTGCAGCTTTTCATAGTGGTGTTGCCTTACCAGTAATGCCTAAAAAAGACAAGTTAAAAACCCCTATTTTGGTTTGCAATGGCGCAGATGATCCATTTGTAAAAGAGGAACAAAAAGTTACTTTCAAAAAGATGATGGATGATTCAGGAGTTGAATATAAATACATAGATTATCCTGGAGCAGTGCACGCTTTTACAAATCCAGGAGCAGATGCCATGGGAGAAAAATTTAGCTTGCCATTGGCTTATAACAAAGAAGCAGATGAGCAATCTTGGAATGAAATGAAAATATTTTTTGAGAAGTACTTGAATTAATTTT
>Ga0222664_1000478_pt1 | contig 22845 bp, 21 predicted proteins | sample AntAcemetagen604_FD_181147 | JGI IMG/M metagenome (GOLD analysis project Ga0222664, IMG submission 181147) | Saline water microbial communities from Ace Lake, Antarctica - #604 | ecosystem: Environmental > Aquatic > Non-marine Saline and Alkaline > Saline | place: Antarctica: Ace Lake...
AAAGAGTTGCTATAAGATTAAAAAATAAAGAAGAAAATGAGGAAAAAGAATTATTTATCAATGAAACCAATATTTTTCCTAACCCTACGTCAACAAATTTTTCATTACAAGTTAATTTGAATACACCTAATGCAACTTTAAATGTGTATACACTTGAGGGTAAGAGGGTTCACCAAGAAAAATTAACTAAAGGCCAACAAACTTACAAAGTTGTTACCCTAGGTTGGGCCAAAGGTTTTTACCTAATAAAAGTTGAGCAGGAAGGAAAAGTACTGTTTGAGGAAAAACTATCCTTACAATAAATGAGGATAAAACTATCGATATTGTTAATTTTAGTTTGTGCAAAGTTTGGCTTTGCACAAACTTTTAACAAAACTTCAACTTTTAATTTAAGCACTTTTTATTTTAGGAGTTTATTGGTTAAAGATTCAACCATTTATGCAGCAGGTTTTGGTGCAGATACAAATGAACCATCAAAACCTAAAATGTATATTGCAAATTATGATTTAAATGGTACTCTTTTAGAGTTTGTAAACCCATTAGATACTTTAAGCGACAGTTTTTTTAGTGCGGAAAATAGCATTTTAGATTTTGATTCAACTTTAATTTTTTTAACCAAGTACAGTAATAGCAGTGTATTTAATAACCCTTGTTTATATGCAACGAATAAAAAGCTAGAAATAAAAACCATAAAGAAACTAGCGTACCCTAATTATTTATCTGTAAACTCATTTGGGCTAACCAAAGTTAGCAAAACAAAGTTTTTATTATTAACCTCAGTACAATATAAATCAGGTGATAATATTGATGTTTTTCTTCATTTAATTGACAGAGATTTTTCAATTGTTTGGAGTAAAATGTATGGTGTTCAAAATAAATACGATGTACCATATTCAGCTGTAAAACTTAATTCAGGCAACCTCCTCATAGGCTCCCACCGCACCGATGCAGGCATGACGGTAGCCGGCCAACGCTACCAAGAACAAACATGGATATTTGAGATAGATACCGCCGGCAATATGGTACGCGAGTTTTTAGATACCAACACCCGCACTGGCCCTGCCAAAGGCTTAACACAAACAAATGACGGAGGGTTTGTGTATTGTGGTAAATACCAAACAGGGTTTGATGGTCACTTGGGATATAATTATGGGGGTAGTATAGCCAGAGTTGATAAAACACTTCAGTTAAAGGAATGGGAAAAGGTTGTAACTGATACTTCAGGCAACCTAATTTCACTAGAAAATATAAAAAGACAAAAAGATGATTTAATAGCCGTAGGAAATAATGTAGGTGAATTTCAAAATGACTGGAATGGTTTGTTAATGGGTTCGATAATCAAATTTGATAAAAATGGAATTATTCAATGGCAAAGGGTATTCCCAAGCATTGATACAATAGGAAACCAATCTTGGTCTTATTTAAATGATCTTACAATAGATACCAAAGCCAATATTATTAGTGTAGGAGAATATGACCCATTTACAGGTCCCAACCAAGGCTGGATATTAAAACTAGATAGCAACGGCTGTTACGATAATGGTTTTTGTGGTTATCCTATTGTAAGTGTAAAAGAGCAATTAAATTATGAAAATAAAGATTTATCAATTTACCCAAATCCATTTATAACAGAGTTTAATTTAGATTTTCAGAATTTACAATTTAAGTCAATTGAGATTTTCAATTTTCTCGGAAATATGATTTATTCATCCGATAGGGAAAAAGCGAAAGTAGATTTGACAGGTTTTCCTTCGGGTGTTTATTTTATTAAACTAAACACGTTAGAAGGTATTTTTATTGAAAAAATAATTAAAGAATAACAACTCTAAATCAGAGCCTGTCGAAGAGTGGCTTATTACTCAATGTCAGTTCGCGTGAGGCTTTGCAAAAGCAGTGTATCGAGAACTTTTCAAAAGCAGCATTTAAAATACTTCTCGATACATCAGCCTATGGCTGACACTCGAAGTGACTTTGGTTTTTAATTTCCTTTTAATCTATTAATTAACTGCCCTAAACTTTTTTTACCATCTTTAAAATTGTTGGGCTGTTGCCAAAACAAGAGGGTTTTTAAAGATTGCCATTCGGTAGTGTCAACATTATATATAAAAACAAAGGCTGAACTGTCGTTTTCAAAATTTCTTATTTCACCAAACCTTAAATCATTTAACTGAAAACCTGTAGGGGTTTTGTTGGCGGTATAAAAACCGTTTGTAATTTCAATTAACTTGTTTAAATCTGTATTGGTTTGATAAGGTAAAACCAAATTTTGGTTTTTTGCTACATATTTATAATCCGAGGGCGGTTTAGAGTCTAATAAGGAATAATATCCCATATAAAAGCCATTTTCAGTTTCTGCATTGGCGGTCCATAAAATATTATTTAAAGGAGTCGGGCGGCTGTCAAACCGGGTAACTTTTTGCTCTAAATTTTCAAAAGACTTTTCAAATTTAGTATCCACGTAAAGTTTATTAAATAATGTAAAAAGTAGGTAAGTTGTGCTTATAATTATTCCCCAATTGTTCAACTTTTGTCTATTTACAGAATCTCTTTTTTTGGTTAATGCCCAAATAAGCAAAACCATAAAAGGTAAAGTGTACAAAGGGTCAACCACAAAAATCGATTTTATGGCAATTCTATATTCTGAAAAAGGCCAAAAAAGCATGGTTCCCCAAGTAGTAAAACTATCTAAAAGGGGATGGGTGAAAAAACTAAGAAACATAGCCCAAGTCCAATCAAAAAAGGTAGCCTCCTTCTTTTTATAAATTTTTGTGATTAACCAAGCTAAAATGGGTGCTGCAAATAATGAAAAGGTTATGGAATGGGAAAAAGACCGGTGTAAAGCAAGATTATCTACCATGCCTAAAAAGAACTTTCCTAAAACATCTAAATCTGGAATTGTACCTGCTATTGCTCCCCAAAGAGCTGCTTTATTGCCAACTTTTTTACCTATTGCCGCTTCACTTACAGCGGCTCCTAAAACAATTTGGGTAACCGAATCCATTATCCTTCAAAGGTGAGCGAGACCAATAATATTTTTGATCTTAAACTAACAATTGGGTCAGAAAGTAGGGTGTTGTCATTAATGATTAGGTTGTTCAAACCATAACTCATTTTAATTTCGGGCGAAAACTTGAAGTATTCTAAAAAGAAATCGAAACCAACACCAACTTGATAATTGAAATTGTTGCTGTTAAGTTTAATTACTGTTTCTGCCAAGTTAGATTTGGCATTAACTACATCTTTTTGAGAAATTAAATCGTAGCTAAACATAACCCCACCAACCATATAAGCAGCGAAGTTGTTATACCTCAATGATCTATATTTTAAATTAATTGGAAAATCTAAATAAGTAGATTCAACAGGTTTTGAAAGTATGGTTGAAGGTTTTCCTGTATTTTCTAAAAAGGTATATTCTAAACGTCTTTCACCAAATGATAGGGTAGGAATAAACCTGAGGTTGAATAATGGACCGAGATGCAAATCGGTTACAATACCTAAGTTAAATCCACTTTGCGGTAAAACTTCTAATCTTATGAGTGAATCGGTTTGGGCCAAATCACTTTTCATTAAAAAGCTTGAAGTATTTACGCCTAATGAAAAACCAAAGTGAATTTTCTTTTCATCGAAGTTAGCCAAGTTTAACAATGTTTTTTCTTGGGCATTAACTTTTGAGAGTGCAAATATTAAAAGCGCTATGAAAGCAATTTTCTTCAGTGTATTTCTTAATTTAATTTCAGGCCAAAAGTAGTATTTCAACGAGAATTTAAACTATTTATTTCTTGGCAACGTATAGGCTTGCAATTCCAAATGTTAAGGGTTTAATTTCAACGTTTGAAAATCCACATTTTTTTAGAATATCAGCAAACTTTTCTCCATAGGGAAAAGCTGCTACACTTTCGGGTAAATAGGTATAAGCCCTAGCATCTTTAGAAATCATTTTACCAATAATGGGCAAAATAAATTTGAAATAGAAAAAGTACAATTGCTTAATTGGAAAATGTTGAGGTTTAGAAAATTCGATAACAAAAAGAGTTTTGCCTTTTTTCAAAACCCTATTCATTTCTATGAGTCCCGCTTCTAAATTTTCAAAATTCCGAACTCCAAAAGCTACGGTAATGGCATCAAATTTTTCAGAGTCATAGGGTAAGTTTTCGGCATCGCCATAATCTAACCTTACTTTTTTTTCAAGTCCTTTTTTAGCTATTTTGGTTCGGCCAACAGCCAACATGTCTTTAGAAATATCAACACCAATAATTTCATCAGGGTTAGCATCTAAAGCATCAATAGCAAAATCTGCAGTACCTGTAGCTACATCCAATATAGATTTTGGGTTTTGAGCCTTTAAAATTTTAATGGCTTTTCTTCTCCAACCTATATCAATTCCCATTGAGAGTAAATGATTTAAAAAATCATATTTCGGTGCAATGTTGTCAAACATTTCAGCAACTTCTTGCTTTTTTGTTTTGTCTTTATCTCCGTAAGGTGTTACCATGAAATTGTAAACAGATTTTATGCTAAAGGGTTGAAATTATTTTTCAAAAGAAATGGCCTCTTCCATCAATTTTGATTTATCAATTGGCACAACACCAACTTTTTCACAAACCAAACCACCTGCAAGGTTTGCTAATTTGGCTAAAGTTTCGTCATTACAATTGGTGGTTAAACAAAGTGATGCAACTGCTATTACAGTATCTCCTGCTCCCGAAACATCTGCAATGTTTCTAACATGGGCAGGATAAATATTTTGTTCATGCTGCGTTGCAATAAAAACTCCCTTTTCAGAAAGGGTAATTAGTGCTTTTTTGATGTTCATTTTATTAACCAAAACCCTAAATGCTTTGGTTAAAGATTCTAGCGTTGGTTTTGTATTGATGTTTAAACCTTCGGTTAACTCTTTTAAATTGGGCTTAAAAAGGGTTACATCTTTAAATGCTTCAAAATTTTTCTTTTTTGGGTCTGCCGTTACCGGGATGTTTTTTTGTTTGGCCTTTTCAACCGCGTAATTTATTATTGATTGGGTTATAATTCCTTTATTATAATCTTGAAGAATTATGGCATCAATTGATTCGTTTTCAAAAAGGTGATTCAAATGATTGATGAAATTCAATTCGTCTTCAGCATTCAAGTCTGTTGTTTCTTCCTCATCTACACGAAGTAGTTGCTGATAATTTGAAATTATTCGGGTCTTTTGAGTAGTAGTGCGGTTTTTACTTCGTAAAATTCCTTTAGTAGATAAGTTTGAAATGGAAAGAATCTTTTCAAAATCATTTGCTTTATCGTCATCAGAAATAACAGAAGCCATTATGGCTTTTGCTCCCAATGCGGCAATATTTAAGGCTACGTTTGCAGCACCTCCAAGTCTGTTTTCTCTTTCGGTTACAGAAACTATTGGTACAGGCGCTTCTGGCGAAATTCTGTGCACTTTGCCTACTAAATAGGCATCAATCATAACATCGCCAATTACTAAAATAGTCTTGGAGTCGAAATCTTTAAATATTCTGTAAATCTCAGATTGGTTCACGATTAACTCAATTTAGCCAATGCTTTTTGCAACCTAACAATCGCTTCGTTTAATTCATCTTCGCTTGTTGCATAAGACAAACGTAAGTTATTCGGACTACCAAAAGCGCCTCCAGAAACTGTTGCCACATGTGCTTCAGTTAAAAAGTACATCGATAAATCATCAGCATTATTGATTTTAAAATCACCAGCCTTTTTGCCAAATAATTCACTTACATCTGGAAACATATAAAATGCACCTTCGGGTAAATTGGTTTTAAAACCAGGTAAAGTATCTAAACCAACTTTAAATAATCTTCGTCTTTTTTCGAAGGCGGTTTTCATATACTCAATTTCTTTTGGGTCGGTTAAAACAGCTTTTAATGCTGCTTTTTGTGAGATGCTTGAAGCGCCTGATGTAAATTGGCCTTGAATTTTGGTGCAAGCCGCTGCAACCCATTTTGGTGCCCCAATATATCCTATTCTCCAGCCCGTCATGGCAAAACCTTTTGAAACACCGTTTACAGTAATTGTTTTGTCGTACATACCTGGCAATGCAGCCAAACTAGTATGGTCACCAAAAAAGTTAATGTGCTCGTAAATTTCATCGGCAATAATCATAAAATCACCTTTATCAGCCATTACCTCTGCAATTGCTTCTAACTCAGTTTTGGTGTAGCTAGCGCCTGAAGGGTTGCATGGATAACTGAAAATCATCAATTTGGTTCTTGGAGAAATAGCACTTTTTAAAGCGTCAGGTTGTAATTTAAAACCATCTTCTATAGTTGTAGGTAAAACAACAGGAATACCACCTGCAAACCTTACCATTTCGTAATAGCTTACCCAATATGGTGCAGGAAGTAAAACTTCATCACCATCGTTTACCAATGCCAAAACGGCATTCATAATAGATTGCTTTGCTCCGGTAGAAACTACAATTTGCTCAGCTGAATATTCAATGTTATTGTCTCTTTTAAACTTGGTTGAAATAGCATCTCTTAAATCTTTGTAACCTGGAACAGGGGTGTATTTTGAGAAATTATCGTCAATTGCTTGTTTGCCAGCATTTTTGATAAATTCAGGAGTGTTGAAATCGGGTTCACCCAAACTTAAATTTACCACTTTAATGCCTTGCTCAGATAGTTCTCTGCTTTTTCGACTCATGGCAATAGTTGCCGATTCTGCCAAATTATTTACCCTATTTGATAAAAGATGTTCCATATTTTCTGAAAAGGTGCAAAACTAAACAATTGCTTATTTGTGAATATAAGATTGAAGTATGTTAAATAATAAGTTCTTATCAATCAATTTTGATTTTAGGCTCGCTTCAAAAAGTATAATAACGATATTTGAATTTTTAAAATATTATTATGGAGGTTGTGTTAGAAATATTGAAAATTACGATTCCCTCGGTTGTAGTTTTTGTGGCTGTTTATTTTGTTTTGAAAAAGGTTTTAGAAAATGAATCTGAAAACCGAAAAATGGAAATTCAAAAGGAAAAAGCAAATGATTTTTCTCCTTTAAGATTACAAGCCTACGAAAGGTTAATTCTACTGTTAGAAAGAATTTCACCAAATAACTTGGTTTTAAGAGTACACCAAAAAGGTATGAGTGCTAGGCTTTTTCAATTGGAATTGATAAAAAATATAAGGGCTGAGTATGAACATAACTTAACCCAACAATTGTATGTTTCTTCGGCAAGCTGGAGAATAGTATCAGGCGCTAAAGAGGAAATGTTAAAACTTGTGAGTTTGGCAGCCACTGGATTAGAAAGAGATGCAACATCAGAAGACCTTTCGTCAATACTGATAAAAAATACTGCTGAGGTTCAAAATTTACCTACTAAAGTGGCAATTGAATTCATAAAAAAGGAAGTTAGGAGAATGTTCTAGCCTATTGTTTAAAAAAACAATGCAGTTGTGTAAAAATTGAAGGAGTTAAGTCAGTTTCCAATGGCTTAACTCTTTTTTTTTGTACAAAGCTTTTTTCATGCAGCAATACCACGATTTACTCAAACACATTTTAGAGAACGGAACTTTTAAAGATGATAGAACTGGAACTGGCACCACAAGTGTTTTTGGCTATCAAATGAGGTTTAACCTTCAAGAAGGGTTTCCATTAATTACCACAAAAAAAGTTCATTTAAGATCTATTATTCACGAGCTGTTGTGGTTTTTACAAGGCGATACTAATATTAATTACCTTAAAGAAAAAGGTGTAAAAATTTGGGATGAATGGGCAGATGAAGAAGGGAATTTAGGTCCTGTTTATGGTTATCAATGGCGTTCATGGCCAGCTGCAAATGGAAAATATGTAGATCAAATTACAGAGGTAATTAACCAAATAAAAAATAATCCAAATTCTAGACGACATATTGTTTCGGCATGGAATGTTGGCGAAATTGAAAATATGGCTTTACCACCGTGCCATGCATTTTTCCAATTTTATGTGGCCGATAATAAGCTTTCGTGTCAATTGTATCAGCGCAGTGCCGATACTTTTTTGGGTGTGCCTTTTAATATTGCGAGTTATGCTTTGTTAACCATGATGGTTGCTCAAGTTTGTGATTTAGAATTGGGCGATTTTGTTCACACTTTTGGCGATGTACATTTATACTCAAATCATATTGAGCAAGCACAGTTACAATTATCTAGAGATTTTAGAGCCTTACCTAAAATGGAAATAAATAAAGAAGTGAAAAATATTTTTGATTTTACCTATGAAGATTTTAAACTCGTTGGTTACGATCCACATCCTCATATTAAAGCTGCTGTAGCCGTATGATTACCTCTTTGATTGTTGCCATTGCTAGCAACAGAGTAATCGGGAAAGATAACCGCCTAATTTGGAGGTTGCCTGATGATATGAAGTTTTTTAAAGATACCACAATGGGGCACCATGTAATAATGGGCCGAAAAAATTTCGAATCTATTCCACCTGCTTTTCGTCCTTTTAAAGGAAGAACCAATATAGTTGTATCCAGAAATACAGATTTAGTTATTGATGGAGTTGAAGTTTTTAATGATTTAAAAAAGTCAATTGAATTTGCTGAAAAAAATAATGAAGAGGAGTGTTTTATTATTGGTGGTGGCCAAATTTATACCCAAGCTTTAAAAGAGAATTTTATCGATAAAATGTATATAACTGAGGTAAATCAAAGTTTTGATGGAGATGTTTTTTTTCCAGAGGTTGATGAAAATGTATGGAAAGAGGTTGAAAGAATTCACCACGAAATAGATGAAAAACATGCCTTTAGTTTTGATTATGTAACCTATGTGAAAAAGAAATAATATTTTCGATTTTCAAATGTCTAATCGAATCCACTTCTTTTTTGTTTTTATTGCCCTAATTCTATTTTTAGGTTCATGCAGAAACTCCGACAGGGATTTAGATACAGACACAACTATAGCCAAAAGTTACATTCTTTCAGAGCAATATTTCTCAGACCCATTTTTTTGGACACACAAATTGATGGCAAATCAAAAAGTTACACAAACAGGTGTTTTTTATATTGATTCGTTAGAGGAATGCTTAACCAATGCTTCAATTGTAAGAGATCCGCAAACAGGAATTACAGACATTAGCTTCACATTTGACGAAACTGTTACCTGCAATGATAGACGCATAAGAAGAGGGAATTTAGCAGGCCGTATTTGGGGAAATTATAAAGATGAAAACGCGACAATAAGAATTACCAGTAGTTTTTATTACATCAATGGCTTAAGGTTACAAATGGTTGATTCATTGGAGAATTTAGGCCGTAATTTAGACAGTAGTTTAATTTTTTCTTCACAGGTAAGAAACGCCAAAATGTCAAACGATACAACTTATATTGAATGGGATGCAAACCATCAATGGACGTGGACAGAAGGAGAAGAAGATGGTGCTTATTTTAATGATTTGTATGAAGGAACAGGACTTATTAAGTCTTTATCATTTAATGGAAATACATTTACAGCCGAAATTATTGAGCCTTTAATTAGAGATGTTGGTTGTTTTTGGATAGCAGGAGGAGAAGTAAATCAACAGCCTGAAAACATCTTACCGCGCACTATAACTTTTGGAGATGCAAATAATTATTGCGACAACGAGGTCGGCGTTAAAATCTCGCAAAGAGATTACACAATTAAAATAGACTAATAAAATTTGCTTTTATGAAGCTACTTTCAATTGATTTAAAGAAGAGTTTTCAACCCTTGCTTTTGCATACGGAAGGGTTACTCTAAAATCTTTAATGTCTTCATCAGAAGGCATTTCAAACATGGCATCAACCATAATAGCTTCACAAATACTTCGTAAACCTCTTGCGCCAAGTTTAAATTCTACAGCTTTTTCAGTAATAAAATCTAAAACTTTTTTATCAAAGTTTAAGGTAATACCTTCTATCTCAAATAGCTTGACATATTGTTTTATGATAGCATTTTTTGGTTCTGTTAAAATCCTTCTTAAAGTTGGTCCGTCTAGTGGATTTAAAAAAGTAAGTACAGGAAACCTTCCTATTAATTCAGGAATCAATCCGAATTTTCGTAAATCTTGAGGATTTACATATTTCAATAAGTTTTCCTTATCAATTTCTAAGGACTCCTTGTTTATGTTATAACCAACAGCAGAAGTATTAAGCCTTCTAGAAATAATTCTATCCATGCCATCAAAAGCACCTCCACAAATAAATAAAATGTTTTTTGTGTTTATTTGAACGAGTTTTTGTTCAGGGTGTTTTCTGCCACCTTGAGGCGGAACACCAACTTCGGTTCCCTCTAAAAGTTTTAATAAAGCTTGTTGAACGCCTTCTCCAGATACATCTCTAGTAATAGAAGGGTTATCGCTTTTACGGGCAATTTTGTCTATTTCATCAATAAATACAATGCCTTGTTCTGCTTTTGCTACATCATAATCTGCAGCTTGAAGCAATTTGGCGAGGATGCTTTCCACATCCTCGCCAACATAACCTGCTTCTGTTATTACGGTTGCATCAGCAATACAAAAAGGTACATTTAATATTTTGGCAATGGTTTTTGCCATTAAAGTTTTACCGGTGCCTGTTTCTCCAACTAAAACCACGTTAGATTTCTCAATCTCAACATCATCATCTTCAATATTTTGGGTAATTCTTTTGTAATGATTATAAACCGCTACAGAGAGAATCTTTTTTGCAATATTTTGCCCAATTATATATTCATCAAGATGATTTTTGATGTCAATAGGTTTAAGTAGATTGACGTTTGTAGAAATTGAGGTTTTAATTTTTGAAGAAACTTCTTCATGCACAATTTGCTGAGCTTGGCCAATACATCTATCGCAGATGTGACCGCTTAATCCAGCAATTAATACATTAACCTCGCTTTTTGAGCGCCCGCAAAATGAACATTTTGTATCCTGATCTCGCATTAAATTATTTAGTTTTTACTAAAACTTCATCAATCATACCGTAAGCTTTGGCTTCATCAGCCTTCATCCAATAATCTCGATCACTATCTTTTTCAACAGTTTTAAAGTCTTTTCCTGAATGTTTTGCAATAATGTCGTAAAGTTCTTTTTTCAATTTTAAAACTTCTTTTATGGTAATTTCCATATCAGATGCTTGTCCTTGAGCACCACCCATTGGTTGGTGAATCATTACCCTTGAATGTGGTAATGCAGTTCTTTTTCCTTCTGCACCAGCACAAAGTAATACAGCACCCATAGAAGCAGCCATACCTGTACAAATAGTAGCTACATCAGGTTGAATATATTGCATGGTATCGTAAATTCCTAAACCAGCATAAACACTTCCACCTGGAGAGTTTAAATAAATTTGAATATCTTTTTTAGCGTCTACAGACTCTAAAAATAATAATTGAGCTTGTACAATGTTTGCAATTTGATCATCGATTCCAGAACCTAAAAAGATAATTCTGTCCATCATTAATCTTGAAAAAACATCCATTTGAGCTACGTTCATTTGTCTTTCCTCAATAATATAAGGAGTCATTGAGCGAACGTAATTTTTAGAAGTTGATTCTAAATAACTGTCAATCTTAAGGCTACTAATGCCTTTGTGTTTGATTGCGTAATTTCTGAATTCGTTTTTATCCATGTTAAATTTTACTTGAAGTTTACAAGATTGCCAATCTTATCTAAGATTTTGCCTTTGGATGGCTTGCCAGAGGCTAATTTAACAAATTCGTCGAATGAAAGTTCTTTTTCTTTTAATGTTAGAGTATCCTTCAAAAACTGAAGCACTTTCTTTTCAATCAAATCTTCAAAAATTCTTTTTGCGTCTTCCTCTTTACCAAGTATGTTTTTGGCGGCTTCTTCTAATTGATCGTCTTCAACTTCAGGGTAACCATATTGGGCCATTTGCATTCTAAAAAGCTCTTTGGCTCTTTCCTTTGCTTCATCGGCAGAAACTTTAATGGCGTTGTTCTCAATAATTTTATTTTCAATCAATTGCCATTTTAAGCTTTTTGCATATTCACCGTACTCTTCTTCAACGGTTTCTGCTGTTAATTTTTCTTTGTTCGTTTCTAACAACCATCTTTTTAAGAAGGTATCTGGCAGTTGTAATTTCAATTTTTCTAACAAAGAATCTGCAACTTCTTTTTTCAAAAATTTATCAGAATCTTCAGTTAAGGCTTTGGTTAACTCTTCTGAAATTCTAACTTTAAACTCATCTTCAGTTTTTACACTTCCCGGACCAAAAGCTTTATCAAACAATTCTTGATTTACTTCGGCAGGTTGAACACTGTAAACATTTTTTACAGTAAAGTTAAATTTTGAAGTAATTTTTTCTGCTTTTGGCTTGCTAATGTTTAACATAGCAGCCATATCAGCCGGACCTTTGCTGACTTTTGCAGGGTCAACTTTAACTGTATCTTCTTTTTTAAGTCCTAATAATTCTTTTTGAATTTTTTTATCCTCAATAAACTCAAGTGCTATTGTTGATGTGTGTTTAATTCCACCTTCAATTACTTCGCCTTGATCATTAAGTTCATTAAACTCACCTGAAATCATATCATTTTCAGTAGAAGCTTCATTTTCGCCTACTTTGCCGTAGCGTTTTGCTATGTCTTTGATGTATTTGTTAATCAACTCATCATCAACAGTAATTTTGTATTTGTTGAATTTATCTTTTTCGGTAAGGTTAACGTCAAATTCAGGAGCTAAACCTAAGTTGTATTTAAATTCTAATTCCTTGTTGTTATTAATATCAATTGCAACTTGCTCATCTTCTGTTGGAAGTGGGTTGCCTAATACAGCAAGTTTATTGTCTTCAATATGCTTGTAAAGGTTATCTACAAGCATTTTGTTAATTTCATCTGCCAATACAGAATTGCCATACATTTTTTTTATCATGCCAAATGGCACCTTACCTGGTCTGAAACCTGGCATATTTGCTTTTTTCTGATAATCCAATAAAACTTTTTTTACTGGCGCCTCATAATCTGTTGGGGCTATTTTAATTGCTAATACTGCGTTTAAATTGTCTGTGTTTTCTTGTACAATATCCATTGTAAATCAGTGTTTTTACGTTCAAAAAATTGGAGTGCAAAAGTAGTTTTTTTGTTTAAAAGAAATAAAGGTGTTTCAGGATAAAAATAATTACTCTTTTCCTTTAAAAACCAACATTACTTCGTGAGAGGGTAATCGGGTTAATAAAGGTCCGAAATTTTGGTTGTATCCATAACCAAAAACCACATTATTAGAAACGTTTATTTGCCCGAGCCAAGTGCTTGTGTTTTGAGTGCTAAAAGTTCCACCTAAAGTTAATTTATTAAAAATTTTAAAAGAGATTAAGAGTTCGGTTGCTACTACTGAGTTTGGAAAAAGTTTGGTTTGATTGGCTAAATCCAATTGAAAGTTTTTACCCCATGTTTTGCTCCAACCTGCTGTTAGCAATAAATCCCAAAAATCAGGATTAAGCGAATTTCTTTTATCAAATCCTTTTTCGAAAAAAACAGTTGACTCAATTAAATTAGGAACAGATAGGCCCAAGTAAAAATGATTTGAGAAAAGCTGCATACCGAATCTTGCTACAGGCAAAACCAATAAAGGTTGATTTGCCGAAAACTCGCTGTCTGATGCATCCACCAATTGGGCATCTGTGAGTCTGCTTCCATTAAAACTAAAACCTGGTGCTAAGCTAAAAGCTAATTTTTTGGTTTCGCTTAACTGAAAACTTTGTGTTATAGGAAAATCAAATTGAGTAAATGAACTTAATCCAACATTGGTTTGGTTGAGCTGAAATCCAAGGAAGGTGTTTTCTATAACTGCTCCATTAATATTAAAAGCAAAATTGGTTGGGGCTCCTTCTATTTCGAGCCACCTAAAGCTACCTAAACTTGCAAAGTTTAAATTCTCGTATTCTGCAGAAGCTGCCGGGTTTATGAGTGGTTTGTATAAGTTGAATTGAAAAATAGAGGTTTGACCTGATAAACTCAAACCTGTAAAAAGCAAAATGATATTTAAAAACAAGTGCTTCATCTGCCAGACCTCAATTCGATAAAACCTTTTATAACATCACTATTTTTATCAGAATCTTTGTAAAAAAAGTAATAGTAAGTTCCTGTATTTAATTTACCATTATCAGCAGAAATAGAGCCTGACTGAACAAACCCATCCCATTTGTTTTGGTAAGGAGAAGCCTCATACAAAATAGTACCAATACCATCAAAAACGATGAGTTTGTTGTTGGGATATTCTTCTAAACCTAAAATTTCAAAGTAATCATTTACGCCATCATCATTGGGTGAAAAACCATTGGGAATAAAAAATGATTCGTTTGGGATTTCTTCGAATAGCGTAAAATATTGAGCAAAACCTTCTACCTTAGAATGAATAAAACCTGAAGCAGTATTTCTTGATAAGGTTTGTTGTGGTTTCCATTCCAATAAATCTGTAGAGGTATAAACCTGAAGTTTTTCTGGATCTAAATTTTCTAACTCATTATTGAAATAATAAAAATTTAGCTCAGAGATTTTATTGGTTGAATCACTTAAACTGTAAATTCTGTTGATGCTGTATTGCTCGGTAGTATAAATTGTTTGGTTTTTTCTAAAAAGTGTCGTAGAATCTAAATTTTCAGTATAAAGAAGTTGCAATCCTAAATTTCCTGAATTGGTAAAAATATTGGGTTCTGGAAATATGTTTTTTCTGATTGTTCCACCTGAAATTTTAGAATCATTAAACTCATCAATAATTGTTTTGTTGAGGTTGAGTATTACGTTGCCTTGAGAATAATTTCCGTTAACAAGTTTTATTTGATTTACATCAACGAATAATTTAGAATAAACTTCAGAACCTATAATAAGGGAGTCTATTTTTAAATACCCAAACCCGCTTATTTCCGGTAAAATAGAATCAGCTAAAAATTCAATTTTTGATGAATCATGACCAATTAACGAAGCATGATTTACCACCAAATTGGTGTTTTTTAATGAAAGTGCAGTATTGGAATTGATGTTAAAAAACCCTTCGTTTACTTGCAACTCCTGAGAAAAGCAACTAAAAAAAAGACATGAAAAGAAGATTGAGAAAATTAACCTCATGCCTAATCTTTTGCTCCCAGCATAACCCAATGGATTCCATTGGAAATTAATGTAACAGTTTTGTCAGTGCTCACAACTCCAAATTCATTTGTGGTGGTATATACGGCGTTTGCATCAGCAACAGATAAAATACTTGTTACGTTAGTTTGAACATCGAAGAAAAATCCATTTGTGGCATCGTATTGATAGGTATAAAATACAATTTTTTTGTTTTTGTTTGTTGCAGCATCGGGTAAAGTAATCGTAATGGTAAGATTCCCGTCCAACAAATACTCGTAACCAGCAAATGCAATAAAACTGCCTGATTCAACACTTACTGTATCTAGTTCGGCCACATTGCTCCAATACAAAGTGTCGTTTCCATTGGTGGTTAAAACTTGCCTTTTGTTTCCATCATTATTGGGTAAATTATATTGGTTATTTATTTTCACAGTGCCATCTTCATTTATTCGCATTAAACTGCTGCCATTACTCTGTTGGGCTTGTGAAATCTTACCAAACTCAATTGCATTTGGAGTGTAAATATTCAAAACACCATCATTTAACGCACTTGAAGGGTCAGTAAAGGTAATTCTTGCAAAATCAGGATTTGCAAATCCAATATTGTCATCATAAAATCTGCTATCACCTACTACGGTAAGTTCATCTGGAACTGCTGTTGGTAGGTTGGTGTGGTCAGGGTCATCCTGATTAATATAGACCCTTTGGTTAAAATAAACAGAGCTGTTTACAATAAGCGTATCATCAATTGTAAAATTATTTTGAATAGATGTTCCCTTTAAAAATACCAGTTTACCAACCGAATCAATGTAGAAGCTGGGTGTAGAATCATTGCCTATTGAAAATCCATTTAATTGAAGGTTTTGTGTTAAAATATGACTTCCTAAATCATCTTTAATACTTGATAAATCTACCAAGTTGGCTTTTGTAATTTGTAATGTATCATTTGAAAATGACAAAGTTTGAATTTCATTTAATGTATCTGAATCAGCATCATCTACCAAATCTTGCGGAAGTTTTACAAAGCCTCCATTTTGTAAGTAAACTGTATCGTTAGAAATAGTTATTGCTTGAATTTCGTTGTTCGGATTGTTATCCGCATCATCTACCAAATCTTGTGGAAGTTTTACAAACCCGCCATTTTGAAGGTAAACTGTATCGCTAGAAATAGATATTGCTTGAATTTCGTTGTTCGGATTGTTATCGGCATCATCTACCAAATCTTGCGGAAGTTTTACAAAGCCTCCATTTTGTAAGTAAACTGTATCGTTAGAAATAGATAATGCTTGAATTTCGTTGTTTGGATTGTTATCCGCATCATCTACCAAATCTTGCGGAAGTTTTACAAAGCCTCCATTTTGTAAGTAAACTGTATCGTTAGAGATAGATATTGCTTGAATTTCGTTGTTCGGATTGTTGTCTGCATCATCCACCAAATCTTGTGGGAGTTTTACAAAACCCCCATTTTGTAGGTAAACTGTATCGTTAGAAATAGATAATGCTTGAATTTCGTTGTTTGGATTGTTGTCTGCATCATCCACCAAATCTTGTGGAAGTTTCACAAAACCTCCATTTTGTAGGTAAACAGTATCGTTAGAAATAGATAATACTTGAATTTCGTTGTTTGGATTGTTGTCTGCATCATCTACCAAATCTTGTGGAAGTTTTACAAATCCTCCATTTTGTAAGTAAACTGTATCATTTGAAATAGAAATAGACTGAATTTCATTCAAACTATCTGTATCATAATCAACATAAAATGAGCCCAATCTTTCCCAAGTTGTGCCATTGTAGTAATAAAATCCCGAAACTAAATTCACTTGATAAATAAGTAATCCTTCAATTGGCGTGTTAATGTTGTTGCGCTGTTGGTCGGTTAATTTTGGAATTAAAATTCCTTTTTGTGTTGCTCTAATTTCTAGTGCAGCACTCTTGTTTGGCTCAAAAGAAGTTTCGCCAATACCAACACTTTGAGAAAAAGAATGCGTTGAATTTAAAGCAAATATTGAGATTAGAATTATGTAGAAAAAGTAATTCTTCATGGTTGATTTAATGGGCTATAAAACTATGAATTACAAATTGATTTATGGTTTGAAGTTATTCACGATTTGGGTAGTAATGAACAATTAGTGTTTTTTCCTTTCTTTTGCTCCAATGAGTGAAACAACAATAAGTGGTTTTTCTATGGTGCGAAATGCAACAAAACTGTATTATCCCATCAAGCAAGCCATTGAATCTATATTGCCAATTGTTGACGAATTTGTTATTGCAATTGGCAAGGGAGATGATGATGACACCACAAGGGCTGAGGTAGAAAGCATAAACTCACCCAAAGTAAAAATTATTGATACCGTTTGGGATTTAGAAAAATACCCAAGGGGTATGGAAAATGCCCACCAAACAGATTTAGCAAAATCTCATTGTAAAGGCGATTGGCTTTTTTATTTACAAGCAGATGAAGTGGTTCATGAAAAATATTTACCAATCATAAAAAGGCGGTGCCAAGAGCTTGTTGATGATAAAGAAGTAGAAGGTTTGCTTTTTAGGTATAAACACTTTTGGGGCGATTACAACCATTTTCATATTTCGCACGGTTGGTATCCAAATGAAGTTAGAATTGTAAGAAATAAACCAGATATTCACTCTTGGGAATCTGCCCAAAGTTTTAGACGGATACCAAATTTTGATGGCCTAAATTACCGCCAACAAGAAGGAACTTACAAACTAAAAGTTGCTAGGGTAGAGGCATACATTTATCATTATGGTTGGGTGCGGCCGCCGCATTACATGCAAAATAAAAAGAAGGCTTTAGATACAGTACACAAGGGAAGTAAAAGGGTTGGTGAAATTTACAAAGGTGCAGCCCAAGATTTTGATTTTGGCCCTATGAATTTATTAGGTGAGTTTAAAGAAACCCATCCAAAAGTTATGGAAAGCTGGATTGCCAAGTTTGATTGGGAAGATAAATTACAATTAACAGGTAAACCTAACCCAAACAGAAAACCTCACAAACACGAAAAAACCAAATACCGCATTTTAACCTTTATTGAGCAAAACTTTTTAGGCGGCACACAATTGGGTGGTTTTAAGAATTTTAAATTAAAAAAGAGGTAAGTATTAGGTTATTCTTTCACAAACTTTTGCCTTATTGTTTGGCCATTTTCTGTTAAACCTTCAATCAAGTAAATACCTGGTTTTAGGGGGGAAACATTTAACGATTGGGTGTTTTGAATACCTGATTGAATAACTTTACCCTCTATGCTATATAAAGAATAATACATTAATGGTTCTTTAAAATTTAAAATGTTGGAAGCAGGGTTAGGATAAAAAAATGAATTTTTTACATGTGCAGATTCAAATTCATCTGTACTCAAAATATCAAAAGTATTATTGAATATAACCACAACAAATTTTTCTTTTTGGCCTTCTAGGGTATTAACAATTCGTTTCTTATAAACCATAATAAATTCATCACCATTCTCAAATACGCTTGGTGCATCTACAATTCCATGGTCCTCAAAAATTTTTCTTTCCGTTATTAATTTGGAGTCTGCTATAGTACCCAAAATAAAGTTATAGGTAGTGTCAAAATTTGCGGTATTGTATTGACTTTGTTCTGTGTAAATTAAATTTAAATTGTTTCCATGCTCCCATACGCCATGTTTATAATCAAATCTTAAAACTCTACTTTTATCGGTTAATCTTGTTTTGCTCCACAATTTTGTTTTTAAAGAATACTGGGTATTTATCAGTATAGAATAAAATTCACTTGAAAATGTTAATGAATCTTTATATTCTAAAAAATTGATAATCGAATCTTCTGAGTAAACATAAGGCCGATAATTCACACTAAATTGAGAGTGAATATTTCCTATTTCTTGAAATACATTTTCATTTACTTTTTTGGAATAAATATTTTCACGATGGTTAAAAAATAACAAGTTTAATTTATTTTCAAAATTTAACGTAACTTTTGAGCTAAAGTCAATGCTATCTTGAAATGTTTCTTTTTTAAAAAGATTTAGTGAATTATCAAAATAATAAAACTGATATTTATTGATATCATAATTAAAGGTACAAACTACGCTAGAGTCTTTACCTATAGATGCATTTGCTAAGACAGTTGAAATAGAAGAATCAATTTTTAAATTTTCAGATATTACAAAATTTGAATCTAATTTTAGATTTATAAAATTCCCCATTTCATCTGTTAAAACAATTAGTAAATCGGTTTTTACAATTTGAGAATGTTTTCTGAATAAAGTAGGATTTTTTGTTTGAGTGTATAGATTAATTGGTTTATTTAATTTGTTGTTTTTTAATTCAATAACATCAATACCTGCTGAATCCACAAATGAGGAAATTGGGTTAACATAAAAAAATGTGTATATGAAGTAATTTTTGTTATTTACTTTAATAAAATTAATTTCCTCAACATTGTTTGCTATATAATCTGTATCTAGTATTTGGGAACCAGCCTTTATCGTAAAAATAAAAAAAGTAAGAAAAAGATAATATTTCATATAATACCTGGTATATAGCTTGAACCACTAACTCTATGGATGTACAAAATGTGGTCATAATTGCCAAAAAAAGTAGTACTTGTGCCGCATTTCCCAATATAATTGCCACTTCCACCTACATTCCCTGGCCAAAAAATAATATGATGAATAAAATCTTTAGGATAAACTGTTAAATAATCTAAGATAATGGTGTTGGTTAAAAAATATCCCTTTGAAAGGAAATCATTTGCATTATTTTTAGAAACCCAATTGTTATGGCTATCGTTCCAAATATATCCTGCCTTTCCACAGCAACCTGAACCGGTCAGAGGGTTTTCGGTTTCAACATCTCCTGAGTATATTTTAGAGAGACTCATATCGTAATAAAAAATATTTGTGTTAAATCGGGAGAATTGTTGTAATGAGTTAATTTTATAGCTAATAGCAGTTCCTAAATTTAACGTTTCTAATGGACCAAAACCTACAAAGCCCCTATTAAAAGTACCCAACTCGGTTTTCCAACCTAATTGCCTTAACCAACCCTTATTGGTAACAATTTTGAAAGTAAAGCTTTCACCTTCTGCACCGTCACCAATAATATCAATAAACTTTATTTCTAACACTTCGTCTGAAAAGAAACTGCTCAAATTTTCATATTGTGCAATAATGTCATTTCCATCAAGTAAAGTTTCATCAAAAAAATCAATATCAAAATAGGTGGTGTCAAATTTTGATGAATCAAAAGCATTCAGATTATCAAATTTTAAGTTAAGAAAAGCCTCTAGCAATAATTTTGTTTCAGATGGTGTTCGGTTTACAGGTAAATTTAAAGAATCGTTTCTAAACCTTAATAAATCTCTTTCAAAAGATTGAAATAATATTGAATCTTCTCCCTCCTCAATGTTAAGAATAATTTCACCTAAATTATCTTCTCCCATATTAGAATCACTAGATTTCAATATTCTATTATCCTTATTACTTTTCAAAGTAGTTAAATCTTCAATAGTTTCTTCTGTAAATTGTTTATTGCATCCAAAGTATAAAAGTATTGATATGCTAATAAAAATATTAATTATTTTTTTCCTTTCATTAAATTTTAATTTACCTACACACTTTAAGGCTTTTCGGGTTTCTCCTTTTGCGCAAACTAGTTTAACATGACAAAGCAAAAAAAAAATGAAAAACCCAAATTTTTAGTCTTAAATTTTTTGTATAAGTAGTTGTTAAATATTAATTTGGATTGATTTAGGGGTAAGTGTAAAAAATACACATTTAAACAACAGTTAATAACGGGGTAATAATTTTTTGGTTTAAGCCTTTTTATACCAAATACCGCATATTAACCTTTATTGAGCAAACCTTTTTAGTCGGCACACAATTGGGTGGTTTTAAGAATTTTAAAAGTGTTGTTGTTCAACTTTTAGTTAGTCAAATAGAAATAAATAATTTAATTGATTTTAATGAAAAAAAGAATCTAAAGATTCAGAATTTGTTATTGGGAAATATTTTATAACCTTTCTGTTGCTTATGATAAAAACCTCTGGATAATATTTTAATAAGCCATATTTTGGTAGTTCATCAATTTCAAAAAGTATTAATTCCTGTTGCCTAAATTTTAGTTTAACATGTTTTTCTAGTCCAGAGCCAACTAAAATGGTTAGGTTAGGTAAAGTGTCAATCACAAATTGAAAAGGTAGGTTGCACGTTAAACAGATGTTTGTTGGCAGTAATAAAATAGTATCATTAGTAATTTCATGTTTATTTAATCTTAAAAATCGCAAAAGATCTTCTTCTTTATCAAAAGGAGTTTTTTTCTCAGAGTTACTTTTAATGCAGCTACTAGAAAGAATAAGAGAAAGGCTTAATAGAAACAATATTTGTTTGAAATTCATCAGTTTTTGTTTTTAAAGTATGTAACTTTCGGTAATAGAATGTATTGTTATTAGCATTAAAATTCCAATCTTTTGAAACATAAAAGAAACCTGATGGTAATAGTAAATTGTGGGTTTTTTCTTGATTTAATTTTTTTACTATAATTTCTTGTCCCTTTTCATATTTAGTAAAATAATATCCATCATCATTTTTTTCAGGTTTACTAGGCATTAATAACCTAAATAAATCCCCATTTTTAGTTTGAAATGCAAAACCATACTGATTAAACCTATTTTCAATAAACCTCAAAAAGTCTAACCGGTCTTTTTTACTGGTTTTGTCAATTTTTGGTGTTTTTTCTAAAGGTATTTGAAAGCCATTTAATTCAATACTTTCAACCTTTTCTGTATTTATATCTAAAATGTAAACCTTAGGATCTAGTGAGAAGCTAATTATTACTTTCGACGAATTTGATGACAAATGAATTTTGGTTACTCCTAAACTTCCATCCCAATAAATTTCAGGATATTTTAAATTAATTTTACGAGTCTTTTTACTTTCCAAATCGTAGGCAATTAAAAAATTGGTTTTGAAAGGAAACTTGCCGTAATTAATCCCTTCACCATGTTTGATATAAGTAAAAATTAATGTGCGCTTACCAGGTAAAAATAAAATGCCATTGCGATGAAGAGGAAGTATATTTTTTCCAAATTCCTCAAATAAAATTGTATTCCATTTTGAGTTTTCAAATAGGTGTATTGCAGAATCAGAAAAAACAACTAATTCTGAATCAGAAAACATTTTAAAATAATTGATTTTCAGGATATTTAGGGGTAACTTTATTTTTTCATAAATTGAATCTCCTATAACTTTAAGTTTTATGATATCACGGCCCCTTAAAATTGCCAATGCAGGCTTTCCCTTACTAAGAAATAGTGATGTTTTTTCGAATAGGTCTGATTTTACCGATGAAATAGGAAACTCAGCCATAGAATACCTAAAAGCTGTTTGCTTTTTTTGCTGGCAACTCATTAACATTAAAGTAAGAGCGGTTAAAACCACTCCTACATTAAGAAAAAAACACTTCATCAATCGAAAATAATTAGTCCATCTTCCCGCAATGCCTCCCTTAGCTCTTCTTCAGTAATCCTTACCTTATTAGCACCACGAATTTCGATTTCTTCATCAGTAAACATTTCATGCAAAACGGCAGAGTATGTTGGATATGCAGATTGGGCCGTGCATTCACTTTCGGGGCTGCAATCATATTCCATTCCTGGTGTGCATTCACAACCTGTTTCCCCGTTAGGTAATTCACAAGTTAATAATGAGTACCCTGATTGATCTGATTTATAGATTTTATCAACTTCAATAACCGATTCAATTTCAGCCTGAACATTATCTTGATTCTGTAATTCATAAATATTATCAAATTCATTTTTTTC
>Ga0222664_1000482_pt1 | contig 22644 bp, 21 predicted proteins | sample AntAcemetagen604_FD_181147 | JGI IMG/M metagenome (GOLD analysis project Ga0222664, IMG submission 181147) | Saline water microbial communities from Ace Lake, Antarctica - #604 | ecosystem: Environmental > Aquatic > Non-marine Saline and Alkaline > Saline | place: Antarctica: Ace Lake...
GGTCAATCATCCCGGACGAGCTCCTAGGCTCACTGACGTTTGACTGGTTACCTGCCCTTCCACAGCCTTCCATTAATCCCAAATATTCGGACTTCAGGAAGACTATAGCAAACATAGGATGACGTTGAGAGAGGGACGGAATGACGATGTGAGAGGAACGGGATGGCTCGAGAGTGCTGAGATGATCGTTGTCACAACACATTTATTAAAACTAAGACCTTTCTATTCTCATCTTTAAGAGGGCTGCTGCCATCTCAATCGCTGTAAAAGGTCCTTCAGCCAACGGTTCCAGCTGATCAATATACTCTCTCAGACCGCCTGCCTCCAGAGTTTCCAACAGATCTTCAATATGATGATCCATTTTAGAAAGCTGCACTTCTTTTACCGATGGCATTGGAAGAGGCTTCAATTCGGTGCGAATCATTTTTTCGATAAAACGAATCTGTTTTTTCTTGCGGCCTGACGTAAACGTAATGGCCATTCCGGATCGACCGGCACGGGCTGTTCGTCCGATACGGTGCACATAGTACTCCGGATCATTTGGAATATCATAATTAAAGACTACGTCAATCTCATCCACATCGAGTCCGCGTGCAGCAACATCTGTCGCAACCAGCATATCGATCTGTCCATTTCTAAATTTATTCATCACTTTATCACGTACCTGCTGACGCATATCACCATGGAGAGCATCTGAAGAGTATCCTCTGGATTGCAGTTCCTGAACCAGAGAATCACACATCCGTTTGGTATTACAGAAAATGAGAGCCAGTTTAAAGTTGGCCATATCCATCACACGGGATATTGCATCTGTTCTCATCGAGTCCCGAACTTCCATAAAGTACTGATCCACGCCTGCAGCTGTTTCTGCCCGACCCTCAACCTTCACCATCTCCGGATTGTGCATCCATTTTTTCATGATGTTTTGAATCGCCTTTGGAACTGTTGCAGAGAACATAACGGTTTGAGATTTTCCTTGGCTAAAACTCAATATCTTCTCGAGATCCTCTCGGAATCCCATATTCAACATCTCATCCGCTTCATCCAGTACTACCATTTCCAGGGCTCCCAGTTTGAGCGTACCGCGCTTCAGGTGGTCAATTACACGTCCCGGTGTACCCACAACAATTTGTGCACCCTTTTTAAGGGCTGTTAACTGTCTGCTGATCGGTTGTCCGCCATAAACGGGAACGGTAAAGATGCCATCTGTATATTTAGCAAGTTTGATCAGTTCGCCGGTCACCTGAATAGCTAACTCTCTTGTTGGGCAGAGAATTAAGACACTGGGAGCTTTCGATCCGCGGTTGGCTTTTTGAATTGCCGGAATCCCAAAGGCTGCCGTTTTACCGGTCCCGGTTTGTGCTTGTCCTACCAGATCCACACCGGATAGGATAAGTGGAATACAGCTTTCTTGAATAGATGTAGGGGCTTCGAAGCCCATTTCTTGTATCGCTTTTAATATTTCAGGCTGAATATTCAGCTCTGAAAATGAAGATTCATTCATTGAATAAAATTAAGTTGTTTGAAAATTGTTGAAATCCACGCGCGTCTTTCTGCTCTTGTATTTTTATGGGAGAATCCCGCCAAAAGCGCGTTGACCTAAATATCAGAAGTGAATTTACTGAACTGTATTGAGGCTATATCTGAACCGGATGGATAAAACATCTTTATTGAGGGGTTAAAGGTACGGATAAAGTTTGGATTTTATGCAATATCAAAACAATGCGATGAACCAAACCGTCAAACTGCGTGTTTCTATGAATAACTTTGTATCTTTACCCTCCGACAAAAGCTTAAAATGATCAGTAGATTTACAATAGATTAGATGGCACGCAAAACATTCGATATTCCTGAAATGTATCTCTCCCCGGTGATTCGGAATGTAAAAGAGGCAAACAAAATTACAGATCCGCGAAAGAAAGATTTAACACCGACCGAGCTCGATTTTGGTCCGGTAACCTTTCTGATACCTCGACATTTTGGTTTCTGTTACGGTGTTGAGAATGCGATTGACATCGCCTATCGCGCGGTAGAGGAAAACCCCGGAAAGCGAATTTTCTTGTTGAGTGAAATGATTCATAACCCAACTGTCAATGAAGACCTTCTCAAACGAGGAGTGAAGTTTCTGTACGAAACGGATGGATCGGAACGCATCTCATTTGATTCACTCACATCCGATGATATCGTAATTGTCCCCGCTTTTGGTACAACACTTGAGATTGAGGAGAAATTAAAAGCGACTGGGATTGATCCCTACCGGTATAACACCACTTGTCCGTTCGTAGAGAAGGTATGGAATCGCGGAAATCAATTGGGTAAAAAAGGGTACAGCCTAGTTGTTCACGGAAAATCCGAGCATGAAGAGACACGTGCAACCTTCTCTCACAGTGCGGATCACTCTCCTGTTGTTGTTCTGTTGAACACGGATGAAGCCCATATTTTGGCAGATATCATGACCAGTAAACGCCCGATCGAGGATTTTGAATCCAATTTTGGCCATAAGAGTACAGAGGGGTTCAATCCTCTAAAAGATCTGGAGCAATTTGGGGTGATTAACCAGACCACCATGCTGGCTACTGAAACGCAAGAGGTTATGGATATATTAAAACAAGCGGCAGAGGAGAGATTTGGCGTCGATGAAGTCCCTCAGCATTTTGCTGATACCAGTGACACCCTCTGTTATGCAACGAATGAGAATCAGTCCGCAACCTACGCATTGGCTGAAGCCAAGCCCGATCTCGCAGTAATCGTGGGGGGTTATAATTCATCCAATACGATGCATTTGGTTGAAATATTGGAAGAATACTGCCCTTCATTCCATGTAAGAGATTCGGGCGAGTTCGATTCACCGAAAATTATTCAGCATTTCGATCAATGGAATAAAGAGATTATTCAATCTAAAAGCTGGTTGCCACTGGAAGGTGGAAGACTTAGAATAGCATTAACATCAGGTGCTTCCTGTCCGGATGTATTGGTTGATGAAGTATTACTGAAGATTCTCTCTTTTTTCCCCGATTCAAAAGATGTTCAGAGTGTAATCGACCCTTTTAAAAATTTTCTAACGGAGTCAGAAGCTACAGACTGATCCATATTTGCCTGAGTGTGATTTAATTTACAAACAGGCCGGCATATTCAGATGTGACAACTCAATACTTCGTTCTCTATTCCGGAACAATTCTGAAATAGGATACTCGTGGGGGTTGAAAACTTCGCAGGCGGACATTGAAGTTATTATCTACAATTTCAACTTCCGGTGAAATGGTTCCCAGATCGTCCTCTGCAATCAGCGAGTAATCAACATATGCGCTAAAAAGCCGAGCTCCCTGTACTTCAGAAAATTGATGGAGTGGAACGTCATACCGAACCATGATAGAAGATGGATTATAGCTTACGGCTCTGCCGCTTGGAAGATTCCTTGTACGAACGGGTACTCGGATTTCTGCTTCTGTAAACTCAGCCACTTCCAGAGAAAAGGTAACGGATGATGGTTCTAGTGCAACTCCGGAGACAGATTGAAGTTGCACAGTACTATTTATAGATTCGTTGATATTGGTAATTTCTGACTCAGTAGTATTCCAGTATTCGAGATCCTCAAGAATTGATTCTGCACCGGTCACCGTTACACTGTCAGGCGATACAATTGGGTCACTTAACTGGCCAAACCGATCTGCAAACTGGAAATTTAATCTGCTTCTGACCGGAAGAGTGCGGCTTACTTTTCTCTCTTTATCAATATAAAGTTGTGATGGGCGAACCTGCATTATATTCAAATTATTAAAAGCTCCAACCTGACTTCGGAGTTGTTCTGCTAAATTTACTTCAACTGATTCAGCATTTACTAATAATCTGGGCGGATTGGTATAAACAGATATCAAATTCCAACCTTCACCTGTGACAATAACAGATGCAGTTTCGGGAATGTCACTGCTTATAGTTTCATCTGATGGTAAGTTTGAAAGCACAATAGGTACTTCGATAGTGACATTAAATTCACGGTTCAGGTTCACGATAAACCATAAACAGAAAGCAAAAAAGAGAGCTACACTGAAAGCGATGGCCATCTCCCGATTTTCAAACTGACTACTATCAGCAGCATCCGGCTTGGATGCAGGCCCCATCGAAAAAAATGATCTAAATCGTTCTGATATAAAGTTTATGAATTTCATACCTCAGAAAATAAACATATTTGGGTCATGTGCGCACAATTATTTCTTTAACGACCTTACTTCCCACTTTTTCATTGAGTTTCTTGGCTATTGAAAACCGATTCGTGTGAAGTTCGAATCGCCAGGCATCACTGTTTACCGTAACGATCAATTTTGACTGTTCAAATTGTACTTTTTTTGTTGCCGCAGCAATTTGCTCACCTACAATTTCCGGATAAAGATGAAGAACCATCCCTCTCTTCAGCTGAGCTTGCTGAGGAACTTTTTTCATGAACTCATTGAGAAGTTCATTCATCGATTTCGGTTTTCTGCCAAATGCCATATCAGTATTTTTGTTTTACATTGGATTCCAAAACGGTGAACCAACGGTTATCATCTATATTTTGATATTGACGCTTATCAAATGGGCGATCTGATGCGGAGGTTATAAAAGTTTGGCCTGAATGTTTTGTCAGTGTTTCAGTGATAATATCAATTTTTTGTTGATCCAGATTCCCAAACAGATCATCTAACAGTAGGATCGGAAGATCGTCCAACTCATCCAAATAATAAAAAAGTTGTCCCATTTTCAATGCCATTGAAAAGAGTCGATGTTGACCCTGGGAGCCATAATTTCGAAGTTCCATGTCTCCCAGATAGAAGACAATTTCATCTCTGTGCGGGCCAATAAGTGTCTGCTCGCGTTCGGCTTCTTTCTCAATACTATTTTCGATCTGGCGAGTGTACTCTTCTCGAATTTCTTCTTCTGAGCCCAATTTATTGGATATACTTTGATATCGCAGAGAAGGTTTCAGGCTCAGGCCGGTGATGGTTTGATATTGAAGAGCCAGGTAATCGATAAATCTCTCCAGCACCTTTGCCCTCTTATAAATAATTGACGAGCCTTTGTTGATCAGCTGGATATTCCAAGGCTCCAAATGTGTCTGAAGTATTGATAAGGAGCCATTAAACTCCTGAAGCAATCGATTCCGTTGCCTTCGGATTTTTCGATATTCGATCAAGTCTCTCAGGTAGGCAGGGGAGATTTGACTGATCATACTATCCAAAAAAGACCGTCTCTCCACCGGACCCTCGCTGGTTAGTTTCAGGTCTTCCGGACTTAATACAACAACCGGTACCATCCCAATCAGATCTGAAAATCGATTCACCGGACTGTCATTCACAAATATTTTTTTCCCTTCCCCTCTCGAATAACTACAGCTGATTTTAAAATCCGTTCGGATTTCACCCTCAAAATGACCGTGGATCATAAAGTATTTATGATCATGATGTGCGATGTATTGATCCGTTGAAGCAACAAAACTTTTGGTCATGCAGAGATAATGAATCGCATCAATCAGATTTGTTTTACCGGATCCGTTTGGGCCGGTAATTAAATTAATATGAGGGGCAAACTCAATTTCTGTCTCTTCGTGATTTCTGAAATTAAGAAGTTTAAGCCGATTGATTCTCATATCTGATTGGTATAAAAATCGAGCCGGTTATTTGATAAAATCTCCGGCCCGTTTAAATCCGTCTGTAGGATTACAGTCCGAATACATCTCTTCCCAAGAAGAGGGCGCTCTCACCCAACTCTTCCTCTATTCTTAGAAGCTGATTATATTTGGCAATTCTGTCGGTTCTGCTCATGGATCCGGTCTTAATTTGACCTGCATTTGTTGCTACGGCGATGTCGGCAATGGTTGTATCTTCCGTTTCTCCGGATCTGTGTGAAATAACAGCGGTATAACCGTTTTTGTGTGCCATTTCAATTGCATCCAGTGTTTCTGTGAGAGTGCCGATTTGATTTACTTTAATCAATATGGAATTGGCAATTCCTTTTTTGATCCCTTCTGCCAGTCGGGTGGTATTGGTAACAAAAAGATCATCACCCACTAATTGGATTTTATTTCCAATAGCATCGGTCAATGTTTTCCAGCCATCCCAATCATTTTCATCTAATCCATCTTCGATAGAGATAATCGGATATTTTTCAACCCATTTAGACCAATATTCAACCATACCGTCTGAATCTCTTTTGGATCCGTCGCTCCATTTAAACTCATAGATGTTCTTCTCTTTGTCATAGAATTCAGCCGCAGCCGGATCCAAGGCTAACAAAATCTCTTCACCGGGAATATAACCGGCTTTTTCGATCGCTGTTAATATCACCTCAATGGCTTCTTCATTGGATTTTAGGTTTGGAGCGAACCCTCCTTCATCACCTACTGCAGTACTGTACCCTTTAGAAGCGAGCACTTTTTTCAAATTATGAAAAATTTCGGCACCCATTTGTATAGCTTTACTATAAGAGTCGGCACCGGCCGGCATAATCATAAACTCTTGAGGATCCACGTTGTTATCTGCGTGAGAACCACCATTTATAATATTCATCATCGGTAGCGGAAGAACTTTGGCATTTACTCCACCCAGATATCTCCATAGAGGCAGTCCGGATGAGATAGCTGCTGCTTTGGCCACAGCCATTGAAACTCCTAAGATTGCATTGGCTCCCAGATTGGATTTATTGGGAGTTCCGTCGAGCTGAATCATGGTTTGATCTATTTCAGTCTGCAGAGTCACGGGGAATCCGAGCAGTTCATCTGTGATCACCCCATTTACATTTTCAACTGCTTTTTTAACACTTTTCCCCAAAAAATAGCTGTTATCCTCATCTCGTAACTCAACAGCTTCATGTTCTCCTGTAGATGCACCTGATGGCACGGCAGCGCGACCAACAATACCGTTTGTTAGGGTTACATCCACCTCTACTGTTGGATTTCCCCTTGAATCTAAAATTTGTCTGGCGTGAATATCTTCTATTAAACTCATATGTTTTTTATTGTAATGTTAGAAAGTATGATTTTTTTGTATTCCTATAAAAAGATCGCCTCATCTCATTTTAAGGCGGCTAGGTTATAAATTGAATGTCAGTGGTTGGATTCTGATTAGAAACAAGATCACAGTACCATTCAAAATGTAAGTCATCCCTGATGAAATACATACCTTAAATGTACTGCTTAATCCTGTTACCATAAAGTAAAACCGCTGAAACCTGCACTTCTTTTTGAATTAGGCGGGACATTTTTGAGTGCAGGCTCCTCCCTTATCGCAACCAACCAAATGTGAACGTGATTTGAGGTGAACCAAAGAATTTCTGAGATTCAAAAAATGGTTCTACAGCGAGTTCTCCATCTATGATGACTAATGGATTTTCCCCCTGTGCTACATTATCTCTGAAAATCGGCTGGTTTGGCATCATAATTTGTATTGCATCCGGGTAGTAGAAGAAAAAGTAGCCAAACTCAATACTGCTCATTCTGGCAAAATTACTCCCTATATCGAGTGCAATTTTAAATTCACCGGCTGCACCGAGATGCCAATCACCTTCACCAATACCGGTGAACATATCATTTACCGGCTCAAAATAATCCTGAAACTGTTCCCTGTAACCATTTCCATTTCTGTCATCAAAATAGGGATATGAAAATGCAACGGACGGACCCATGGATGCACTTACAAAAAATCTGAAATCATTCTGAATATTATTTGCAAAAACTCGCTGTCTCAACCCAAGCATCAATGGAAAAGCAATCGCACGCTGGAATTTATTTGGAATAATCTGCTGTCCAAAGAAAAAGTCTGTAAATGTCTGTTCACTTACATCTCTTAACCCTGTTATTCGAAGAGATGTTGTGAATTCCGATTGGGGGGCTATAATTCGACGATACTCTCCACCTACTCCAAATCCAAAATTATTCATGACAACATTAATACCTAAACCTCTCCTGTAGTGTTCGCTTAATGTGGTCGATTCTCCGGAAACTTTTTGGACCTCAGGTTCTGAGATCTGTCCGGATACAGGGGTTACTACGAATAGGGATGCACTCAAAACGAGGGCAGTGATTAAAAAAAGTAAATTCTTCATCTATCAAAAATTTTGTTCGGTTCGAATAGGTAACGATTATTATCTACTCAGAATTGTTTAAAAGGTGGATATTTTTCGAGACCCTTTTATAATTAAAATATTTCTTTAAAAACTCTATTTGATTATTGTTGTATTTAAACGTTTATTCAGGCAGAATTTTGTCCTTTATAACAAAAAATATAATCGTATCAATTCACTATGAGTACAGTGACAAAATATTTGCTTTACGGACCCAATCCGACATTACGACGTTTACCTGCCAAACTTTTTGAACAGAGTGAGCCTAAATTTCTTTATGAGTATAAATCGACTACAGGTGATGATGAAATCTTTGTAGCCGTTTATGAACAATATGAAAAACAGCTGAATGCAACCATTACTCTGACCTGTATCATCGAATGTACGAACAGTTACAATCGTATTGAAATGAAAAAAGCAGGCGGAAGAATGGGATTTCGGGGTAGTTCACTATCCGAGGAAAAAAATATCGAATCTGTTGTTATTGACTTTATCATGGATTATTCCAAACGTTTTGGATTATCTCTTCAAGAAGAAGTAGAAAAAAAGGAAGAAGAGAATCCTGATGAGGATAAGGATTAGATTTTATTTTTCATCACTATGAGCACAAAAGAGAGAGTATGGACAGTACTGTCTATGCTTGAATGGGCAACCGGCTACTTCAGAAAAAATGACGTTCAAGACCCAAGACTGAGTATTGAATGGCTTCTCTCTGAAATTTTGGGAGTAAAACGTTTGGATTTATACCTACAGTATGACCGGCCGTTATCCTCCGATGAACTGGATCTGCTTCGGCCGCTCATTCAAAGACGGGCAAAGCATGAACCTCTGCAACATATTACAGGTTCAACTCAATTCATGAATACCACAATCTCTGTAAATCGAGATGTCTTGATTCCCAGAATTGAAACTGAACAGCTAGTTGACCTTTTATTTGAGCATACACAAACTCTTTCTGAATCTCCTTTAAAAATAGTAGATCTCGGCACCGGAAGCGGATGTATATCGATTGCGATAAAAAAGAACAGGCCCAACTGGGATTGCACAGGGATTGATATATCTGAATCGGCTTTGCGATTGGCTAAAGAGAACGCGCTGAAGAACGGTGTTGACGTGCACTTCCAAAAAGGAGATATCGAACATCTGCGGGATCAAATAGATGGCCCATGGGACATAGTGATATCTAATCCACCATACATCTCATATTCAGAAAAAGAAGAGTTACAAAAACAGGTGATCGATTTTGAACCTCATCTTGCTCTCTTTTACAAAAATCCTCTTCAGCTCTATAAAAAAATAGTGCAATTCGCATCGGAATCGAAGGCCAAACTTTTCCTTGAATGCAACGATAAAACAGCAGATGAAGTCGCTCTCTTAGCAGATGAATTATTTAACCATAGTTCACTCTTAAAAGATTTGGATGGCAACAAAAGATTTGTGATTGCCTCAAATTGAGTACTGAACTTTCTGATGAGGACATTTCATCCTTTCCATCACTATAAAAAAAAGATTAAAATAGCCTATTTATTATGTGGATAACTTGTGGAAAAGTTTTTATCTGAACGATGATCGTTTTATCTTAAAGTATAATCAGTGTTAAGGCATTGTTAAGCGGTGTCAAGCAAAAATTTACAAGTTTAATTGAATATTGGTAAATATATGTACACCAATAATTTAAACGATTTTTTAGATTGTGGATAACTTTCAGAAATGAAGGAAAAATAATATTGATTTGTGATGAAGAAATTCTCATTTTGAATCGAGAGTTTAGAACCGCTGTTCAAATCGTTGTGGATAACCAAGCGGGAAGTAGAATAAAAAATTTGTTTCTGGAGGCCTCTTACATTGAATAATCTGACTGCTGAAAATACTTGGAATGAGTGCCTGGAGATAATCCAAGACAACATCAGCTATCAAAAATATAAATCTTGGTTTGAGCCTATCAAACCACTCAGATTGGACGGGGAAACATTAACCATTCAGGTACCCAGTCAGTTCTGGTATGAATGGCTCGAAGAGCACTATTATAATATGCTCCGATCGACGATAGCCAAAGTGATAGGCTCAGAGGGAAAACTTGAATATTCCGTATTAGTTGAACGATCTGACCGACTGGAAGAGAACCGGTCTATTCGCCTTCCCCAAAAACCGATGCCACCGGCAAAACCTCAGGAGATGAATACCTTCTCTGACTATCATCCCGGAAAAATTGAGAATCCTTTTGTGATACCGGGAATTCGTAAAATGAATATCGATTCAAACCTGAACAACAACTATGTATTTGAGCGATATATCGAAGGAGATTGCAATCGGTTAGCCCGTTCAGCCGCAATGGCTATTGCCGACAATCCCGGGAAAAATTCATTTAATCCACTGTTTGTATACGGGGGCACCGGGCTTGGAAAAACACACTTAATTCAGAGTATCGGTAATAAAGTAAAACAGATGTTTGGTGATGAACAGTCTGTTCTTTATGTCTCTTCTGAAACATTTACCAATGAATTTGTTCAGGCCATTCGGAATAACAGAGCGAGCGAGTTTTCTCTCTTCTACCGAAATATTGATGTATTGATCGTGGACGATATCCAGTTTTTTAGCGGTAAAGAGAAAACACAGGAAGAATTTTTCCACATTTTTAATGCCCTGCATCAGGATGGAAAGCAGATTATTTTAAGCAGTGATCGTCCACCAAAAGATATTCCCGATATCGAAGAGCGTTTGATTTCCCGATTTAGCTGGGGCCTCAGTGCAGATCTCCAGATACCGGAATTCGAGACGCGCTACGCTATTCTGGAAAGAAAAGCGAACGACAATGGAATCACATTAGACTCAGAAATAATTGAATTTATTGCATATAATTTCAAATCCAACGTTAGAGATTTGGAAGGTGCTGTGATCAAACTTCTCGCTACCGCGTCTTTAAAACATGTCGACGAAATCGACCTGTTGATGGCAAAATCTGTCTTAAAGGATATGGTGAAAAGCTCAAATTCTCAGATATCCATCGAGTTCATACAAAACTATGTCTGTGACTACTTCGGCATAGATACCAACAAAGTGCGGGAAAAAACACGGAAGCAGGAGATCGTAGAAGCCAGACAGATTGCCATGTTTCTCGCTAAAAAATATACCAAATCGAGCCTGAAAACGATTGGGCTTCAATTTGGCGGACGCGATCACTCCACGGTAATTCACGCTATATCAACTGTCGAAGAACGTCTCTCTACCAGCCCGAAACACAAACGCATGCTACAAGAACTGGAGCAGAAAATCGAAGTCGCTACGCTCTGATTGTAACTGCCAGAACTCTTTGTTCTCTGTTGCTTCACTGCTGATTATCTGTGCCCTCTCCGTTCAATCACTATTCTCACGGGTCACTCACCGTCTCCATTCTGTTCACTCACTCTCTCTACACAGATCACTCAATTACTCCATACAGGTCAATTATAGTCTGCACCCTGATCACTCACCCCTTCACACTGATCATTCTGTTATGGAATCCATATTTCCCATGTTTTCAAGCAATGAGTTCTCTATTTTTAGGGAATCCTAAAACAGATGCCACCATTGGACAAAATCACAATCAACTCTTTACAATTCAAAGGCCTTCACGGTTATTACGATCGGGAACGAGTGGATGGAAATGAATTTGAAGTGGATGTAACGGCTAAAGGCGATTTCAGATCCGCTATTGAAAACGATGATCTGGATCAGACATTTAACTATGAAATTGTTGAGGAAGTAGCCGAAAATGTACTATCCGGAGAGAGTGAAAAACTAATTGAAACCCTTTGTAAAAAAATAGGAGATCAACTTTTTGAACGTTCACCTCATATTAAAAAATTCTCCGTTACAGTTAGGAAATTGAAGCCCCCTATTAAAACCCCGGCAGCTTTTGCCGAAATTACGATGAAATGGAAGAGGTAATCATCGCCATCGGAAGCAATCTGGGCGACAGACTGCAAATGATCCGCGATGCCGGTCAGTTTCTGGATACTATTTCGGAATCTGTGGTGAAAAAAGCCTCTATTTGGGAATCTGAACCTGTAGGAGGAGCTAAATTCACGTTTTTGAACACGGCTGCAAAAATAACGACTCGGCTAACACCCATAGATTTGCTCAAAGAATTGAAAAATTTCGAACAGCAATCCGGCAGGGAGGTCAATCCGACCCGATGGGGCCCGCGAATTTTGGATATGGATATCATCCGCTATGAGAATTTGGTTTATGAGGATGAATTTTTGACCATTCCACACCCCGAATATCACAATCGGCTTTTTGTACTGCTTCCAATGCAGGAGATTGATTCCGAATGGATCGATCCTCAACTTCGTATACCTCTGGTAGAACTGATAAAAACAGCCCCTGAAATGGAACTACAGAAAACGAATGATAGATGGTAAAATGTTTTTATCTTACAGAATCACAAATTAATAAGGAGAATGCCAAATCAGTTTGATTTTATAGCCATTGAGGGCGTGATCGGTGCCGGTAAAACATCCCTTGCAAGAGCCCTATCAGAACGAAACGGGGCGCGACTCGTACTGGAGCAGTTTGAGGAAAATCCATTTCTTCCGAAATTTTATGAGGACCGAAAACGTTACGCTTTTCAAACACAGTTGGCTTTTTTAGCAAGCCGCTTTAAACAGCAGCAAGAGATGACAACACCCGATCTGTTTGATCAGTTTGTCATATCCGATTACATCTTTGAGAAAGACAGAATATTTGCCAGGCTCAATTTAGACGACGATGAGATGGCACTTTACGACAATATTTTTGGAATCATGTCCGGAATTTCTGCAAAACCGGATTTGGTTATTTATCTTCAAAGTACCGTAAGCCGTTTGATGAACAACATCGATAACCGCGGACGTGATTATGAAAAACATATCACTCCGGACTATTTACAAGAGCTCTGTGATGCCTATAATCACTATTTTTATCACTTTACAAAAGCACCATTGATTATTATTAATGCAACTGAGATTGATTTCGTAAATAATCCAAGTCATCTCTCTTATATTGAAGAGCAGATTTTTGATCAACCTATAAGGAGCAATACTCACATTCAAATAATACCGGATTAATGATACGTTGGTTACTCATACTATTATTTATTTACCTTGTTATCCGATTGATACAGGGGCCAAAAAGAAAAAAACGATCCTCTATACGTTTCCACTTCGGTAATTTTCAGAATCGGAAAGATTCCGGTTCTAATACCAATGGAAAACCCAGTTTGGAAGATATTGAAGAGGCGGAATATGAGGATATAACTGAAAAAACGAAAAAAGAGGACAGTAAATGAGTTTTGAAGAGAAACATAAACAGGGCTACGAACTGCTTCATGAGAAGGATCTGGATAGAAGCCTTGATATGGCCAGGGATCTTCAAAAAATAAACCCGAAAGCGCCGGAGGGATTTACCCTGGAGGCAGAGGTGATGCAGAAATTAAATCAATGGGATGCCAGTATCAAATCGCTCAACAAAGCGATCGAATTGGACCCTGAAGACGGTAGGCTATATAACTTGAGGGGTTATGCCCATCTCAATAAAGACGAGCCGGAGAACGCTCACAGTGATCTTGAAAAAGCGATCGCACTCGATAACCTACCCTCTGCCCATAGAAATATCGTTCTCTACAAATTAATGATAGAAAAAGGCCAGGAGGCGATCGCCTATCTGCTCGATCGTATCCGGGCAGAACCCAGAGATGCCGAAAACTGGATTCTGATGGGCGATCTGATGAAAAAAGGTGGTCACGATACTAAAGCGCGTACCTACTACGAGCAAGCCCTCAAAATGGACCCCGATAATGAATATGTAAGGGAACTGCTGGAAGAGTGACAGCTCTCACTTACTTCATGTTGGTAAACTGCAACGGAATTCCGAAACTTTTTGCTTTCAGATGCTGGATCACTTCCTGCAGCTCATCGATTTTTTTGCCGGTTACGCGAACCTGCTCATCCTGAATAGCCGGTTGTACTTTTAATTTCAGACTTTTTATCTCCTTTACAATTTTTTTTGCAGTCTCTTTGTCGATGCCTTCTTTGATCGTCACATTCATCTTCACATGACCCAAACTGGTTCCCTCTTCTTCACCGTACTCCAATGCTTTCGGCTCCATCCCCCGTTTGATGAAGTTCTTTATCAGCATCTCCTTCATCGCTTGCATTTTCATACTCTCAGCAGCAACTAAGCTGATTCGATTTTCTTTTTTATGGAATTCTACTTCTGAATGGAGGCCTTTGAAGTCGTAGCGTGTTGACACCTCTTTCAGTGTATTATTTACTGCATTATCTACTTCCTGAGCGTTGATTTCATTAACTATATCGAATGATGCCATGGTTTTTCTTTATTTCTATGATCTAAAATTATCTAATCGTTTATTCCTAGCGTTAGTACTTATTATGCTGAGAGATTTAACTAATTTCTGATTGGTACCGCATCCAGAGCAAAATTATTGAAAGTAACCCGGTCGCCTAAATTTTTAGTGCCGTCAGAAACGCCAAATCGAATTCTGACTTTAAAATCTGGATTATTATTTACTTCCTCAATATCTGAGAAATCTACCTCCATTGGAAGGTATTGGTCAATTAGTTCTTGAACAATTTGATCATTTCTCAGACCGGCTGTAATCCATTGAGGTGTCCCTGTTGCAATTGAGTAATCAAAACGTAAGTTGTTAGCTGCAGGTTCATTCATAGCTGCATTTTCATTCATAGCTGCAAATGTCAATACTACACTTTCACGCCCGGTAGTTGGGAGATCCAAAAAGAGAGTGTTCTCTCCGGCGTCACCGACAAACGGTTCTTTCACTTGAATGGCACGCATGGAGTCAACAGCTTCTACAAATGAAATTCCAAAGTTACCTTCCAGTCTATAATTAACGATGGTGGGTCTATTTCTTCTCTCCAAAGATGCAATTCGTTCTGTGTTAGGGTAATTACTCATAGAAGATTGAAAACGGATATTTCCAAGACTATTGATAGATGTATAAGTAGCAGATATGGATTCAAGTTCGATATCATTTGGAACCGTGACATCAAAATGCCAATAATGGATCAGTTCAGGGTCTGCAGGTTCTACTGGTGGGGGCTCTTCTTCTGTATCTGTGGTAGAGGAACAGCTGACAGTTAATAGTAAAATTGTAAAATACAGTGCAAATGTAAGGAGTTTTTTCATTAGAGATCTAAATTTGATCGATTTTCATAGTGAATAGAATCTCCTAAAAGTTAAATATTTTTTTTGTCATTTTGTGCATTTGATTAATTCGATGGTTCCGTCAACCAAATATGGCGTTCCCTGGACACTTGTTTTCTCTATCAAATAAAAACTAATTTTGAACTGAATGATATTTCCGGAAGTTTAAAATAGGTACGTTTGAAAAAATATGGCTAATACGTACCTATATGACAGAAGATTTAATGGTGAATGGCATTTAATTTTTTTGCAGATTAACGACCTTCACGCCACCAAGACCTGCGGCAACAACGAGTCTTTGATCTCGATAACTTACATGATTCGCTGATTGTAGCTCGTCAAACGTTAATGAACCAAGCAATTCAACTGTCAGAGGATCCCCGGTGACGTATTCATTCAGATTTTTGCTTGCAACGGCCACATAGACTCCAGCTTCACCATTTGCAATGAAAATGTACTCTTCATCTGCAGAAGCAGCATTCGATTCTACAACGGATGGTGATAATCCCAGTTTGGATGGATCCGGGATCGGAATATTTGCAATCAATTCACCGGTATTAAGATCAATCAAATGAGTCCCTGATCGACCGGCGGCTATAAGAGCCAGATCTCCTTTTATTTCGACCGTATTCTTTGCTTCAGGGGTATCTGCACCTTCGAAGGTAAATTTGTTCAGAACGGTTCCCTCGTTTACACTCAGCACATAAAGAGATCCAATCCCTGAAGCAGGATTACTTGCCAAAACTACAATCCGTTCATTATTTGCGTCGACCCATCGTGCTTCCGGGATATCAATGTATCCATTTTTCTTAGATAGATTTTTATCTTCAAAATTGAACGAACTAAGGCCTGCATTGCTACCGCTGGTTACATAAACAGTATTATCCAACGCATGGATACTGTTTGCAGCAAATCCCGGCAGACCGGCCTGATCTGAGTTGCTGCTAATAGTAAATCCGCTGTGCTCGAAGATTTGAACAGCTGAGTAACCCTCATCCTGTGTGAGTAATGGGTCATCAGAAGAGTGGGCAATGAAAATATGGCTATCACCTACATAAACAGCATTAGCTTTCGCATTAGTAAACTCAATACTTGCTCTTACTCTTACAGGCGTGGCTCTTGTACCTCTTACAGGAGCACTGCCACCTGCAACTTCCAGAAAATCTATACCCCCTTTATAAACAGCCCCTCTCACGCTATAACTTACCGTAACTCTGTCACTCCCTTTTGAGACACTTGCCATTGTGGCCATTGTTTGAACTCCATCCACAACCGGTGTTTTTATATTCGCAATTAATTGCAATGAAATTGATTGTCCATCAACTTTTTCCGCAACCGGTGAGACCGGCACAATAACAATATCAAAATCAGAATCTGTTAGCCGTTCACTAAGTTTCGTTTCATCGTTTGAGATCCTATATGTAGTATCATCAGGTTTATTTTCGTCAACGATCTCGTTATTGACATTACATCCAATCAACCCGAAGACCAAGATCAATAGTACAGTGTATTGAGGCAATTGCAGTAGGTTCAGTTTCATCTCAGTATATTTAATTATTAAAATTTCTTAATGGTTAAATATAAACAAACTAATTATTAAAAAATATTAATATTTTAGAAATATTTACAGCTATGTCTCTGATTTTAAACCTTTAATGCAAGTAATGATGAGAGGGGTACTAGCTACGTATTAATTAATACCCTTTTTTCGGTTACCTTTCTTTTTCCCCCTCTTGCTTTCTGCAATTTTGGCGTCTGAGCGTTTTCGGCTATTCCACTGTTTACCCTTAGCCGATTTCCGGGAACCCGATTTTGGGGAATCAGCTCCACCCGAAGCACCCTCAGGCTTTTTCTTATGCGATCCCGATCCACCGGACTCACCGGAATTACTTCGTTTCCGGGCCGACCGCGAGACCGCTTCCTTACTAGATCCCTTAACGGACTGCAATAGTGTGGCAATTTCAGAATCGGTCAAAAACCTCCAGGTACCAATAGGAATACCATCCAGATTGATATTCATAACACGGATACGCTGCAGGCGTGTCACCTGACAACCCAATGCCTCACACATACGTCGAATTTGCCGATTCAGACCCTGATTCAGAACAACCCGAATGGTCTGGGAATTGATTTTTTCCACCGTACAACGACGGGTCATAACTCCAAGAATCGAAACCCCCTCCGCCATCTGACGGATAAAATTGGTTGTCACCGGCTTGTCAACAGAAACGATATACTCTTTGTCGTGTTTATTACTGGCCCTCAGGATTTTATTCACAATATCCCCGTCGTCGGTGAACAGAATCAGCCCCTCCGAATCTTTGTCGAGGCGCCCCACCGGAAATACACGTCCACCGTGATAGCTCAGTGCTTTCAGAATATTGTCGGGATCGTTGCGATCCGTTGTGGAAGTAATTCCTACGGGCTTGTTGTAGGCCAGATAAACACGCTGAGAGCGCATTTCCACTGGGTTTCCATTCACAAGCACGCGATCATTCTGCGAAACCAAATCGCCGAGCTGTGCAACCTTCCCATTCACACGTATTTTGCTTTTTTTAATCATTCGGTCTGCTTCCCGGCGCGAACAGATTCCGGCATCACTGATGAATTTATTAAGTCGGACAAGCAAGATAATTTGTTGGATTTGTGTTTGGGAAAAAGGTAGTGACATTACTATTAACGGAATATAAAATACCGAAATGTTGTTCTGATGTCCTAATTTAATAGACCACCTGGATACATCACCTATATAAGGTCGCTGTCGCCGAGCTGTTCAATATGAAATCCTATTCATTTTTGCTGCCTAAAATGAGTTTCTTGTTAATGCCTTAATAATCTTTTCATGTTCCTGATATTTATTCATGAGTATTCGCCGATCGGCCATTTCAAAATCTTCGAAATCAAATCCGGGCGAGACAGTGCAGCCGCATAAAACATAGTGATCCGGCTTATCAACCGTTACGCCAAACCACGCCCCACCGGGCACCACACACTGTGGCTGCTGTTGTTCACTCAACTCTTTACCCAGATAAAGAGCCTCATATAAACCATCTTCATGAATCACATGAATCGTAATCGATGACCCCTCATAGTGATGCCACACCTCATCCGACTTGATCCGATGAAAACAGGAGATATCCTCACTCCCCAATAGATAGTAAATGCCTGTACAATAATTTCTTCCTGATGGAAATCCACCACCCTCACTAATACTGAATACCTCCCTGCTTCGATAGATTTCCGAAAAAAATCCACCCTCAGGATGAGGCTGTAATTTCAGGGATTTTATAAGCTCTTCTTTTCTATTCATCTTCACAGTATTTATCCATAATTGTCATCTCTTCATTCTAATCAATATCACACTATTTCACCATATGAAACCATCTTAGTTTAAAAACCATTGCAACTAAATCAAATCTCAGAAATCATGATTCTGTGAGGAGTGGAGAATGGGGAAATGGTGCTCATAACTTGAGATGGGGACTAAAACACTGAATTTTTAGATGCTAAATGATATTGAATTGGGATATTATTAGATTATCTTAACGATTGACAAAATCTTGAACAGATTCTTGTGATAGGTAAAGAAGACAAAAAAGCAGCATCCTTACTTTTGGTGGTTTAACGGGTGCTTTTGATCACTGATATTATGATTAGAAAAGGTCTTTTACTGTTTGCTTTAGTAAATACTTGTTTGTCGGCACAGGCCTTACAACTTTCTATTTTAGAACAACAACCCCCTTTAACCGCTCAAAACTGGACAGTTGAAGACGGCCTTCCAGTTAACACCGTCGGGAATATTACTCAGGACAGTCTCGGGTATCTATGGATCAGCACTTATGACGGGCTTGTCAGGTTTGATGGGTTGGAATTCAATATTTATAGTTATTCCAATACCCCGGAGATGCCTCACAATCGTACCACCCAATTGTATCTTCAGGACAAAGACCGAATGTGGGTATCATTGGAATACGGCGGTGTAATTCTAAAGGAAAATGGGGAGTTTCGCCATTTTGGGAACCAAACGAACTTCACCGATTCCGACCTAACACATATTTTTGAGTTTTCAGATGGCAGAATGTTCTTCATTACTCATACCGGACTGTATGTATATGATGGTGAAAAATTTGCCAGGTTCTTTAACAGCGATGATTCTGCACAAAATCAAATTCACGATATTTTTGAAGACTCAGATAAAAGTATCTGGATAGCTACGAACAACGGTCTTCTCCAATTCAACCCTACAGGAGATCTGTTAGCTGAATATCATAAAAGTCCTGTGCAGCAAAACAATCGTTTTAGAACTGTGATTAGAACCAGAAACGGGATCATTACTACCGGTACCGATACAGGCGTTTATGAGTTAATGAATGAAGAGTTACTACAAACTGATAAATATGCTGCTGCTAATAATTACGCAATCAGTAAAATCTACAATGATGAGAGTAAGACATTAATATTAGCAATGGGGGGATTATTTTATAAAGGTGAGAATCAAACCATAAAATTACAGATCGATCATTTAAAACCAGCTGAATATTTCAGGGGATTCTATAGGGATTCGAATGGAAGGATTTGGCTGATAGGAACGTCAGGCACACTCGGAATATTCGAAGATGGCCAAATTCGCCCTTTTGATGAAATACCTCACATCAGTGATTACTATTTCAACAGTGTTTTCGAAGATCGCGAAGGTAATATATGGTTTGGAACCAATGCAAACGGCCTCATTAGTGTAAGCGAAAGTAAAGTTCGAAATTTGGGAACCCCTGAAGGTCTTTCAGGGAATAACATACTTGCTATGATGGAAGACAGTAAAGGGCGCTATTGGGTGGGAACCAGGGGCGACGGGTTGAACCTGATTGACGGGGATACTATCACTTATTATAATGTAAATAATGGTGCCGAATCAAGATTTGTTCAGGCTATTGGGGAAGATAAAAACGGGAATATTTGGATTGGTCATCATCAAAAAGGACTAAATAAGATCACACCGAACAGCTTAGAACATTATCTTCCGGGAGATAATGTGGAGATCAATGATATACGTTCTATTTACATCCACAGTAATGGAGAAATATGGCTTGGTACTTATGGCGGATTGGTAAATTTCGATCCTTCAGGTTCAAATCATGTTGTATATGATAAAGATGACGGGCTTACCGGAATTAAGATAAGGTACATTGCCGAAGCCCCTGATGGGGCACTTTGGACAGGCAGTCTGGATGGCGGAGTATCCCGATTTCATGAAGGTATCTTCACGAATTACACTACCGAAGACGGGCTTTCTTCTGACAATATCCGATCCATTTATATGGATGAATATGATGCCGGTACCATCTGGATCGGATCAGAAAACAACGGACTCAATCGTCTTAAAGACGGAAAGATATCATACATCAATATGGACGATGGCCTGCCCGATCATATCATACATTGGATATCACAAGATAAAAACGGTTGGCTTTGGATGTCTTCAAATCGTGGGGTTTTCAAGATCAACAAGTCTGAACTGAATGCTTATCTCGACAATGAGTCTGATATATTTACCCTGTTACATTACGGGCGGGCAGAAGGCATGCGTAATCCGGAAGCAAATGGTTCGATTCAGGAAGCAGGAATCAGAACAAGTGAAGGAGATTTTTGGTTTGCAACACAGGAAGGAGTCGCCATCTTCAGCCAAAATCAGGAAAATAACCAAACATACCCACCAACAGTTTTAATCAAATCTATAGCTGCCGGAGGGAATTCATACACCTCCGATAAAGTATTGATCGATAAAGGATACAAAAGTTTCACCATCAATTTTAGTGCACTCACCTTTCCCACCAGTGAAAAAGCAAGATTCAGGTATCGATTGATTGGAGTTGATGACTCCTGGAATGAAGTATCAGGCCAACGATCGGTATCTTATAATGACGTTCCGGCCGGAGATTATTCGTTTGAAGTTCTAGCCGCAAACAACAACGGGATATGGAGTGAGAAACCGGCTATTGCATCGATTACCGTTCAACCTTTTTTCTATGAACAGCCATGGTTTTTTATACTTTTTCTGGCTCTCATTACAGGTGGTTATTATGGCGCAACCCAGCTTCGTTACCGATATCTATTGAACAATCAGAGTAAACTGGAACGTATCATTCAGGAACAAACATCTGACTTAATACAAGAGAGAAATGACCTTCAAGAAAAGAACGAGTTAATTCGAATGCAGTCAGCTGAACTTGAGAAAAGCAATCAAACCAAAGATAAATTCTTTTCATTAATTGCACATGATCTTCGTAATCCGATTCAAGCTTTAGTTGGTCTTTCAGAAATAATCTTAACGGATATGGACAAAGACAAAAATTCTGAGCAAAGAGAAATGTTTTATAATCTCAACTCTTCAGCACAGTCTTTACAACATCTTGTGGAAGATTTACTTAGTTGGGCATCGTTACAAAGTAAGAAAATGAGCCTTAAACCTGAACAAATTGATATCAATCAGTTAGCTGTGCAAATTCTGAAGTTATTTAAAGAAAACGCACTGCAAAAAGATATTGAACTTTCTTTTAAGTCAAGCACTTCAAATACTATATATGCTGATCGGAATATGCTGAAAACCATCCTTAGAAATTTTATTTCAAATGCAATTAAGTTTTCTCAGCCGGGAGGTAATGTTTCCCTGGATATTTCACAAGAGAATTCAACTTTTATTATTGAAGTAATGGATGAAGGAATTGGTATGGATGAAAATATGGTACAAAAATTACTTCATAGCGATTTAAATGTATCACGTATTGGCACACAAAATGAAAGGGGGACCGGCTTAGGATTGCCGATTTGTAAAGAAATGATTGCCCTACATGGCGGAAAACTAGAGATAGAATCTGAAGAGCAGAAAGGCTCAACATTTATCATTAAACTTCCCTTAAACCATTCAAAGTAAAAAACGGGGCGCTGCCAGATTCTTAAATGATTTAAATAAGCAGCTAACTTTACGTTGTATTTCGCTTCATTTACCCCTAATTTTCAATTCTACTAAATCGGGACGTGGCTCAGTCCGGTAGAGCACTCGGCTGGGGGTCGAGGGGTCGCAAGTTCAAATCTTGTCGTCCCGACTAAAAAAGCCCATCGTGATTCGGTGGGCTTTTTCTTTTTAGTTACCAGATTGGTACTACATTCAAACCATCAATTTATCATTGATTCCTGCAGGTCAGTATTTAAATTTTTTTAATTATTTATAATCAGTAGTGTCCGGTAAAAGATAAAAAAAAGAAGGGGAGTTCCCTTTCGAGTTCTCCCCTTTTGGTTATTTTATGTTTTTCCACAAACGTAAATAACCGCTATGAATAAAAGTACACATTTCTC
>Ga0222664_1000487_pt1 | contig 22428 bp, 19 predicted proteins | sample AntAcemetagen604_FD_181147 | JGI IMG/M metagenome (GOLD analysis project Ga0222664, IMG submission 181147) | Saline water microbial communities from Ace Lake, Antarctica - #604 | ecosystem: Environmental > Aquatic > Non-marine Saline and Alkaline > Saline | place: Antarctica: Ace Lake...
TCCCTCTCCTATAGGCGCATACACTTATTATATTAGATATTCTTCTACCCTTGATCCCAACGGAGGGGTTTATTCGCAAGTTGGAGCAGTCTTACTCATTCGTTAAGTAGTACTTTTTCCAAACATCATCAAATATGCTTTTATAAAAGCATCAAGGTCGCCATCCATTACAGCTTGAACATTTGAAGTTTCATGATTTGAACGTAAATCTTTGACCATCTTGTAGGGATGCATTACATAATTTCTAATTTGACTTCCCCACTCAATTTTCATTTTTGAGCCTTCAATAGTATCCCGCTCATCTTGCCTTTTTCTAATTTCCATTTCATAAAGCTTCGATTTTAAAAGCTTCATGGCATTTTCCTTATTCTGTAATTGAGATCTACTTTCAGTATTTCGAATAATTAACCCCGTAGGTTTATGCTCTAATCTTACCCCTGTTTCAACCTTATTTACATTTTGCCCTCCAGCTCCACCAGACCTAAAGGTTTCCCAAGATATTTCGGCAGGACTAATTTCTATTTCAATTGAATCATCAACAACTGGATAAACAAATACAGAGGCAAAAGAAGTATGCCTTTTTGCATTAGCATCAAATGGAGATATCCTAACAAGACGATGCACACCATTTTCTCCTTTAAGATAACCATAGGCAAAATCACCTTCAATTTCAATAGTGGCAGTTTTAATTCCAGCCTCATCACCCTTTTGGTAATCAACCTCTCTAACTTTAAAACCACTTTTTTCAGCCCACATTAAGTACATACGATAAAGCATACTACTCCAATCTTGACTTTCAGTACCACCTGCTCCAGAATTAATTTCTAAAATGGCATTTAGGTTATCTTCTTCTGCTGAAAGCATATTTTTAAACTCTAAATCTTCTAAAGTTTTAAATGCCTGCTCATAAGCAACTGTAAGGTCATCTTCACTTGCTTCCTTTTCATTGTAGAGCTCTTGAACCAACAAAAGTTCATCTACAGCATCAGAGAGTTTGTCAAAGGTTTCTACCCAATACTTCTTCTTATTAATAACTTTTATGATTTGCTCGGCTAGTTTTGGGTCATCCCAAAAGTTTGGAGCTAATGTTTGCTGCTCCTCGTCGGCTAATTCTAATTTCTTTTGATCAACGTCAAAGATGCCTCCTTAACGCATCCTGGCGCCTAGCAATCTCATTGATATGCTCTTGATTTATCATATTGCAAAAGTATATTTTCTATTTAATCAGATACATAATTTCATCCCAAATAATATCTCCCTCGTATCCTTTGGATATTAGGTAATTGGCAACTTTTTTTCTTTTAATAAAAAGATCAGGTTCTTTCACTAATGCTTCTTTTTTCCTAATCAAAACTCTAATTGTTTCTCCATAAGCCTCAGGGTTTAAGGACTCTATTGCCTTTTTAATAATTACTCCCGAAACTTTATGAAGTTTTAAACCCTGAAATATCTTTTTCCTACCCCATTTTTTTTGATTGAATTTACCCCTAACATAAGCAAAAGCAAATCTTTCTTCATTTAAAAAGTTTTCGCTAACCAGTTGGGCTATTATAGTTTCAATTTTATTAGAAGAAACTTTCCATTCAAAAAGTTTATTCCGAATACTCTGGTGGGATTTTTCTTGTTTAGCACAAATATTTCTAGCCCGCTGTAAAGCTTGCTCAGGAGAAACAGGATTATTTGATTTTTTTGCTGCAAACATTCAAAATGAAAAGACGAAATTAAAACTTGATTTCGTTATTCTTTTCATCATAAAAATGATATTCTACTAAAGGATAATTATCTCGAGGAATAATGGTAATCCATTTTTTGTATTTAAAAAACCATTTTCGTTGAAACGATTTTAGGTTTTTACACAAATAAGCTTCTACAAAAGGATGAACGTGTAAAGAAACTTTTTTATTCTTTTTATTTTTAAAAACAAGATCAACTTTATTTTCAATATCATCAACCATGAGAATTGTTGCCCTAACCTCTTTTGTTCCACCATTTTCAGATGGCATGGTTTCAGTTGTTTTAATATCAATTTCGGGTCTTACTCTTTGTCTTGTAATTTGAACCAATCCAAATTTTGAAGGAGGTAAAATTTGGTGTTTTGCTCTATCCTTTGACATTTGCTCTTTAAGTCTATCCACAAGTTGCTTTTTGTGTTCAGCTTTTCGCATATCAATAAAATCAATTACAATAATTCCTCCCATATCTCTCAACCTTAGTTGTCGAGCTATCTCATTGGCAGCATCAAGGTTTACCTTAAATGCACCATCTTCTTGATTTTCTTGATTTTTACCTGTATTTCCGCTATTTACATCTATTACATGAAGTGCTTCGGTGTGTTCAATTACCAAATAAGCTCCTGAAGGCATGGTAACATTTATACCAAATAAAGATTTTATTTGGCGTTCAATTCCAAAACTTTCAAATATTGGAATGTTGCTTTTATTGTGCTTTAGAATATCAATTCTATCAGGTGCAACACTTTGAAGATAAGTTTTTATTTCTTCGTATAAACCGATTTCCCCAACATGAATTTTATTGAATGATGGATTTAAAATATCTCTAATAATTGCATTGGAGCGGTTAATTTCTCCTAGAATTCTTTTAGGCGGTTTTGCTCCTTTTAACCCATTAAAAAGAGTTTCCCATTTACCAAATAGGGTTTGCAAATCATTATCAAGTTCTGCTACCTTTTTATTTTCGGCAACAGTTCTAATAATAACTCCAAAATTTTTGGGCTTTATACTTTTAATTAAAGTCTTTAGTCGATTCCTTTCCTCTCTGTTTCTAATTTTTTGAGAACAAGTTACCTTATCAGAAAAAGGAACTAACACTAAAAATCTTCCAGCGATACTCAACTCGCAAGAAACTCTAGGGCCTTTGGTTGAAATTGGTTCTTTTGCTATTTGAAGCAAAATATGTTTGTTTGGCTTTAAAGCTTCATCAATTCGACCATTTTTATCGATGTCTTCCTCATGCTTAAATCCATCTAATTTGTGCGTATTTTGAGATCCACTAATGGATCCATCAACGTACTTTAGTAATGATTTTAACTGAGGACCGAGGTCCAAATAATGCAAAAAAGCGTCCTTCTCATATCCCACATCAACAAATGCGGCATTGAGTCCGGTTACAACCTTTTTGACCCTACCAAGATAAATATCGCCAACTGAAAAGTCGTTGCCTGATTTTTCTTGATGAAGTTCAACAAGTTGCTTGTCTTCCATTAGAGCAATATCTACTGCTCCGGAAGATGACTGAATAATTAATTCTTTAATCACGGTTACTCCTACTTAGGAAAGCGAAAAAATGCTATTAAGAAAAAAATCTAAAACGGGGAGGTTTAAGGATTATTTTTTCCTTTTATGGCGATTTTTTCTAAGCCTCTTTTTCCTTTTGTGAGTAGCGATTTTATGTCTTTTTCTTTTTTTACCGCTAGGCATATCAATTGTTATTTAATTCTGTTAAAAATTTATTTGCCTCAGATTTCATTTCTTGATCTGAAGTATTGTCTATTACGTATTCAAAATCGGTTTTTGCTTTTTCAAACTCATTTAAACTAGCAAAGGTGTGAGCTCTAAAATAATATGCTTCAACATTTTCAGCATCTAACTCAATTACCTTATTAAATCTTTCTAATGCTTTGCTAAACTGCTGGGACTGAACCGATAACATACCCATTTGAAAATGAGCTCTGACATTATTTGGATTTTCTTCAAGAACCTCCCTTAACATCATAATCCCCTTCATTGGAGCCGAGCCTTCATTTACAATAGCAACTGCCTCATTTATTTTAGCATCAATTGACCTATCTACTTGAACCACTTCAGTGGAGTTTCCCTGATGAGGGGCTAAGTAAATTGCAATACCAATTAAAAAAACTACAGCAACAGCAACTATTTGAGTATTTTTCAGCTTTAGCATATTAATTTCTAAACTTTCACGCTTGATTTAACTTTGTGCGTAAAGGTTTTAGATGGTTTAAATGCTGGTATAAAATGCTCAGGGATAATGATACTTGTGTTTTTCGAAATATTTCTTCCTGTTTTTTCGGCTCTTTTTTTAACTATAAAGCTACCAAAGCCTCTTAAGTAAACATTATCTCCACTAGCTAAAGAATCTTTTATTGATTCCATAAATGCTTCAACAGTATGCTGAACAGCTAACTTCTCAATTCCTGTTTTTTCAGATATCTCGTTAACTACGTCTGCTTTTGTCATAATCCTTCTTTTTAAAAATTTATTATCCCTGAAAAATGAGGGTGCAAATATATATCTAATAATTATATAGAATAGGCTATAATTCAACTTTTTATAATAAATCTTAAAATTCATAAACTCATAGTATATATCATTGTTTCATAAAAGAAATGAACAATAAATTTTCAACTTTACTAATCAATTGGTACGAAGAAAATCGCCGTAACTTGCCTTGGAGGGGTACAAAAGATGTTTATAAGGTTTGGCTTTCAGAAATAATTTTACAGCAAACTAGAGTTCAGCAAGGTTTAGATTATTATAACAAGTTTGTCTCAAAATATCCTACTATTTTTGATTTAGCAAGCGCTTCTGAAGATCAGATTTTATCAGATTGGCAAGGATTAGGTTACTATTCAAGAGCTAGGAACCTCCACAATACCGCAAAAAAAGTTGCTTTTGAATTTGACGGAGTATTCCCCTCCAACAAAAAAGAATTAATGAAATTAAAAGGTATTGGTGATTACACATCCTCTGCCATTGCCTCTTTTTGTTTTGATGAAGCAACTCCGGTAATTGATGGAAATGTTTTTAGGTTTATTGGGAGATTAAAGGGTATATTCTCCCCTATTGACTTGCCAGAAACAAAAAAAGAGATTCAAAAATTTCTTCAAAATCAAATTCCAAAAAAAGGAAATGCACCTTTTAACCAAGGCCTTATGGAAATGGGAGCGTTAGTTTGTACCCCAAAAAAACCCAATTGTGAAAATTGCCCTTTCTCAAATAGTTGTTATGCGTTTTTAAATAATTGCCAAGAAGAACTTCCTGTAAAAGGAAAAAAAATAAAAGTAAAAACCAGATATTTAAATTACCTATTATATAAGGAAGACGGTAAACTTGCCCTACAAAAAAGGTTTGGGAAAGATATTTGGGAAAACCTTTTTGAATTTCCTTTAATTGAAACAGAACTTGAACATGAAGTAGTTAATTTAAAAATTCTGATTTCGGAATATACACAACTTAAAAACCCCTCTGTTGATTTAATTGGCAACTATAAGCACAAGCTAACCCATCAAGTTTTAATTGTAAATATTTGGAAACTGAATAATGTAATTGCAGAAACCCCAAAAAATTGGATATTTGTAAATTCAAACGAACTAAACAAATTTGCATTACCAAGAGTGCTTACCAGATTTTGGGAAGATTTTACTAACAATGGTTTACAATTGCAAATAGTTTAGTTAATTTTAAACTATAATTTATCGTTATGGCAGGTGGTGTTAATAAAGTAATTTTAATTGGAAATTTAGGAAAAGATCCTGAAGTTAAATATTTAGAGGGTGGCAGAGGTTTTGCCAAGTTCTCAATAGCCACATCAGAAAGTTATAAGGATAAAAATGGAGAAAGAGTTGACCAAACAGAATGGCATAATATTTCTGTATGGCGTCCTGGATTAGTCGGTATTGTAGAAAAATATGTTAAAAAGGGAGACAAAATTTATATAGAGGGAAAACTAAGAACTCGTTCTTGGGAAGACGAAACAAAAAATATGAGATATACAACCGAAATAGTTGTAGATAATTTAACCCTTTTGGGCGCACCTCAGGGTCAAAATAACGAATCTGAATCAGCGCCAAAAAATGACGTTTCTCAAAAGCAAAATACTCCTGTTTCTTCTAAAGAATCTGCAAAAGAACAAGATGACGACGACTTACCTTTCTAAAACTATGTTAAACCAAAACCACAACCTTGGACGAATCGGGTGACCCCTACCAGTTTTTTCTAATCTCAATTTTCCAATCAATATCATTTGAGGTAGCAATAGAGTTGTTATTATTGGCTGTATTGTTGGTTTGTTCTGCCTTAATATCTGGTTCTGAGGTTGCATTCTTTTCAATAAATGCCTCAGATGCCAATAATTTAAAAGACTCGAAAGACAGAAATGATGTTACAATTTTTGAACTTCTTCAAAAACCAAAAAAACTTTTAGCCACTATTTTAATAGCAAACAATTTCATTAACGTTGCTATTGTTATTCTTTCCTCTTTAATTATTGAAGGTATCTTTGATTTTTCTAGCTTTCCACTTTTAGGATTTATTTTTCAGGTTATTGTTGTTACCTTTTTAATCTTATTAATTGGTGAAATTATTCCTAAAGTTTATGCCACTCAAAACCCCTTTACCCTATTACACCTTATGGTGTATCCAATAGGGAAAATGAACCAGTTGTTTACCCCACTAAGTTTTTTACTTACTTCTTTTACCAATATCATCGATAAGAAAATTGTTAAAAAATCTGAGTCAATTTCTGTGGATGAGCTTTCTCATGCCCTCGATTTAGCATCAGATGAAACCGTAGATGAAGACGACCACAAAATTTTAAGAGGTATTGTAAAGTTTGGCAACACATCAGTAAAACAAATCATGACATCAAGGGTAGATGTAATTGCAATTGATAAGCAAACTTCGTTTTCTAATGTTGTGCAAACTATTCTAGATTCAGGCTATTCTAGAATCCCTGTATTTGAAGAGAATTTTGATACAATATCTGGTGTACTATACATAAAAGATTTACTACCGAATTTAGATCAAGAGGAAGGTTTTGAGTGGCAAGATTTAATAAGACCGGCTTTCTTTGTTCCTGAAAACAAAAAAATTGATGATTTATTAAAAGAATTTCAAGAGAAGAAAATTCATATGGCTGTAGTTGTTGATGAATATGGCGGTTCGTCGGGCGTTGTTAGTTTGGAAGATATTATTGAGGAAATTGTTGGTGAAATATCTGATGAGTTTGATGATGAAGATATTTTCTATTCTAAAATTGATGACAAAAACTACATATTTCAAGGAAAAATAATGCTCAATGATTTTTACCGCGTTTTAGAAATTGAAGGTGAAGATTTTGAGGCAGGAAAAGGTGATTCAGATACACTTGCAGGATTTATTTTAGAAATTTTTGGCCGAATTCCAAAAAGGAATGAGACTATTCATTTTAATAATTATGAATTTAAAATTGAAGCCGCAGATAATAGAAAAATATCCTCTCTAAAGCTTACTATTCTTGAAAAAGCAATCAAATCAGAAAAATTTGAAGAATAAAGCTTTATTTTTCTTAATTTCAATTTTCCTATTTGGTTGTAAAAATGAATATACCCCAAAACCAAAAGGCTATTATAGAATTGATTTTCCGAACAAAGAATATTCAAGCTATCAAGGCGATTGCCCTTTTACTTTTGAGTTTCCAAAAAAATCAATTTTAGAAAACAAATCACGAGGAATTGTAAAACCATGTTGGTACAATTTGCATTACCCTCAATATGCCAATACAATTCATTTAAGCTATTTTTCAATAAAAAAAGACTCTTTATCTAATTATATTGAAGAAACAAGGATGCTTGCAATGAAGCATATTGTAAAAGCAAACCAAATAAATGAGGAAATCTTCAAAAACCCAAACCATAACGTTTATGGATTGATTTATGACTTTGGGGGAGAAACTGCTACAAATTTTCAGTTTTTTTTAACTGATAGTAGCAATCATTTTTTTAGAGGAGCTATGTATTTTAACATGCCTCCGAATAGTGATTCATTGCAACCAGTTGAACAATTCATAAAAGCAGATTTGAGACACTTTATTGAAACCTTTAGATGGAATTAATTGGCCTTAAAAAACCTCAGTTGTTGTGCTAAAAACACAAAAGAAGCAAGTAGTAGTAATGCACCAAATTGATGCAAAACACCAAGTACAAGTGGAACACTATATATCAATGTAAAAACGCCCAGAACAAATTGAGCTCCTACTGCAACCAAAAATAAATTTCGAGCTAAATCTTGTGTTTTGGTTAATTCAATTTTACTCAATTTAAACCAAATAAACACCACCAAACCGGCAACTAAATATGCCATATAGCGGTGAATAAACTGCACTCCACTTTTAGCATCTAAAAAATTCAACCAAATCGGGTCAAGTGCAAAAACCGAATCACTTATCCAATTTTGTTCCCCCATTTTCGGGAAGTGGTTATGCACAGTTCCAGCATCCATTCCTGCTACAAAAGCTCCGTATATTATTTGAATAATTAGGAAAGGAAAGAATAATTTTAACCATAAATGTTCTTTTTTCAATTCAACTGAAATACTATTAACTGGTTTTAATAAATCTATTGCTACCCAAAAAGTAAATGCAAATGCAAAAAAGGCTGTTGTTAAATGAGCTGCAAGCCTATAATGACTTACTCTTGGCTCATTTACTAGGCCACTTTTTACCATAAACCAACCTAAAAAACCTTGAAACGCACCTAAAATAAAAATGGCTATTAATTTACCTACAAGCCTTTTTGGAATCATTTTCTTGAAAACAAACCAAGCTAATGGAAAAATAAATACCAAACCAATTAATCTACCCCAAACCCTGTGAATATATTCCCACCAAAAAATAGATTTAAAATCATTTAATGAGAAATTGCTGTTAAGTTCTTTGAATTCTGGTGATTGTTGATAATCAAGAAAAACCCTGTTCCACTCTAATTCAGTTAATGGTGGAAATGTACCTGCAATTAATCTCCAATCTACCATTGATAAACCAGACTCAGTTAATCTTGTAATACCACCAATAATTACCATTGCGGCAATCATAAACACACCAATAAAAAGCCAAATAATTATTGGCCTATTATTCTCTTTCATGAAAAAATTTAGTTTGAATTATTAACCTGAGGTAAAAGCCTGTTAAAAACATCGAAAATACTAGGAAAACTAACAGAGGGAAGCTTTAAAAATTCCTTTTCGGTCGACTCTGAATTATTGCTATTGCGATAAGTTTTTACCTCAAAATTTACCTGAGGATGCGAGTAATTGACAACTTGCTGTATTTCGGTCAATTTGGTTTTATTTTTAGTGTAAATTTCTAAACAAGAACCAACTTTTTTTACTGAAACTTCCTCTGAAGAGAAGTCATTAAACTCTGCAAATTGGTTTAAGGTCTCTACACTTTCAAAGCAAACGTTCGATTTAAAAAAGACGTTGTCCTTTTCAGACTCACAGCCTAATAAAACACCCGCAAAAAGAATTATGAAAATAGTTTTCTTCATGTCAATTATTTACAAATATAACACATAAAAAGCCGAAAAGTTATTGGCTAAATGTAATTTATGAAACTGTATATTTGGCGCCCCTATGGCAATGGATCAACCAACTGAAGAAATGTCTTTTTTGCAACACCTTGAGGAATTAAGGTGGCATTTAATAAGGTCTGTTCTGGCTGTGGTTATTGTGGCAATTTTGGCCTTCATTAACAAAAGCTTTGTTTTTGATGTAATTATTTTTTCACCCAAAAAGCCTGATTTTATTACATTCCAATATCTGTGTAAATTATCTGAGCAATTAAATCTTTTTTTTCCGTCTTTAATTTCAAAAGACATTTTGTGCATCGGTGGCAATATACCAACACTTCAAAACCTGGATATGGCTGGTCAGTTCACCACACATATTTTAGTTAGTTTAATTGCAGGGCTGGTAGTTGCTTTTCCTTATGTTTTTTGGGAGATATGGAGGTTTATTAGTCCAGGATTACATGAAAAAGAACAAAAATTAACACGAGGAACAGTATTCTATTCTTCTTTTCTTTTTCTTTCAGGAGTCTCTTTTGGATACTTCATTATTGCTCCATTGTCAATTAACTTTTTTTCTACCTATCAAGTAAGTAGCGAAGTTGCAAATCAATTTACACTTTCAACCTATATTTCAACCTTAACAACAATTATTTTAGCCTGTGGCGTTTTATTTGAACTACCTATTGTAGTTTACTTTTTAACTCGAGCAGGACTTATTTACCCAGAGCTTTTAAGAACTTACCGAAAACACTCAATTGTTGCTGCATTTGTGCTTTCTGCCATATTAACTCCACCTGATGTTTTTAGTCAATTTTTGGTTTCATTACCTTTATTTATTCTTTATGAAATTAGTATTTTCATATCGGCCCGAACTGTTAAAAACTTAAATAACTAGCCAACTCTTTATCCTTACTTTTGATACTGGTTTACCATGAAGAAGCTAAGGCTTACACTATTATTTTTATTTATTGTTATTTCCTTAGTCGGACAAAAAACAATAATTTCTGGAGTTGTAACCGATTCTGAAACAGGCTTTCCAATGCCTTTTGTTAATATTAGCTTTAAGGGAACCAAGATTGGAACCACCACTAATTTAGATGGGAAATATAAGTTGGAAAGCTACTTTGCTTCTGATTCGCTTCAAGCATCATTTGTTGGTTTTACTAAAACAAGTATTGCAGTAAAAAAGGAGCATGAGCAAGAAATAAACTTTAAATTAAATTCTAATAAGGTTGAACTTCATGAAGTGGAAATTTTCACAAGTAAAAAAGACAAAAGCAATCCTGCTTTAGAAATAATAAAACGTGTTATTGAAAACAAACCTATTAACAATAGAGAAAAGCTAGATGCCTATCAATATGAGGTGTATAACAAAATTGAGTTTGATGTAAATAATATTCCTGATGAGTTGAGAAATAAAAAGCTGCTAAAGCCTTTTGAGTTTGTTTTTGATAATATCGATACAACTTCCTCAAAAACATACATACCAATGTTTATGACCGAAACAGTTTCTGACTATTACTTTAAGAAAGCACCAAAGGTTTCAACCGAAATCATAAAAGCTTCAAAAGTTTCAGGTTTAGAAAATGAGAGTATTTCTCAGTTTTTAGGAGACATGTACCAAAATGTAAATATTTATGATAATTATGTTGTTGCATTTAACAAGAGTTTTGTAAGTCCAATTGCAAACTCAGGTACACTTTCGTACAATTATTATTTGGTAGATAGTGGCTTCAAGGATAATGTTTGGAGTTACAAAATCAACTTTTTCCCTAAAAGAAAAGGTGAAATGACCTTTAAAGGAGATTTATGGATAGCAGATACCACATATGCAATAAAAGAGGCTCAAGTAACAATATCAGAAAAAGCCAATATTAATTTTATAACTGAGTTTAGCGTAAAGCAAAGGTTTAGCCAAGTTGAAAAAGAAGTTTGGATGCTTGTTGAAGATGAGCTTTTGGTAGATTTTGAAATCACTAAAAACACAATGGGAATTTATGGAAGAAAAACCTCATCGTATAGAAATTTCGAAATTAATAAACCCAAAGCTTCTGAATTTTACAATACCGCAGACAATGTAATTGTAGAAAAAAATGCCAATACCAAATCTGAAGAAGAGTGGCAAACCTTAAGGCACAATCAACTATCAAACAAAGAATTGATGATTTATAACATGGTTGATTCGTTAAAAGAAATTCCTCAATTTAATACCTACCTAGATTTAATAACACTTTTTGTATCAGGCTACTACGTTACAGGAAATGTTGAAATTGGACCTTACTTTACTTTTTACAGTTACAACCCTATAGAAGGTAACCGAATAAAATTTGGAATGAGAAGTAGCAACGAGTTCTCAACTGTTTTTATGCCCGAATTTTATGTTGCTTATGGAACATTAGATCAGGAAATAAAATACGGAACTGGATTTCAATATTTTTTAAGCAAGGAGCCAAGACAAAAGGTAGGAGCTTATTTTAAAAATGACATTGAACAGCTAGGAATGAGTCAAAATGCTTGGCGAAACGACAACATATTAAACTCGCTTTTTAGAAGAAACCCGGCCCTAAAATTAAATGGATACAGGGAGTATGATTTTTACTATGAAAGGGAATGGTTTCAAGGCTTTTTAAATAGGGTAAACTTTACCCATAAATATCTTTGGTCGGTATCTCCAAATTTAGATTTTTTCGAAAGAACTAATGATGGTTCATATTTAAAAGACCATAATATTGGATTTTCTGAAATAAGCCTATTAACAAGATTTGCCTACAAAGAAAAGTATATAAATGGCGAATTTGAAAGAGTTAGTTTAGGTACAAAGTATCCTACAATTCAAGCAAAATTAACATTGGGTTTACCTGATGTATTTGGAAGTAAATACAAATACCAAAAAGTAGTATTAAACCTACAAGATAAAATTAGGCTAGGCTATTTTGGTTATTCTGAAATCAATTTAACTGCTGGAAAAATATTTGGTAATGCTCCTTTTCCAATCCTCGAGTCACATAATGGCAATGAGTCTTTATTTTATGATCCGTATGCCTATAACCTAATGAACTTTTATGAATTTGTATCCGATGAGTGGGCTAGCATAAATATTACACACCATTTCAATGGGCTTTTTCTTAATAAAGTTCCGTTACTTAATAAACTTAAAGTAAGAGAGGTTGCAACATTTAAAACAGTAACTGGTAAATTAAAAAATAGCAACCAAGAAATTATGTTATTTCCCATAGGATTAAATACTTTAACAAAACCTTATGCCGAAGGCGGAATCGGTTTGGAAAATATTTTGAAGTTTTTTCGCGTTGATGCTATTTGGAGACTATCTTACCTTAATAATCCTAATATTGCAAAATTTGGCATTAGAACCGCCTTTCAAATAGATTTTTAAATGAAGCTTACTGCTGATAATCTTGTAAAAAAATATAAAAGTCGCACTGTTGTAAATGGTGTTTCAATTGAAGTAAATCAAGGAGAAATTGTTGGTTTATTAGGCCCAAATGGAGCTGGTAAAACAACTTCATTTTACATGATTGTTGGGTTAATAAAACCCAATGAAGGTATAATTCATTTGGATAAAATAAATATTACCAGCGAACCTATGTACAAAAGGGCTCAGCTTGGTATTGCATACTTACCGCAAGAAGCGAGTGTTTTTAGAAAACTTAGTGTAGAAGATAATGTACTTTCCATTTTAGAAATGACTCCATTATCAAAAGCTGAAAGATTACAAAAGCTTGAAACCTTATTAAATGAATTTGGGCTGCAACATGTAAGAAAAAACAGAGGTGATTTATTATCTGGGGGAGAAAGAAGAAGAACCGAAATTGCCAGAGCTTTAGCTGTTGACCCGAAATTTATTTTATTAGATGAGCCCTTTGCAGGGGTTGACCCAATTGCAGTTGAAGATATTCAATCTATTGTTTCTCAATTGAAAGAAAAAAATATCGGCATTCTCATTACCGATCACAATGTTCAAGAAACGTTATCTATCACCGATAGAGCTTATTTACTTTTTGAGGGTAACATCTTAAAATCTGGAACTGCTGAAGAGTTAGCAGCTGACGAAACAGTAAGAAAAGTTTACTTAGGTCAAAACTTTGAATTAAGAAAGTCTAAACCTCAGGCAGCTTCTAATTCAAACAATTCGAATTCATAAGTTTCAACTGTTAAATTAGCCAACATTTTTTTACAGGCTTCCTCAACTTTTCCTGAAGCAGCTTCTTGGCTTTCAGCTTCAATTTCTATATGAATGTGTTTCCCTATTCTCACGTTTGAAATTTCTGGTAAACCAACGTTGGGCATGCTAGATGAAACTGCTTTTCCTTGCGGGTCTAACAAGGCTTTATGTGGCATAATGTTTATTTCAGCTCTGAATTTCATGGTTAAAACTTCTGTATCCTATTAATGAAAAAATTATATAAAAAATTATAGCTAACGGAATGAGTAAAAAATCTAAATGTACCCAAATCGAAATCCATCTTTTTATGGGAACAAAGTAAGGTAAAAAGTTTAAAAGCACGATTGATATCATGAAGATTAGGTAGCTGAAAACCAACTTATTTTCTTTAAACTTTAAACTCTTTAATTTCAATGAAAACAAGGGAATTCTTGAAACCAATAAGGCTGATAGGCCTAAAGCTAATACTAAATGAAAATTTGTTTCAAAAAAACCTAAAACTGTATAAAACTCAAACCTATCCCAATAATTTAAACGAGTAACAGCGGCAAGTTGCTCATTAGCAATTGGTATATAATAATTGAGATTAAACTGAATCTCCATAATAAAGCCTAAGGAGCCAATAAAAATAGCATTAGCCGGAGTAGGTAATCCTAAAAAGTGGGACGTTTGATTGGTATCTATATTAAACTTTGCCAGTCTCAGAGCCGAAAAAATTGGAACAAGAAATCCAATAAAAGAAACTATTAAATCACCAGTTGACCTCTCGTAAATAGGTGTAAAATAATTTCCTTGTGAAATACTTAAATATTGAAATAACATGATACCGGGCAGCACTCCAAAAGTTACCATATCTGCCAAAGAATCTAATTCAGCACCAAAGTCTGATTTTACTTTTAGCAACCGAGCGGCAAAACCATCAAAAAAATCAAAAACTGCAGCAAGTAGAATAAGGTAAAAGGCCTCTGTTAAACCCTGATTAAAAGTAAAAACGATTCCTATTACCCCACATAATAGATTTAAGGATGTAAGTAAATTGGGAATTACTGCGCGCAAATTGATAACTTTTGGGCAAATATATCGTAATACAAAAGCCTAAATAAAAGGCAATGCAATTTTTATTTTTTAAGGGAGTTATTGCCATGTATTTACGATATTTGACACTTATGAGATTTGTAAAACCCTATCTAATAATTTTTGGTTTAATTCTTTTTTCTTCTGTTTCTTTTGGGCAAGTAAGAAAATACAGTAACGAGTTTTTAAACATTGGTGTAGGCGCAAGGGCCTTAGGAATGAGCCGAGCGCAAACTGCTGTTGTAAACGACTTAACTGCAGGCTATTGGAATCCTGCTGGTTTACTTGGAGTTAAAAGTGATTTTCAGGTAAACTTTATGCATGCTGAATATTTTGCAGGAATTGCCAAATATGATTATGGTTCTTTTGCAAAACCTCTTGGCGATGATGCAGCTATAGGATTGTCTTTCATTAGATTCGGAATAGATGACATTCCAAATACAATTGATTTAATTGATGCTACAGGAAATATTAATTACAATAGAGTATCCACCTTTTCAGCAACCGATTATGGGTTTCTAGCTTCTTACGCAAAAAAATCTAAAATTGAAGGATTAAATCTTGGGGCAAATGCCAAAATAGTTTACAGGCAAGTTGGTGACTTTGCCAAAGCATGGGGTTTTGGTCTCGACTTGGGAGCTCAATACAAAATAAAAGACTGGCAATTAGGTGCCATGTTTAAAGATGTAACAACAACAGTAAATTCATGGCAATATACCCTTACTGATAGGGTTGTTGAAGTATTTACCCTTACCGGAAACGATATTCCTCAAAATGGTTTAGAAATTACAGCACCAAGATTAATTCTTGGAGCAGGTCGATATATTCCAATTAAACAAAAGTTTGGTTTAATGTTAGCCCTCGATCTTGAAAACACATTTGATGGAAAACGGAATACTGTTATTTCTAGCAAGGCTTTTAACGTAGACCCGTATTTTGGTTTTGAAGCAAACTACGCTCAAATTATTTACTTGCGCGGTGGCGTAGGAAATTTCCAAAAAGTTAAAGCTGAAATTGGAAACTTCACTTCTACTATTTTCCAACCAAATTTTGGGGTTGGTCTGCATTTAAAAAGTATAACAATTGACTATGCTTTAACCGATATTGGAGATCAAAGTGCTGCCCTTTATTCAAATATTTTTTCTGTAAAACTTGATATAAATAAAAAGGTAGAATGAAAAAAGTTCATCTTTTCATTTTATTATTTTTTTCACTTACTAATCTTTTTGCTCAAAATTTCAACAACGATTGGATTGATTATAACAACAAATACCTCTACTTTAAAATAACCCAAAAAGGAATTTACAGAATTAATTACACAACGCTTAATTCTGGGTTAACCTCAATTGGCTCATCGGTTACAAATCCTAGTTTTAATCCTAATCAACTAAAATTGATTAAAAATGGAAAAGAAGTTCCGATATTTATACAAGATGGTGGAGATGGAGATATAGATCCAGGAGATTTTATTGAATTTTTCGGTACAGGAAATAATGGCTGGTTAGACTCCTCATTATTCGAGTCTCCAACAGATCAAAACAATAAAAATTACAGTCTTTTTTCAGATACTTCCTATTATTATTTAACACTTGATGGTTCTGCCTCAAACTCTAGAATAACAGAGTATTCAGATTTTAATTACAATGCCTTAACACCTGCTCCCTATATTTTTAATACAGCCTACCAACAATATACAAGCAACTACGAAACAGGCGCAACTGATTTTGCAGGTAAAACTGAAAGTGGTTATACCGAAGGAGAAGGATGGTTTGATGGGGTTTTCACATATTTGGGGTCCAAAACAAAAACTATTGCAACACCTAATCCTTATGCAGGCTCAGGTGCGCCTCAAATAGAATTTAAAACAATTGTTACCGGTGCTAGTAATGCCTCAAATATTATTGGCAACGACCACAGGTTAGGCATCTCCTTAAACGGGAACCTAATTCATGATATCTCATTTGAGGGTTACAGGCTTATTTCTCACAACCAAAACTTTGTTTCCTCTACTCTATCGGGCAATTCAACTACTGTAAAGTTTGAGTCTTTACCACTTCCCAGTGCACCTGCTTCAGATAGAATGGCTGTTTCATGGGTGAGCATTGAATATCCTCAAACATTAAATTTTAATAATCAAGGTATTTATGATTTCTATGTTGCTCCAAATGCCGCAAAAACAAGGTTAGATGTTTCAAATTATTCGAGTAATTCAACACAATTTGTTTATGATTTACTCAATAAATTACGATGTGCTGTTACCCAAAATGGAAGTAATTTTCAAGTGATACTTCCTCCCGGACCAAAAAAAAGATGTTTTGTTTCTTCAGAATCCAATATCAGACAAGTTTCAAATTTAATTGCTGTTAATGGAAATGGAAATTTTATTGATTATTCGCAAAACACTCCTGATTCTGCTTACTTAATTATTACCCATAATTCTCTTTTACAAAGTGCAAATCAATTTGCAATCAGAAAACAGCAGGAAGGTTTTAATACCTTAGTTATAGATGTTGATGAGCTTTATCAACAATTCTCCTATGGTATTAGAAAACACCCCTTATCTATTAGAGGCTTTGCTGATTATGCCTTACAAAACTGGAACACAGAACCCCAATACTTATTTTTAATAGGTAAGTCTATTTCAGATTATTTGTGCCGAAATAATGCAACCAATTATCAAAACAATTTGGTTCCATCTTATGGTTTTCCAACCACAGACATATTGCTTACGGCAGGCCTAAACAATACCAAGTATGAAACAGCAATTGCAACAGGAAGGTTGGTTGCTCAAAATAGTAATGATGTGTTGGCTTATGCTGAAAAAGTTGGTCAATATGTTCAAGCTCAAAAAAATTCTTACAACTTCGAAAATAAAGAATGGATGAAAAACATTCTTCACTTTGGAGGGGGAACAAATGCTTCTGAACAAAATCTTTTGAGAAATTATTTACTCAATTACGAAGAGCTTCTTACTGATTCATTTTACGGGGGAGAAGTAACTTCATTTTTCAAAAACACCTCATCAGTAATTCAAAATACTGTTTCAGATTCTGTTAGAAGTTTAATAAATAATGGCGTCTCAATTCTTACTTTTTTTGGCCACGCTTCAGGTACAGCTTTAGATATTAGCATCGAAGATGTTTCATCATATGATAATTTTGGCAAGTATTTTCTATTTGTAGCAAACTCATGTAATGTAGGCGATATTCATACCCCAATACAATCTATACCTGGCGTAAACGAAAGTTTTGTTTTAACTCCAGGAAAAGGAGCTATTGCTTTTTTAGCTGCAGTAACTCTTGGCTATCCATCAAGGTTAAACCAATATACAAATGCCCTTTACAATAATTTAGGTGTAAAGAATTATGGTTTACCAATAGGAAAACTAATGCAAGAAGCAGTAAAAGATATTCAAGGAAGTTCAGCCATGAAATCTACCTGCCATGAAATGACATTACATGGCGACCCTTCATTAAAAATTAACCCGCACCAAAAGCCTGAATATGCATTTAACAACAATAGGTATAGTATTAATCCTACTGAAGTTTCTGCCGAAATGCAAAACTTTGAGGTAAATCTTATTCTAACTAATTTGGGTAAAGCAATCCATAAAGACCTTAGTTTGGAAGTAAAAAGAACATTTCCAGATGGTTCTGATACTGTTTTTAGCTTTCAAATAAACACTCCTATTTTTAGAGATACAATTTCTGTTCAGTTTCAGGTAAAACCTGAAAAATCGATAGGATTAAACCAACTTGAATTTGCTTTAGATTACCCTATTGTAACAGTTGATGAGTTTGATAATGTGAACAACAACATTATTAATATTGATGTTTGGATAACTTCTGATGAGTTAATTCCAGTTTACCCATCTAACCAAGCAATTATAGGTTCAAATAATTTTGATTTTTACTCAATTACGGCAGACCCAAATGCCGAATCAAATGAATATATTTTTCAAATTGATACTTCAGACCAATTTAACAGTCCTATTTTTCAGGAACTAAAACAAACCATAAAAGGAGGTGTAATTTCGTGGAATCCAAACTTGCAACTAACAACTGATAGCACAGTTTATTTTTGGCGGGTTTCACCAAAACAAAATCCAGATTTTAAATGGCGCGAATCATCTTTTACTCTTATTAATGGAAAAAATGGATGGGGTCAAACCAATTTTAATCAGGCTAAATTGAACAAATACAATTTTATTAACTACAACAAGCCGCAACAAAGGCTTTCATTTTTGCCCAATCAAAAACAATTAGAAGTAAAAAACATTGGGCACCCAACTAACCAATCCGAGTATAACTTTATTGAATATAGGTTAGATGGAGAATTAATGGAATATGGGGTTTGTCCTCCTGCATCACCATCAATGTACGTTGCCATTATTGATTCGACAACTTTAGAGCCTTGGGGAACTCATTTTATTAATACAAATGGTATTTCTCCAGTGGAATTCAATCCTAATAATTCATTTGGAAATAATAATGATTTAGGTGGTTGTAGAAAAAGAGTGGAATACTTTTTTACCTACGTTTTATCTAACCCTCAACAAGTTAGCAGCTTAATGAACTTAATACAAAATGAGGTACCTGTGGGAAATTACATTATTGCTTATACTGTTATTCGTGGTGATTTTAATGATTCAACCATTTGGAGTGATCAAAATTTTCAAGTTTTTGAAGATTTAGGCGCTACTCAAATAAGGTCAGTTGGCGATTCACTTCCCTACATATTTTTTGCTCAAAAAGGAAGAAAATCTTCAGCAGTTGAAGAAATTGGAAATAACTACAAATCAATTATCAATCTTTCGGCTCCTATAAAAAACAACTTCCCTTCAGGCAGTTATTCAACACCTAAAATTGGTCCCTCAAAAAGTTGGAATGAATTAAATTGGAAGTGGAATTCTGGAGAGGGCAATCCTAATGATAACCTAGAGCTTTCTATTTTAGGTATAACCAAAACAGGCCAAGAAATTCCACTTGATACCTTAACAACATTAAATGGAAGTATAAATAACTTCAACTCAATTGTAAATGCAACAAATTATCCATTTTTAAAATTTAATTGCTTCTTGCAGGATGATAGTTTATTTACGCCGCCGCAACCAGATTATATACACGTGATTTTTGATGAAATACCAGAATATGCAATAAATCCTAATGTAAATTTCTTTTTTAGTAGCGATACATTGCAACAAGGTCAAGATTTAGAACTTAGGTTGGCTTTTTCTAATTTAGGTATGGATTTTTCAGATTCTGTTAAAATAAAATATTCAATAACAAACGGCACAACAGATGGAAATGAAGAATCCTCAAAAAAAATAAAATTTACAAGCTCTTTTCAAAATAAGTTAGATACCCTCACCCAAAGTACTTTACGCTTTTTAGGACCCTACACGCTAAATGCTGAAATAAATCCCACCAATCCAGATTCTACATGGATACCAGAAAATTATGTTTTTAACAATCGGTATAGTAAGTTATTTTATGTTGAAGGTGATGCTATAAACCCAGCCCTTGATGTAACCTTTGATGGCGTTCATATTTTAGATGGCGACATAGTTTCCCCTTCGCCTCATATTAAAATTAGATTAGATGATGAAAACCCGTATTTACCAGTAGATGACACTAGTTATTTTGATGTGTATTTAATATCTCCTGATAATGTTCAAAAGAGAATCCCCTTTATAAAAAATGGAGCAGAAAATATGATTTTTTCTCCTGCAAGCTTGCCTAGTAACAAAGCTGAGATTAGCTTTAATGGAAATTTTGAAACCGATGGAGCATATAAACTAGTTGTGCAGGCAACAGACGCGGCAAATAATAGAAGTGGTGATAACGATTATAAAATATCGTTTGAGGTAATTAATAAATCTACACTTACAGAAGTAATGAATTATCCAAACCCTTTCTCAAGCTCAACTAGATTTGTATTTACCTTAACCGGAAACGAAATACCAGAAGTTTTTACTATTCAAATTTTAACTATTTCAGGTAAAGTAATTCGAGAAATTACAAAATCTGAGTTAGGTAATATAAACATTGGCCGAAACATTTCTGAGTACGCTTGGGATGGAAGAGATGAGTTTGGCGACCCGCTTGGAAATGGAGTTTACTTATATAGAGTTATAAGCAAATTAAACGGCAGCGAAATTGAAAAAAGAGCAACAGGTGCAGATAACTTCTTCCATAAGGGTTTTGGGAAAATGTATTTGATGCGTTAAAAACTTTTGAAAGCTTTCAAATCTTTTATTTCACCTATTTTTTTCGGAACTTTATTAGGCCTAAGTTGGCTTGAGTTTGAAAATTTTGGTTGGTTGGTTTTTATTGGAATTGGATACATTTTTCAACTTCAAGAAAACAAAAAAAAATTCCAAAAAATATTTTTAGAGGTTCTTCTTTTTCTATTGCCATGGTTTACCATAGCCTGTTTTTATTTAAACACCTACAGTTTTGAAGTATATGGGTTTGCAGTTGGCGGCTTTACAATAATATATGGATTAACACTACTAATCAATTGTTTTATCACGCGAAATATTGGTTTGGTAAGGGGATTAATTTCAACTTTTACATTTTTTCCTGCAATTGAATATTTACAAGGAGAATATTTTCCAATGGTGCCCTGGTTTTCATTAGCCAACAGCCTGGTTAATTTTCAATTTACAGATTTTATACTTCCAATTGCCGGTAGTTCAGGAGTTACTCTTTTTATTTTGGTAGTTTCATACTTACTTTTTGAGTTTGCTCAAGCTATATTAAAAGTAAAAAAACTCAACCCAAAAAAAGCACTTTTACTTGTCCCATTTATTATTATTTGGTTAAATTCTAATAAACAATTCACATCAAATAGTACAGAGAAATTAATTGTAATTCAGCCACAAACACGGCCAAATAAGACACCAAATTTCAAGCAAATTCATAAAACTTTAGATGATTTAAACGATTCTCAAATTGAGGAATCAACAATTCTATTTCCTGAGAGTTTTGTTAAATTACCCGCAGATCAAAACAATAAAGATTGTAAAAATTTAATCAGTTTTTTAAATAAAAATAAAGCCGATTTTCTTTTAGGAATTGTTAATGAGGACCCTAAAAACTATACAAATCAGATAGTAAACCAAAAAAGCAAAATTCTTTATGAGAAAACAAAACTGGTGCCTATTGTAGAGTGCCCAATATTTTCCACATTGAATAAGGAATTCAAAAATGAAAAAAATATTGCCATTTGTTTTGAATCAATTTTTCCCAATTATTTTAAAGAAAACTCGAATAACCAAAACCTCTTTTTTGTTTTTACCAATGATGTGTGGTTTCAAAATACTTCCGCTTATTTACATCATGCCTTACTTTTAAAAAATAGGGCTTTAGAAAATGGAATAACCATCATAAGAATAGCAAATACAGGTTTAAGTGGTGTATTTTATCCCAATGGAAACATGGAATTGTTGCCAAAAGAAAAAATAATTAATCAAATAGTAGTTACTACAATGCATTCGAAAACCTCTTTTTATAAAAATGGAGATGTTTTAGGAAGGATAGCCGTTTTTACAAGTCTGTTTTTACTTTTGTTTGCCTTTGTAAAGCACCAAAAAAGTGAATAACCCCAAACAAATAAATTTTATTGATGAATTACCCGAGCGTTTTTTTGAAAAGGCCTTGTTGGTAATTTCAAAAAATGAAAAATATTTCAGTTTTTTAAACTCCTCTAAAAGCAAAATAGCGGATTACCCTTATTTGGAGTATGATAAAATTTTAGCCTTTGGGGGAGACAAAATCATTACCCCACTTCAAAATAAATGGGATGGCTTAACAGAATTTATAAAAGATGAGAAATCATGGAAATTTGGTTTTTTAAGTTACGATTT
>Ga0222664_1000490_pt1 | contig 22361 bp, 21 predicted proteins | sample AntAcemetagen604_FD_181147 | JGI IMG/M metagenome (GOLD analysis project Ga0222664, IMG submission 181147) | Saline water microbial communities from Ace Lake, Antarctica - #604 | ecosystem: Environmental > Aquatic > Non-marine Saline and Alkaline > Saline | place: Antarctica: Ace Lake...
TTTGAGCCAATCGTAAAAAGTATATTTTGAATTGAAATTAATTGGGTTTTATATTCTTCAAAATCAAACGAATCTCGAAGCAAACCAATGTTGCTATTTAGCTCATCAACAGTGCCATAAGCTTCTATTCTTAAATCGTTTTTTTGAACTCTTGTGCCACCAAGTAATGATGTTTTGCCAGTGTCGCCACCTTTAGTGTAAATTTTCATTTTAAATCTTATTGTGTAAAATCTTCATGAATTAAACCATCTCGCATTCTAACAATTCTTTTGGTTCGCAATGCAATATCTTCTTCATGTGTAACAATAACAATCGTATTGCCATTTTGATGAATGGTTTCAAATAATTCCATAATTTCATTAGAAGTTTTAGTATCTAAGTTCCCTGTAGGCTCGTCGGCTAAAATTAAAGAAGGTGAATTTACCAAGGCTCTAGCTACAGCCACACGTTGCCTTTGCCCACCAGATAATTCATTGGGTTTGTGGTCCATTCTATCAGCCAAACCAACACTTTCTAATACTTCGGCTGCTTTTTCATTTCTGTCTTTTTTACTCCATCCTGAATATACTAAGGGCAAAGCCACATTTTCAAGAGCTGAGTAACGGGGTAATAAATTAAAAGTTTGAAAAATGAAACCAATTTCTTTATTTCTAATTTCAGCGAGTTGGTCGTCTTTAAGTTTAGAAACATCATGGGTATTTAAAATATAGCTTCCACCAGTTGGTGTATCTAAACAACCTAAAATATTCATTAAGGTAGATTTACCCGAGCCAGAAGTTCCCATTAAAGCAACGTACTCATTTTTGTTAACGGTGAGTGTAATGTCTCTTAAGGCTTTTACCACTTGAGTACCAACTTTAAAATGTCGCGAAATGTGTTCTAAAAGCAAAACTTCCTGCATACGCCAAAAGTAGCTAAACTCAAAAGTTTTTGGTGTTTGTTTACACAAAAGGCAATTTTTAGTGTTTAGGGTTCTAATCAATATTTAAACCTTCTTTTGCGCCGTGAATTTTGACCTAAAAAATAAAACTACCCAATGGCTAATATTAGTTGTTTTGGCCGCTACTTGGGGGAGTTCATTTATTTTAATGAAAAAGGGGCTTCAAACTTTATCTAGCATTGAAGTTGCGGCATTTCGAATATTTTTTGCCTTTTTGGTTTTAGCTCCAATGGGTTTTCATCAATTAAAAAAGATTAAACCTAAAAATATTTTTCCAATTTTTTGGGTTGGCTTTTTTGGCAATTTTATTCCAGCCTTCCTATTTGCTTATGCTCAAACCAAACTAAGCAGTTCTTTAACAGGAATGTTAAATTCTTTAGTTCCATTTTTTACGTTGGTAATGGGTGTTTTGCTATTTAAGGCAAAGGCTAAAAGTTTAAATATTATTGGAGTTGTGCTTGGGTTATTAGGCGCACTCGGTTTGGTTTATACCACTTCTGGCGGATTAAAAATTGATGAAAATTTAGCGTATAGTTTAATGCCAATTTTGGCCACAGTTTGTTATGCAAGTAGTGTAAATACCATAAAATATTATTTGGGAGATTTAAAACCACTAACCATAACTGTAGTGGCGTTTACCTTAGTTGGACCTTTTGCAATTGCCTTCTTATTGTATGATGGATTTGCCTTAAATGGTTTTGATAATTTTATTTCGGTTGGTGTATTGTATGTTGCACTTTTAGGAATTGTGGGCACCGCGATGGCTGTTTTATTGTTTAATGCATTAATAAAAGAAACTACAGCTTTGTTTGCTTCATCAGTAACCTATTTAATTCCTGTAGTTGCCATTTTTTGGGGTGTTTTAGATGGTGAAGCGATATCCTTAATTCAAGCCCTATTCTTAGGCTTAATTTTAGGGGGTGTTTATTTGGTGAGGGAGTGAGTTTGTTACTTAACAACATCCATAAATTCTATTAAATTAAACGAAACTAAATTTTATCCAAACCCAACACAAGGTGATTTATATGCAGAAATTACCCTGATGGCACAAAGTGGGTTGTTAACATTTGTTGATGCACAAGGTAAAACTATTTACCAAAAAGTTGTTGTAAAAGGACCTAATAAAATTACAGTACCTACGCAACAGTGGGCTAAAGGGGTTTATTTTGGCAGAATAACTGTTGGCGGTAAAGTAGTTTTTAAAGAAAAAATAGCCTTAAAATAATGCTTAGACTTTTCATAATAATATGTTGCTGCTTAGTACAGCAACATATTATTTCACAAACTTTTAATAAAGCAAGTTTATTTAATGCAAGCAGTTTTTATTTTGAGAATGCAATCAGTTTTAACGATAATTATTTTTTCATTGGTTTTGGAGCAGATAAAAACCAAATTACACTACCTCAGTTGGCAATGCTAAAAACTGATAAAAACGGAAATGAAAAAATATTTCATTTTTTTGGTGATACATTGAATGGAGCCTTCTATTCATGTGAAAAAGGAACCATTTTAAATCAACAAAAAAGTTGATCTGAACCTTAAATTGAAATCTGTTCAAAAGGAACTTAAATTACTAACTGAGGTAAATTAATCGATACACATTCTCTTGAGTACGATTAATATTTTTTCAATTGATTTTTAACATCATCTACCTCAAACATTAATTTGAGTATTTTCCATTCTTGATCAAGGGTAGATTGTTTGGAGGAGTATTTTTTATTCAAATTATCTTCTAATCTGTTCATATGTTTTTCTAAATTTTTTAGATGACTAATTTCATAATCCTTGTCTTGGGATCGGTCTTGGGCATTGTCTTGTGGATCTTTCATATTCTATATATAAAAGATTTCCCCTCTTCAAATTATCTAATATTGAAATTACTGATAATTGATTAGATATTGGTTTGGAGAAATTTTTACTTGAACACTATTTTTGAAACGTACTCTCCATCAATATTCATGTTTACAATGTACATTCCAGTTTTAAGATCAGAAACATCGATAGAGTTATCGAACAATACATCTTCTCTAACTACTTGACCGTTCATGTTAAGGATCTTAACAGTAACATCGAAAGGAGTATTCTCGAATCGGAAATTCAAACGGTTAACCACTGGGTTAGGAAATAAAGTTAATTCAACACTAGAATTAAAGTTATCTGACACAGAAGTAGTTTTTTCAACAGTGATGACAACTAAAGTATCATAAGTAGTTTCGTTGTGAGTAACCTTACAATCAACATATACTTGTCCACCATTTGAGGAAGTCACTTCAAATTTATCGTTGTTACCTAAAGTTAAAGTAGAATCAAATGATCCATTAAATGGTGAGTTTTGTAATTCACCGAATTCAAAATACTTAACGGTGTTGTTATTTAATTCAACATTTACTTCACCAGTTGAAGAAGTACTTACTCTATGTAATTTAAAAGTAATAACAGAACCGTTGTTCATACTATTAAAAGTGAATTTATCTGATCCACTATCTTTGATGTGAACATCCGAAGTGTCTAAGTCAACAACTTCTGTTACAACAGAACTAACATAAGAGTTAGTGTCAACAGGGTTAAAACCAGTGGGAAGAGTGTTTGAAGTATCCACACCGTTTACAAATACAGTATCCATTGAGAATACAGTTGAACCAAGTGCTAAAAAGATAGCTAATACCGAAATTTTCATTAAATTTTTCATAATCGAAACTTTATACAAATGTAGCTATTTGTCATAATATATTATGACGATAAATAATACGAACTTCATGACTTTGGTCGAATTCTATGAACAAGAAGGAATTCACCATATCTCTAGGAGCGCTCATTCGAAAAGTAAGATTAGAGAAAGGAATTTCTCAGTCAGAATTATCAAAAAGGATTGGTAAGGACAGGCAGCATATGAAACTCATCGAAAACGGAAAAACCACTTGCACATCATTTACACTATTCTTGATATTTAAAGAGCTAGATATTGATTTGTTAGATCAAATAAAATGATTTCAATTTTCCTTTTACAGCCTTTTGTATATTAAAAATTGTTCTAAATCTGAACGGTTTACGGTTACTCTACCATTGGATTTTTTAGAGTATTTCAAACCATCTTTAACCCAATTATGATAGGTTTTTTCACTTATGTCATATTCCTTTATTACCTCAGTTCTTTTAAGTACTGATTGATCCTTTATATCTTCTTGAGCTAATTCTGAGTCTTCTATAGACCTAATTGTGATCCAATCAATCAATAGTCCACTTCCAATTTTTAAAGAATTCAAATATTGTTGTTTTTCATTATTTGGTACTGCCTTTAACATCAAAGAAATGTGATCATTTATGTCTTTTTTATTGACCTCTTCTAAGGAAATACCATTAAGGATATTGGCTAATGTTTGAATAGGGTAGTTTATCATAATAATTCAGTATTTATTGGTTCATCATCAGTGTGTATGTATTTATTAAGTGTAGATATCTGTGTGTGGCCGGTTCTTCTCATTACTCTTGAGGAGGGAATATTAAATTCATTCAATAGTCTTGATATAAACGTTCTACGACCAGTATGGAAGCTAATTAGTTCATATAATTTATATGGTGAATTATCTTTCTTAAAAAACTCTTCACTTACTTGGTGAAAGTGATTGGATCTTTGAAGTATCCTTTTTATGTTTTCATTAATTTTTTGATTTGATATTAAATTCAAATTATAATTATTCGTTTCCAAAATTTCAAGACAATCTTTTCTAAGCTCCACTTCCATTGGTTTTGATGTTTTATCTGATAAACGTCTAAAGACAGTGCCATTCAATTTGGTTTTGATGTGAGTCTTATTCACTGACTTTACATCTCCAAATCTTAAACTGGTGTAGCAAGAGAATAGAAATAACTCTATTGATTTTTTCTCCATATCGGTGTAAGTTTTGATTTTTTTTAGCTCATTTATATCTTCTAGTGTCAATGAGTAGTTTTTTACCGGTCTAGTTATTCTATCCTTAACCTCATTAAATGATTTATTGATATAATGAACTAGTTTAGACGAGTTTATTAAAAGATCTTCTTCCAATTCCATCCACTTAATGAATGAATTGAACGTATCAAGTCGTTTTCTTAATGTCCTTCCTTCAAGGTTTCCTTTTGTTTTGAATTCCTTGTAATATGAAGGTTTTCTGGGTGTAGTTAAGAAGTCAATGAATTTCCTGATGAACTTTCTATCAATATATTCGAGGTGAAGTCGGATATCATTTTCAGTCTCAAAGTCTATCAACGCATTCAAAAATGACTTGTAATCTTTTATAGAGGTAATTGAATACCCTTTTCCTTCAAATTGTATTTTCTTTTCAGAATAATATTTATCCATTAATGGAATCACAAATCCTTCAAGATTAGGATTGAATTGCAATGTCAATTCTTTAACACTTGGCTTTCTTTTAAATTTCAATTGATAAAAGAGTATTTTATCGTCATACTCACTTTTCAACTCTAGTATTGGTTTTAATAGATTCGAATACTTGAATGGGAGTTCGTTTTTCTTTAAAGTTTTGGAAACTGTTCCAACATCTCCTTTATCGATTTTAAACCCGGTATTTTTTCTTAATACTTGCCCTTTATAAGAGTAGTATAAGATTACGTTTTGTCTGAATATTTTCAATTTTGTCATAACTCATTTTTTAATTAGTTCATGAGTTATAGTTTGAGCGAATTCGAAAAGTTTATTTTATTTTCAATTTATTTTCACTTTTTGATCAAATTCGGAGCAAATTATAACCCGTATGAGCAAAAAATGAGCAATTAATTTTTCATGAAAAGTTTAGTGATGGAATGGTGTAATTGGTGTAAAAAGCACAATTACAGATACTTATTGAATTAGTTTGATGAAATTTTCATGAAATTTCATGTATATTAATAATCCTTAGCGGAGTCGAAGGAGACATTTTGGTTTACCCAAACCCAACACAAGGAGAAATAAAAATAGAGTCAAAACATCAAATTGGGCTAGTTTCGATTTACAACCTGTTAGGAAAAAAAGTAATGGAAACCCAACTTACAAACAATGTGTTAAAAATTACAAAATTGCCCAATGGCATTTATTTTATAAAAGTAAAAACAGAAAAAGGAATTTCAACTCAAAAAATCGTAAAGGGTAATTTCTAGTTGTAAAACCAAAGCATTAAATTCAAAATAAATTTACGGTTATAAAAACCACAAACCAAATTATTGCGCCTTTGCAACTTCTCGAGATGTTTTTAACTTACCAACTTATAAATCCATAAAAAAAAAGCAGATTGCCACACCTTCGATTCGCAATGACCCGTTTTTTGCCCTTTCAAACTGTCATGCTGTTCTTAAGTATCGGAATGTGGTAGTGCAAACCCCATTATAAGATTGCTTTGTTATTCTTCTACATAATGATGTTAAACACGTTTTTAATGATTAAAAACCCCTTCCGTCACTACGTGCCACCTTCCCGTTGGGAAGGATACGGATTCTTCGTGTTTTTACGTTCTAAGCAAGTGATTTTTAAACTCACCAACCTATAACTTACTAACTTGTTTAACTCTCTTTCTGGCATTTCTCCTCTGGCTAGGCGCCACAAAAGCTGCAAGCTTTACCTTCTTCGTTTAAAAAAGGCGAATTAGAAGCACAAGTTCCTGAAAACTCACCATCTTTTTTGAATAATATTTTAATTGCAATACCAGCAAAACCCAATGCAAGCAAGCCTATTGATAACAAAATAATTTCCCAATTCATGGTTGCAAAGATATTGGTTATGGTTCATTTTAAAGTGTGATATTGGTTGCAAATTCACGCAAAATTTAATATTGTCATTGCTGTTTTTTTCAAAACAACGATCTCAGAGCGTAACCTATTTACATTGTGGTATAATTATGTATAAGCACAAGTATTTTGACTAGTTTCAAAAACCACGATTAGTAATTTTCCTCTTTACTCTTTACTCTTTACCTCTTCCATCCTTCCTCTTTCCTCCTTCATTCTTTCATCCTTCATCCTTTCCTCTTTTCTCTTCCATCCTTTCCTCTTTCATCCTCTCCTCCTTCATCCATTCCTCCTTCACCTTACCCAATCAGCTTCTCAAACCAAGGCCAAATAACTGCAATAGTTAAATACCGAGCAGTTTTTCCAATGGCCATAAAAATTGCAACTTTCCAAAATTTGAGTCTAAAAAATCCCAAAGCAACTGCAATTACATCACCTATAAAAGGCAACCAAGTTAGCAGCGCTAACCAGCTGCCATGTTTTTTTATTTTGCTGCTCCATTTTTCAACATTACTTTTCTTAACCCGTGCATATTTCTCAAGCCATTCCCATTTGCTCAATTTACCCAACCAAAAAGAAGTATAACCTCCTAAAGTATTCCCTAAAGAAGCGGCAATTAACATATACAAAGTATTGTAACCTAACGCCAACATGCCTACAAACACTGCGTCAGAGCTAAATGGTATTAAAGTTGCAGCCAAAAAGGCCGATATAAACATGCTGAAATAAGGAATCATAAACTGTTAAAATCAGTTTGTTTAAAAGTAAACCTAATGTAAAAATGTTTAATCAACTGCATGCCTAATTTTAAAAAGTAAAATAAACCTTGTGAAAAAAGTCATTTTTCTGCTTCTCTTTGTTCTCGCTGGCCTTTCAATGGCTACTGCGCAAGACCAACAATTTTTAGCAGAGTTTAAACAAATAAAGCTCCATTTAGCCAATCATAAAGAAGATTTGGCTATTCCAATATTAGAAAATCTCTTTAAGGAAAACCCAACAAACTTTAACCTTGCTTATCTACTTGGGTATTGTTATGTAAAACAAGAAACCCAAATAGATAGAGCCATTAGGTTACTTTCTGTTGCAAGTAGAAGTTATAGCGATTTATATGACCCAACCTCTTTAACAGAAAAAAAGGTTTCTGAATATGTTTATTACTATTTAATTATTGCTTACAGTTTAGGCGGCCGGTGCGATGATGCCAAAGAAACTCTAAACAAATTTTACCAAATTTATTCATACTACGATGAGTGGTATTTAGTAGAAGGCCAAAAATGGTTAAGAGAATGTGGCACTCATAAATTGAAAGAGCAAGAAGAACTTGCCGATACAACAACAGATGTTGCCATTGCTGAAGCTGAAAAACTAACCAATCATTTAGTTGCTCCAGGTGAAAGTGTTGTTACGCCGAAAAGAGAAGAAGTAAGTGAAGATAACACCAATATAACTAACCCAGTTAGAGAGGTAAATGAATCTAACTCTGTTAAGCAAAAAACAACAGAAACCACTGAAATAGTTGAAAATAAAAAAGTTACTGAGGAAGCTTCAAGTTCTAGATTGGCTTCGAATAAACCCGCTGAAAGCTTTAAAGATAGGCTTACTTTGGTGGAAGCAACAGCAGAAGCAGGTGGTTATAAAGTAAACCCGGTAAACCGAGAGCAACGTGGTGTTATTACCAAAACCATTAAGTATTCAACGCCCCATATTTTGTATGGAGTTCAAGTAGCGGCATATTTAGAGCCTAAGTTTACCCGCGATTTTAAAAATGTTAAAAACGTAGAAGTTTATATAGATAACAATGGTGTTTTTCGTTACGTAATTGGAAGGTTTCCATATAAACAACAAGCCCAAAGACTTTTAGAGTATGTAAAAGAGGCAGGTTATGGAGATGCTTTTATCGTTGATATAAATGGAGATAAATACTCTGAAGAAGTAGTAAGTGTAGATAACGAATCAATTAATAGAAGAATTACCGGAAAAGTAGATTTTAGAGTACAGATTGGTGCTTTTAAAGAGAAAATCCCAGAGCATGTAGTAAGGCAATATTTAATTGTAGATGAGATAAAAGAAACCCAAGTAGGGGAGTTTACAGTGCTTACAATAGGTTCGTTTAATAGTTATGACGGAGCAGCCTCATACAGAAATAAAATGCAAGTAATTGGTGTTGAAGATGCTTTTATTGTTGCTTTTAATTACGATAAAAAAATACCAATTGATGAGGCTGAAAGCTTTTTGCTTGACCAACGCTTAAAAGCTATTGAAGAAGCCGCTGAATATGGCAATAAAAGGGCTAAAAAAGCCAAAGATAAAGCCGAAAAAGAAGCTGACCTTGAAATAGAAAACCACAATGAGGTTTTAGAAGGGAAATAAATCTATAAAAAAGGATTAATAGAGTTTCCGTATTTTTTCTTGTATTCACCAATAAAGCTTTTCAGGTTATTTTGATGGTTTTCTTTTAATTGCATTTCAAATTCTCCCTGGTAATTTCTGTACATCATAAAATCGTTAAAGAAGCAATTTTTTGGTAAAGTTTCCGAGTTGAGTAATTTTTCAAAATTTTTAGGGTTTTTTAGTTTTTGATTTCTCAAACCCTTTACGTATCCTTCTAAAAACAATTCCTTTCTGGTTTGTTTCTGTATTTCAGGCAAACGCTCTATTTTTGTGTAGAAAAATTCTAATTGAGTTTTAAACTCCAGAGTATAATCAGTTAAAATTTTTAAGTCAAATAAATAATCATGTAACTCTTGTAAAGGTTCAGACCTATTGCCGTATTGCATTTCTAAAAAAAGTAAAGCTCCTTTATCTCCCATAAAACTTGCTAAGTTTTCATTTAAATCTGCGTCACTCGAAATAAAAACTTCACTATGTGTAAGTTCATGAAGAATTAATCTTGCTAATTTTCCCTTTGGGAGCTCTAGCATCGAACTTAATATTGGGTCTGGTAGAAAGCCCAAAGTGCTCCAGGCTATAACTTCTCCTTCGCAAACTTCAAAACCTAATTCTTTTAAATGAAGTGCCTCATTGGCCAATTTTAAACTATCAAAATAACCTTTGTAGGCCATTTCGCCTAAAATTGGATATTTCCACATAAAGGGCTTTAAGGCAAACTTTTCACTTGCGCTTAAAGTCCATAAAACAGGTTTTCCTTGCAACTCAACAAAAGTTTTGTAATTGTTAGTTGGTTTAAATCCGAGTTCGTTAATTCCAAATAACATTACCGAATCAATAAAAAGTAATTTGTTTTTTAATTCGGTAGAAGTTTCTTTTTGCGACATTATTTCCGAAACAGGCTGCCTTTTTAGCAATAATGCGATTTGGCCTTTTAATTGACCTAACCCATAACCTAACATATTAATATTAGAAATATAAAAAACAACCATTATTAATAACGATAGGACTGCAATTTTTAAAACAGATTTTTGAGTTGGTTTTACCATTAAAATGCGCGCTTTTAATCCTTATTTTTGCCGGTTCAAAAAGCAAAAGAAAGCATGATTGATTTTGTAAACAATATACTAAAGAAGGTATTCGGAAATAAGTCTGAAAAAGATGTTGAAGAGTTAATGCCTCTTGTAAGTCTTATTTTAGAAAAATATAACCAATTAGATTCTTTAACTGACGATGAATTAAGGGCCAAAACCCAATATTTTAAAGATACCATTGCAGAAGGAACTGCAGAAATTCAAACTCAAATAAATGAGCTGAAAGAAAAAGCCAATAATGATGGATTAGATCCTTTGGCAAAAGAAGAAATTTATGACCAGATTGATAAACTTGATGATGATTTGTACAAAAAATCAGAAGAGGTTCTGCAAGATATTTTACCCGAAGCATTTGCGGTAGTTAAAGAAACATCTCGTCGTTTATCAGAAAATAAACAACTTAAAGTAAAAGCCAACGAAAAGGATATTGAATTTACCAAAGTTACCGACGCTGTAACCATTGAAGGAGAAACAGCTATTTGGAGCAATAAATGGACTGCTGCCGGTGCAGATATTGAATGGGATATGGTTCATTACGATGTTCAGTTAATTGGTGGAGCAGTTTTACATTCAGGAAAAATTGCCGAAATGGCAACAGGTGAGGGTAAAACACTAGTTGCAACCTTACCTGTTTACCTAAACGCACTAAGCGGAAGAGGAGTTCACGTAGTTACCGTGAATGATTACCTAGCCAAAAGAGATAGTGAATGGATTGGTCCAATATTCCAGTTTCATGGTTTAAAAGTAGATTGTATTGATAAATACCAACCACATTCTCCAGAAAGAAGATCAGCATATTTAGCAGATATTACCTACGGAACAAATAATGAGTTTGGTTTTGATTACTTGCGTGATAACATGTCTGGCAATACAGAAGATTTAGTGCAACCTAAACATAATTATGCAATTGTAGATGAGGTAGATTCTGTGTTAATTGATGATGCTAGAACTCCATTAATCATTTCGGGTCCTACACCAAAGGGAGACCAACAAATGTATAGTGAGCTAAAAAGCAAAGTTGAGTTGTTGGTTGCAGAGCAGCGAAAGTTTGTAAATAACTGTTTGGCAGATGCTAAACGAAATTTGAATGCCACTGAGGAGGACACTCCAGAAAAAAAGGAACTTAGTAAAAAGCAAACAGAAGGTGGTTTGGCGCTATTAAGAGCCCAAAGAGGTTTGCCAAAAAGTAAGGCCATCATAAAGTTTTTGAGTGAGCCAGGTATGAAACAGCAGTTAATGAAAACTGAAAACTATTACCTGCAAGACAATTCCAAAGAAATGCCAAAAGTAGATCAAGAACTATTTTTTGTTATTGAAGAAAAACAAAATAGTGTTGACTTAACAGAAAAAGGTATTGACTTGATTACAGGTAAATCAGATGATAATGAATTTTTTATTTTACCAGATATAGCTGTTGAAACCAATAATATTGAAATTTCATCGGCAGATGAAAAAGATAAATTAGCTCAAAAAGAAGAGTTAATTAGAAATTATTCTGTAAAAGCAGAAAGAATTCATACCATAAACCAATTGTTAAAAGCATATGCCATGTTCGAAAAGGATGTGGAATATGTGGTGATGGACAACAAGGTTAAAATTGTTGATGAGCAAACAGGCCGTATTATGGATGGCAGAAGGTATTCTGATGGATTGCATCAGGCCATAGAAGCCAAAGAAAATGTAAAGATTGAAGCGGCAACTCAAACCTATGCTACGGTTACTTTGCAGAATTATTTCCGAATGTACCAAAAGCTTTCTGGTATGACGGGTACAGCTGAAACCGAAGCAGGAGAGTTTTATAAAATCTATGAGTTGGATGTTGTTGTAATTCCAACAAACCGTCCGATTTCAAGAAAAGATATGGATGATTTGGTTTACAAAACCAAAAGAGAAAAATACAACGCAATTGTTGATGAGGTTGAGCGATTAAGCAATTCAAAAAGACCTGTTTTAGTGGGTACAACTTCAGTTGAAGTTTCGGAGTTGTTGAGTAGAATGCTTAAACGCAAAAACATTCCTCACAATGTATTGAATGCGAAATTGCACCAAAAAGAAGCTGAAGTTGTTGCTGTTGCCGGTATTGCAGGTACAGTTACTATTGCCACAAACATGGCAGGTAGGGGAACAGATATCAAGCTTAGAGAAGGTGTAAAAGAAGCCGGTGGTTTGGCAATTGTAGGTACAGAAAGACATGATTCTCGACGTGTAGATAGACAGCTTCGTGGTAGAGCAGGACGACAAGGAGATCCAGGTTCATCTCAATTTTTTGTATCTCTCGAAGATAATTTAATGCGGTTGTTCCAATCTGAAAGAATCTCGAAACTAATGGACCGAATGGGTTTAGGAGATGGAGAAGTTATTCAAAGTGGATTAATTACCAAATCCATTGAGCGTGCACAGCGCAAAGTGGAAGAAAACAACTTTGGCGTTCGTAAAAGGTTGTTAGAGTATGATGATGTAATGAACTCTCAAAGAGAGGTTATTTATAAAAAGAGAAAACATGCCCTTTTTGGAGAAAGGTTAGGTTTAGATATTGCCAATGGTTTTTACGAAGTTGGCGAAGCTATTGCTGATGAATTTCAAGATGCTAGAGATTTCAGTGGTTTTAAAATGGAACTGCTAAAAGTATTCTCCATCCAATCTCCAATTAAAGAAGATGAATTTACAACACTTTCTGTGCAAGAGATGGCTGATAGAATTTATGAAGCCGCAAGAAATCATTATAAACAAAAATCTGAGCTAGTTGCCCGAATGGCCTTGCCAGTTTTGGCTAATGTTTGGGAAAACCCAGATAACTCTTTCAAGAAAATTGCAGTCCCATTTACTGATGGAAGAAGAAGTCTTCAAATTGTTGCAGACCTTAAGAAATCGGTAGAAAGTGAAGGAAGAGAATTGGTTAAATCACTTGAAAAAAGTGTTTCTCTTGCCATGATTGATCAAGCTTGGAAAGAACATTTACGTGAGATGGATGATTTACGTCAATCTGTTCAAGGTGCAGTTTACGAGCAAAAAGATCCTTTGTTAATCTATAAATTCGAATCGTTTGAGTTGTTTAAGCAAATGATTGATAAGGTAAATAGAGATATTGTTTCTTTCTTAATTAAAGCTACTTTGCCAAATGCTGAAAATGCAACAATTAGAAATGCAGAGATTGAAAGGTCTAAGCAAACTAGAACAAATGAAAGCCGCCAAGAAATTGCGACACATGCTGGTCAAGATGCTCATGATCCATCAGCAGGTCAAAAGCCTCAAGTTAAAAAAGAGCCTGTTACTGTAGAAAAGAAAATAGGCAGAAACGACAAGGTTCAAATTGCACACAATATAACAGGCGAAAAAAAGGAAATGAAATTTAAGCAGGCTGAACCCTTGATAAGCAAAGGCGAGTGGACCTTGGTAGAATAAAGAATTTCTTTATTTCTAAAAGTTTTATTGCATTAGTAATTTTACTTTTTGTTATTGGTGTTGAAGCAAATATGTTTCAATACGATTCTATTTTGCAATTAAGGCCACAATCAACACACATGTGGCGAAAAACAGACTGCGCTTCCTTTGCTTTAAACTATTATAACGATGGTTTAAATCCACTTGCACCCCGAATGCATAATGAACTTAATGGAGGAGGTAAATCTTTAGGGGAGGGTACTTTACTATATTATATGGTTGCATTACTGTATGTACCTTTTGGGGCAAATGAATTGATTTATAGAATATTTTGGTTACTAATTTTTTTATCAGGACTCATTGCCTTACAGCAACTCATAATTAAATATTTAGGTAGCTTATTTTGGAGTGTTATAATTCCTGCTTTAGTTTTTTCTGTCCCCTTGATAGCATTTTATGCAATTGGGTTTTTAACCAACGTACCAAGTTTATCGTTTGTTTTTATTGCTTGGTATTTCTTTTTTCAGTTTGAGCAAACACAAAAGCACAAATACTTAAATCTTACAGTTTTATTTTTTCTTTTGGCAGGATGGGTAAAAGCTCCTGCCCTAATATCATACTTGGCCTTAATAGCTTCAGGATTTATTTACTTATTTTTCTTTAGAAAAGAAACGCTTCTTTTTATTTTGAAAAAATATGGTGTTTTATTAATTCCCATTGTTTTTAATGGACTTTGGTATTGGTTTACAGCTTATTATGCAAAGCATGGCGGTAGCGATTACCTATCGGCTAAATTGTTTCCATTTTGGGCTTTAACGTCATCAGAGATTGAAGAAATAAAAGAACAATTTATGGTTTTGTGGCGCGAGGATTTCTTTTCGGAAAAAGCCTTTAACTATTATTTTGTTTTAGGTTGTATCTCTTTGCCATTGATTATTATGAAAAAAATAAGATTTTTCGCAATCTTATTTATCCTCAATCTTATTGGTTTTGGACTTTATGTATTTATCTTTTTTAAAGCCTTTGGAGAGCATAATTACTATGGCATTAACGTTGTTTTGCTAATGCCTTTAGCAATAATTTTTGTTTTGAAAGGGTTTCAACAATTTACCTTATCAAAACCATTACAAGGATTATTAGGTGTATTTGCAATAATATTATTATATCATAATATTAAATTTACTGAACAAAGGCAATGGTTTAAATATAACGATTGGCCTAATGAAACTCATGTTTCGAGAGATTTATTCGATATCGAATCACAATTAGAATTGGCAGGTGTTCAACAAAACGATTTGGTAATAAGCGTACCCGATTACTCACCTAATATGAGTTTGTATTTAATGAATAGAAAAGGCGTTACCAACTTTAATAAGATTCACTTTGCTCAAGATTCGGTAAAAAAATACATTAATTTGAATTACAAATATATTGTTGTAAACCGACCTGAAGAATTACAACAAGATTATTTAAGGCCCTTTTTAGGGGAAAAAATTTTAGAAAAAGGAGAAGTTTCGGTCTTTAGAACTAAAATTCCTTAAAATTAATTAAAGAATATTTTAGGTTTAATCATACCTAATTTGGCGAAGAAATACTGAAAGGAAGTTCCCAAAACCCCTAATCCATAAATGCTGCTTCGTTTAAAATTTATGGATGAAGCTTCATCAAAATATTTGGTTGGGCAAGTAACTTCTGCAATTTCAAAACCTTTATAAAATATTTGAGCCAACATTTGGTTGTCAAACACAAAATCGTTGGAGTTAATGTTATAATTAATACTTTCTAAAACTTCTTTTGAAAATGCCCTATATCCAGTATGGTATTCAGAAAGTTTTTGATTCATTAATATATTTTGCGAAAGCGTTAAAATACGATTCGCAATGTATTTATAAATCGGCATTCCGCCTTTTAGAGCCCCTTTTCCTAAAATTCTTGAGGCCAGTACCACTGGGTATAAATCATTGGCTATAACATACACCATGCTATGAATTAACTTGGGTGTGTATTGATAATCGGGGTGCACCATAATTACAATGTCTGCCCCAATGTTTAAAGCTTTGTTATAACATGATTTTTGATTGCCACCATAACCTAAGTTTGCTTGATGGGTAATTACATGTTTTATTCCAACTTCTTTAGCCACTTCAGAAGTATTATCTGTTGAGTGGTCATCAACAAGAATTACATCATCAACAATATCAAATGGAATTTCATCATAGGTTTGTTGCAACGTTTTTGATGCATTATAGGCAGGCATCACTACCACTACTTTTTTTCCGTTTACCATGTTTAGGTATTCTTTTCAATTAACCCAATTAATATATGAATCACTTTTATGTGAATTTCTTGTGCTCTATCGGCATATTTACTATGAGGAGCTCTAATTTCAATATCTGCCATCGGGCCTAATTCGCCACCATCTTTGCCAGTTAGGGCAATTACTTTCATTCCTTTTAAATGAGCAGTTTTTGCAGCTTCAATAACATTTGCAGAATTCCCACTTGTTGAAATAGCTAAAAGAACATCATTACTGTTTCCAATACCTTCAACAAAACGAGAAAATATTTGATTGTAACCAAAATCGTTTCCTACGCAAGTGAGGTAGCCTGGGTCTGAAATTGCAATTGCAGCCAAAGGTTTTCTAGATTCTTTATACCGCCCTGTAAGTTCTTCTGCAAAGTGCATTGCATCGCTCATAGAGCCACCATTGCCGCAACTAATAATTTTGCCACCATTATTAATTGATTCAGCCATCAGATTGCCAGCGTTTCCAATTTTATCCAAATTTTCTGAGTTGGCAATAAACTTTTCTAAGCAATATTTGGCTTCGTTTAATTCTTCTTCAATAAATTTGAACATATTTAAAATGTTTGGCGCTTCAAAAATGCATATTATTCTAAAAACCTGCGGAATTGCTTTCTTGTTTCTTGTTTTTGCAACAAGTTGCGAGCAATGTTGGGAATGTTCTTATGAAACAACTATTGTTTCTCCTGATAGTGCAACATATCAAACCATAACAAATAGTACTTGCTTAAAAGACGAAAAAGATGACTTTGAAAATTCTGGTTTTCAGTGTCTTTCAAAGTAAATATCTAGGATTTTTCTTTTACACCTGTTTTTTCAAAAGCTTCTACACCCCTATCCAACCAATCAATAAAAAGATCAATATCTGGGTCATAGGCAGCCGATTCAAGCATTGGGTTTTCAGCGTGGTCTAAAATGATATAATAAGGTTGTGAGTTGGTTTTAAATTTATTGGCTTGAAAATAACTCCATTTATTGCCAACCGTTTTTAAAGTTTTGGTTTTATCGCCAATTTTAACCTCAATTTGTTCTTCTTTAGGAAGTTCTAGCTTTTCATCCACGTAAAGTGAAATCAATACGACATTTTCTCGTAATCTTTCTAAAACCCTTGGGTCACTCCAAACTTGTTCTTCCATTTTACGGCAGTTTACGCAAGCCCATCCTGTAAAGTCTAGCATAACAGGCATATTCATTTTTTTTGCATAGGCCATTCCTTCATCATAATCGTGAAAGCAATTTAAATTATGTGGACAATGAGCAGGTTCTCCAACTTCATCTTCATGATTGCCTGTAGTTATAATTTGGGCGCTGCCACCAACCCCTTGAGGAGACTCGCTATAAAACATTGGTGGTGGAAACCCTGATATTATTTTTAAGGGGGCTCCCCACAATCCTGGAATTAAGTAAATTGTAAAAATTAACGTAATTGTTGCCATTAAGGCCCTGCCAACTGAAATACTTGTTGAAGGTGAATCATGCGGTAAACTAAACACTCCTAATAAATATAAGGATAGCATAAGAAAAATACCTATCCAAGCGGCTAAAAACACTTCTCTTGTAATGTAACCTGCCTGCAATACTAGATCCGCATTAGATAAGAACTTAAGCGCTAAAGCTAATTCTAAAAAGCCTAAAACCACCTTAACTGAGTTTAACCAACCACCCGATTTTGGCAAGCTGTTTAACCATCCTGGAAAAATTGCGAAAAGCGCGAAGGGCATTGCTAAGGCAAAAGAAAATCCAAACATGCCAACTAATGGCCCAATAATTCCACCTTGCACAGCAGCTTCAACCAAAAGGGTTCCAATTATTGGCCCTGTACAAGAAAACGACACCAACGATAGGGTAAAGGCCATAAAAAATATGCCTAAAAGTCCTCCCTTGTCTGAGGCGCTATCAACCTTATTTACCCAAGAAGAAGGCAATGTAATTTCAAAAGCACCAAAAAATGATATGGCGAAAACGGTAAGAATTATAAAGAAAGCAATATTGAAGTAAGCATTTGTTGAGAGTGCATTTAAGGCATCTGCTCCAAATATTCTTGTAATTCCAAATCCCAATAAAACATAAATAATAATTATAGACAAGCCATAAAGCAAACCTTTTGAAACGCCTTCTGCTTTGGTTTTACTTTGTTTTGTGAAAAAGCTTACAGTAAGCGGAATCATTGGAAAAACACATGGAGTTAGCAAAGCGGCAAACCCTCCTAAAAACGAAAGCAAGAAAATAGCCCAAAGAGACTTGCTTTCTGCTTTATTTTTTTTAGTTGAAGAGGTTTCCTCTGAAACTATTGCTTCTGAATTAGGATCACCAATTATTTCAAATTCAAACTCTTCTGATGGCGGCATAATGCAATTTTGGTCATTACAAACCATGTAAACTATTTCACCTTTTACTGTTGAATTTTTTGCAGTTGCCTTTATTTTTTGTTTAAAAATTACCTTTCCCTCATAATATGAGAGGTCCATCATGAAGTTAGGGTCGTATGAACTTTTTTCTTCTCCTTCAACTTTAACTTCACCTATTAAATCATAACCAACAGGTTCAAGAAAATTAATTTTTGTAGGAATTGGCCCATCATCGCTAGGAAGGTTGATTGAGTATAAATGCCATCCTTTATCTATTTCGGCTTTTATTACTAAAATGTATTCTCCATTTTGCTTATCTATTGAAATAGAAAAATCAATAGGATCAAGCATTCCGGGGTTTTCATCTGCTAAAATTTCATTTGATAAATTATTTGCTGGGGCTGTTAATTGGCTTTTAACTTTTTCAGGTTCAGTTGTTTTGGGTGGTGCATTTTCGCTTTTCCCGCTTGCTTTAAGTTTAAATTCAAATGGAATCAATTCAGGTGGTAGGCACATTTTTTCGTTGCATACCATAAATTCTAATTCGCCTTTAACTAAACCCTCTCCATTGGTAACCTTTACTTTTTGTTTGAAGGTGACTTTTTTAGCAAAAAAGTTCAACTCCATATCGAAGTTTGGATCGTATTCAATTATTGGTTTTGGTTCAACTACCTCACCTAATAATTCTACATTTTTATTATCATCGAAATAAAAAGCAGTAGCTATTGGACCGTCTTCACTTGGCAAGTGCTGAGAATAAAGGTGCCAACCATCTTCAATGGTAGCCGAAAATGAAACCTCAAACTCGTTATTTGATAGTTCCTTTTGAGAAAATTTCCAATCAACAGGGTCGTAGATTTGTGAAATACCCGAAAGCGGTATTAAAACCGCTAGAAATAATAATATTTTAAATGATTTCGTCAAAATCTCTAATTTTTGAAAAGTGTCAAATTTACTGATTTAAGCTTTGGGAAATGTATTATTCGTTACAGAACGTTAATGAGTTAATTCTTGATTAGGTTTTAAGTTAAAATATCTTTTTAAAAGAGTAACCAAACCATAAAAAATGGGTGTGTCGAGTAAGGCACATAGTGCTTTAAAAAGCCAGCCATCAATAATTAAATCAAGTAATTCATTTGTAGGTTTAACACCAAAAAATAAAACCCCTACAACTAATGTTGTATCCAATAATTGCGATAAAATTGTTGAACCATTATTTCTTAACCACAGGTGTTTGCCTTTTGTGAGATTTTTCCAAAAATGATACAACCTAACATCAACCAATTGCGCTGATAAATAGGCAATCATTGAGGCTGTAATTACCCGCCAGGAGTTTTTGAAAACAGCACTATAAGTATAATCATCAACAGGAGAATCTGGTATGGCATTAAATTGATTACCCAACCATAAAATTCCTAAAACAAAGAAAGAGGCAGCAAATCCTGAATACACAACCTTATTTGTCTTTTTTCTGCCATAAATTTCGGAAAGGATATCGGTAATTAAAAATGTAATAGGGTAGGGAAGAACTCCAGCTGAAATGATGAAAACCTTAAAACCTAAATCGACAGAAATAAATTTATTGGCAATTAAATTACAAACAATTAAAGCCGCAATAAACAATGCACCTAGCAGGAGGTAGAGGTTATCAGCTCGCTTGAGTTTTAAGTTTTCTTTCATTAAAAAAGTTAAATATACCAATAGAAGCAAGAATGGCCATAAAAGGTTCTGCAGGAATTCTAAATCGAGGATCGGGAACCGAAATACTACTTAAAAGAATGAAATAAAAAAAGAAGACCCAAACCAACCAATATTTTTTAAAATATTTTATAGAAAGTACCATACCGATTAAGGTAATTATTGAAAGAATTATTTGGTAAACCATTAAGGATTGAGTAACCCAATGTGAGTTTTTTATTCGAATTGAAAAATCAGGACTTACCTTCCAACTAAAAACTTTTTTAAATTGATAATCAATATAACTTCTAATTGGAAATGAAATTATTTTTATGGGGTTTTGTAAAACATATATTACTGTTTGACCTATGTTTTCTTTGACCTTTCTTCTGCTATAACTTCTTGTAACTTCAATAAATTTTTTTGTGGATTGGCTATTTTCGGCTTCAGACTTTTTTGATAAATATTCTTTCATTTCTGCTTTTGGTATAATTTCAGGAACTAAATGGTAAAAGAAATTAATTTCAACAACAGGACTTAACATCCAATTATCGAAAGTTATTTTATTTCGAATTACCCAAAGGGAAGGAAATAGCATAAAAAGAATAAGGAAAACTGTAATTTTCTTTTGATAACCATTTATTAACCATGAAATTGAAAATAATAAAATAGGTAAAAAGGTTAGAATTGGCCTTGTTAAAAACGCCAATCCCATTATTATACTTGCATAAATTGAGTATTTTTTATTTTCGGAGTTAAAAAGGTAAAAACTGAGTAATACTAGCCACTGAAAGATTATTTCAGTCAAAACTGTATTGGCAAAATATATTGAGTTAAAATTTAGGGCTAAAATTAGGGATGCTCCTATTGAGGCCTTAGAACTAAGTTGCAGTTGCTTGCCACATAAATAAACCAAATAAACTGAGTGCGCTCCGATTAAACTTTGAAACAATAAGAGCCATGGAATTGTAATTTGAAAGATGTACATAATCCAAAGCAAGTAAGGATATATAGGCGTTCGCATTGAATCTGGATACAAATTATTTGGATCCGGACTTTGGCTGAATGCAGAATAATTATAAAGATTTTCAGCAATTTTTGAATAACCAATTGAATCTGGTAAAAATACCGATGTAGGATTTAAATGTTGCACAATTAATGCGTATCCAAAACGCAGCAATAAGGCCAATCCTAAAATTAGCATTAAGTATAGTTTCAACTTTCTATTCACCCGACAAAATTAGAGCAAAAAAAAACCTCTCGATTGCTCAAGAGGTCTTTCCTATTATCCATGAAAAATTTTAATTGCCATTGGCTTTTGTTGGAGTGTAAATATCTTCATTTGAAGGTACGTTATCATTTGAATTTATTTCAGACTGAGGATAAGGTAACCTTTGAGGAATAACAGTTGCAGTTGCACCAGGTTTAATTGGAACTCCAACTAAATTTTTGGTTCTTCTTAAGTCATTCCAAACTTCAAGTTGACCATATAAAGAAATGTATTTTTCTTTCATGATTTCCATTTCCATAGCTTCTGCCTGAGTCATGCCTCCAGTATTAAAATGACCACCTGCATCAAACATGTTTTTAGATAAAGAAACGTAAACATCACCTGCGCCTGTTCCATAAGTAGCATCATGATCAGCCCTTACATTGTTTAAATGCGCTAAAGCAGCATCAGCATCTCCTCCAGCTAATTCGGCTTCTGCCATGATAAGTTCATTTTCTACCCAAGTGAAAAGGCTAAAGCTTTGAGCAATATCAAAAATACCAGATTGGTAATTTGGGTCGTAAGCCCCACCATAGGTATAACCCCAAGGAGCATTGGCAGGAGTAATATAATACCAGTCAAATCTTGCAGACTCATCACTTAAAGAATCACCTGAGTAAGTTGTACTAGTTGGATCTAAAACTTGGGCTAAATAAGCATCATCAGCAGTCATATAACCACCTCTATACCAATCTAAAAATGAGTAGTAGATGTTCCATCTTCCATCATCACCATAGCTATAATCTGCTGGATGAAGAGCTTGCCAGTCGCCACCATTTGAAACACCATTTGCCGCATAGGCTTTTGCGTTTGCAAAATCACCAACATGAAGATAGTATCTTGCTTTTAATGAATTAGCTACTTCTGTCCAACTTCCGGCTGAAGTTGCGCTTCCAACCAACCCTGGAATACTTCCAGGACCTGCTAAATTTGCAATTGCATCGTCTAACAAGGTTTGTAATCCTGCATAAACTGATAATTGATCTTCAAAAGCTGGTTCAGGGAATTCATCAACATTAGCTGCTTCGGTAAAAGGAACATCTCCCCAAAGTGAAGCAGCTGTTCCTATGGCGTGAGCCTCAATTAACTGGGCAAAACCTTCTAATTGTTTGTTGTTTAATTCTGAAGCTTTAGTTTGTATAACCTTTGACTGTTTAACAGTTTCAGCATACAAAGTAGCCCAGATATTGTCATAATCACCC
>Ga0222664_1000494_pt1 | contig 22039 bp, 22 predicted proteins | sample AntAcemetagen604_FD_181147 | JGI IMG/M metagenome (GOLD analysis project Ga0222664, IMG submission 181147) | Saline water microbial communities from Ace Lake, Antarctica - #604 | ecosystem: Environmental > Aquatic > Non-marine Saline and Alkaline > Saline | place: Antarctica: Ace Lake...
CCCGTGTTGTTTGCATCTAATTCAATATCAATAAAGTGGGTATCATCTCCCCAATTTACCGTAGGCATAGTACCTTGTAAAGGAGCACCTGCACCTACCACTAAATTAACCAAGCCAAAAGAATTGGTTGTAGTTGTATGAACTTCTTGATAGGCAATAGTTCCAGATGCATTTCCTTCTCTTAATGCTATTTTAATATTTACAAGCCTATTTACAAGTAAACCACCAGTGTTATCTCTAATAACTGCCTGGTAATTAAAATAAGGTTGACTTTGAGCAAATGTTGTTGTTGAAAGAACGGCAAATAATATGGTTAACAGCGTAATTATTTTTTTCATATCTGTTTAAATTTCTAAATTATTGGGCTTTTTGAATTTGAAAAGATTTCTTAATTCCATTCTCGCGATTTAAAATAACGAGAAAATAAGAAGAGTTTGACAATTGAGATAAATCGAATTTATTTTGATTCTTGTTAAAATATCCTGATTTGATAAGATTTCCATTAATATCTGTTAGTTGATATTGAAAAGTTAAGTTGCTTTCATCCTCAACCTCAACAAAAAAGAAATCTGAGGCTGGATTGGGATAAATTTTGAACGATGGCATATTTTCATTTACTACCTCATCTATTGAACTTATTATGAAAATAGTTTGATGAAAACCCTGTGTAACAGTTAATCCTGAAGATTCAACTGTTTTAACTATCGGTTCGCCTAATGTCCAGGCAATTGAAAAATTAGTTTGATCAAACTCTGTTCCTGCACTAGAAATAATTGAGGCTCCAATAGATTGGGCGTTTGCTAGGAAAGTAGTCAGAAAAAAAAAATACGGTAATAACTTGCTTCATTTAACTGAATTTTGATTTATCTAATTGCAATCAGATTTGTGGCAAAAATAAAACTAAGTATCCACTTAAAACCATGATATTTGTCAGAATTGACTAAAAATAACAAAAAAATATAAACATAAGTTTAATAATATATGATTTGGTTCAAAGAAATTGATCTGGAAGTAGGCAAAATGATGATTAAAAACACCATGATGGAGCACCTTGATATTAAAATTGAGGAAGTGGGAAATGATTTTTTAAAAGGCTCAATGCCGGTTGATCACCGCACCGTTCAACCTTATGGAATTTTACATGGAGGCGCTTCTGTAACTCTTGCAGAAACCCTTGGTAGCTTGGCTGCTCACATGGTTGTTGACGATTCCAAATATCAAACTGTTGGATTAGAAATAAATGCAAATCATTTAAAAAGTACAAGATCGGGCCGGGTAACAGGCATTGCAAAACCAATTCATTTGGGAAGGTCAACTCAAGTTTGGGAAATAAAAATTACAAATGAACAAAACCAACTTACCTGCATTAGCAGAATTACTATGGCTGTTATAGAAAAAAGAAATTAATGTTTAGCAAAAAAACAAATTCCGAATCAGAATTTTTATTCGCTTCATTGAAGTTCAAAAACTTTAAAAGCGCTTGGCATTTTATGAATTTAGTTGCCACTGAAGTAGAAAAATTAAACCACCACCCTAATTGGAGTAATGTTTACAACAAAGTAGATATTAGCCTAAACACGCATGATAAGGGAGATAAAATAACTGAATTAGATTATAATTTGGCAAAAAAAATTGAAGAAATTTATGAGTCAATTAAGCATTAGGAAAATCTCACAATTTAAGGGACATGATAGTGGTATTTATGCTTTGACAGCAGGCAAAAAGCCTGAAACATTTTTTACTGCTGGTGGAGATAAAGTTGTTGCTGAGTGGAATATAAACTCGGGAAAAGGCGAAAATTTTGCCATAAAACTTGAAAACACAATTTATAGCCTTGCATTTTTAAAGGCAAAAAACCTGCTTTTAATTGGAACGGCAAACGGAGGAATACATTGGGTAAATATTATTCAAAAAAAAGAGGTTTACCTAAAGCAGATTCATGCTCAAGGCATATTCGATTTAAAAGGGTTTGATGGTGGCAATAAATTTATTGCTGCTTCTGCTGATGGAACCATTTCAGTATGGGACACCATTTCTTCAGAATTGCTTTACCACATAAAACTTGAAGATCAAAAAATTAGAAATATTAATTTTTCTAATGATGAAAAGCTTATGATAGCAAGCGGCTCTTCTGGTAATATATATGTTTTTGAAACCAATAGTTTTAAAGAAATTTCAAAAATAAAAGCACACGAACTTGCTGCTAATGTTGCAATTTTTCATCCCACAAAAAAAGTAATTATTTCGGGTGGTAGAGATGCTCATTTAAGGTTGTGGAATATGGAAAATAATTTTGAAAAGGTTGGAGAAATCCCTGCTCACAACTTCGCTATTTATCAAATTCAACCTGATTTTTCAAATAAATATTTAGCAACAGCAAGTAGAGATAAAACAATAAAAATTTGGGATATTAATACACTTGAATTACTGCAAAGAATTGAGCGTTTTCCTTTAGGTGGGCATTTAAACAGCGTAAATAACTTAATGTGGCATCCTCATAAGAATCAACTAATTACCGTTAGTGATGACCGCTCAATTATTGTTTGGGAGATTGGCTAAAGCAAAATCATAGTGCTCAATCATTTGCTTCCAATTTAAATGAGAAACTAACTTTCTAAAGTTTGGCAATTCTATAGACTCCAAAGCTATTTCGAGCTTATTTACTAATTCAGTAAAATCGTCATAAAAGAAATTTTCATTAGGAAACAACTCTGGATAACTTAATCTTTTTGGCAAAAGTGGAAAGCATCCTGCATAAATTGCTTCTACAACTGAAATACCAAAAAAATCTTGATTTGAAGTCACTAAGGCGATATCGCTTTCTTGTAATAATTGCCAATAAGCTTCTTTAGATTTTACAAATCCTAAATATTGAATTTGATTTTTAAACTTAAGTAAATCAGAATTGGCAACTTCGGGTTTTACTCCAGAAATTATCAATTTAAACTCAATTCCTTTTTGTTTTATTACTTCAAGTGCCTCTAAAAATTCCTTAGGATTTTTTTCATCCTCCCACCTATGGTTCCACAAAATGGTTTTTACCTTTTTTTTCTTTTTTTGAAGTTCAACCTCAGGAAATTCAAAACCTAACGAAAGCACTCTTGATTTTTCAATTAAATATTGAACCTTAGAAAAGGTATTCGGCTTGGGCATTAATTTTAAAAGTAATTCCAAGTTTTGAAAAAACGAATCTTTATTATAATTCGAATTAAACCAAACTTCATCAGCAATTAATGCCGAAGTGTATTGAATAAAACCATAGTGATTGTCTCTATTTTGAATAATATCAGTATCATTTTTAGAGAAAGGATAAGCTAATTGGTTTTCGTGGAAGTATAAAACACAAGGCGTATTTAGCCAATTTATGTTTGCTAAACTTTTGAAAAGTGCTAAGTTTACCATAGAAGTGGCTAAAACCACATCAGGAATAAAATTACTTTGGTTAAATTTTTCGGCTAAGGAAATAGAACCACCTTGCATTCGCCATTTCCAATGAATTGGCTTAAGTGATAAAATTTCGAAATGATTTTTAGAAAATTTCTTTAGGCCTTCTGCCCAAGTTTTATGCGACTCTCCGAAATAGCTATCAAGAAGTAATACTTTCATAGTACGACTCTAAACTTACCATTTCATTTCCTTTCAAAATAGGAATAACAGTAGATTGATCTAATGTTAAGCAATACTTTACATCCTTCTTTAAGTTCAATTTATGCATTCTTTTTCTGTGAGAAGAATTTCTCAAAAATTTATAAGGATCAGCATCAGCTGTGTGAAACAAATATTTTGAAGCTAGGGCAGAGTCTGAGAGTTCTCTGTATTTATAATTTCCGCTTATCCTATCTATTACAGCTCCTGCAAATAATGAATCTTCTAAATTAAATCTTCCTTTCCATCCCGAACACAGGAAAACTATATTCTTATCTTGCTCTTCAAGCCATTTGGAAAGTACCGAAATATTGGTAAAAGCACCAGCCACAACCATGTCGGCATCTTTTGCCATATTAATTGCTTTTGTGCCATTGGTAGTTGTTAACACCACCGTTTTTCCTTTTAATTCAGGATTTTTATAACTGTAAGGGGAGTTTCCAAAATCAAACCCTGGAATTTGCTCTCCATTGCGCTCTGCGCCTACTAAAAATCCTTTTTTCTGATATTCTAGAGCTTCCTCTAAAGTTGAAACTGGAATTACTCTTTCTACACCACTCTCTAAAGCTGTACATATTGCAGATGTTGCTCTTAAAACATCAATTACAACAACAATTGCATTATTTAAATCACAAGCTCCAAATAAATCTGGTGAAAATGCTACTTCTATTTTATAATCTCCTAACACCATTTTTATTTATGATTTGAAAAAAGGAAATTTTACAACCTTAGCCTTTAATTTTTTATTTCTTACAACAATAAATATTTCTGAGTCTACTGCAATGTATGGTTTTTCAACATAACCCATTCCAATGCCCAACTTTAAGCTTGGCGACATAGTTCCCGAAGTAACTCTGCCAATAGTTTTCCCATCCTCATTCTCTATTTCATAACCCTGTCTTGGAATTCCTCGATCAATCATTTCAAAACCTACTAATTTTTGACTTAACCCTATTTCTTTTTGATTTTTTAAAAAATCTGAATCAATAAAATCTTTAGTAAATTTTGTTATCCATCCTAAGCCAGCTTCTAGAGGAGAAGTTGTATCATCAATATCATTTCCGTACAAGCAAAATCCCATTTCTAGTCTTAAGGTATCTCTTGCTGCCAAACCTGTTGGTTTTATTCCAAATTCAGCACCTGCTTTCATAACGGCATTCCAAATCAATTCAGCGTGTTGGTTTTCAAAATAAATCTCAAAACCTCCTGCACCAGTATAACCTGTAGCAGAAATCAAAACATTATCAATTCCTGCAAAAGTGCCATATTCAAAATTGTAATATTTTATTTCAGATAAATTAACCGAAGTTAATTTTTGTAACGCTTCCAATGCTTTTGGTCCTTGAACTGCAAGCAATGAAATCTCATCACTTTTATTTTCCATTTCAACACCAAACTCGTTTTGGCTTTTAATCCAATCCCAATCTTTTTCGATGTTAGAGGCATTTACAACCAACATATATTCTTTATCACTTATTCTGTAAACCAATAAATCATCTACTATTCCACCTTTACCATTTGGCAAACACGAATATTGAATCTTGCCATCAATAAGTTTAGAAGCATCATTAGATGTTACTTTTTGAACTAAATCGATAGCATTTTCACCACGCAAAAAGAATTCACCCATATGAGAAACATCGAAAACACCTAAGTTTTCTCTTAAATTTAGATGCTCATCCGTTAAACCTGAATACTGAAGCGGCATTTCGTAGCCTGCAAAAGGAACCATTTTAGCACCTGCTGCAATATGAACATTGGTTAAGGCGGTTTTTTTCATTGCAAAATTTTTGGCAAATGTATAAAACCTAAGCTCAGTAACTACCTAAATATCAGCAACCAATTTTTCTATATTTGGCACGCTGTGAGTAAACCATTTTTCGATAATAAAAATACCCCAACTTGGATCATTTTTTTAATTGATTTAGGAATTGTTTTTGTTGGGCTAATTCTAGCCTATCTACTTAGGTTTAACTTCAAAATTCCGGAAGTTGAAATTGAAACTTTTTATGTTGTATTCCCTTTTGTTTTAGGTATTAGAGCGATTACCTTTTTGGTTGGAAAAACCAACCGCGGAATGATTCGCTATACTAGCAGTGCTGATGCACAGCGTATTTTCCTCATTACCTTTTTAGGGTCAGCACTATTTATTGTTTTTAATATCATTAAATTCTATGCTATTGATAAAGCATTCCTAGTTCCCTTCTCAATAATTTCTATTGAGTTTTTATCTACAATTTTTTTATTGGTAACTTTTAGATTGGGGGTAAAAGAAATTTATGAAGAAATAAAAAATTCATCTAAAGAATCTCAAAGGGTTGTTATTTATGGAGCAGGAGAAGCCGGTATTATCACCAAAAGAACTTTAGACAGAGTTACTCGTGTAAAAAATCAAGTAATTGGCTTTTTAGATGACAATCCTAAAAAAGTAGGAAAGAAAATTGAAGGTGCTAATATTTACCCTCCATCCTATTTTGACAAGCTTCTTGAAACAAAAGAATTAGATCATTTAATTATTGCTTTTCAGGGAATTAATCCAGAAAAAAGAAAAGAATACATAGAAAAATCGATTCAGTTTAATGTTAAAGTTTCAAATGTTCCACCTCCCTCCGATTGGATAAATGGAGAGCTTACCTACAAACAAATCCAAAAAGTAAAAATTGAAGATTTATTAGGTAGAGATTCAATAAAATTGGATGCAAATGAGATAAATAAATATATCACTGGAAAAAATATTTTGGTTACAGGTGCCGCAGGTTCAATAGGAAGTGAGTTGGCAAGACAGATAGCACAATTTAACCCTAAAAAGTTAATTTTATTAGACCAAGCCGAATCTCCCCTTTATGATTTGGATATTGAATTAAGCACAAAATTCGGAAATTCATTTACCGAATTGGTTTTGGCGGATATAAGAAATCAAAAAAGAATGCATGCCATTTTTGACCATTTTAGACCTAACATAGTTTTTCATGCCGCTGCCTACAAGCATGTTCCTATAATGGAGAATAACCCTACTGAAGCAATAAGAACTAATGTTCAGGGCACAAAAAACTTGGTTGAAATATCTGGGAAATTTGAAGTTGAGAAGTTTATTATGATTTCTACCGATAAGGCAGTAAATCCAACCAATATAATGGGAGCCTCAAAACGAATTGCCGAAATATTTGCTCAATCGGCGAACCAAAATTTTAAAACTCAATTCATAACAACTCGATTTGGAAATGTACTCGGCTCAAATGGCAGTGTTATTCCTCTTTTTAGAAAGCAAATTGAAAATGGAGGTCCAATAACTGTAACGCATAAAGACATTACTCGATTTTTTATGACCATTCCTGAGGCATGTCAATTAGTTTTAGAAGCAGGAAATATTGGACAAGGTGGAGAAATTTTCATTTTTGATATGGGAGACCCTATTAAGATTTTGGATTTGGCCAAGAAAATGATTGCCTTATCTGGATTGGAATTAGGAAAGGATATTCATATTCAAGTTACTGGCTTAAGGCCTGGCGAAAAATTATATGAAGAACTTTTAGCTACTGAAGAAAATACCTTACCAACGCACCATCCAAAAATTATGATTGCAAAGGTTAGAGAAGATGCATTTGAGAAATCAAGCGAAAATATTGAACAATTAATTCAACTACAACGAAACCAAAACCATGTTTTAATGGTAAAGAAAATGAAAGAGTTAGTTCCTGAATTTATTAGTAACAACTCGGTTTACGAAAAGCTAGATAGGCTAAAGGCTCAGCCGTGAATCAATTCTTGCTTGCCATAATTTTTCATTATGCTAGCCTCAAATACTAAAAACTTCTCCCAAATTTCATCCACCTTCATTATAGTTTGACCATAGTTTCTAGCATGTTTCAAAAACATTGTATAATGTGTAGCTTCACTTTTCATTAAATCAAAATAAAATTTTGATAATTCATCATCATTAATGTTTTCACTAAGAACCCTGAAACGTTCACAACTTCTTGCTTCAATCATGGCGGCAACTAAAAGGCGGTTTACTAAGTTTACCCTTCTATCTCCAGTTTTTGTAAAAAAGGTCTGTAAATCTTTAACATAAGGGTCTTTTCTATCTCGGCCTAAATTATAACCCCTAGCTAATATTTTTTTATGAACCATTCTAAAATGCTGCATTTCTTCCATTGCTAAAGCTGTCATATCTTCTACCAAATCTGGAAACTCTGGATATGTTACAATAAATGAAATTGCTGTTGAAGCTGCTTTTTGTTCGCAAAATGCGTGATCAGTTAAAATTTCTTCAATATTTTTCTCTGCAATATTTACCCAACGTGGGTCTGTTGCTAATTTTAACTTAAGCATTGGTATTTCCTTTTTGAATTTCGTTAGAAATTAGATTATAAAGTGTTTTTAGATTCTCTTGTCCCTCTAGTAAATCTAAATGTTTTTGCATTGTTTTCTCATCATTTCTTTTTGCCGGACCCGTTTGAGCTTGTTTGGGCGATACTGTTTGAACCTTATTTACAGTTTCTGAGATTAGTGGTTTTAACAAATCGAAACTCATGTTTTTTGACTCCAACAATTCGTTTGCAATTTGATAGAAATGATTGGTAAAGTTACATGCAAATACTGCAGCCAAATGAATTTGTTCTCGTTGCTTCGAGGTTATTTGTTGCACATTATTTGAAATTTTATTTGCAATTTCAATAAGTAATTCTTCAACTTCATTGCTTTGCCCTTCAATTAATATGGGAAGGTTTTTAAATGATACTTTGCCTTTTCTTGAAAAGGTTTGCAATGGATAAAAAACTCCTGAAAAGTTGTTTTTTAAATTAGATGCAATTGGCTTTGCCCCTGAAGTATGGCAAATTATTTTGTTTTGGTATTGTTCATCTAGAAGGTTAATAATATCATCAGTGGCATCATCATGAATAGCAACTAAAATAACTTCGCAGTCTTTTTCAATTTCTAAAATCTTATTTATGGGCTTACTATTTACCTCTAGGGCTAATTCAGTTGCTCGTTCAATATTTCTACTGTAGCAATTGCAAATTTTAAAATTGGCTTTATACAATGCCTTAGCAAGATGCCAACCTACATTTCCTGAACCAACAATTGCAATTTTTTTCAAAAAGATTTAGTCTTGTTTTATTCTAGTATAAACTGAGAACAATATACCAATAACAGTCAAAATGGCTCCTAACCATAATAAGTTTATATAAGGAAAAACAACGGCCTTCATAATAACAAAATCTTTTTTAGCAGCCTTTGATTCTTCAATTTTCAAACTTATCTTACCTGTTTCTGTATCAATTTTATCAAAACTAACTTTTAAACCTAGCTCTTCTTTTTCTGCAACTATCGGTAGTACAAAACTTGAATCCTTCAAAACAAAAGTTGGTTGTAAAAAGTGCTCTTTTGTATTAAAATCAAACACCCTAAGCCTTGCGGTAATTGCAATATCTTTATCTGTAAGTTGTAAGTCCTTCCCACCTGTTCCTCTAAAAATATTATCTAAAACCAATATAGCATTTGAGGCATAAACAGTATCTCCAATACCAATTTGCTCAGTTTTTAACTCCTTATAGCCATCCTCTTTTGATTTAGTTGTTTCTAAGGTTGCGTAAGTAATGTGGGTATAAACATCTTCTTTCAAAAAATGCTTTGTATCTGGCTCAGGAACATTACCCATTCTATCATTTAACTGAACAAAGGGTTGCAATACAAATTCGGGTTTATATTCATTTCCAATTTTTGAAAGATATTCTATATTAAACCTTATATAAATGTCTTCTTTTTCTCTGCCTTTGTAAGTTACAAAGTATTTACCCATTGGTAATGTATCGCCTTCAAGCAACAGTATATTTTCATTATTTTTAAACTCATCTCCCAATTGAGAAACATCAACACCCGAAGTATTACTTGAAATTATTTGATTGCTGCTCATTGAAATTAATGTCCCTAACATAAGAATTCCAAAGCCAATATGAGAAATTGAAGCTCCAGCCTTTTTTACTCTTCCATTTAATATGGATGATATATAATTTAAGTTTCCTGAAACCGTAAATGTTGAAGCAAACAACATCATTAAATAATATGGATTCGTCATTTTTAGAGCGATTCCAATTACAATGGTTAAAATTAATGAGGCTATTAATGGACCAACAATTCTTTTGAAGAATTTTAAAAAGGTATTTTTTTTGTATTTCAAAAAGATTGTAAAACCCATTACTATAAGGGTTAATACGGCAAATGGTAATTGCCAAGAATTATAATGGTCAACGGGGTCGGCTGGCGGCGCCATGTTGGTTCCAAAAACTTTATTGATAACAGGAATTGATGTTGTAAAGGCAATTTGAAAAGATGCAATCATAAGAATTAAAGCACCAACAAACATCCAAAATTCCCTACTCCACAAATCGTCTTCATTTTTTGATTTTGGCAAATCTTTGTAACGCCAAATTATTAATCCTATGGCTAAAAACAAGTAAAACAGAAGGTAAATTAGCAATTGGCCACTCATACCTAAATCTGTAAATGCATGAACAGATGTTTCACCCAAAACGCCACTTCTTGTTAAAAAAGTTGAATATAGCACCAATAAAAATGAAAGAATAACAAGTACAAAAGCTGCCAACAAAGAACTGCCTTTATTCTTAAATATCATCATTAAATGAGCTCCACCTACTAAGGTTAACCAAGGAACTAAAGAAGCATTTTCAACAGGATCCCAAGCCCAAAAACCACCAAAACTTAAGGCTTCGTATGCCCAAGCACCTCCCATAATAATTCCTGTACCAAAAACTGCTACCCCAAAATAAGCCCAAGGTAATCCTGGTTTAAACCAACCTGTGTAGTTTTTTTGCCAAAGTGCAGCAATTGCATATGAAAAAGGAACAATAGTTAATGCATAACCTAAAAATGTAATTGGAGGATGAATAGTCATCCAATAGTTTTGAAGCAAGGGATTTAAACCTCTACCATCTAAAGATTCTAAATAATTAGGATTGGCAAACATGGGCAGATTTATAAAATCTGGATGGTCTCTTAAAAGCTGGGTGAATGGATTTGAACCCAATTTAAAATCAATGATAAAAACGCCTAAAATCATTGAAGCTAAAAACATCTGTACTGAGCTAACAACAGTCATAACTGACTTTCTCCAATTTTTGGCAGTAAAAATCAGAACGTTTCCAATTACCACATGCCAGAAAGTCCAAAGCAAGAAACTTCCTTCTTGCCCTTCCCAAAAAGCACTTAATAAGTATTTTATTGGCATGGTGCTACTGGTGTGACTCCAAACCCAGTGATATTCGAAATAATGATTTGCCAACATAAAAAATAGCAAGCCAATTATTGTAAGTGCCGCAACTGAATGGACTCTAAAACTTAAAATTCCTAGCTTTTCCCATGATTCATCTTTAAGCCTGGAGGCTTGAAAAAACGAAATTGTTGCAAAAAGTGCCGCAACAAAAGACAAAATGATAAAAAGGTTTCCTACCCCACCTATCCAGAGGTGTTCACCCACATAATTAATTTCCATTACAAAGTGGCATTTGAGATAGTTTCTTCAGGGCTGCCATCCTCATATTTAGATGGGCATTTCATAAGTATTTCTCGGGCAACAAAAACATCATTTTTGGCTTGGCCAATTAGAACAATTTGTTCTGAGCGTTCAAAATCTTGTGGTTTTGCTTTTTGTAAAAAAATCTCTTTTTCTACTCCATTATTATCCAACATATGAAAACGAAATAAATCTGCATTTTCTTGAGGATTATAAATTGTTGGTTTTTCTTTATTTAATGTTCCAACCACGTGAAATTCTCTTTCTTGATTAGAAAAAGCTTCATCAAAATCTGCATAAGTACTTGAGTCTGAAATTGACCCTACAATAGCTCCAATTGCAACTGCTATAAGTATTATTAATACGATATGTCCTTTTTTCATTCTAATTTTCTTCTCTTAATTCTTTCTCAATTTTTCGCAATCTATTTTCTTGAGAAATAAGATAAATAATAATTCCTAAAAAAACAGTTGCTAAAACGGCTACAACAACATAGATTTTACCGTTTGCCCTCATTACATCTGCCATTTCAACATTTTGACCAAATGCAAAATTTGAGACAAATAGTAATACGATGATGATAACCTTTTTCAAATTGAGTTTGTTTATCATTCTGCTGTTAATTTTTGTTTAATCTTTTTTAATCTAATTCTGAGATCTACGAACCACAATCCTAGTAAAAAGTAGCCAATAATTGCAGGGTAAAAAACCATTCGCATGGTATTATCCATATCATAATTTCCAAAAGCAGGATTTCCCCCATTACCAGGATGTAAAGAATCATTCACCCTTGGTAAAATACCTAGAAATAAAATTAGCATTACAAATGCAAAAATGTTATAAACCGCTGCTATTCTTCCGCGCTTTTCGTCATCTTCAACCGAACCTCTTAGAACTGTATAAGCAAAATAAATTAATAAGGTAATCGCTGTGCCATTAGTCTTCACATCATTTACCCAAAATGCTCCCCAAGTAAATTGAGCCCAAATCATTCCGGTAACCAATCCCAAAACCCCAAAAAATAAACCGATGTTAGCAGTTTCTGATGCTATTAAATCATTTTGTTGTGTTGGTGTACTTAGGTGTTTTATTGAGTAAACCATTGAAATACTCATCAAAAGCATCATTGCAAACCATAAAGTTACATGGAAGTAGGTATTTCTAATTGTTTCATACAAAATTGAAAGCTTAGGAACATCAATTAAAAAACCTCCAATAATGCTGTAAAGAACCAAGATTATTGCTAAGATTTTCCACCATTTCAATGCCAACATCAATACCCTTTTTTAATCGCGCCAAAGGTATGGAAATAGTATGTACGATAAGCCCAAAACCAAAAGGTTTAACAAGCATAAAATACCAATGTATTTGAGAGCCAAGTCAATATTAAACCTAGCTAAAGAGATATTTAATAATTTTATTTGTGTTAGAAAAAATGGCAATAAAACAGGAAAACTCAAAATGCTAACCATTGTAAAGTTTCCTGAAGCTGTTTGTGCTACTGCACTTAAAAACCCAATTGTAAACGCAAATCCTAAACTACCTAAAAAAATAGTGATAGAAAAAAAAAGCATGTTTTCAATTTTAGGTTCAAACAAAAAGTAACTGAGTCCTGATACTAAAAACATCAGCACTAAAACCAAACCTGAAGTAAAAAAATGCTTTCCTAAAATATAGGCTTGTGGACTTACGTTCGAAAAATAAAAAAGGTGCCTTCCGCTATTGGTTTGTAAAAAACTTTTGCCTGCTGCATTTATTGAAATAAACAATAATATTATCCAAAGTAATGCTGAAAATAAGTTACTCGGAATATAACCTTCTGTACTTAAATAAGTAATAAAAACAGTTGATATTGAATATAGAATTAATCCACCAAGTGCGTTTTTATTTCTTATTTCAAGTTTTAGCTCATGTTTAGCTATGGTAATAGCATCTTTAATTATCACATTACGAAAATAATTATTGCATCAACTTGCATGACCTAACATAAATTAAATAAACCTTTAATGTATTTGTTTGTATTAATGCTTGCTTATAGGCATACATTCGCAAATTATTTTTTGGATGATGAAGAAATTTACCTTGTTTCTAATGCTTTTACCTCTTTTGGGAATTGCACAAAAACACACCATTAGTGGCTATATTAAAGATGCCAATAATGGAGAAGAACTCATTGGTGCAACCATTTTTGTTGAGGAAACAAAAGGTGGAGTTGCTACTAATGTTTACGGCTATTATGCCCTTAATTTGCCAACAGGCACCTACAATTTAGTATATTCATTTTTAGGTAAGCAACCTGAGAGAAAACAAATAGATTTATCGGGCGATTTAAAATTGGACATAGAACTAAATGATAATTCTGTTAGTTTAGAAGCAGTTGAGATATTAGCCGAAAAAAAAGATCAAAATATTACTAGTTCTGAAATTAGCACCCAAAAACTTGACATTAAACAAGTAAAGCAATTACCAGCTTTTTTAGGTGAAGTTGATGTTTTGAAAACAATTCAATTATTACCTGGAGTGCAATCGGCAGGTGATGGAAATACAGGCTTTTTTGTAAGGGGAGGAAGCCAAGACCAAAACTTAATTCTTTTAGATGAAGCTCCAGTATATAATGCATCTCATTTATTTAATTTTTTCTCTGTTTTTAACCCTGATGCGGTAAAAGACCTTACCCTATATAAAGGTGGAATTCCATCTAATTATGGAGGCAGGCTTTCAAGCGTTCTAGATATTAGGATGAAAGATGGCAACTCAAAACAGTTCTCTACCTCAGGCGGAATTGGTTTAATTTCCAGTAGATTAACCATAGAGGGGCCATTAAAAAAAGATAAATCCTCATTTTTAATTACAGGAAGAAGAACTTATGCCGATTTATTTTTAAAGCTCTCAAATGATGACAACCTCAATCAAAATAAATTGTATTTCTATGATTTAAATACAAAACTTAATTATAAAATAAACGATAACAACAGGCTATTCCTATCTGGTTATTTTGGCAGAGACGTTACTGGATTTAGTGATCTTTTCGGGTTTGATTGGGGAAACGCTACTGGAACTTTACGGTGGAACCATTTATTCTCTGACAAATTGTTTAGTAATTTCAGTTTAATTTTTACAAACTATACTTTTAAAATAGAAGGTGATGTTGGGCCAGCTCAATTTACTTGGAATTCTTTATTAAACGACGTGGGTTTAAAAAGTGATTTTACTTTTTATGCAAACTCAAGTAACACTTTAAAGTGGGGACTTCAAAACACCTACCACAACTTTGATCCAGGAAAAATAACCGCCTCACTTGAAGGGGCATTTAATTCTGTAACTGAGTTAACAGAAAATGATGGACTGGAGCATGGAATTTACTTAAGCAATGAGCAAAAAGTTAATGATAAACTATTATTGATTTATGGAGCAAGATTATCTGCTTTTCAAAATGTTGGCCCAGACAATATTTATTCTTATGATAAATCCGACCCCCTTTTTTATCAAGTTACTGATACTTCAAGTATTGGCAATAATGAAATATACAAAACCTATTTTGGCTTTGAACCGCGCTTTAGCTTGAGATATACCCTAAACCAATCAAGTTCTGTTAAAGCAAGCTACAACCGAATATTTCAATACATTCAACAAGTACAAAGTTCATTATCTGTTGCTCCATTTGATGTTTGGTTTTTGGTAAATAATAACATTCCTCCTCAAATTGTAGATCAAATTGCTGCTGGATATTTTAAAAACTTTTTTGATAATGAATTAGAAACTTCAGTTGAGGTATATTATAAGTACATTCAAAACCAAACCGATATTGTTGATAATGCTGATATTTTAGGAAATGAACTTTTTGATGGACAACTAAGAGTTGGAAATGGTTGGAGTTATGGAGCTGAATTTTTAGCTAAAAAACAAGCAGGTTTATTTACAGGTTGGGTGGCTTATACTTGGAGTAAAACTGAGCGAATTATTGATGAGATAAATGGAGGAAAAAAATATTATGCTCCATATGATATTAGAAATAATTTAACGGTAGCCTCCACTTTTCAAATAAATGAAAGAATAAATATTGGAGGGAATTTTATTTACACAACAGGAAGAGCTTATACTTTGCCTGTAGGTAAATACAATTATAATGGCACATCTATTCCATTATTTGCTGAGCGGAATTCAAACAGACTCCCAGATTATCACAGGTTAGACTTATCGGTTACCATTGATGGAAAAACTAGAAGCACAACGGACAGAAGAAGAATAGAAAATAGCTGGAACTTCTCAATTTTTAATGTTTATGGTCGCAAAAATCCTTTCTCGGTAAGTTTTGCTGAAGATGAGGATAATCCTGGTCAATCAAAATCAACTATGTTTTATTTACCCGGACCAATACCATCTGTAACTTGGAATTTTACGTTTTAAAAATCATGAAAAATTTAAATTTAATTCTAATCGCATTTGTAATTATTCTTTCAGGCTGTCAAGATGATATTGACCTTGACTTAAAAGATGAGCAAGCAGGAATTTTAGTTGTAGAAGCTTTTTTAAGAAACACTCCGAGTAAAGAAACCATTAAATTAAGCAAAACAACTAGTTATTATGATAATGAACCAGAGCAATTTGCTACTGGAGCTTTCGTAACTTTAACTGAGGATAATGGTGCTCCATTTGAGTTAAAAGAAAGCAACAACCCCGACTCATTGGGTTATTATATAAAGCCATCTAATTATTCTATGAAAATTGGAAGTGCCTATACTTTAACAATTTCTTATGATAATGAAGTTTATACTGCTGTTTCTGAGCTGAAAGCTGTTCCTAGAATTGACTCGATGGAAGTTTTTTACAATGACATTCAGTTTCTTTTTGCTTCTGACTTAGTTCCTATTTCGCCAAATGATACTTTGTATGACATCAACATTACTTTTCAAGAACCCGCAGGTTTGGGAGATGTGTATCTTTTTAAATATTATGTAAATGATACTTTAAGATCTTTTTACCCAAGGGATTATGTATATTTTGATGATGAGTTTTTAACTCCTCAAGTAACTGGAAGTGCGCAACAGTTTTCAAAACTTCAAGCAAATTATGGCGATAAAATTACCTTAGAAATGTTATCTATTTCACCTGAATTGGCTTCATTTTATGAGGTATTATTTAACCAAACAGATTTAAGCGGAAACCTTTTTGCAAGTTCACCTCCTGCAAATGTTCCAACAAATATTTCAAATGGCGCAAGAGGAAATTTTCAGGTGAGTCAACCTACGTATAAAAGCACAGTTTTTAAACCCTTATTTCAAGATTAATCTAAAAGTTAGTCTTTTTTAAAGCATTCCTTCGTCAGCAAAACTGTAATACCCTTCTCCTCCAACTATTACATGATCTAAAACGTGGATATCAAGATTTTTTCCGCCTTCTGTTATCTTTTTTGTTAAACTAATATCTGCCTGACTAGGTCTTAAATTGCCCGAAGGATGGTTATGACACAAAATAATATTTGGAACAGTTGCCTCTAATGCTGCCTTAAAAATAAGTTTAGCATCTGCTACTGTTCCAGTTACGCCTCCTGAACTTATTTGTTTTTTACCAATAATATGGTTGGATTGTGAAATCAATAAAATCCAAAATTGTTCGTGATTTAAATCTGATAAAAAAGGGAAAATAAACTCAAAAGCGTCTTTTGAGGAAGAAACTTTCGGTTTTGTTGGTTGCTCTTGCCCCCTCCTTCTTCTGCTTAATTCTAAGGCTGCAACAATTGAAATTGCTTTTGCTTCTCCTATGCCCTTAAATTGTGTTAGTTCTTTTACAGATTGCCTACCCAACTCAACCAAATTGTTATTGTTATGGGCTAAAATTTCTTTTGCAAGCTCAACTGCACTTTTAGTTTTTGTTCCACTTCCTATTAAAATTGCAATTAATTCGGCATCGCTAAGTGAGCCTCTTCCTTTGCTTATGAGCTTTTCTCTGGGCTTATCATCATCTGCCCAGTTTTTTATTGATATATATGTCGGTTTATAATCTTTCATTTTTAAAGTAAGTGCAATTTACAAAAAAAGTCAAAAAAAAACGCTCCAATAAATTGAAGCGTTTTAAAAAAATTAAATTCTTTAATTACATTCCTGCAACATGGGCAGTTAGCTTAGATTTTAAGTTAGCCGCTTTGTTTTTATGAATGATATTTTTCTTAGCTAATTTATCAACCATTGAAGAAATTTTTGGAAGCATACCTTCTGCTTCTTTTTTATCTTCAGTAGCTCTTAAATTTCTGATTGCGTTACGCGTTGTTTTGTGCTGGTAACGATTCAATTCAGTTTTGGTAGCTGTTTGTCTTATTCTTTTTAATGCCGACTTATGATTAGCCATAAAAGTGCTTTTTAATTATAAAATTTGTAGCCCATAGGAGAATCGAACTCCTGTTACCAGGATGAAAACCTGGCGTCCTAACCACTAGACGAATGGGCCTTTATGAGATTTCCTCAAAAAAGGAATGCAAATTTAGTCAAAATAAAATCTCGTCAAAACTTTTTTTAGAAATTATTTCAACTCACTTTCTTCCCAACTATATTTATAGCCCAATCTCTTATCAGTTGTGAGTTTCATGTTTTTTGTTAACTCCGTAATTTGACTTATTGTTACCCTTTGCATGGCTCTATAATCTGGCGTTAGTAAATCAAAATCTAATGAATATAATAAACAAGCCTCAATAATCTTATCAATATTTGTTTCATCAATCTTTGAATTTGCAAAATCATTGAATAAAAACCCGAGTTGCCTTTTACCATCAACAAAGAAATGATTGTCTTTATTTATAAAAATTCTTGCAATTAAATATCCTGCATCATTTACCCTATTAAACCTAAAAGAATCGGTTAAAAAATTATAAACATTTATCATTCCGCAATAAGCTCTTAATGGGTCTTGCTCCACATATCCTATTTTAAAAATGGGATGCTTCTCTTCAAAACCAAAAACATTGGTATGCATATGAAATAGAATAGTATCTCCACCAAATTTTAATTTAGCATCATAAGTTCCTTTAGAGTTAAACTGAATATCAACACGCTCATCATATTTTTGAATTTCTGTGTGATAATTCTCAGCCGCCAACCTTATTCTCGATTTAAAAGTTTCGAAATGTTGGGTAACTTTTTCAAAAACCTCCTGCTTAGTAGATGTTTTTTCTTTTAAAATTTTTAAAATATCAGGGTTAAGTTCCATATTAATATGCTTTTGCAAACAAAACCCTCTGTGTAGAAGGATTTCCTGTTAGAATACATTTACCAGCTTCAAGTTTGTTATTTAATGGAATACATCTAATAGTAGCTTTTGTATATTCTTTAATTCTATCTTCAGTTTCGTCTGTACCATCCCAATGAGCGTAAACAAAACCACCTTTTTTAATAAGCTTTTTAAACTCATTAAAATCATTGGCATAATGGGTATTTTCTTCTTGAAAATCTTTTGCCTTCGTGTATAAGTTTTCTTGAATTCTGTCTAATAAATGAACAACTTTATTTGGTAAATCCGTAATTGAAATCGATTCCTTTTCTAAGGTGTCTCTTCTTGCTACCTCTACTGATTGGCTTTCTAAGTCTCTTGGTCCTATTGCTATCCTTAAAGGAACACCTTTAAACTCATACTCCGCAAATTTCCATCCTGGCTTGTGCGTATCGCGGTCATCTAATTTTACTGATAAACCAAATTTTTCTAAATCTTCTTTTATTTTCTTACCTGCCTCGCAAACAGCTGCATATTCTTCATCTGTTTTATAAATAGGAACAATTACAACTTGAATTGAAGCCAATTTTGGTGGCAACACCAATCCGTTATCATCAGAATGAGTCATAATTAAAGCGCCCATTAATCTTGTAGAAACTCCCCAAGAGGTTGCCCAAACAAACTCCTGACTTCCTTCTTTTGTTGCATACCTTACATCAAAAGCTTTGGCGAAGTTTTGACCCAAAAAGTGTGAAGTTCCTGCTTGTAGAGCTTTACCATCTTGCATTAAAGCCTCAATACAATAAGTTTCTAAAGCACCTGCAAACCTTTCGCTTGGCGTTTTTATTCCTTTAATTACCGGCATTGCCATAAATTTCTCTGCAAACTCGGCGTAAACGTCTAGCATTTTTTCTGCTTCAACAATTGCCTCATCTTTAGAAGCGTGAGCTGTATGCCCCTCCTGCCATAAAAACTCTGCAGTTCTTAAAAACAATCTAGTCCTCATTTCCCAACGCACAACATTTGCCCATTGGTTTATTAAAATTGGTAAATCTCTATATGATTGAATCCACTTTTTATAAGAATTCCAAATAATGGTTTCACTGGTTGGTCTAACAATTAACTCTTCTTCCAATTTTGCCTCGGGATCAACAATAACACTTTTGCCATCTTCAGATGTTTTTAACCTGTAATGGGTAACAACAGCACATTCTTTGGCGAATCCTTCAACGTGACTAGCCTCCTTACTCAAGTAAGATTTGGGTATAAAAAGCGGGAAATATGCATTGACGTGCCCTGTATCCTTAAACATTTTATCTAAAGCTTGTTGCATTTTTTCCCAAACAGCATAGCCATAAGGTTTAATTATCATACAGCCTCTTACATCAGATGTTTCGGCCATATCGGCTCGAACAACCAAATCATTGTACCATTGAGAATAATTCTCTTTACGAGTAATAAAATTTTTTGCCATTGTTAATTGTTTTGGCTATATTTAAAAAAAGCCAAATTTAGCTTCAAATAATATAGGGTTTAGCAAACTAAACAAATTATTTAGCGTTAATTATTTAGGAACGATATTTGTTAATCAATAGACTCAATTTCAGCACCATGAAAACACATAAAAATTATCTCTTTTTTATTTCTGCTTTTATAATATTAAGTAGTTGTGCCTCCATGCAAAACAAAACTTTTGTTGAGGATGATATTTATTTTAACTCAAAAGATATTGCTAAAGAAAAAGCTAAAAGAAACCAACAAAATATTATAGAGGCTAAAGAAACTGAAGAGCAAATGGCTCAAGAAAGTGAATCTTTTATGGAAGAGGATTATTACGACGAAGACTATTACAATAAAATGCCTGTAAGTCCTTACTCTCCTATTTATGATCCATTTTGGGGACCAACACCAATGTTTTCTCAACCTGGATGGAATAGTAATGCAGGCTTTGGATATAACTCTATGATGGGCTCATCAATGAATTTAGGAATAGGTTACACTTGGGGTAATGCAGGGTATGGAAACTCATTTAACAACCCTTACATGAATCCTTATTATAACCCTTATAACATGTATGGAAATCCATATTCATCTTTTGGAAACCCTTATGGAAATCCTTGGGGAAACAATTATTATTATTCGCAAAGTCAAGATAATTCGTCAAGGGTTTTAATTGCTCCTAGAAATTCTATTAATTCAAATTATCGTTCTGATGCTGTAAACCGTCAATTTAAAAAATCAGCAAGTCAGCCAAATTCATATAAAAAATCAACAAGAGTAAATTTTACACCTGCTCCCAACTCAGGTAACAACAACATTAATCTACCACAGGGAACTAAAGTTCCTGTAAATACTCAAAATTCTGATGTAAGAAATCAAATGCGTGAAATTATTAAACCGCAAAATTCAGCAAGACCTTCAAACAATAATTTAACACGTCCAAGTAATAACTCAAATAGTTGGAGCTCTCCAAGTAGACCAACCCCTTCTTCTCCTTCATCAAGACCAAGTTCCCCATCGAGAAATAGAAGGTATTAATGAGGTTTTTTGTTTTTGTAATTTCTATATTCTGGTTTACCGCATTAAACGCACAAACAGAAGTTGACGCTGTAAGATATTCTCAGAGAGGCTTACACGGCTCAGCAAGATTTGTGGGTTTAGGTGGAGCAATGCAAGCATTAGGTGGAGATTTAACTACTTTAAGTTATAATCCTGCGGGATTGGGAATCATTAGAAAATTCGAAATTTCTGGCAGTTTGGGACTAAATACTTTAAGTTCAAATACAAGTCATTATGGAAACGAAAATTACAATTCTATTTCACGCATAAGTATTGATCATTTAGGAATAGGAGGTCCATCTGAAATAGCCTTGAACGGGAAATGGAGCAATTTAGTTTTAGGAATATCTTACAACAGACAAGCCAACTTTCATAGAGAAGTTGAAATAGAAGGTATCAATTCTGAATCGACCTTATTGGATGCATTTCAAGCTATTTTAAATACAAATAATGGCTTTTATGACAATGGAAATCCCCCTTCAAATTACCCTTTTTCTGCAGATTTGGCATGGAATACTTTGCTAATTGATACATTATCCAACAATCAGTATTACACAGAGCTCTTCAAAAATAACACATTACAATATAAAAGAATCAGCCAATCAGGTAGTTTACATGAATTATCAATTGGAGCATCAGCTCATTATGATTACAAATTATATATAGGAGCTAGTTTAAATATCCAGAATTTAGAGTATACTGAAACAAACTTTTTTTCTGAAACAAAAGCAGATGATGATACTCTTACTTTTCTCGATGAATATAATTTCGAAGAAACTTTAACTGTAACATCTGGTGGTGCTAATTTAAAGGTTGGTTTAATTTATAGAATAAGTGATTACCTCAGAGTAGGCGCCTCATTTCAAACACCTACCCTTTTCAATTTGACAGATGAGTTTGATGCTTACATGCAAGCTAATTATAATTATGCTACCCTTGAAGCATATCCTCCCAACCCACTATATTTCGAATATCGTTTTATGGGACCTTTTAGAGCCTCAGGAGGTTTTGCTGCACTTTTTGGTAAAGCAGGCTTAATTTCTTTCGATTATGAATTTGAGGACTACCGAACAGGAAGATTTTCTGATAAGAATACCTACC
>Ga0222664_1000495_pt1 | contig 22013 bp, 27 predicted proteins | sample AntAcemetagen604_FD_181147 | JGI IMG/M metagenome (GOLD analysis project Ga0222664, IMG submission 181147) | Saline water microbial communities from Ace Lake, Antarctica - #604 | ecosystem: Environmental > Aquatic > Non-marine Saline and Alkaline > Saline | place: Antarctica: Ace Lake...
CGCTGTATCTATATCAGACAAACGGTTCGTTACTGATTGCCATGCCTGTAGGAGCATATACTGCTCTTGAAAAGATCGAACTAACTCAGACTTCTCTGCTAGCTCTACTCGAAGAGCTTCTACATCAACCACAATCGCTGCTACCGCATCTGTGTCAGACAAACACTGATCGATGTCTGCTTCACTACAGTCTGTAAAAGTACCGTCGCGCAAGGTTCGCCACAGACCGCGCTTTACTTCATAGGTCTCCATAAATCCAACTGCGTGCTGTACCCGAGGTAACAGCAGGGCGTGAGGGGCTTCACTAGACAGTTCCGTTAAATCACCATCTGTGGTGGCAGTAAATTCCATCGAACCAAATCGTTGTACCGTCGAAAGAAAATCATCAACGTCATGTTGATGTACTACTACTCGCACTTTTTGCATTGAGACAACAGCCATACATTATAGGTTTTTGAATGCGTCTACAACAGACTTAGTGAGCTGACTCTCCTTATCAAGGATAGCTTTTTTAACTGACGAGGCTTCAGTTTTAGCCGTAGCAACAATAGCTGAAGCTTCTTGTGAGACATCAGATTCGGCTGCAATGCGTGCATCTGAGGCACGTGTACTTGCCCCCTTAGTAGCGGCTGAGATGGTGGAGATTTTTGCTGATTCAGCTACGGCAATAGAACGCTGGGCTGCTTCTTTTGCAGCAGCTACAGCTTCCTTGCTTGCTTTTTCAGCTTCTAATACTTGATCTAAAACCGTCGTCATATGTATATATAAATTACCGCATTTAAGCGGTTTGAATATTACACCATGTAGACATAGAGTCAAGGTATAAACCTGTAGTAAGGCGTTTTATACGTATATTTTGAGCCTAATCGCTACGTAAGGCATCTACTGGCTGGAGCCGTGCCGCGTTGCGCGCGGGATACAGTCCAAAAATAATACCGACACAAAAAGACACAACTACGGCATACAGCACTACTGTCCCTGACATCTCAATACTAAGAAAATCATTCCCAGCAAGTACCTTGTTGGCAATGAATGCAACACCATAGGTAATAGCGATACCAATTGCCCCGCCAAAAAGCGTCAGCAACACCGATTCAAACAGTATCTGCAACAACACATCTTTATTTCGGGCACCAACTGCCTTACGCAAGCCAATTTCTTTAGTTCGCTCAGTTACGGTAGTAAGCATCATGTTCATGGTTCCAATACCACCAACAAATAAGGCGATACCGCCAATTACCCCCAGAAATACCGCAATCATAGCGGTAGTCTCAAGAGCGGTGGTAATAAATTCTTGTGAGCTACTAACACCAAAGTATTCATCACTGTCTGCATCAGCATATCGGGAGGTGTTGAGTGAACTTAAAATATGCCTAGAATACGTCTCAAAGTATGCGACATCCTTAAGATTCATACCAGCTGAGGAGAAGTGTGTGGTATTAGTCACTACTCCTAATGCTGCAGCGTAGGGAACAATAATGGCTCCATCTCCGCGACGTCCAAACCCTCCATTACCCCCTTCGCGCACACCAATAATCACAAAGCGCTGACCATTGAGTGTCACAATACCCGTGCTGGCATCGACATCTGCATCTGTCGCCACACTTTCTAGAAAACCTTCATCAACAATAGCAACCCGTTCTGAAAACGCGGCGTCTGTAAAATCAAAGCTGTTACCTGAAATCATTTCAAACCCGGTGATAGCTTCATATTCACCAAGAATGGTTTGCACTGATGGGGAAAAATCAAAACCAGCCATAATTGTCTCAACAGTACTAGCGTCCTGAAATCCAACAACCACTGAAGCATACGGACGGTCTTGCAGCCAGTTAAAATCTTGCTCGGTTATATCTCCTACTATAGTAATATCACCAGCTGTAAACGCATTAAAGCGCTCTGCGATATTACCAGACAGCCCTTCCCCCAGGGCAAGCATTGCAGTGACTGAAAAAATACCCACCACAATACCAATGATGGTAAGTGCGGAGCGCAGTGCATTACTGTATAACGCTTGCAGTGCTTCTTTGAAAATATTAAATGGATTCATAGGTATTGTTTAAGAAACTACTCCATCCTTAATAGTAATCACGCGATCAACCATCGACGCCAAGCTCTCGTCGTGGGTTACGATAACAATCGTTGTACCAAAATCACGATTGAGCATTTTGAGTTCCTCCATCACATTTACGCCCGTTGTAGAGTCGAGGTTTCCCGTTGGTTCGTCAGCCAACAGTAGCTTTGGTTTTGCAACCAGGGCTCGAGCAATCGCAACTCGCTGACGTTCCCCACCAGAAAGTAAATTAGGCTGCTTGTACCATTGACCCTCGTCAAGCTGCGCCTGCTTAAGAGCATCTTTTACAGTCTGATTTTTATCACCCCGAAAAGACCGTTGATACAACAGTGGTAACAGTACATTTTGATACACGGTCTTCCCTGCCAGCAAATGAAATGACTGAAACACGAAGCTAATATCACTTGAACGTAATTCTGCCAACGCATCATCTGACAAATCATTTACTCTGACACCGTCGAAAAAATAATCTCCTGAAGTTGGGATATCAAGGCAGCCAATGAGATTCATAAGCGTTGATTTTCCTGATCCTGATGGCCCTAAGATAGCAATCATTTCTCCTGATGTAATCTGCAGTGTTACATCACGTAGCACAGAAACCGTAACAGCCGCACTCAGGGTAAACTCCTTATTAATATGTTGTAAATCAACTACTGGTGGTATTGTCATAGGCTATTAACTATTTTCTGGCCTACCCCTCCTTCCTGGTTGTAGCACAGACTCCTCTGTGTCTGCGTCACCGACAATAATATATTGCCCCACAACTAAGCCACTTATAATCTCACTGTAGTAGGCACCAGCCACACCAATCTCTACGTCCACGACGTACCCCACCGTTTCTCCCGATGTGGTTTTAATAATGCTTAGTGCATCAATAGTCTCTTGTTGCTCCGGAGTAATATCTTCAATAATTCGTACCTGTGCCTGTCTGTTGGTGTAGGTAATGGCAGCACTTGGTACTCGAAGCACGTCCATTGCTACCTCCTGCACAATCTCAATGTCTGTGAGTAACCCTTCGCGAAGTGTGATTGGCAGATTCTCAGGCAGTGTGATAAGTGCCTGTACCTCATACTGTGCAACACTGTCACTATTAGGCAATGAGCTGATTTCAGTAATAAATGCTTCTAGGGTTGGAGCCTGAGGAAACGAGGTAACGCTTGCAAGCACCAACTGTCCTATCTCCACCTTGGCCACGTCTACAGCACTCAAAGAAAATGTGACCAGAAAATCATCTGAAATAAGTGTCCCTAGAGTAATGGGGTCATCCGTGTCGCGGGTTGGTGATGCTCCAATCACCACATTCTCCATACCTTCCACAGTCCCAGAAAAAGGAGCCACGATATTTTGTTCTTGTACTACATCAAAATTTTGTGATAACTGCTCTCGAGCCTGGGCTAACGAAGCTTGCGCTTTAGCTATGTCGAGATCACGGAACTGAGCACTGTCGGTCTGAAGAATGTCATCAATCTCTTGCCTCTTATTAGCTATAGCAACTTGGGACTCACTGAGCACCACATCTAAGTCAATTAAAGACTCATCATAATCTTCTTTATTCTGGATGTATTCAGATGCATGCACATTAGGCACTGCGATAATCCACGAATCAGTCGTTCCAACTGTTGCAGGGAATATAATTTCAAGACCTGCAGTCCCAATGTTTGTGGCTGTTGCAAACACCACTGATGCAACAGACGACTCAACACCTGACACTTGATATGAATACCCAGTACTTGCACCAGATGCGTACACATCAATCAGATACTCTCCTGTTGCATCCCCTTGGTACGTACCAGAAATAGTTGGTCGGGTAGCATCTTCTGTACCCTGGTTTCCTGGAATTGCTCGTAGATTAGCATTGAGATATGTTCTATAGGCTCGTCTCTTGTCTACAGTTACTTGAGAAATTCTTGTTTCCAGCTGGAAAATATCATTTTCAAGTGTCCGTATTGCAGTACTTGGATCAGTATAGTCTTCACGTTGATTTTGAAGCATGAGTTCAGCCTCGACTACACCCACACGGGAAGACTCAACATCTACAAAGGCATCACTGGTATCAAAAGCCAACAAGACATCCCCTGCTTTGACTACACCTCCATTAACTACGTTAACCGTTTCAATTCGGGTTGTTTGTGTATAGACATCCAGGTCCAGCTTCTGGGCAGCAATAATTTTCCCGGTAGTTTCAATACCTGAGGTCACCTCTCCACGTGCAACTTGCTCAACTACTACTGCTGACATGACTGAATCTTCCGAGGCGTTTGTTTGCAAATAAAAATAAATTGCTACTACGATACCTCCTACCACCAGTAGTTTTATTGCATGTTTTTTAATTGTAGTACCAATGAATCGCATAGTTAGTAATGAATAATGATGAATGTTAGCAAGTATACTACGTGATAGAAACAGATTCTCTTACTACTATATACGTACTGCCAAGCAAACTGTGACAACGAGTCCTTAGCACTTGCAGACATCTAAGTATCTCATTACAATATCACATGTGTGTGTACCTCTACCTACACTCGACATCGAACAGATTATTCTTATGGCTTGGGGTGACACTATCCCCTTTGAAACTATCGAGCGTGAGTATAGTCTAACTGCCAACCAGGCATAAAAACTAATGAGGAATCTCCTTGGAAGACACCGGCTACTAGTCTCCAGCACTATCGTGCAGTACACTAAGAGGATGTATTACTATTTTATTTTAGGTGGAGTTGCGGTATTTAGTATCTGGACTGTTGGAAGCTATCTTGCTATCAGGAACCTTGAAGAGCCTACATATACTGTGCTTGAAACCAGAAACGGGTATGAGATTCGAGAATATGCTCCCTACATTGTTGCAGAGACCGAGGTCACTGGCGATTATTCGGAGGTATTGCCAAGAGGATTTGGGACAATTGCAGATTATATTTTTGGCAACAATACCTCAAACACGAGCATCGCGATGACAGTGCCAGTACTTGAAAATACCTCTGAAAAAATTGCCATGACTGTCCCAGTTATCAATACGACTGAAACGAGTCAAGCTCGAACAGTATCGTTTGTGCTCCCCTCAAAGTACACGCTAGAAACCCTTCCTACTCCAAATAATCCCAGGGTTCGCATTACTGCAGTTCCCTCCAGAACAGTAGCTGTACTAGGATTTACCTGGTATGCAACCGAGAAAAGAGTAAGCCAAAAACAATTATTACTAGAAGAGCTCCTATCGGTAGACGGATTGACCAAGCAAGGAGTAGTACAAGTAGCACAGTACAACCCACCACTTTCAATGCCACTGATGCTCCGCAACGAAATCATTATTCCAATTACTGGTTTATAAAACCAGTAATACTATTGACAGGTACCTGTTTTCTCAATTCGTATTAGTTGTGTAGGACATATACCTGTACTTCGTCTAAAATATTTTTAGCAATCTCGTGAGAGAGTTGTTGCCGTGCTTGAGCAAACGTACACCATCTTCCTTCAAGTACTTCATCGGGCTGGACGGCAAATTCAGTAGTCCGTGCATACCCCACAAAGTACGATACTGTTTTCTCAATATTTGTATCGTTATGAACAAATGTGTACGCCTGGTCAAACGTGCGTGACGTATCCAGGCGCTCCAGCATAATATTTGATTCTTCAGTAAGCTCCCGCCGGGCTGTCTCTTCTGGTGTTTCGTTATTCTCAGGGTGCCCTTTTGGGAAGGTCCAGTACCTATCAGCGTTGTGCCGATACGAAATCTGATGCAGCACAAATACTTTCCACTCTCCGGCTTCTTGTATAACTGGAATAACTCCAAACGAATAGTCTTTCACTGTTTCCATAGAAACTGAGTATATCACCAAAACCCTACAAAGACCGTGAGCAGGCTCACGGTCTTTGTGTCAAGCTCAAACAGAACAGAAATAACTCACTCTATTCAGATTGTTTTAATCCTTCCTGGTACGATTCCATACCCTCCTTGAATGCAAGTTGTATCACTTCATCCATATTAGGGACGTGCTTTCCGAAATATTCCAACATACTATCTGCATCTTTACTAATGTCTCCATTGTCATCAAGCTCCATGATTGCTTCTGGAGGCAACTTACTCATGAGTGTAAGCGTCGCGCACAAGCGCGGCCCTTTTTGATTGACGCTCTAAAGACAAATCAGCAACCTCACAATTTCCGCTCATCTTTTTAGCAGCTTCCCCCGCAACTCCTTCCGCTTTTTCTTTTGTGCCCAGAAGAGGAATCGAACCTCCACGGGATTACTCCCACACGACCCTCAATCGTGCCTGTATACCAGTTCCAGCACCTGGGCATACTCTATTTTCAGAGTCCGTTCATTTTAAAGATTTTTTTAGCTTTTGCAAATTGCACTAAAATAAAAAACGCCACAAAATACGGCGTTTATTATTTGAGCAAAGGAACTAGTCCTTTTTTTCTTCTTCAACTTTTGATTCTTCATTTTCAGAAGTTGTCTCAGATACCTCTTCTTTTTCTTCAACTTCTGTTAGAGTTTCCTCTACGGGTGTCTCTACCTCCTGTGCTTCAGCTGCTACTTTTTCTTCTTCAGCCTTTTTCGCTGCTTCTGCCGTTGCCTGTGCTTCAGCCTCTGCTGCATCTGCCTCAGCTTTCTTCGCTGCTTCAACTGCTTTCTGCTCAGCTTCTATTGCTGATTCTGTAGTCATAGATACAAGATTCATACGTCGCATCTGTCGCTTGATTTCTCGTGCTACCTTATCTCGGATAAAGTATAGTTTTGATCGACGTACCTTTGATCGTTTCACGATCTCAATCTTATCAATATTTGGAGAATATAGTGGGAAAATTTTCTCAACTCCTACACCACTAGCCATCTTACGTACGGTAAAAGTAGCTCCTGGTTCACTACCATGCTTTCGTGCAAGTACGATTCCTTCAAAAATCTGGATTCGTGTCTTACCTTTGTCCTGAATTCGTTGGTGTACCTTTACTGTATCTCCGGCTTTGATGCCGATTGATTTTCGGTCTTCCATATTCACTGGAGAGACTGCCACACCTGTTGTTACTGTGTTCATAATAATTGTTACTAATTAAGAAAATATCCTTTAAAACGTGCCCTACACTACCACACAGACTACGCCTCTGCAATACGCTTGGCCGCTTGGTCAAACACTGGTGGTACTGGTGAGATAAACTGCTCAAGCTCACCAGTAGGTAGTACAATCTCAAGCTTATGTGCATGCAACGCCATATCCTGTAAGGCTAAATTGTTAGAACCTTTAATTTTATGCGCTGAATAAAGCACATCACACACCACTGGACGCTCGATAGCGCGTAAGTGTACCCGAATCTGGTGTGTACGACCCGTTCTTGGCATCAGTTTTATATATGAAAAATCTTCACCTTCATACTGGCCACTGTCTATAAGCTCCCACTGTGTCTGGGCCTCACGCATGGTACCTCGAGCTCCACGTTGCGCTGAGCGCATACGAAAATTTTTTGCACTCCGTCCAATTGGTCGGTCTATGGTCCCGCACCTCTCATGGATAACTCCATATACAAAGGCTCGATACTCTTTTTTTGCCAGACGGTCATGAAACTGGGTCTTAAGATGCTCGTACGCATCCTGGTTTTTAGCCAGAATCAATACACCAGATGTATCCTTATCAAGCCTATGCACAACACCAGAACGCTCCATTTCCTCCCCATCATTTGTGAGCTGTGATTCACCTACCCCTTTTGTCTCTGGGTACTTTTCTAGAAACCAGTCAACAACAGTTGGGTCTTGATGAAACCCGTCCGGGTGCACCATAACTCCCGCAGGTTTATCAATAACCACTACATCATCATTTTCAAACAAAATTTCTATATTCATATATTTTTTATGTCAGGAAGTAACTGATCAACAATATCTTGTAAGGTATCCTTTTGTGCTTGCGTCAAAGAAAGTTTTTGCGCTGCCTCTTTCGCATCTATCGCTCTCTTTTCAATTTCTGTACACATGTATTGGTACACGTCATTCTCTTCAAGGAGCGTAATAACCGTTTGTACATCTGGTTCAGTCATGTGCGCACTACGATTATACAAATGAAGAAGAGTCTGCTTTGTGTCAGTAGTTCCCTTTTCGAACAAATAAAGAATGGGCATTGTCCTCTTCTTTTCTAAAATGTCACCATGTGCCCGTTTTCCTGTTTGCCCTTGGGTGCCCCAAATAGACAGCACATCATCGCATAACTGATACGCGATACCAAGATTATACCCATAGGCAAACAACGCTTCACACTCTTCTTCACTCTTGCCAGACACTATCCCAGATACCGTGGTGGCTGCAGCAATGAGGTCTGCCGTTTTCTTTGTGACCATGGTCAGATATGCATCTTTAGTCACAGCACTGTCACCCAACAACGCCTCAGTGAGGGTAAAGTCCAAATACTGACCTTCTATCACCTTCAGATACTGCCGTGTTAAAAATGTATTCACTGCAACCTTTTGTTCTGACGACAGTATCTCTGACTCTCCAACCACTTGTAAAGAAAGAACTAACTGTGCATCCCCACTATTAATAGCATGGTCTGTACCAAACAATTTCCAGACGGTGGGACGTCCTCGGCGCAGAGTATCTTCATCAACGATATCATCATGAATCAGTGTGAAGTTATGAAAAAGTTCTATAGAGGTTGCAACAGATACGCCAGACTCCCGAGCACCATACCAATCAGCCAACATCAGTGACAGTCCTGAACGAAAACGCTTCCCTCCGTAGGTAGTAACTGGGTTAAGTTCCTCGTCATAAAATCCCATGAAGTATCCAAGGTGCTTATACATCGTCAATTCTGTTTGTGTATCAAAAACCGTTTGGAGTTCTACATCGATACACTTTGTATATTCACTAAATATTTCTCGTACTTGTTTACCACTATCCATACTAGTGATTTATACTAAAGTCATCATACAATTGTTTCGCTGTACGCCAATCAATAGAAACTGCTTCCACTTTCGCTCGCAATGAACCCTCATAGAGATACTCTACAAAATCCTTAAGCGTGTCAGGTAAGCCTTGGGCACATATCTCAACGGAACCATCAGAGAGGTTCCGAATCCATCCACAAATCTCCAACTCCCCCGCTGAAGTTTGCACATAGTCACGGTACGCAACATTTTGAACTTTCCCAGTAGCAATACAGTAGATTTCAACCATTGCAGACAAGTATACAGTTCCGACAGCTTTCGTCTACTCATAGACACGCTATTGAATTATTTTAAAAAAAAGGTACTATATCCCTTACCTGAATACACATCTGTGCCATTTAGAAATACCCATACGCGCGAATAGCTCAGTTGGTAGAGCAACTCCTTTACACGGAGAAGGTCGGGAGTTCAAGTCTCTCTTCGCGCACCAATCAGCCGGCCCGAAGACGTATGTCTTCGGGCCGTTGCTGTTGGTAGTGCGATGAGAGACTTGAAAGGCGTAGTCGGGGACCCTCTGGGTCGACAAGCCGGGGTCGAGGAGCTTTATATTTTTGGAACGAAGTGAACAAAAATATTTAGCGAGGTGACCAAGTCTCTCTTCGGGGTGAGAAAGTGTTTACACACTTTTGCAAGAGGTTACCAGCTCGCAAGAGCGATAACCTGAACAGCTTCTGTAAGAAGGAAGTTCTTATGAGCGTAGTGTGAGAAGTGACTAAACGTCACTTTGCAAGACTCATTGAGACCTCAGTCCAATGAGTGGACAGTTCCTGTAAGGAATTAGAAACTTGACCCCACAATGCAATAGCTACTGCCCCCACACTTTACAAATTACCATTTTCGTTATATTGTTCAATCAGCTATTGAGGCCGTTACGGTCAATAAGTGGTCAATAAGTTCCCCACCAACCTGAACCTTGCCTGATAGGAGAAATACCATGTCGAATGCAGTGCTTTTTGCTGGAAACCCAGCACCGCTGGGCGGGCTCACCAACGAAGACGAACTTGCGGAGCTTTGTCCTGATGAATTCAAGAACAACAACCCGTGGTCAAGCTATGCGATGAAACTTTTCTACAGTGGTGGCAACGTCGCGAACTGGAACTGGAAATCCGATAACGATACTGTTCGCAAGCATCAGCTTGGATGCTTCATCGGTCTACTCGGAACCTTCGGACTTAGTCATCAAGACAAAGAATCGGTGGCTGGGTGGATGCTTTCTGAAATGCTCACAGAGGTGCCTGAACATATTCCTGTTGAAGAAACATCGTAATCCTAACAGCAAACACCACCCACGGCGAAACTGGAGCACCCCTTCTGTTTCGACGGGAGGGTGGCTTTTTTTATTTCTTATTTTGTACTTGCCTTACCAACTTCCGAGCTACTTCATCAATTTCCTTTTCCATACCAAGTGTCAGCACTATTCAATACCTCACACCCTACTTATCCCCCTTCATCACAGATTTTTATTTGTACAGGAGTATAGTGAAGAAAGGCGAATACCGCCTGTAGGGAGAAAGTAATGCCTTTGAAAGAGACGGAAACACCTACCTCTGTTGACGGACCTGGTTTTCTTCATCTTATTGGGGATGAACGGGAACGACAGATTCGGGATAGTGACAGCCCCAGCGTAAAAGCAGACCCTTCGATCCATGTGACTGAGTTGCCAATTGCAGTACAACCATTCCTCTAGCCTTTTGAGGAATCAACAATGCAGGGCGCCCAAAGGACAATTCTTTATTGTCGGGCGCCCTTATTTATTTCTATATTACTGAAAATCTGGTATTGTAAGCGAGCTTAAAAGACAGAGACCCTTTTATGCACTTGCCCCTGTAGTTCAATGGATAGAATAGGAGACTTCTAAGCTTTAGATGGAGGTTCGATCCCTCCCGGGGGCACATAGGTAAAAAATAACCCACACTTCTTTAAGAGAAGTGTGGGTTATTTTTTAGAAACTGAACTGCTTCAGTTTCGTACCTATGTGCCAGACGGAGACATGTTTTTATTATTCATAATATAAAAACAGTCGAGTCCGGGGAGGAAGTTCTTATGAGCGTAGCGAATTAGAAACTTGACCCCACCAACTAGCGAGACCTACCGAGCGGAGTTAATACCCTGTTCTATCAGTAGGTATAAGAAAACAGAAAAGTCACCCAATGTTGGGTGACTTTTCTGTTTGAGGTTTAAATCCTTTATATTCAGACAACTCACGCGGACTTATACTGAACGAGACGTATCGCTTAACAAAACAGTCAAAAGCGATACAATTAAGAAATGAGAGTAAAGTTACATGTTAAAAATATTTTTACAGATATAGATTCAGAGGAACAGATTCGACAGCCCTCTGTATTCAATAAAGTCTTTACTAGGTTAGTTAATGAAGGAAAACCACTAGGGAAAATATGCCCAATCTATCTTGAGATAAATTCAAAACATTATGTCTTAGGAGTTATTACACATAACAACAACGAATCCACATCCTTTTTCCCGCAACTACCGGGAGAAATACATTTTGATCATCTTACTCTACAAGATATACAGAAAGACAACCACCATTTTACTAGAACTTCTAGTAATAAGAGAGAGAAAGTGCTTCCATTGAGTGCCCAGCATTTATCAAATGGCTTACACCACGTATTAACCATTATTCTTGAGAAATCACACTTAATACAATTGCCATCTGTGACTGAATACCCTGATGTAGACGTGAAATTAATAGATCAAATCAAGGAAGGTTTTTTTACAAAAGAAGAACGGGTACCTACTACTGTAATGACGCTACCAGAGCTTGAAGGAAGTCTAATTTTTCAGCTTTTTCTAATACCTCATGGAGTAAACCCGAGAGAAATGATTCTGTATCCTAAACCAATAATTTCTACATATAAGGATTTCTTTCCTTCTGAAAATGATTCTGTCCCTACTTCTTGCTCTGTTATTCCACATCCCAAACAGGATCATTATCAGTTGGGTACGTACTGCTTTGCAAACAGGAAAGTCATGCCGACAACATTTGTGCACGCTGCGCGCACAGAGGGTTTTTATTCTAAAATACTCCTCCCACCGATAGGACCCAAAGGAGAGTGATGTTAGCTGTCCAGAAACCCTTGTGGAGATTGGTTTCTATAATTCCGGCACGTCTAGGGGGCACAACAATACATAGAACAACACCAGCCTGTAGGCTGGTGTTGTTCTATGTATTGTTGAGAGATACCTACGGCTCCCTAAAAAATCCCCTACTCTGCCTGCAATCCCCCAACTACCTCCCCTGGAACCCCACTACTTTCTTCAGCCTCACTATCTATGCCATCAGTACTTGTGTCAGCACTACTAGTAGCTTCGTTTGAAACACTAATGACCTCTCCGCGTAACTGCTGATACTCTTCAGTCCGTGCCCGATACAACTCCAAAGCGTCTTGCACAATTACTTCACGATATTGTGGAATTGATTCCTCTACATCCCCTTGAGTAAGGGAAAGGTCTCTGTACTGCACAAATATAGTTGCAACAAATACACTGCCTACCATAACCACTACCGTAAACATAAGTATTCCAATACCCCATTCCCTCTGGGGATGTAGTAACCGTCTATCAGGATATCCTTGGCTGCGATGAAACACATCGGTAACCATTTTTAGTATATTATTTTTATCTATCATATTGTAAAAGACTAACGGTAAGTTCAATAGTTCCTTTTGTGGTTGGACTCAGAGATTTTTGATCATATGAAAACAAAATATCTGAAACAAACGCATGGTATGGCAATGTTTCAAAAATATGTACCATCGCATCTACCCGTTTTGTATCCCCCTCTACTGCAAAGGAGATAATTAATGTGTCGAATAATCCCTCTTGCTCAACCACTTCTAGCGCATTAGTTGTCATTGTAATACCCTGCTCTATTGCTATCTGCTCAACGGTTGCTAGAAAATCAATCGTTTTGTCTTCGGTGAGTACATAGGTAGACAACTCATCTCGATCAGCTTTTGTCGAATTAACAAGTTGTTCTAATTCATTGTATGTCTGTTGACGGGCTTGATGATTAGCAATCTCTTTGGAGTGGTCTACTAGCTCAGCTCCTGTTATTCCTACATAGCGCCACATAGCAAACAGTACGATGCAGGCAGTTACTAAGAATAGTAGTGCCCCTACCCCAACTACTTTTGTTTTTTTTGTAATCATAGGTTATTCCTGCTCTTGATTACTGACAATGATGGTTATACTAAAGGGTACATCTTTATCTTTTGCTAAGTTAGCCAGTGGGAGTGCTGCCGAATCAAAAAGTGGACTGTTCTCAAGTGCATCTCGGAATTCCACTAGCAGTAATCGAGACGCAGATTCCCCGGTAATCTGGACTGATTGCACACCAATATCAGTGCGACTAAACGCAATCGAATTCAACACAACCGTACGTGCTGCAATTCCTTCAACCTCAGAGATTATATTTGAAAATAATCTATCCCCATCAGAGGTGCCTAATTGCGTAGCAATACCATTTGCCACCTGTACGTCCTGCTCTAGCTTTTCATACACGCTATTTTGGGTACTAGCAGCCTGATACTCTCCGTCATATACCGCAAGCTGTGCCTGCACTAGAATGAGTGATGGAACCATCAGTAAGCCTATAATAATACAGGCACACCCTAACAGAATTACCCAAACAGAAGAAACTCGAATCCAGTATTCAACTTGGACTTGCTTTCGCGCATTTGGTGGAAGTAGATTAATCATAGTTATGCAAACGGAGTTAATGCTAAGCCAACTGCGGTTGCGTATCCATATGAGTACCGCCTTCCAATTTCAGGAACCTGATCAAACCCGGGAAAGGCATTTTGCCATACGTCAGCCCGATTTGCAGAAATACCAAGCATTTCTGAGAAATACTCAGGCAGACCTTTCATATTAACACTCCCCCCACACAAAATAACTGATTGAATGTGATGCTCTTCACGCGAAATATCACGACTATTCCAATACTGGACCCTGGTACGCACCTCATCAATAACCGCTGACATAGTCGGTAGAAGTGCATCATATACGTCTGTATTGTTCACCGCACGTACGAGTCCTTGTGTGTTCTTTATCTGGGTTAACTCGGACTCTTCTATCTCCCCGAGTTGTCGTCGTAGCACTGAAGAAAGTTTATCACCGCCAATATCAATGGTTGATGTATACATAAGAGTTCCTTGCTGCACAATACCAATACCGGTTCGTGTCTTTCCAAAATCAACAATCATGTGTGTTCCTTTGTCACCGTCAGGTATAGTCGCTCGCGCGATAGCCTGTGCTTCAACCTCAAATGAAATAGGAGTAACTCCTGCATCGATACACGCATGGTAATACACCATAATAGTCTCTTTGGCATATGCAGTTACTGCCACTCGCAATGAATCATTCGTATCATCAGTAGGGATGATATCGTAATCAAACAGTGCATCCCGAGGCGGGAGAGGTACATTTTCCTCTAAACGAAATTCTAGTAAGCCACGAATCTCTTTAAAAGGAGTACCTTTCTTAATTTCTGTTTCAAACAAATACGCTCGCTCTTCTGGCAACGAAACTCGCACCGTCTCAACAGCACTACGTTCTTTAACCTCAGCAATAGCTGCTGAGAGCTTCTGTACATCATGGACTGTACCACGCTCAAGTGCCCCTTCAGGAATGTCTATATCACCCCAATATGAAAGTTCAAGCTGCGTACCACTACGTTTGTCTGGCTGGAACTGAATGTACTTCAATGATGTATCAGAAATATCTACACCTGCACTGGGAAGTTGCATGTAGGTTGGTGGTGGAATAATTTTTCCTAAAAGATTGAGAACTGACATATCTATAGTATACGACGTATGCAGTGTGATTTATCGAGCAACTCACACCCCTATCCTTTCAAAAAGAAATAGAATGCTACTCCTGTTACACACACTAACGTAATAAGCATCACTCGCCGGCGAACTATCATCAAGGCTTTTTCCCCAAACATATAGGTGATTGCACCAACTATTGCGTAGCGACCACCACGCCCGAGTACTGATGCAAGTAAGAACCAGAGAAAATTCCCTTTGACAAAACCTGCTCCCATTGCCACTAGTGTGTATGGAATGGGTGTGACAGCCCCAAGGAGGGTGATTATAAAGGTTCCTTCTTTCAACCGTTCCACAATCACATAAAACTGTTCCCCCACAACACCCACCAGATACCTGTCTGCAATAAACTCATAAAATAAAAACGCAATGGCGTAGGCAAATACTCCTCCGAGAATAGACCCCAGCAGAGTGACTAGAACTCCTTTATACACAGACTTTTTGTCCGCCAAGATGTACGCAACCAGAAATGGGTCGGTAATAATAGGCACCAGCAGTGCAGACTCAAGAAAAGAAATACCTCCCAAAGCCCAGAGACCATACTTAGAACGAAGAAGACCCCCTGCCTGTACAGTAACTTCTTCGACGTGTGTTTCTATCGCTGTTTTATTCATTGTAGTTTAATTTACTCTCGTACCTGCTGGTAGTGCATTATGTGGAATAAGCAGTGAAAATACCCCATCATGTTCGGAGGCTAAAATCATCCCCTGACTTTCAAATCCTCGGATGGTTCGTGGCTCTAAGTTTGTCAGAAACGGACACTGCTTACCTACCAGAAATTGAATGTCATCAAAATACTCACGGATGCCTGAAATGATTTGTCGTGGCTTTTCTTCCTGGATGTCCACCTCAAGCTTAAGAAGCTTATCAGCACCCTCTACGACCTCCACAGATACGATAGTACCGATAGTAATATCGAGTTTTGCAAAATCATCGTATGAAATGATACTTTTCGATTTTTGTACTACCTCTTCTACAACCTGATCAACCTCTGCATCTTCTGGGACTACTACAGCTTTTGTTTCTTCATTCATATCGTATGTTGGGTTAAATAACTATTTAAAATAATCGCTGCAGCTGATGCGTCCACCTGATCATTTCTTCCTTGCAGTCGAATCGCTTCTTGTGTCGTGTACTGCTCAGGCTGTAGATGAATAGGGAGTCCAACTGACAGTGTGAGGTCCATCATCAACTCCTCTACCTTAGCGTGAATAGGATTTGCCTGCCCTTCCCTATTAAGCGAGTGTCCCATAACTATCTCTGAAACTTCTTTTTCTGCGATAAGGTTTTCAATGTGCTGCTGCAGATTTTTGTCATTTGGTATCACACCGTGTGGAAATGCCATACGCCCTCCTTCATCAGTAAAGGCGATGCCTACTCGCTTACTTCCGTAGTCAATTCCCATTTTTCTCATAATGTCACTATAGTACCATATGTGATATAATATGGGTGCATGACTAAGTTGGATAATTCAAGAATACATTTTCCTTCACCGGGGGGACAAAAAGGTTTAATAAATGTGGTGCTGGAACAAACACACCAGTCAATCAACACTCTGGCAGAATTACTTAAAATATCACCACGTACGCTTCGTGACTGGCGACGAGAGAAATATCACATGAATTACATAGGTCTCAGACTTCTGTGCGAAAATGCCAAAATACCTCTTCCTCTAAATATAAAAGTTAAAGATGCATACAGTCACACCAGCGCAGCCGGAATACTTGGAAATGCTGCAGTAATAAAAAAGTACGGTAAAGTATTTCCATGTCCTCAAGAATACAGGCAAGCACAGTGGCAAAAGTGGTGGGACACAGAAGGGAAACATAATCCTCCCCCACAAAGTGTGCCAATTCCGATACATCATCCAAAACACTCTCCTAACCTCGCTGAATTTATCGGCATCCTCATAGGAGATGGAGGAATTACAAAACGACAAGTTACTATCACACTAAACCGAACCGATGACAGTGAGTATGCAATCTATGTTCGAGATTTATGCAAAAAACTTTTTAAAGTAACTCCCAAAATCTACTGCAGAAAAGATTGTAACGCAGTAAACGTCGTCATTTCCCGATCATCAATGGTTACATACCTAGAAACATTAGGACTTCAGCAAGGTGACAAAATAAAATATGGTGTTACTATTCCGATGTGGATTTGTCAAAATAATTCCTATCTAAAAAAATGTCTTCGTGGCATCTTTGATACTGATGGTGGAATTTTTCTTGAAACACACACAATCAAGCAAAAAAAATATTCTTACATGCGTTTGGCATTTGTCAGTGCATCTACACCACTAATTACTGCATTAGAAGTAAGCTTAAAACAATTTGACTTCCACCCAAAAGTAAGGAGCAACAATCGTGTTCAGCTTGAAAAAAAGGACGAAATAGTCCATTATTTCAAAGTTATAGGATCAAGCAATCCTAAACACATCCATAGATTTCAAGAAATGAAGAAATCTACAAAATAATTTGGAGAGATGACAGAGTCTGGTTTATCGTGATAGTCTTGAAAACTATTGTACCGAAAGGTACCGAGGGTTCGAATCCCTCTCTCTCCGCAAATACCAAAACCCAAAGCATGTCTTTGGGTTTGTTGTATTTGCGGAGAGAGAGGGATTCGAAGCTGTTGACTGATATTTTGTAAAAATATCGACAACGGATACTGCTCGTGTAACGAGAGAAATTCCCTCTCCTTAAGCTCGTTACCATCTACACAAAAAGGCAGACTGAAGCTGTAGACTTCGAATCCCCACTGACCATGCTACAATTTCTCTATGTCAGAACAAGCAAGCAGTATCACTTGGGAAGCCTATGAACACAATCACACCAAAAAAGGGAGTGACTGGTTTTGGGTATTGGGTATCATCACCCTTGCGGTAACCGTAACGGCAATACTTTTAGGTAACACTCTGTTTGGCATCCTTCTTTTTATTGCAGGATTAGTCACCGCGTTACACGCAACACGAGATCCTAAAATTGTTCCTTTTTCTGTCACCCAACGAGGACTTCGCATTGAAGACAAGCTGTACCCATACAGTACACTTGAATCTTTTTATATTGATGAAGAGGACCCTGCTGGACCACAACTGCTAGTGAAGTCAGAGAAGTTATTTATGCCGCTACTTATCCTTCCATTACCTGAAGAGTATATAGATGATATAGAGGACATTCTTGCTTCACGACTTCCTGAAGAACACCTAGAAGAACCTATTGCGACAAAGCTACTAGAATTTTTTGGATTCTAAGTTGCGTACCTGCACAACAAAAAACAACTACCGGCCGGTAGTTGTTTTTTGCCTTATTTCTTTGTGCGTAGTATCGCAGCAACCAGTCGTGATTTCTTTCGGTCAGCAGTATTACCTTTGATAATACCTCGCTTTGTAGCCTTATCGATTGCTTTCTGAGCTTTTGGAAGCATTGCTTCGGCTTCTTTTGTCTCACCTGCAACAACATGCTTTCGTAAGTCTTTTACAACTTCGTTCATTTCTCGAGACCGTCGTATGTTAAATACTCGTTTTCGAAGTGACGCACGATCTGCTTTTTTTGCTCCTTTAGTAATTGGCATATATATATGTTTATGTGGCCAGAACTATACCGTAACTGTATAAAAAAAGCAAGATGGCCTCATTCAGCGACACAGGTATACAAAAATGTATTATACTAGGAGCATGATTCGACATATACGAGGGACAATTGCAGATATTTCTGAAGGACAGATAGTGATTGATGTTGCGGGGATTGGATATCTCATCCATACTGCTACTACAGTTGAGCACTTCAAGCTCGACACTGAAGTGAAGTTCCATACATACATGGCAGTACAAGAACGAGCGCAGGATTTATATGGCTTCCGCACACGTGATGCACTCGCCCTGTTTACTATCCTCCTTACCATTCCTAAAGTAGGCCCTAAGTCTGCCCTGCAGATTATGCAGAAAGCTGATACTGAACTTCTTCGAAGCTCAGTACTCAGCAACGACCCTACACACCTTTCAAAGATGTCAGGTATTGGTAAGAAAACTGCCGAAAAAATTGTCCTGGGACTGAAAGACAAATTCGAAGATTTTGCAGGAGCGTACACCAACATAAGTGGTGACAGTGTCCAACAGCCTGCATACACAGCCGATGCGATTGATGCGTTGATTTCACTGGGATATCCGCAGTCTGATGCCCGGCAAGCTATTCAGCAACTTCCTGATACTATCCAGACGGCCCATGAGGCAGTCCGAGAAGCATTAAAAGAACTGGGCAAGGCATAATACTGTTGCACAAGTCCCCTACATACCTTGTGCACAGTATACTTATATATATGAACACTATCTTATACTGGGTAAAGCGATGTATCCCACGCATCATACTCGAGAAAATTCGCCCACCGTATCATTATGCGCTGGCGTACATAGGCAACCTTTTCTATCGAAGCCCTTCAAAAGAAATTACTGTCATTGCTGTTACTGGCACTAAAGGAAAATCGACGGTAACAGAATTAATTACTACCATCCTAGAAGCTGACGGAAATAAAGTTGCGTCACTTTCAACCATTCAGTTTAAAATTGGAGATGAAGTACAAAAAAATATGTTCAAGATGACGACCCCTGGTCGACTCTTTGTACATAAGTTTCTCCGCCAAGCAGTAGATGCTAAGTGCACCTATGCAGTCCTGGAGATGACGTCTGAAGCAGCCAAACAATTCCGTCACAAATTTGTAGAAATGGATGCACTAGTCTTCACAAACCTCACTCCAGAACACATTGAGTCACATGGTTCATTTGAAAAGTATAAAGCAGCCAAGCTTGAGATTGCTAAACAGCTCGCTTACTCAGCCAAGCAACCAAGATACATGGTTGCCAATACCGACGATGAACACGGACAAGATTTTCTCAATATTCAAGTGGAGGAAAAGCTTCCTTATCAACTAAGCGACCTCAAACTGCACACACTACACAAGGATGGGATTGGACTTATCTTCCAGGATGCTGATGAAGAAATGACCATACGAGTTCCTCTGGTTGGTCTCTTCAATGTATACAACACCCTAGCGGCCATCACGCTCACGCGTGCAATGGGTGTCCAACTACGCACCATTGCAGAAGCCCTTCGCACACTCCCCCCTATTAAAGGACGAGTGGAGCATTTCAGCACCGCCAAGGGTGCCGCAAAACAAGTTACTGCCATTGTCGACTACGCCCATACTCCAGACTCATTAGAAAAATTGTACCAAGCCTTCAAAGACCAGAAGAAAGTATGTGTCCTTGGAAATACCGGAGGTGGGCGTGATACCTGGAAGCGACCAGAGATGGCACACATTGCTGAACAATACTGCGACCAAATCATCCTTACTAATGAAGACCCCTACGATGAGGAACCCCGGAAAATTATCGATGAAATGGTAAAAGGTATCGAGGACAAAACAAAAGTTGATGTCATCATGGATCGCCGCATGGCAATACGTACCGCACTTGAAGAAGCTGAAGATGGTGGTTACGTCATTATCTCTGGTAAAGGAACTGACCCGTACATCATGGGACCACACAACACCAAGCAGCCTTGGAGTGATGCAGAGGTAGTTCAAAAAGAACTGAGTTTGATGCAGTAGCCCCTGTTAAAAAAGATGCTTATAAGCATCTTTTTTAGTGTCTACACCTCTAAACACCCAAAATGGGGGCCATTTTGGGTGTTTATTACTTTTTGAATAAAACAATACCGGCAGTTGAATGAAGAAAGAAGTGTAACGACTATTCTAAATTTGCCCAATTTTAAATGACTGAAAGGATTGTTAAAATGGAAATACTCCTGGGGTGATGTCCTGATTTGTTCTACCCTTGGGCAAATCACTGGACCACCTATACAGTTCCTATTATTTCTTAAAAAGGATAATCCCTGCACTCACAGACACATTCAAGGACTCCTTCATCCCCACTAGAGGTATCTCCACAACTGCATCCGCCGCATCAATCAATTCCTGATGTACTCCTTCTACTTCAGCTCCCATAATGTACACAACATTATCTGGCACCATAAAGTCGTAGAGTGACACTGAATGTGGTGCTTGCTCTACAGCGACAACCGTAAAACCTTCTGCTTGTAGTGTGACAATAAGTGCAAGTGCCTCAGATACAGACTCACTACCAGCGTCACCTATGTGTTCCCATTGCAGACTCTCACTGGCACCAAGTGACGTTTTGACAATCTCAGGCTGTGGACGTCCGAACCTATCTACTGGTGTAGGTGTTGGACCTACAAGATATATCTTCTCAACCCCTGCCCCATCGGAGGTGCGAAAAATAGACCCCACGTTGTGGGCGGAGCGAATGTTGTCGAGGATGATTCGTTTTTGCATTGGAGGTAGCATACGTTATTTTTTTGCTTGCGTCATGGGGGGGGGATGTTTATTGGCTGGTCCCTGACTCGATGGTTGCTAAAGCAGTTATTAAAATAAACCACCACCTAGGACATCGGATGTCCTAGGTGGTGGTTTCTTTGCGTTTGTCCCTGACTCGATGGTTGCTAAAGCAACATCATCTCGTCGCGGACAAACGCCGGCTGGTCCCTGACTCGATGGTTGCTAAAGCAACATCATCTCGTCGCGGACAAACGCCGGCTGGTCCCTGACTCGATGGTTGCTAAAGCAACATCATCTCGTCGCGGACAAACGCCGTAACTGCCTCAAGGCAGTTACTAAAGAAAAACAGTTTAGACACCTGTCTAAACTGTTTTTCTTTGCGTTTGTCCGCCCTCGAGGTTCTCTCTCCTTACTTTTACAAAAGAGTATCTTTCTGAAAGCTTGCTTGCAGATATGATACGAATGCAGTAAAAGAAAACTTGTTTACAGGAGCTGTACACCTTTTGGCGATTCTGTTTTCCTTTGGTCACAGAATCGCTCAAAAGCTTTTCGAGCCCTCGAGGGCGTGGCTGATAGTAAAAAACAACAACAGTGTTTAAACACGTGTCTCAAGGTTTGTCCCTCGAGGGCTCTCTCTCTACGAGAGCAGTGGAGGTTGTCGCTATTTTCTAAAGAAAATATCAGGCAACCTTTTCGTCTATAGAACCCCTGTGCAAAACTAAAATGATACTATATAACAAGCATCACGTAGTTCACAAATCATCAGATCAATAGGATCACATGGTGAAGTCAGCACAAAGTCACACCTTCGTCTAG
>Ga0222664_1000497_pt1 | contig 21988 bp, 19 predicted proteins | sample AntAcemetagen604_FD_181147 | JGI IMG/M metagenome (GOLD analysis project Ga0222664, IMG submission 181147) | Saline water microbial communities from Ace Lake, Antarctica - #604 | ecosystem: Environmental > Aquatic > Non-marine Saline and Alkaline > Saline | place: Antarctica: Ace Lake...
TAGCCTTTGTGGTTGATGGGGATGCAGATAGAATAGGCATGATGGATGGAAATGGAAACTACATCAATAGCCATCAAATTATGTTAATATTAATTTGGATTTTGGTAAAATATCAAAATTTAAGAGGACCTGTTGCTACAGGTTTTTCTTCAACAGATAAAATAAAACTACTGTGTAAAAAATATGATTTACCCTTAACCATAGTTCCAATTGGATTCAAGCATATTTCTAAATTAATGATTGACCAACCAATATTGATGGGGGGAGAAGAGTCAGGAGGAATTGCAGTGACAGGACATATCCCTGAACGTGATGGTATTTTTAATAGTTTTTTGATTTTGGAGTTTTTGGCCAAAAACAACATGAATATTACGCAGCTTTTAAAGGAAATTGAAAATGAATTAGGCGCTTTTTCGTATAACAGATTGGATTTAAAAATTTCAGATAATCAAAAAGAGCAAGTTTTAAAAATTCTGAAATCAAAATCTATAAGTAAAATCGGGCAAAAAAAGGTTGAGGCAATAGAAACTTTAGATGGATTTAAATTTCGTTTATCAGAGAGTGAATGGGTAATGGCGCGGTTATCTGGAACTGAGCCATTATTAAGAATATATGCAGAGGCCGAAACAATTGAAATTGTTGAAGAAAACATTTCACACCTTAGGAAGGAGTTAGTAAAATAAATTTTCTTTAAATTGGCTGGATACATAACAGTATGCAGTTTTTAAAGAAGACCCCAATATTAAGAATTTTAATTCCTTATTTTCTTGGAATAGTACCTGGTTTATTTTTAGATTTAAATCTTAGTGAGTTTTCCAACCAATACCTAATTTACTTTTTAGGGTTTGCTGTTTTTATTTCCGCGGTATTTCAATTAAACACTAATAACAAAAGCTATCATCTAACTTTTGGCTTAGTAACCTTTCTTTTCTTTTTTTACTTAGGCCTTTTTAGGTGGAATTATACAAGAATGGAATATAAAATTTCATTTTTTAATCCATCTAAAGCTGAATTTGTAGGCGTTAAAATCATTCAAAAGCCTTTAACATTTGGGTCTAAATCTGCCAAGATTTTTGGTGAAATAGTATCAGTAAAAACAAAAGATGGTAATTATGAGGAGGCAGTAGGAGGGTGTTTGATGTATTTTAATACTTCAAAAGGCGTATTAAATTTTAAGGTAGGAGATATTTTTCTGTTGCCTAATAAATTAAACCAAATTCCACCAAAAATTAACCCTTGGGGTTTTGATTATCCAAAGTTTTTAAAGCGGCAAAATATTTATTTTCAAGGGTTTTATTCTTTTCATGATGTAATTGAAATAAATGATAAGCATCATTCATTATTTGACTTCATAAAAAATATTCGAGAAAATATTCTTAAAGCTTATCAAGGTCAATTTACAAATCCAAACTCATTTGCAGTTTTTGCTGCCTTAGTATTAGGAAATAAAGAAAACTTAGATGAGGATATTTCAAATAATTATGTAAACGCAGGAACAATGCATGTTTTGGCTGTTTCTGGATTGCATGTAGGGATCCTTTATTTTTTGTTAGGATTTATATTTAAAAACCTCAAAAAAAATAAGGGTTTAAAATTTCTTTCTACACTTCTACAAATAGGTATTATTTGGTTTTATGCAGCAATTACAGGTTTAAGTCCTAGTATTATGCGGGCGGCAACAATGTTTTCATTTTTAATTATTGGAGATCAACTAAATAGAACAAGCAATATTTACAATACGCTAGCTATTTCAGCTTTTGTGCTTACTTTTTTTCAACCTGAATTATTTGCATCAATTGGCTTTCAGCTCTCTTACTTAGCGGTAATTGGCATATTATTGATTTACCCTCCTCTTTATAGAATTTACACTTTTAAGTATCAAGTTTCGAATTATATATGGGGTTTAGTTTGTGTTAGTATTGCAGCGCAGTTTGCCGTTTTGCCACTTTCGATTTATTATTTCAACCAAATGCCAACCTATTTTTTATTGGCTAATATTTTTGTAATTCCAATTGCAACTGTCAATTTAGTTTTGGGCTTTTTAGCTTCAACTTTCTTTTGGCTTGTTTCAATTACCAAGCTTTTTGGAGTTATTTTAAACACAGGCTTTTGGATTCAAAATTTAGTGGTTTCTACTATTTCTGAATTGCCCTTTTCTTATTTCTCTGATTTAACCATCAACAATCATCAAGTATTTCTGGTATATGGTTTAATTGCAAGTATCATTTTGTTGCTACTACAAGAAAATAAAAGTTGGCTTCGGGGTGTTTTTGTTTTTGTGGGCTTAATAATTTTAGGAAATGTTTATTCCATTTGGAAAAATAACTCAGGCTCTAAAACCACAGTTTTTCACCACAAAAAGACAATCTACATTAACCATTGGGTTGATGAAAGTCATTTTACTTTTTGTTACGGAAATAGAGACCCGTTTTTTGAAAAGTTTGAATTAGAACCTTTCTGGTCAGAGACTTCATCTAATAAAGGTATTATAATTACCAATGATACTTTGAATGCTAAGTTTTTTAGAAGTGGCAATAAACTCTATTTTCCAAATTTAAAATTGAATATTGAGGGTGATTCTTTAGAAGACGAAAATGATTTATATATTTCTAATAATAAAAGACAGATTGAATCTTTAAATTTTGGTCAAAAAAGTCAAGAAAAGGTTTTGATTGTTGGTGACTTTAATTCTACTAAATTCCCAGAAATAATTTCAACTAAGCAAAGCGGGCCAATTATAATTACTTCAAATTAGATGCGATAATTGTTGTTATCAATTGGATTTTAAATCAATTTAACTTGTTTTTAGCTAGTTACTTAGTAGGTTTATTTTGTTGTTTTGTATTGTAGTCAAGTAGAATAAAGTTTACTTGAACAGGTTATTAATTTCCACCTTGTCACAAACTTTCAAAATGATAACTTCTAATATAACAGGCACAGGTTCAAATATTCCAGAAAATATTATTGAAAATTCAAGTTTTAATCAAAATTCATTTTACAATGAAAATGGACTTTTACTCACAGCTGAAACACCCCAAATTATTGAAAAATTTCATGCAATAACCGGAATTGAAGAGCGGAGGTATGCAGCAGATACAATTCTTAATTCTGACATGGCAATGATTGCAGCAGATAAGGCTATTTTGGCATCAGGAATAGATAGAGAAAAGATTGACCAAATTATTGTTGCCCATAATTTTGGTGATGTTTCCGCTAAATGCCCGATTCCAGATATGTTGCCTTCCATTGCCTCAAGGGTAAAACACAAATTAGAGATTAAAAACCCGTCATGTGTTGCTTATGATGTGATATTTGGATGTCCAGGCTGGGTTCAAGCAATGATTCAAGCAGATATTTACTTAAAGTCTGGAAATGCAAAAGCATGTTTGGTAATTGGCTCAGAAACTCTTTCAAGAATGTCCGACCCTTTTGACAGAGATTCAATGATTTACTCTGATGGGGCAGGAGCTGTAATTTTAGAAGCCGTGGAATCTGAAAAACCAACAGGAATTTTAAATCATTCAGCTGTTTCTCACACAACAGAGGAAGTCCATTTTTTAATGATGGGAGCAGGGTATTCTAAAGAGGCAAACGAAGCCAAATATGTGAAAATGAATGGTAGGAAAATATATAATTATGCGCTAACTAATGTTCCTAATGCCATAAAAAACTGCTTGGAAAAAGGTGGGTTTTCAATTGATGAGGTTGGTAAAATTCTAATCCATCAAGCCAACGAGAAAATGGACTTAGCCATTGCAGAACGTCTTTATAAACTTTATGGTTACGAAATTGCTCCCATTGAGTGTATGCCTATGAATATTCAAAAATTAGGTAACAATTCAGTTGCTACAGTTCCCGTTTTATTCGATATGATAAATCGAAACAAATTACCTAATTATCAATTTTTTTCGGGTGAACTTATTGTTATGGCTTCTGTAGGGGCTGGAATGAACATTAACGCCATAACATACCGAATTCCTTAAGCCAAAATATTTATACAATAAAATTTAAGTTTATTATTCTTAAACTATTATTGTACAATGGCAATCGAAACCATATCAAAAAATCAAAATACTTCGGGTAACTTAGGTACCATGGCAGTTTTTATGACTGCTATTAGTACAATTTTAGGAGCAATTTTATTTTTAAGATTTGGATATGCTGTAGCTCATGTTGGGTTAATTGGCACTTTAATGATTATCTTATTAGGACACTTGGTTACAATACCAACTGCTTTGGCAATGGCTGAAGTAGCAACTAATAAAAAAGTTGAAGGGGGAGGAGCATATTATATGATTTCCCGGTCTTTTGGTTTTGATGTTGGAGCATCCATTGGAATTGCCCTTTTTCTTTCTCAAGCGGTTAGCGTTGCATTTTACGTAATTGCTTTTGCTATCTCATTTCAACCCGTTAGCGAAATCATTTTTCAGCAATATGGTATTTTGTTAAGCGATAAGGTAGTAGGCTTAATTTTTATGGCTTTGCTTTCAGCTTTGATGCTAACAAAAGGAGCAAACATTGGTGTAAAAGCACTTTATATTGTAGTAGTTGTACTTTGCGTTTCAATTGGGATGTTTTTGTACGGGGAACCAACATCAGTTTCTTCCGGTGATGTTTTTGCTACAATTCCAAATTCAGATTCATTTTTTTATGTTTTTACGATTATCTTCCCTGCATTTACTGGAATCGCAGCAGGTCTAGGCTTATCCGGAGATTTAAAAAATCCACAAAAAGCAATTCCGAGAGGAACTATTTGGGCTACAATAGTTGGAATTTTGGTTTATATAGCTGTTACTTTTAAGTTATTTCTTTCGGCAGACCTAACGGATTTAGCAAATACAGATGAATTGGTAATGCAGAAAATTGTTTTGTGGGCACCAATAATTCCAATAGGATTAGGTTGTGCAGCAGTTTCTTCTGCATTAGGTAGCATAATGATTGCCCCTAGAACTTTGCAAGCTTTAGGTAGTGATCATATTTTTAGTAAAACCTTAAATAAATGGTTATCAAGAGTTAAACCTAAAAATAATGAGCCTTTTAATTCATCAATTGTTACTTGTGTAATAGCCTTCTTTTTTATTGCTATTGGCGATATTGACTTTGTTGCACAAATAATTTCAATGTTTTTTATGGTTACTTATGGAGCAATATGCTCAATTAGCTTTTTAGAGCATTTATCATCAGACCCCTCTTACCGACCTACATTTAAATCTCGTTGGTACTTCTCTCTTTCAGGTGCAATTCTCTGTTTTTACTTGATGTTTAAGATGAATACTGCCTATGCATTTTTATCGCTAATTATTATGGTAGGTATTTATTTGTGGGTTAAAAATTCTCATCCCGAATCTAAATCAATCGTTAGGTTGGGTAGAGGTTTAATTTTTCAAATAACAAGAGAGTTACAGGTATTCTTGCAAAAAAGAGATCGTGAAGAAGCCCAAGAAGCTTGGAGGCCATTTGCCATATCTATTTCTCCAAATACCTTCGAAAGACGCTCCGGAATTGATTTGGTGCGTTGGGTTTCTCATAAATATGGTTTTGGTACTTATATTCATTTTATTGAGGGATTTTTATCTGAGGAAACCTTTAAGCAATCTCAAGTGGTAAAAGAGCGTTTGGTTCAATTGCTAGAGAAAACAAAGAGCAAAGTTGTTTTAGATACTATAATTAGTCCATCATATACTTCTGCAATCGCCCAATCTATTCAATTATCAGGTGTTTCTGGTAAGGGTAATAATCTTATCTTTTTTGAATTTACAAGGAATGAAAGTGTTGGTTTTAAGGATTTTATAAATAATTTCGGATTGTTGCAAGCTACCCATTTTGATGTTTGTATTTTAAGAACCACCTTAAAAGGTTTTGGTTATCAAAAAGAAATTCATGTTTGGATTTCACCTGAAGATTACCGAAATTCTAACTTGATGATTTTATTAGCCTACATTATTTTGGGGCATCCAGAGTGGAGGAAGGGAGTAATTAAAATATTTTCTGTTTATCCTGAAGGAGAAAAGGAAACTCAAAAGAATAGCCTAATTGAATTAGTTTCTTCGGGAAGGTTACCAATATCAACAAAAAACATCAATTTGATACCACTGTCAACAGGAATGTCTTATGGTGAAACCATAGCACAAGAATCTACAGATGCAGATTTAGCCATAGTTGGTTTTAATGGAGATCGCTTAAAGGCTGAAGGAACTGAATACTTTGATAGTTTCCCCGAGAATGGAAATATGCTATTTGTAAATGCTTTTAGAGATAAAACTTTATCCTAGCTCCCAAAAAGGTCATGAAAATTAAAGGCGCTATCCAATCTAGGACCTTTTTCTGTGTTTTTTATTGTGCAGCAACTGTTGTAGTAATCGTGTTCTAAAAATAGAATATGTCCTTTGTCAGCTACAGTTTGTAAAAACTTGCCTTTTTCCTTCATTGTTAGTAATGGCCTAGTATCATAACCCATTACGAATGGCAAGGGAATATGGCCTGTTGAAGGTAATAAATCGGCACAAAAAACAAGCGTTTTTCCTTTGTAATTAATGTGAGGAATCATTTGTTTATCTGTATGTCCATTTGCATAAAGTACTCCAAAACCTAATTCTGTTTCGCTTAAAAAGTCACCATCAGGAACTTTTAAAAAATTAAGCTGACCACTTTCTTCAATAGGTAAAATATTTTCTTTCAGGAATGATGCTTTTTCTCTTGGATTTGGCTTGGTTGCCCATTGCCAGTGGTCTTTATTGCTCCAAAACTTAGCATTTTTAAAGGCAGGCCGGTAAGTTTGGTCTCCAATATCTTCAATTGAACCACCACAGTGATCAAAATGTAGATGCGTTAAAAAAACATCTGTAATATCATCTCTATGAAATCCTAGCTTTTTTAAACTATTATCAAGACTATCATCACCGTGAAGAAAATAATAGCTAAAAAATTTCTCACTTTGTTTATTTCCCATTCCTGTATCAATTAAAATAAGCTTTTTGCCATCTTCAATTAATAAACAACGCATACTCCAAGAGCACATGTTATTGTTGTCTGCAGGGTTAGTTCGTTGCCAAAGCGATTTAGGAACAACGCCAAACATAGCACCTCCATCAAGCATAAACTTTCCTGTTTCTATTGGGTAAATTTTCATAATGTTTGTTTGAGGCTAAAAATAATAAATCTGAAGTGCCTAAAAAGAATTATGCAACTTTCCTTTTTTTTTAAGGATTACGAGTTCCAAATTTCCCAGCTTGCATCCGCTTGGATTTGAAGCATTTCAGATCCGTTTTTTACATTACAACCTTTAGATTTTCCTAACTTCATTAAGGCTGTTTCTTCCGGATTATAAACCAAATCGTAAATAAAATGAGAGCTGTTTAAAAACGTTTTTGGAATAGGAGGGATGTCATCAATTTTTGGAAAAGACCCAAGTGGTGTACAATTGATAATCAATAGATTAGGTAGTATTAATTCACTTATTACTTGATCATAGGTAATTGAACCTTCCAGCTTTCTTCTAGACACGAATTGATAAGAAATACCCAACCTTTTGAGTCCAAAAGCAATTGCCTTTGCGGCGCCTCCTGTGCCTAAAATTAATGCCCTTTTAATATTGCCTTTTAAAAATGTTTGTAAGCTTTGCTCAAAGCCCAAAAAGTCTGTGTTGTATCCTATTGTTTTTCCTTCAGCTAGTTGAATTGTATTTACAGCTCCTATCATTTTTGCTTCAGGAGAAATCTCATCTAAAAAGGGTAAAATCAATTCTTTATAAGGAATTGTAACGTTTAGTCCTTTAATATTTGGGTTCTTTTTTAGTAAGATTGGAAAATCGTTTATTCGTGGTATTTCGAAGTTTTTGTATTCGCAACCTAAAATATCTTCAGATTTAAATTTTTGGGCAAAATATTTTTCAGAAAAACTATGGCTTAAGGACTGTCCGATTAAACCGAAAACCTTCATTTTACTTGTTTTTGGTTTGAAACTTTTTCAAGTAAAAAAATAAGACCAAAACCTACTATTGACAGAATAATTGCACCAATTAAAAAGGTTTCACCTTCAAAATTATTGGGTAAAACACTTTCGTAACGAAATGGCTCTTCAATTCCTTTTGAGTTAATTCTTGTTTCAAGAACTATTTTCCATGGCCAAACGACATTTAAAGAGCCTATCATAAAGCCTGTAAGTACAGCTATAGTTTGGTTGTGATACTTTTTAAACAACCAACTTAATACATGAGAAAAACTTATTAATCCGATTACCGCACCAATTCCAAAAAGAGCAATTGTAACCAAGTCGAAATCTTTAATAGCGCCTGTTATGTATTTGTATTTTTTTAATAATAGTAGGATAAAACTTCCAGAAATACCAGGTAAAATCATAGCGCAAATCGCTATACTTCCCGAAAGAATGATAAACCACCAACTAGTTGGGGTTTCGGCTGGCGTTGCTACAGTTACAAAGTAAGCAATCACAACTCCCGTAAATAGGCTAATAATGCTTCCTGCAGACCACTTTGAAACCTTTTGGCCAACAGTAATGGCAGATGCTACAATAAGTCCAAAAAAGAAAGACCAAAGTAAAATGCCGTGGTTTTCTAAAAGATAATGTATGAGTTTAACCAAGCTAACAACGCTAGTAGCAACTCCTGCAAAAACAGCTATTAAAAAATATGCATTAATATGGTTTAAAAAAGCCAAAGGGCCTTGTTTAAATAAAACCTTTACAGCATTGTGGTCAATTGACTTTATCGACCCAATTAACTCTTCGTAAATGCCAGATATAAAAGCTATTGTTCCGCCAGAAACACCAGGAACAACATCAGCCATACCCATAGCCATGCCTTTTGCCCCAATTACAAGGTAATCTTTAATTTTTCTCATGCTAATAAGTGGGTAATGAAGGGGCAACTTTTTCGATGTACCCCATAATTCCACCTTCTAAATTATAAACATTTGAAAACCCGTAATGGGTCTCAAGCATATCAACTAAGGCACCTGCTCTACTGCCACTTTTACAAAAAAATACAACAGGTTTTGATTTTGGAAGAGTATCTAAACTTTCCATAACAACTGCCATTGGAATGTTTTTAGCTGAAATAGAAACTATCTCAGTTTCATATTTTTCTCTAATGTCAATAACCTCAATGTCTTCATGGTTATCCACCTTGTACTTTAAATCTTCAGGTGCAATTAAATTCATAAAGAATTATACTTTTCCTTAACGTTGTCTGGTAAAAATTCGAAGAAAGTATCTCCACGTAAGCCTAACCTTAAGGTTTCTAAAGGAATTATTTCTTCAGGGGAAATGTTACCTAAACTTACATTATGGCCTAAATTTTTAATAAACCAAACTTGTTGAGATTTTTGTGGAGCTTCCCATAAAATATTTTCAGCTTTTACTTTATTTAATATTTTATTAATTAATAAAGTATGAGCACTTCCATTAGGTCTATAGATGCCTACTGTACCGCTTTCTCTAGCTTCAGCAATAACTTTCCAAGATCCTGCTTGTAGCTCTGTGGTCATCATGCTAATCCATTTTCCTGGACTAATTAAATAACCCTCTTGCTTTGAACCAACTTCAGATAAAACTTTAAAATCTTTAGCAAAATCTGCAATTAATTCGCATTTTAAATCGTGGGGGATAAACATTGAGCCATCAGAAACTTCTACAGTATCTACTTTGAATTTATCCAACAACTTTTTGTAATCATCTAACATATCACGAACTAAAAAAGCTTCAAAAAGAGTACCTCCAAGGTAAACTCTTATATCAGCTTCTTGGTATAGTTTTATTTTTTGTTCGGTATTTTTAGTTAGGTATGAAGTGCCAAAGCCAAGTTTTACTAAATCAACTAAGTCGGCGTTTTGTTCGATAAAGTTTTCAGCTTCTCTTATGCTTAATCCTTTATCCATCATCATATTCATTCCTTCTTTTCTAGGTTTTGTTGTCCTTTTAGGAAGGTGGGGTAGTTCAAAATTCATTATAATTCTTTGTATAGTTCAATTAAATCAATTACATCTTGATTTTTATCGGCATCAGCAAAATAGTCAAATATCAAGTTATTCAATTCTGGGGCTATATCTAAGCCTTGTTGTAAAAATGTTAAAGCTTTAGAGGGTTCTCCATTTTGGAGAAATACTGCAGCTAGTTTATAAAATAGTTCAACTAAGGCAGAATTTCGTGTAATGCCATCAATTAAAACTTCAATTGCGTCTTCAATAAAATTTTCTTCAATAAAATAATCCGCGGCTTCTATAAAAACCTCAAAATCATTATCATCTGCTTCGCAAGCCTTTTTAAAGGTTTGGGCTGCAAGTTGTTTCTCTCCAGATCGGCTGTAACCTTCTGCAAGAGTAAGTAAAGCATCAAGATTGGTTTCATCAAGGGTAACTGCTTTTTCCATAAAAGGTATTGCCTGCTCAAGTAAATCTAATTGGTCTAGTGAAACTGCAATTCCTAACCAAGCTTCACTGTAGTTAGGGTCTGCTTTAGCGGCTATTTTGTAATATTTTAGGGCATTTTGATATTGCTCAACATTATAGTAGCATTCTGCCAAGTAAAAATTGGTAATTGCGCCTCCTTTTTCAAGTTTTAGACAATACTTGTAAACTTCAATAGCTTCATCATATTTATCTAATCGTGCTAAAATATTGGCTTTGTTAAAATGAGCAGAAGAAAAATTATCTTTTATTAAAATAGCATAATCATAAGCATCAACAGCTTTTTCATATTTTTTTGAACCTGTAAAGGCATTACCTAAATTATACCAAGCGTGCCTGTTATATGGATATTCGTCAATAAAACCTTTGTAAAAGGAAACAGCTTTATCCAATTGATTTGATATATCAAAACAATAAGATAATTCATAAAGAGCATCCTCGTTTTTGGGATTTACTTTTAAAACTGACTGCAGACTTTGGATTGCTTTGGATAATTTATTTACATTTTGATACTCAAAAGATAAGCTCATGTAAATACTTTCAGCATCGGCTTCTGGTAACAAAAGCGCACCTTTTAAAATCTTAATTGCTTGGTTATAGCGTCCTTGCTGACTCAAAATTGAAGCCTTTGTTAGTGTAATATCAGCATTGGAACCCTCAATTAATTCCAACTTTTCAATGGTTTGTAATGCTTCGAATGGTTTGTTGCTAAAGGCCAATAGCTCAGCTTCTTTTAGCATAAATGTATGGCTACTAGGATGTTGAGACTTTGCTATGTTGATTGCTTTAAAGGCATTGTCAACTTTATTTCTAACAGAATAGTATTCAATTAAATCTTCAAACTCATCAACATCAAAAAATAGAAGATTGTCTTGAGAAAGCATTTTCTCAAATCTCTCCACTAAAAAAGATTGGTTGCTGTTTTGTTCGAAAGGAAATTCAGAGCTTTCTTTCATTTAAAATGAGATGGCTTTTAACAAATTTACTAAAATGGCTATGGTATTGATTTTTTGTTGGTTTTGGTTTTAAACAAATTAATTAACATTTACATGCTCGGGTAACTTATGTTTCCACCTTTTATGAGACCAAAGCCACGATGCGGGTGCTTTTTTTATTTCACCTTCAAGTTGCTTTACATGTAATTTAGTTATTTCAGTTTCATTGAAATCATTTGGTTTTTCGGTTATTATCTCAAAACCTAACTCATACTTGCCTCTTTTTATCCTTCTGTTATATAAGAAAACTACCGGACAATTTAATTTTTTTGCCATTAGTTCTGCTCCTCTAAAAACTGGAGTTGGTTGATTTAAAAAATTAGTCCAAATGGCATTTTCGGGATAAGGTGTTTGGTCGGCTATAAAAATCCAAATATTTTTTTTGCCTTTGTTTTTAAGTATAAATTTTGGACTTTCTTTTTTAGGAATTAGCAATAACCCAAAGCGGCCTCTGATTTTATTGATGATATATTCTGAAGTTTTATTTTTTAAAGGTTTATATATTGCATAGGCATTGCTTTTTAAAAAAAGAGGCAAGGCGCTTAAACCAATTTCCCAATTGCAAGAGTGAGAAGTAACCAAAACAATATCTTTATGTTGATCGGTTAGGTTTTCAATAACCATGTCGTTAAAAACCCTAAATTTTTTCATCACTTGCGATCTAGTGTAGGATTGGGTATAAATTACCTCAGTAAAAACATCCGCTAAATTTAAGTAGAAGTCTTTTTTGATTTTACCTATTTCGCTTTTGCTTTTTTCGGGAAATGACTTTCTTAAGTTTCTAACAATAACAGCAGACCGGTAATGTAAAATGTGGTTTAAAAAAAAGGCTAAAAAAGAACTTAGTCCTTTAAAAAAACTTTTTGGCAAATATGAAAATGCCTTTATTATTTGAAGTAAAAATTTTCCCATTAAAAAATAAAAGGCCTAAAATAGACCTTTTTCATTTTTTACATTTGGTCAAAATCCACCAAAATATTGGCAGACCTAGGATGTGATTGGCAAGTTAAAACGAAACCTTCTTCAATTTCATCCTCTTCCAAGGCATAATTCATGTCCATTTCTACTTTGCCTTCCATTACTTTGGCTCTACAGGTGCAACAAACAGCGCCTTTGCAGCTAAAAGGTACATCTAAACCCGCATCTATAGCGGCATCTAAAATGCTATCCCCATCAGAGCTCAATTCAAATTCAGCTTCTTCTCCGTCTAAAATTACCTTAACTGTTGCAACTCCCGAAAAATCAGATTCAACTGAAGGGGCTTTATTTTCTTCATTAGCAATATCAGCCAATACAGTCGTGAAATATTCTACGTGTACTTTCTTTTTGTCAATGCCTAAATTAGCAAGCGTTTCAGTAATATTATTCATCATTGGGGCAGGGCCACAAACAAAAATTTCATCAGCAGTAGCTTGAACATTGTATGCTTCAACCAATGCCAAAACTTTTGCTCTTGTCAATAATCCTGAATGTAAATCGTCAAAATTTGCCGGAGCTTGGTCATAAGTTATTATGAGTTGAAAATTGCTGTTTTCCTCAGCTAGTTTTTCTAACTGCTGTTTGAAAATAACAGAAAACTCATTTCTATTGGCATAAATAAGTTTGATTGAACTTTTAGGTTCAACCTTAAGAATCGTTTTTATGATGCCGAAAATTGGAGTAATACCTGAGCCTCCTGCAAAAAGAATGTAATTTTTAGAATTGTCTGCAGAGAGTTCCGTGTAAAATCGTCCCATTGGAGTCATTACTTCAATCTCATCGCCAACTTTTATTTTTGAATTGAGATAAGGAGATATTTTACCACCTTCAACCTCTTTTACAGCAATTCTTAAATCACTATCAGCAATGGGAGAAGTACAAATAGAGTAGGACCTTCTTAATTCCTCTCCGTTAAAATCCATTTTAAAAGTTAAGTACTGACCTTGGATGTATTTGTACTCTGAAGTCAAATTATCAGGAACATCAAAGGCAATTGAAACAGCGTCTTTTGTTTCTCTGTTTACATCGCTAACTTTTAGGGTATGAAATTTTGCCATGTTTAAATTTTTGAGGTGCAAAAGTAGGAATTATCTTTCCTCGTTTTGCGATTGTTTTAACCTAACAAGGTTGCCTTTAAATAGGTTTAAATTTTAGTTAGTTTATGGTTGAGACTAAAAGCTTGTATCTAAGCTATTGGTTTAATTGAATTAATATAAATAACTACTAATTAGTATTTTAGCAATTTTTCTAATTTAGTTTTTACTTTTTCTGCATTTGGAATCATGGTTGCTTCAAGTGTTGAGTTTAATGGAATTGCCGGAAGGTTTTCTGAGCCAATTACCATAATAGGCCCATCAAGATATTCGAAACAATGCTCTTGTAAGTAACCAGAAATTGCTTGAGCAAACGAGTTTTTAATAGGCTCTTCAGTTACAATTAGGCATTTTCCATGGGTTTGAATGCTTTTTTTAAGGTATTCCTCATCCATTGGTACAAGGCTCCTTAAATCAACTATTTCAACTCTTCCAGGAAAGGCCTTTGCGGCTTCTGTACTCCAATATACTCCCATTCCATAGGTAATAATTGTAGCAGAATTTCCTTTTTCTATCTCTACTTCATTGGCAGTCTGAACAACTCTAGCTTTTCCGAATGGAATTACATAATCTTCACTTGGCTCTATAGTTTTTGCTTTTTCAGTGCCTTTAATTTTACTCCAATACAATCCCTTGTGTTCTAACATAACAACAGGGTTTGGGTCGTAATAGGCTGCTTTCATCAAGCCTTTTAAATCTGCGCCTGTAGAAGGATAGGCTATTTTAATTCCTCTGATGTTTGTTAAAACAGACTCTATGCTAGATGAATGGTAAGGTCCGCCGCTGCCGTAAGCGCCAATAGGAACGCGGATTACAGCGCTAATTGGCCATTTCCCATTAGAAAGATAATAAGACCGACTCACCTCAGTGAAAAGCTGGTTTAAACCAGGCCAAATGTAATCTGCAAACTGAACTTCAACAATTGGTTTGCATCCTACAGCGCTCATTCCTACAGTACTTCCAATAATAAATGCTTCTTGAATAGGTGTGTTAAAAACTCTGTTGTTGCCAAATTTTTGAGCTAAGGTTGCCGCCTCTCTAAAAACACCACCTAATCTTGCTCCAACATCTTGTCCGTAAAGCAAAGCTTCTGGATGTTTTTGCATGATCTCTTGCACAGCAAATAAAGCGCTATCAACCATTACAGTCGGCTCTTTGCCTGCAGGCTCTCTTTCGCCTTTTTCTTCGGTAATTGGAGTAGGGGCAAAATCAAAATTGAATAAATCTTCAGGTCTTGGGTCTTCTTCATTTTTGGCTTTTTCGTAATCTTCTTCTACAATTTTTCGGGTAGAGGTCCAGATGTTGTCCAATTCTAACTCGGTGAAGCCAAACTCTAAAAGTTGGTTTTTAAATTTTGGAAGTGGGTCTCTTTGCTCATGTTCTTCAAGGTCATCTCTATACCACTCTTTTCTTACGCCTGAAGTATGGTGGCCCAATAGAGGTACTTTTCCATGAACTAAAAAAGGTCTTCTTTCTTTTCGTATAGTTTCGATTACTTCTTTAAGAGTTTGATAACATTCAAAAAAGTCATTTCCTTCTATACTTTTAACTTCTATTCCTTTGAAGCCTTGTGCGTACTCTGCAGCATTTTGAGCTCGAATTTCTTTAGCATGGGCTGAGATATCCCATTCGTTATCTTGAACAAAATAAAGAATTGGAAATTGTTTGAGCGCGGCCATTTGAAAGGCCTCAGCAACTTCTCCTTCGGTAATTGAAGCATCTCCCAAAGAGCAAACAACCACAGGTTTTTCCATGCCAAAATCGGGAGCGATATTTTGATTCTCTAAATATTGAATACCCATAGCTACCCCAGTTGTTGGTATAGCTTGCATACCTGTAGCTGAACTTTGGTGCGGGATTTTAGGTTTGTCATCATCTTTTAGAGATGGATGGCTGTAATAGGTTCTTCCTCCTGAAAATGGATCGTTTCTTTTGGCCATTAATTGAAGCATTAAATCAAATGGCTTCATACCAATTCCCAATAAAATTGAATCGTCGCGGTAATATGGCGCCACCCAATCTTGGGGTTTTAGCTGCATAGCCATAGCCAACTGAAAAGCTTCGTGACCTCTAGAGCTTGCGTGTACGTATTTGCTTGTGAACTTATGGTTTTCTTCGTATAAATCAGACATGTTTCGGGCGGTACACATTAAGGTGTATGCCTTTTCTAAAATGTCTTTTGGAATATTTGTTTGATTATTTTCTTCCATAAGCAAGGTGGCGACTTTTTATGTTGTTTCGGGGGTTTCAGGATTATTTGCAGGTTCTTCTGCTTTTGGTTCTTCTGTTTTTGGTGCGGCTGTTTTGTTGGCTTCTCTTAGAGCCAAATTAATTGTTTTGCTTTTTTCTTTCCAATCTTTTATTTGATTTCCAACAGCCTCAATTTTATCTAAAACTTCCTTTTTTAATGGGTTATCGTCTGGAGTGTATTTAAAGAATCCAAGGTTGTTTTCGTATTGAAATTTTTCGTCTTCTAATTCTTTAATTTTTCTTTTGATAAATTTCTGTTCGTTGAGTAGTTTTTGTTTGGCAGCAGGGTCTTCATTTTGAATTACATCAACTTTGTTCTTGAAAAGCGTTGATTTTAATTCTTTGGCTCCAATATTTAACTGTTTGGCTACATTAGCTGTTGCTTTTGTGAAACTGTTGCTAATTTGATTTTTTGATTTTATTGGAACCATACCTATTTGCTGAAAATCATAGGTTAATTGCCTTAGTTTTTCATGGTCATCTTCAGCAATACCAGAAGGTTTAAAATCCTCTAAAAGTTTAATAATATCTTCTTTTTGTTTTTGATTTTCTTTTTGCCTTTCTATTTGTGAAGCATAAAATGCTTTCTTTTTTTGGAAAAATATATCACAAACGCCTCTAAATTCTACCCACATTTTACGTTCCTCGCTTTGTTTGAGGATGCCTGATTGTTTCCAGTCTTTTTGTAGGCTAATTATTTCATCGGTTATTTTTCGCCAATCAATCATTTCAGGATTAACCTCGTCTTCAGGAATGATTTTTTTCGCAGCTTCTATGATTTGAGCTTTATCTGAACGAACTTCTTTAAACTCTTGTTTTTTCTCTTTGTAAAACTCTCTTTTTGCTTCATAAAACTGATCTATTAAGCCTCTGAATTCTTCCCAAAGCGAATCGTTTTTCTTTTTTTGTGTCGGACCAATTTTTCGGTATTTCTCTTGAATTTCGTTAAGGGCATTTGTTTGATTTACCCAATTGTTATGGTCTTTTGGTACGTTTTCTGAAATTGTTTTTAATTCATCAATAATTGCCTGCTTTAAATCTGCATTTTCCTTTTGCTTGTCGCGTAGGTTTTTATAATGCTCGCTTATTTTATGATTTATTTCATTGTAAACAAGGTGGAATTTTTCTTTTATTTCGGGCCAATCTTTTTGGAATGTAGGTCCAAGCCTATCCCATTCAACCAAATAAGCATCAAGCAGCAACTGAATTTCTTTTATAGACTTCAGGTCCAAAAGCTTTTGCATGCGCTCAATAACATCGGTTTTAAGCTCAGAGTTCTTTTTGAAGTCGTGGTCTTTGAGCTCTTTGAAAATTTTAATGTGATAGTAAAATTCTTCAACTAGTTTGGAATAATCCTCTCGAACTTCATGTTTTTTGTGGTTTGGAACAGCTCCAGTTTCGTCCCACTTTTTTTTGATGGCGTTAATCCTGTTAAAGGCCTTACCTATATTTTCTTCATTCTCGTTAACATCCTTAATTTCAGTAATTAGAGCCAGTTTTATTTCTAAATTTTGGTCTAATTCTTTCTTTAATTCGCTTTTATATTGTTCTAATTTATCAGAAAATATATTTTCAATTTCCTTAAACTTAGAGTCTAAAGGGTCTTTGGATGGTTCAAAGTAATGTGGGTCTCCGCCCTCGGCAACAAAAGCTTTCTTTTCGGTTTTTATTGCTTCATGCTTCTCCTTTTCGAAAGCCTGAATTAAAGCATTTGCTTCATCTTTTACCTTGTTTATTTGCTCTTGCTGAATTAGCTCTTGGAACTTGTCTATTAGTTCTTGTTTCATCTCCTTTAGAAGTAGTATAAATTGGCTGCAAAAGTAATTGAGATGGGGCTAACTACAAAGTTTAAAAGGAGCTACTCTTTTTCTAGATTAATACTAATTATTGGAATGTTGCAATGGTTTACCAAATGTTCAACAATGTTATTGTTTAATAACCTTCTTAAGGCCTTATAGCCGTGGGTTGTAATAACTATTGCATCCATATTATTAAATCTTGAAAACGCTAAAACCCCATCTTCAATAGAAAAATCGTTGTAAATGTGTTTTTTAGCAGCTGGAAATAGTTGGCAAGCCAACTTCATTTTTTCTAATGTAGTTTCATTGTCCTCAAAGTATCCTGGTGTATTTACAAAAAGAAAATTAAGCTTCGCATCAAACCATTTGGCAAGGTTGCCAGCTTTTGGTATGTTTTTATTTACTTCATCTTCATCAAAGCTAGAAGCGTATACAATATTTTTCCAGTCGCTTTTTAATTCGTTTTTAAGAATAAGTACAGGGCATTTAGCATTTCGAACTACTTTTTGAGCGTTGCTTCCCAAGATTATTTCAGAAATTCCGCTAGCTCCATGTGAGCCCATAATGATTAAATCAATGTTGTTTTCTTTTACAATTTGATTAATGGATTCTTCAACAGGCTGCTGCTTGGTGTGTGTTATGGCATTTATTTTTTGCTCTTCACAGTATACTTTAATCTTACCTAAATTGGCATTTGCTTCTTCTGTTTTTAGGTCAATTAGCCTCAAAATTTGGTCGGTAGAGACTGTTGTAGTCGCAAAATCTCCTGATGCGAAGGAATCTAACTGAACAATATCGCCTAATGATTTGATAGAGTGCATAATATGCACTACTGAATTATTTTGTTTTGCAATTTTTAATGCTGCATTTATTGCAATATCTCCTTGCTTAGAGAAATCTGTAGGTACGAGTATATTTTTCATTTTGAATGCTTTGCCTCAAAGGTGCTAAATTTAATAGCTTATGAAATGAATTTTATCAATCTTAAAATAAATGAAAAATGATTTTTAGCAATTTTAGATTTCTGCTAAAAGTTTAGCTGCTAAAACTTTGTCAGTTGGAAAGTAGAAATCTTCTACTTTTAGGGTACTTAGATTTTGCCACCTGAAGCTTTCGGCACGTTCAACTTCCTCCTTAAAATCAAACTTTTTTGTTGCAACTTTTAAAGATTTAGGAGTTTTTATTTGGCAGGTATAATAAGCACAAATTACTTGATGGGTTGGGTTAAATGATGATTGTTGGAAAAAGTCAGTAACGTAAAATAGCTTGAGGTTTTCTATTTCTGTATTGAGTTCTTCTTGAAACTCCCTATGCAAACATTCAAGCATTCCCTCGCCAAATTCAAGGCCACCACCTGGAAATTTAGTTACTTTTTTACCTTGTAAAATCTCATCAGCCAATAAGATTTTTCCCTGCCATATAGCTAATCCATAAACCCTGATATTAAATTTTTGAATGTTCATAGTTTGTTTGCTCTTAGCATTTCTCTTTTTCCTGGCGGACCTTGCAGCCTTTCAGTCGCAAAGCCAGATTCATTCATATTTCTTCTCACTTGTCCTTTGGCACAATAGGTTACCAATTTGCCGTTAAGTTTCAAAATATCAAACATTTTATCAAAAATTTCTATTTCCCAAAGTTCAGGTTGTTTGTTTGGTGCAAAGGCATCAAAGTAAATTAAATCAAAGTGGTTTTTAGGTAGGTCTGTTTCTTGAATTGAATTCTCAATTTTATGCAACCAAAAACCTTTTTTAATTTCTATTTCTTTATTCCAGTCAACTTGATGAATAGATTCAAAAAGCACCTTAGATTGGGGATGTTCAATTAAAGTATGATACTCCAATTGATTTGTAATCTCATCACTGAGCGGAATAGTTTCAAGTGATGTGTAATTAATTTCTTGATTTTCAGTTTTATTTAAAAGGGTCAGTAAAGCATTTAAGCCTGTACCAAATCCTATTTCCAAGATATTAATGTTTTGATTTTTGAATTCATCCAAACCCATTTTGATGAAAACATGCATACTTTCATTTAAAGCTCCATGAATAGAGTGGTAGGTTTCATTTATATCCGGTCGATATAATGTTTTTGAGCCATCGTGGGTTTCTTTAAATTGAATATCAAGCATATGCTAAGTTGAAGAATAATAGATTTTCTCCCTTTAAATCAAATTGAAAATTTTGTTGATTTACTGCTTTAAAAACAGATTTAGAGCAACCTTGTTTCATTTGGTCATGCAATTCTATGGAGAAGCTTTTTACTTTGGGTAACCAGGTTTCTGCATTTTCAAAAACTTCCTTTTCGCTTCCTTCAATATCAATTTTAAGAAAGTCAATTTCATTAAAATCAGTATTTTGAAGTATTTTATCTAAACTAAAAGATTCAATAGAATTGCTTGTTTTGTTTGTAACCTCTTTAACTATAAAACCTGCCTCACCCAAACCAATGTCTTCAATTTTTAAAAATGAATTGCTTTTCCAAAGCGCTCCTTCTATTAGTGTAATGTTTGGGTAGTTTTTGGTATTTGCCTTAAATTGTTTAATGTTTTCAGGCTCAGGTTCAAGGGCAATAATTTTAGCATTTGGAAATTTATTGGCAAAAAAAATGGCAGACAAACCAATGTTTGCTCCTGCATCAATAATTAATTTCGGGTTTTGAATAAAATTTGGAAAATCAAAATCATATTCATCAAACAAAAATATTTTCTCAAATGTGGGGCGGTCTTTTGTATAAGGCCGAAGTTGGATTGGGTATTTTACTCCAGGAACTTTAACCTGATGTGTTTTATGATACCTCAATTTTAAATAAAGAGGCAAACCTTTAAAGCCGAACTTATTAAAACATTTGGTGAAAACCTCCATCAATCAAAAGTAATTATTGGTTTAATTGAGCTTTGCATACAGCATCAAGTTCTGGGAAAAATGCAGTAAAGTGAGTTTCTAACTCATCAAAATGCTTTTGCAGAATTAGATGAGCTTTCTCCATACCCGATTTAAAGGAAGCTCTGTAGCTCATTCCTTGAAAAACCCGCTCCATGCCATTTAAGGTTCTGTAATTTACAAGCATGTTATTTTCGGTTAAGTATTGCAGAAACCTCAATGATTTTTTCGGAAGTTTTTCTTTGTTGCTTAAAAGAGTTGTGTAAACTTTTGGGGCAAACTCTTCTAATTTTTCTGAATGGTGCTTATTCCATTGTAAAGCTAAAAAATGATCGTAAAAAATATCAATAACTACAGGAGAATACTTTTTAAAGAAGGGCCTTACCAGCTCTTTACTTTTAAGAACTTCTGCATGGTTATCAGTAAATTCGTCAATAAGTCTATGCAACATAACTCCCTTTCTTATTGATTCTGGCAAAGCTTGAACCTCAGATGCTTTTAAAAAGTCTCCCATAAAATTTCCCAAAAGAATATTTTGGTCGTTTCCTGAAAGATAAAAATGAGCTAAGTAGTTCAATTTATTAATTGGAGTTTTAAGAAATTAACTTTTATTGCTAAAAGCTTTTTCGAAGTCTGTACCACTTGGTTCTTGAAAAATTTCTAAGTCGAACTTTTTTGCCACAGCGTATAAATGGTCGAAAATATCTCCTTTTATGTCTTCATAATAAGTCCACCTTTTATCTTTGCTAAAGCAATAAACTTCAAGCGGCAGGCCTTCACCAGTTTGCTGCAATTGCCTAACCATGCGGGTCATTTTTTCGTTTACCATTGGGTGAGACTCAATATATAAATCAGCATATTTTCTAAAAATCCCAATATTGGTTAGGTTTCTACCGTTGGCCAATTCAGAAGTATCAATTTTCCCGGTTTTATTATAATTATCAATTTCAGCAGTTCTTTCATCCAAATATGGTTTTAAAAGTTGAATTTTTTTCAAACTTTCAATCAACTCTTTATTGGCAAACTTTATGGTTTTGGTATTGATGTTAAAATGCTGTTTAATGCGTCTTCCGCCTGATTCTTCCATACCTCGCCAGTTTTTAAAAGAATCTGAAATAAAAGCATAAGTAGGAACTGTGGTAATGGTTTGGTCCCAGTTTTTAACTTTAACTGTTACCAAGTTTATTTCTAATACATTTCCATCAGCTCCATATTGAGGAACGCTAACCCAATCTCCAACACTAAACATGTTGTTCATAGCAATTTGAATGGATGCCATAAAACCTAAAATAGTGTCTTTGAAAACCAAAATTAAAACTGCAGAAATTGCTCCTAATCCTGTTAAAAGATACAGCGGAGATTTGCCTATCATTATGGAAATGAAGAAGATAATAGCTATTAAGTAAATAATAATTTTAAGTAGCTGAAAATAGCTATTAATTGGTTTTCCTTTGAAAAGGGCAGTTGTTTCTAAGAACTGACTTAAGGCATTTAAAAAAGCATCAGCAGACCAAACAATTACCCACAATAAAAATAAATTGGTAACAGATTCGATAAAGGGTTGCAGTTGCGGAA